>Ga0081538_10003677_pt1 | contig 14407 bp, 13 predicted proteins | sample TabmetS5T2R1_FD_71022 | JGI IMG/M metagenome (GOLD analysis project Ga0081538, IMG submission 71022) | Tabebuia heterophylla rhizosphere microbial communities from the University of Puerto Rico - S5T2R1 | ecosystem: Host-associated > Plants > Roots > Rhizosphere ... | reverse complement strand
TAGACGACGCCGCGCTCGTCCCCTTGATCACCCGGTGGTCTGAACTTCGCCGGCACGCGATCACGCTACGGGTGTTGTGTCTTCTCGAGCTCGGACGCGCCGCGGAGGCCGCGATGGTCGCCACCGCGGCGTTCGACGAAGACCCGCTCGACGAGGGCATCGCCCGAGCCGCGATGTCGTCGCTGCACCGGGCCGGGCGGCAAGCCGACGCGCTCCGGTTCGGGCAGCGCCACCGCAGCGCGCTGGCCGCTGCCGGACTCGAGGTGGGCCCGGCGTTCCTCACCGCCGAGCGCGAGGTGCTCGACGACGCGGGTGGGACCGCCCGTGTCGGACGGGTTCCGCCGCCGTTCTATGGCGACCGGTTCATCGGAGCCGACATGCAGTGCGAGGCTGCGGTACGCGCGACGGAGAGTCACCGGCTGACGACGCTCGTCGGCCCCGGCGGAGTCGGGAAGACCCGGCTGGCACGCGAGGTGGCGCTCACCCGCCCGGGCTGGTGGTGCGAGGCAGGGGTCACGCCCGGCGACGCCGACCTCGCTGACCTCGCTGCTGTCGTCTGCGCCCAGATGCGCATCCGACCGTCACAGGGTGCGCCCGCCATCGACGCCCTGCGGGACGCGCTGCGGGACGAGGAGGGATTGCTCGTCCTCGACGAGTGCGACCGATGCGGGCCTGCGGCCGCGGCCGTGATCGCGCGTCTGCTGGCGAGCGCCCCGCGCGTCAACGTCCTGGTGTCGAGCCGCTCCTCGCTCGGCGTCGCCGGTGAGCACGTGATCGAAGTGCCGCCGCTGCCGACCGGTCCGGGTTCGCCGGCCGCCGACTTGCTCGTCGACCGGGCCCGCGGCGTGACCGCGCTGACCGACGCCGATGGCAGCGTCGTCGGCGAGATCGTCGGTCGTCTCGACGGCTTGCCTTTGGCCGTCGAACTGGCGGCCGCACGGCTGGCTGTGCTCGGGCCCGACGAGCTCCTGGCCCACCTCGACCGCGGTGTCGGCCATCTGTCCACGCGTGAGCCGGCGCGACCGGAGCGCCATCGATCCCTGGTCGCCGTCGTCGACGGTTCGTGGTCGCAGCTCACCGACGCGACCCGGCGCACCGCGGCCGCGCTCGGGGTGTTCCGTTCGTGGTTCGCGGTCGTCGACGCCGCCACTGTCACGAGCACCGATCCGCCGTCGTGCGCGGCCGCCATCGACGAGTTGCGCCGCAGCTCGCTGCTGCAGGCCGACCGCCGGCACCCCTCCCCCCGATTCCGCTACCTCGCCCCCGTCCGCGAGCTCGCCTGGTCCCGCGCCGTAGCGGAAGGGGAAGACACCAGAGCGCAGGCCGCGCACTTGGCGTGGGTCGCTCGCTGCCTTCAACGCGCCCGGTTGCACCACCGGGGCCGTGACGAGGCGGCGAGCGTCGATGGCGTCGTCGCCCTACGACCAGATGCGGCAGCCGCGCTCGCGCGCGCCGATCCTGCGGAGCGGGCGCTGGTCCTGGCGCCACTCGCCGACCTGCTGGCGTTCCGGCTCACCGCCGAGGACGCCGCCGAGTTCGACCGCGCCATCACCCGCGACGACGCGACCGATCCGTGGGTCATCGCCGGTGCGGCCCAGGCGGCGTTCGTCCGGAGCGACCTGGACCTCGTCGCCCAGCGCTGTCAGGCGGCAGAGGACCGGGCGGCGGCGCACGATCACGTGCCGTGGCTGGTGAGGTGGTTGGATGGATCGATCCCGCTGTTCCTCGGCGACGCCGCGGCGTCGCGTCGACGTCTCGACGAGGGGCTCGCCGACACGACGGATCCCTGGGAGCGGACATTCCTACGCGCCGCGGTGGCGTTCGCGGCGGCGAACGCGGGAAACCCCGACGCGGTCGCCGTCGCCTCCTCGGCGGTCGACGAGGCGCGCGATCTCGGGAATCCATCGTGCCTGTCCTGGGCGCTGTGCGCGAGCGGGGCGGCGCTCAACGCCACCGAACCTGACACGGCGCTCGAGGCCTACGAGGAGGGGCTCGCCCTGGCGATCGAGGTCGCCAACCAGGTCACGGCTGGCCTGGCGCGGCCGCGGATCGCGGTACTGCGTGCGCGTGGGTCGGCGACGTTGGCAAGAGGGGTCGCCGCCCAGCTGGCGGACTGGCAGCGGCTGGGCAATCGGTCCCACGCGTCCGAGCTGATCGCGCTGGCGATCCCGCTGATCGGCACCGCCGCCCAGCACGAGACGGTGGCCGAGCTGGTGGGCTCGGTGGGCGACAGTGCCGGGTTCGGGTTGCAGCTCCCGGGCGACCAGGCGCGGCTCGCCGACGCGGTCGCCGCCGCGGAGGCTGCGCTCGGGCGATCTCGGTTCGCGGCAGCCCGAGCCAAGGGCGCCCGCGTGAGCGTGGACGAGGCGACCGACGCGGCTCGCGTCGCGCTCGAGCGCCTCGCCGACGATGTGTGAGGAGGGTGGCCGACGCGTGACGCGCCGGTCCGGCGGCTGACCGGTCTGACTGACGGCGGAAGCGAATCGACAGGTCGGCGCGAGGTCCGCCCGTCACGGTGGTCACCATGCACGGACACCGACCATCGGGTCACCACGGATCACCGCTCGTCGTACCCCCCGACGTTCACCGGCGGCGATGGGCGATCCTCGCGGTGCTCGCCACGAGCCTGCTGATCACGGCCATCGACCACACGATCATCAACGTGGCCCTGCCACGGATGGTCGCTGAGCTCGATGCCACGACCAGCCAACTCCAGTGGATCGTCGATGCCTACACCGTGGTGTTCGCCGGCCTGCTCCTCACCACAGGGGCCCTTGGTGACCGGTTCGGACGGCGGGGCGCGCTGCAGCTCGGGCTCGCCGTGTTCCTTGGTGGCTCGTTGCTCGCGGCCACCTCGGCGACCGCTGGCGGTGTGATCGCAGCCCGTGCGGTGATGGGTGTCGGCGGCGCGCTGATCATGCCCGCGACCCTCTCGATCCTCACGACCAGCTTCGCCGACCCCCGCGAACGGGCGAAGGCCATCGGCGCATGGGCCGGCGTCGCCGGTGTCGGTGTGGCGCTCGGCCCGATTGCGGGTGGCTATCTGCTCGACCACTTCGCGTGGAGCTCGGTGTTCTGGGTCAACGTGCCATTCATCGTGGTGGCGCTCGTGGCCGGGCGGCTGCTGCTTCCGACCTCCCGGGCCGGTGACCGTCGGCGCCTCGATCTCGTCGGCTCCGCACTGTCAATCGCCGCCCTCGCCGCGCTCGTCTACGCCGTCATCGAGGCACCTGACCACGGTTGGACCAGCGGCTCGAGCCTGGCGTGGTTCACCGGCGCAGCCACGCTGCTCGCCGCGTTCATCGCCTGGGAGCTTCACCACCCCGAGCCGATGCTCGACATGCGGTTCTTCGCCGACCGTCGCTTCACCGCGGCCTCAGCGTCGATCACGTTCGCCTTCTTCGCGATGGCGGGTGCGGTCTTCCTCGTCACCCAATACCTGCAGTTCGCCCTGGGCTACACGCCATTGCACGCTGGCGTCGGCATCCTGCCCGCCGCCCTCGCCCTGTTCGTCGCCGGGCCGGCGAGCGCGGCCGTCGCCGGGCGCATCGGCGCGCGCCCCACCGTGGCCATCGGGCTCGGCCTCGCCGCCGCCGGGCTGGCTGGCCAAGCGCTCCTCGTCGACGGCTCCGGCTACCTGCCTGTCGGGATCGGCCAGATGCTGCTCGGCCTCGGCCTCGGCTTGACAATGGCGCCCGCTACCGAGTCGATCATGGCCGCGCTGCCACCCGAGCAGGCCGGCGTCGGCTCCGCCGTCAACGACACCACCCGCGAGGTGGGCTCGGCGCTCGGCGTCGCCATCGTCGGTTCGGCAGCCGCAGGCGTCTACGGCAACGAGGTTGCCGCCAGGATCGGATCGCTCGATCTCTCCGAGGGCGCCATGGCCGCCGCTGGTGACAACGTCGGCGCCGCCCACGAGGTCGCAGCAGCGCTCGATCCCGTCACGGGGGGTCAGCTTGCCCGCATCGCCAGCGACGCCTTCGTCGACGCCCTCCACGCGGGTCTGTGGGTCGCCGCCACGGTGGCCCTCGCCGGCGCCGCCCTCGCCGCGCTCGGCCTGCCGTCCCGTCGAACAACCGCCAAGACCCACGACCTCACCACGTCCGCTCCGCTCCCCACCGACCTCACCGACCCGGCCGATCACGAACCCATAAGGACCCACGCATGACCACGACCCGACCCGACGCCATCCACGACGCCCTCGAGCGCCTTTCCGCCTACCGCTTCGTCGAGGGCGAGGGCCTCGCCTGCCACGGTCCGATGGCCGCCGAGGCACTCAGCTCCCTCGGCTACGACGATCACGTCGGTGCCTGGATCGACCGCTACACCGCCCATCACCCTCCGGTCGAGGCCCCACCAGAAATCGAGCGCATCGACGCCGACGCCAGCGGCAGCTGGCGACCTGCCCTCGGCAACTTCGCCCGGGCCTCGGACTGGGACGCCCTGTTCCGGCACCAGCTGGATGAATGGCCCTGGCCCGACGTGTTGCGGCAGTGGGTGCCACGTCTCATGACCGGCTACGGCGGCGGCTTGACCCACGGCCTGCTCCGCACCGCTCACGCCGTCCGCGCCATCCCCCCGGGCGATGACCCGTCTCGGCTCCTGTTGGACGAGCTCGCCCGCGGCCTCGCGTCCTGGGCAGCGTGGTACACCCCGCTGCCGGGGGAGCCGCACCTGCGGGGCCCGCTCGACCTCCCGCCGGCGCTCGAGCGGGTGCCTCGACCTCGCACCGGATGGACGCCGATCGAGGCCGGGACGTTCAGCCGCATCGACGAGCTCGACGGCTTCCCTGCCGCCGTCGAGGCGCTGGGGCCACCCGCCGATCCCGGCGAAGGGCTCAGCGATCTCAGCTCGGCGTTCTGCCGGGCGTTCGTCCAGCACCGCGACGCGTTTCCGATCGGGCTCGTCCACAGCGTCACCCCGATTGCGGCGGTGCGAGTCCTGCTGGCGCAGGTTCAGACGCTGCCGGTCGAGACCGCGTACGCCCGCCTGTGGCAGGTCGGCGCCGCACTCGTGGCGGGCTTCGCACCGGCGCCACCGACCGCGGGCCACCGGCCCGAGGAGAACTCGCCGTCAACCTCGACGCCCGCCGAGCTAGCCGCCCGAGCCGCCGCCCACCCCGACCCCCACGTCGTCAAGTTCACCGAAGCATGCCTGCGTGAGCACGCGGTTCGAACCCATCCGATCTACCTGACCGCGGCCGACGACCTGATCGGTCGGCTTCCCTCCCCGTGAACGGACCCGACGCTGACTTCACCCTGTCCCTTACCCGAGAGACCTGGGGCAGCCTCTACCTCAACCAAGCCGCGGTCACCGAGCTCGCCGGCTCGGGCGGCCTGACGATCACTGGCGACGCCGGCTCCTGCGACCGCATCCTCGACCTCTTAGACGCGTTCGCCCACCCACAACACCCTCATCCCCCCGATCGACCCCGGGGCGGAGCTGCACGCGCTTGCCCGGGCCATCGAGTCTCACTAGAAGTCGACGGCGCTCCGGGGGGACCCCCGAACGCCGAATCATGCTGCTCCGAGCTCCGGGGCGCAGGAAACCGGCGATCATGGGGTCGACTCTCGTCGGTCACGTTGACGCCTTCCGCTCGGAGTCATCGTGCGTGAGCGGCTTGCGAGGATCTGTTCACGCAGGATGTCGGCGTGGCCAGCGTGCTGCGCGAGCTCGCGGAGGACTTGCAGTTGCAGGGCCCAGACGGGCCGCTCTCCTCGACCGCTGACGACGTCGTCGCTCCGCAGACCAGCGAGGTTCCTCCGCGACGTAACCCAGCGCTTCCGGTACGCAGCCTGAACCGTCGCGATCGTGTCGCCCTTGCCCAGCGTGAACGAACCGTCGACGGTTCTCGCGAGACCGATCTCCGCGAACGACCGGCCCGTGACCGCCTGGTCGAACCACACGCCCTCGACGAAGGTCGCGTGCTTGACGAGGCCCAGCAAAGTCGTCTTCGACGGCACCAGGCGACGACGTGCCTCCTCCTCCGTCAGATCGTTCAGCGAGTCATGCAGGACGGCTCGGTACTCATCCACAAGCTCGTCGACGCGCTGGCGCTGCTCGACGGTCCAGTGAGGTCGCTCTCGGTCCGGCACCGCTACACCCTATGAACCCCCAGTGCTCGACTGCCGGCGATGGACGGACGCGTCCGGAAGGCCCTTGGTGGCCTCCGACATCTCGTTCGCATGCGCGCCAGGGTGCTTAAGAAGCCAGCGCTAGGACACCCGGCATAGGGCGGCGTGAGCGCGACTGCTGCGGTTGCCCGCACGATGTTGGGAGACTCGGGAAGTGAGCGAGTCGACGACCCACGAGCTGCCCGTTGACTTCCTCGCTCGGCTGGGCGTCCTCGCTGGTCGGGAAGCCGCCGAGCTCGGGCATTCGGTGGTCGACGTCGAGCACCTCCTGCTGGCGGTCACGCGAGACGAGCTCGGAGGTGTCGATGCGCTGCGCACCATCGGTGTTGACCGCCGCAGGCTGCGCGATTTCGTGATCTTCATCTGTGGCGTCAACGAAGCGCGGGCGGCAGAGTCCCAGGCACGGCCGTACCAGCGAACCAGAAAGCGCGAACCGGCCGAGGCGCTGCCACCTGTCACCACCTGGACGCCGGAAGCAACTGACGTGGTGCGGCGCGCCACAGCCGAGGCCGGCCGTGACAGCCAGGCTCTCGGGCCTCGACACCTCCTGATCGCCTGCGCGCCACTGCCCACTCACGGGCCAACCGCCAACGAGATGCGCCACGCCTTCGGGGTGACCGTGCCCGTCGCCCCGGAACGAGTCGCTCACCGTCTTCCAGTTCCGCGTCGCGCCGGCCCGCTCGTACTCTGAGGCGGCGGCGAGACAGTGGCGACGGCCGTCCTTGCCCGGCTCGCCACCACGCGGCCGTCCATCGTCTACATCGGAGCTGCCTACCCGTTGCGCCCAGGACCCGGCACATGGAGCGAGGACTGGACCACCGGCGACCACATCGTCATCGACAGCGGGCTTTACGCGCGAGACGACGCCCACTCCGAGAGCGTCTGCCGAACCATCAGCACCGCCGACGTGATCCTCCTCGGCGGGGGCCGCCCCGGCGTCCTCTACGACAACCTCGCAGGCACCCCCGCCCTCGAGGCCCTCGTCGCCGCCACCGACCATCGGCGCACCGTCGGTCGCGAGTAGCCCGGTGTTGAGTCCTTTCGATGCGGTACATGGCGTCGTCGCGCAGACCTCCCGGTCATTCCCTGTTTGGTCGGCCGGCGACTGGTCTTGATGGACCGTGGGTCGCATCGTTCGCGGAATGGGCGATACTTGCGGGCGCGAGGGCACGCGGGGAGGTTTCATGACGGACCACGCAGTCGTGCACGTCGACGAGATCGAGGAGGCAAGCGACGGTCGCTGTCCCTGGCGGCCCGTGCGGCATCATTTCGGCATCACGGCGTTCGGGGTCACCACGTGGACGGGCCGAGAGGCAGGCGACCGGATCCTCGAGGAGGACGACGAGTTGACGCGCAAGCCGGGTCACCTTCGAGCCGAGAGGTTGGAGGATGACGCGAACGAGGACCTCTACCTCGTTCATCGGGGTCGCGCGCGCTTCGAGTTCGACGGCAACCAGGTGGACGCGCCCGCCGGCACGTTCGTCTTCGTCCCGCCCGGCGTGAAGCGGACGGCGTTCGCCGAGGAGCCGGGGACGACGATCGTCGCCGTCGGCGGAGTTGCGGGGAAGGCGTACGAACCCGTCGGCTGGGAGATCTGGAGGCCGCTCCACCCTTTGTACGAGTCGCGCCAATACGCGGAGGTGATCAACCGCGGACGCGAGCTGATCGAAGCAACCGAGTACCCGGAGCCGCTCTACAACCTCGCCTGCTGCGAGAGCCTCACAGGGCGGACGTCCGACGCACTCGACCACCTCCGGCTCGCGCTTGACCGGACAGACCGGTACCGGGAACGACTCCGTTGGCTCGCAGCCAACGATTCCGACTTCGATCCGATCCGTGACGAGCCGGGGTTCCAGGACTTGATCGGTCCGACCCCGAACGAGTGAGGGCGAGGGTCGAGTGTCGGCCGGATCGCGCGTTCGCAATGCGGTCGGCGTGAACTTCGAAGCCTTGGTTCTGCTGGTCCTTGCCCAGATGATCTGCGGTCCGATGCGCCGATGGCTTTACGTCAATCGGGACCGGGTGCGGCAGGTGAGAGCAGCGCGGTGACTTCCGCCGGCGTCATCGCTCGTCCGAGTGCGTCCTCGTGAGCCCGCACGCGGTCGAAGAACGCTGGTAGCGCCGACTCGTCGTTGGGTTGCTCGACACCGTCACGCCACACGCTCCGGGGAGTTCCGAACAGGTCGCCGCCGTACACGTGAACCGCGCCGAGATAGCGGCCGCCGGCCGCCTGGATCGAGTGGATCGTCGAGGCGTCGAGAGGCCGGATCTCACCCGCTCTGATCGAGAACCGCTCGGTCGGTTGCAGGGTGGCGTCGTCGGTGCGTGCGAAGAGTTGGTTGTCCTCTTGCCCGTGGTACACGCCGATGACTGCCCACATGCGATGGTCGTGCGGATCTACGGGCCTGGGTGTGGGCGGCACGACTCCGTGCAACACGAGAAGGTCGCGCCCGCGGTAGAGGGCCTCATAGGTCGAGCGGTCGGCCCTGCCGAGCTGCACTTCGAGGTTTGGCTGATGCAGGAAGGCGCCGAGCACGTCCATCACCCCGATGACCGGATCGTGGGTCGTCGCGGCGTCGCGGCACCCCTCGACCAGTTCCTGGATACGCATCAGCGGCTCCTCGTGCTGCTCCCTGAGGGAGTACCAGCATCCTGTGCTCCCTCAGGGAGTATTGTCAAGCCATGGCGAAGCGATCCTCGAGCTCGATGGCGATCCTCGCCCTGCTCGGCATCGACCGGTGGACCCCATACGAGCTCGTTCAGCACATGAAGCGCAGCACGATCCACTACATCTGGCCACGAGCCGAGAGCAAGATGTACGAGGAGCTGAAGCGCCTCGCGTCGGTCGGCTACGCGAGGACAACGGCTGATCGGAACGATCCTCGCCGGACGCGCTACGCGATCACCCCGGCGGGGCGCCGCGTGCTGAGCCGCTGGGTTGCGGAGCCCGGGAGCGGCGTCTTCTTCGAATCCGAGGGAGCGCTCAAGGTCCTGTTCGCCGAGAACGGCACCAAACAGCAGCTCCTCGCCACGATCGAATCGATGCAGGCTCAAGCGCTCGCTGTCCTCGACCGCCGGGCACGCGTGTCCGACGAGGTCCTACGCGATGGTCCGCCGTATCCCGACCGGATCCACCAGAGCGTGCTGATCTTCGACCTCGTCGACCGCCTGACAAGCGCCGTCGTCGAGTGGGCCGACTTCGCCGCCGCACGCGTCGGCAACTGGTCCTCCCTCGCACCCGACCGGGCCACGCGCGCCGACGCGATACGGCTCATCGCCGACATCCGTGACCAGGCCGCCGCGCTTGTCGCGTCACATCCACCAACAGCCGACGCTGCGCCGCAAGACAGACCCGCACCCCGGCAAACCCGACGGGCCCCCGCTGTGTAGACCCGCTGCACACGCCGCCCGAATCGATCTGCGCGGCGCAGCCGAGTGCAGACGGCCCCAGAAGGCGCCCCGACCCTGGCACCGACCGCCACCAAACGCCGGTCAGCCTTGTCCAGCTGGCTGCTCTCGATCGCCCGCGCTTGGGTGACGATGGCGCCGCGCATGTCGAGAACGCGTCGGTGGCTCCGACCCAGGGGTATGACCAAGGTGACGGCACCACTTACGAGCACTGACCCCCGAGTACCGAAGGAGCACTAGCCATGTCATTTGTCCGCGTCCAGCAGATCTCCGTCTCGCTCGATGGCTTCGCCACCGGTGAGGGTCAGAGCCACGACGCACCGTTCGGTCACGCCGGCGAACGCCTGCACGACTGGATGTTCGCCACCCGGTGGTGGCACGAAAGGGACGGCCAGCCCGGCGGTAGCGGCGGCGTCGACGACGCCTTCTTGCGGCTGTTCGCTCCTGGGATCGGCGCCGAGATCATGGGCGCCGGGAAGTTCGGCCCGCCCGGCTGGCACGAGGACCCGGACTGGAAGGGCTGGTGGGGTCCTAATCCGCCGTTCCACACACCGACCTTCGTCCTCACCCATCACCCGCGCCCGCCGATCGAGATGGAAGGCGGCACGACGTTCCACTTCATCGACGCTTCGCCTGCCGAGGCGCTCGAGACGGCCTGCGAGGCTGCGGGCGGCCAGGACATACGCCTCGGCGGGGGTCCCACCATGATCCGCGACTTCCTCGCCGCCGGGCTCGTCGACCATATGCACGCCGTCGTGGTACCGATCCTGCTCGGCCGAGGCGTGCGCCTCTGGGACGGACTGGAGGGACTCGAGAAGGACTACGAGGTCGAGGCCACCTCCTCGCCCAGCGGAGTCACCCATGTGACGTTCACCCGTGCGGCAGTGTGAACCGCCTCGGTCGAGACCCGGGCTCGGGTGCGTGGCCCTCGCCCTCCCGGTTCGCCACTCTCGAGCCACCGACGGCCGACCGACCGCGATCGGTTGATCGCCAATCCTGGAATCGCAAGGATGCGAGCGGTCGTCCTGGACTGTCCGGCGCCCGTGTGTTGCCTGAGTTCTACCGGGAGTTCGTCGGTGGTGACATCACCCACGCCGACGAGGACCGGGTGAACCTCCGTTGCGGCGACACGGTGCTGAGCTTCCAGCGGGCGTTGGACTACCAGCCTCCGGAGTGGCCCAAGCCGAACCGTCGTCAACAGTTCCACGGCAACCCGCTGTCCAGTCCCGCGCTTGTCCGCCCACTCGATCACCTCGCCCTGATCCGTGCGAGCACCATCGCCGGCGCCGATACCGATCTCGACACCTTCGCTCCCTTCAGGCCCCGCGAAGCTCCCTGTCGGCGGCCAGGGCGGGAGGTGCAGCAGAGTCGATCTGCTCGCAGCCCGCGCCCGCAGAACTGCGTCCCCATAACGCGCCGCCCGCCGACCCGCCGCGCGTGACCCCCAACGCCGGCTGAATTGGGTCGCTCCGCACGGTGGCACGTCACGGTGTCGACCACAAGGAGTAGTGGCCGCCGCGGGGAGCTCTTGCCCACGAGTGGCAGATTGCGTGGCCACGCACGAGGCGGGCAGGGCGGCGCGCGGTCGGCTTGCCGGATGCGACGATGGACGACTCCGAGTGGGCGAGCGCCGGCAAGCCCGGTGATCGGCTCCGGGACGGCCGGTGGATCCCCACAGTGCTGCGGCGGCTGCCGCGGTGCCCCTCACTACGGGCCCCTCATGCTGGCCGCCAGGCGTGTACCCAACCGGCGTTGAGGGCACGGCGTTCGTCCGGCGCTCGGCCGATGCTCTGGGACGCTCGACGAGCCGACCGTTGCGTCGAGCCTGGCTTCAGCTTGGCGCAGCGACCGATCGGGTGCCTCCCGCTACGCAGCCTCGTACGTTGCAAGGATCACACCACTCGATGATGTCTTGATGTCGATGAGCGTCAATTCGGTCGGCGGGCCCCCGTTGAACAACCGGCGTCCGGACCCGAGGACTATCGGGTGGATCATTAGGAGGTACTCGTCGATGAGGCTGTCGCGCCGCAACGCCTGTATGAGCACGCCGCTGCCCATGATGCCCAAGACCCCGCCCGGTTCCTCCCGCACTCGGGCGACAGCCTCGACGGCATCCACGCCAAGCAGTGTCGAGTTTGGCCATGGCAGGGGCTCGCGGAGCGTCGTCGAGGCCACGTACTTCCGGGCGTTGTTCAGCGCCTCGGCGAAGGGACTGTCGGGGACGGAGTTCCAGTGGCCGAGCAGGTCTTCATAGGTACGCCGCCCGAACAGCCATCCTGCCAGGCCGCCCCCGGCCGCCATCCTCTCGCCCATCGCCTGGCCCACGAGGTCGTCACTCCTCGAAGTCGCCCAGCCTCCATGGACGAAGCCGTCCCTGGTGTCCTCGTCGACCCGGCCGGGGCCCTGCATGACGCCGTCAAGTGTGATGTGGTTCATCACGACGATCCTCATGACGCTCCTCCGTCGACACCGATTGGCTGGCCGGTGTCCTCGTACTTGGACGTTCGCCAGCAGGAGAAATGGTCGCCTCAGCACCCCGGCGGCCGTGACCGCGTCGAGGGCTCGGCGACATTGTCGCTGAGCCGGCGTGAGAGGATGCTCACGACCCGTCAGCCGACCGCGCTCTGTGACGCTCGCGTGGCGGCCCGACCTCGAGCAGATGCTCGACTTTGTTCAGCGTCTGCCTGTTGGCCGACCGTGCCACACCGCCGGCCCTGTTGCACCTCCCGAGAGAGTCCCGAAGGGCGCAGGGAGGGGGCCCCGGTGGTGAACGCCGGGGCCCCCTGAAGCGGTTCGGTCTACTGAGTCACTTGCCGGGTGACGATGTTGGCGGGATCAGCGGCGGTCGTGACCGTGAAGAAGGGGAAGAAGGCGGACCCGTTCTGGCCGAGTCCGCCGTAGTCGCCCAGGAAGAACCCCCGGGCCACGGGCGCCCTGCGGCTATCGAAGGGGCCGTCGGTCACCGCGACCTCGTCACCCCAGCTCGCCGCCGCCGAGCAGTCCTCGGATGCGGCGTGGCAGTGGGCCACGAACGCCTCGGTGGGGGTGGTCGCGCCGTTGTCGGCCGTGTTGCTCCGGAAGTCGTAGTACGACACACCCACGGTGCCGTCGTCCAGCACGTGAACCATCGGCGTGAAGGCCTGCTCGTTCAGGTCGTTCGCCAGATCCGGTGTCTGGTTCACCTTGATCGGGGTCGACCAGGACACGCCCCCGTCGAGGGACTGACTGAACGCGATGCTGGACCGCGGGCCGAACCGGCTGTCCTGCCACACCAGATACACCGCCCCGGTGGTCCGGTCGACGGCGACCTCGGCGTTGATGTCCCCGGTGCGGTGGCTGGCCACGACGCCGGCGGGCAGCGGCGAATCGGGGTCGATCACGATTCCCCGGAAGAACCGGTCGACGATGGTCTCCTGCTTGTCCCAGGTCGCGCCGTGGTCTGAGGATCGGATCACGGCAATGTTCGTGCCCCGGGTTCCCTGGTCGTTCCTGGCCCCCCGGATCAGCGTCATCACGTTGATCAGCTCGCCGTCGAACTCGTCGTTGTCGGGCAGCACGGCGATCTGGTTACCGATGGTCTGGGCGATGACCCCGGCCCGGAAGATCCTGCGGGCGGGTTCCCAGGTCTCGCCGCCGTCGGTGGTCCGAGCGAACAGGGGGTCGCCGGCGAAGGCGATGGCGTTCTCGAACGCCTGCTGGTTCTGGTTGCCGCTGGGCGGCGAGATCACCAGATCCCACACCGCGTACACCAAGTCGGAATCGTTCGGGTCCGCGGTGATGGTGTTCTTGTCGTTGAACGCGTTCGGGCTCTCGTCGCGATTGAGCGAGACCGGGTCTTCCCACGTCGCTCCGTGATCGGTCGAGCGGGCCACGATCATGTCGTCGGGGTTGGTGTCGAAGCCACCGGGATTGGTGTCGGTCGACAGGCTCATCAAGTACGCGGTCCCGTCCGGGGAGATGGCCACCCACGGGTCGGAAGCCCGCTCGAAGTTCCCCCCGTTGGCCGGGGTTCCCCCGGTGCAGTTCGAGGACTTGGTCTGCGCGTTGATCGTCCAGCTCGCCCCGCCATTGAGGCTGGTGGCGCTGACGTTGCCCTCCGCTCCGCCGTTGTTCCAGCGGTCCTGCTGCCAGGCGCCGATGATGATGTCCGGGTTCGACGGGTCCACCATCACGTGGGGCTCGACCTCGCTGTCGACGAACTGGATGGCCGGTACCCCGCCGACATCGCGGAATCCGCTGTCACCCTCACAAGCAGCGATCGGACTCGCCCCGGACACTGTGACCAGCGGGCCCGTATCGGATGGATCAGCCGTGGCCGGAACCGAGCCGACCACGGCCAGAACAACCACCGACGTACCTATCGCGATGGCTTTGCTTCTCGGTCGATGCATGCCAACCCCCTCCTTCCAATGGCCGGGACATCGTCTGAACCCGGTCTAGGGCGGCAACGATCCTCGGCTAGTTGAGGTGGGCGGCCACGTAGGCGCCGCCGCGGAAACGCACGACGAGGCCCCGGACGCGATTCAACGCTGACGCGAGAACGTTGATCGCTACAAGGTGCACGAGCAGACGGTCGTGCGCCTCGCCCAGCATGCCGAGCAGCTTCACCAGCACGAAGCAGCTGATCGCGAGCGTCGCGATGACCGCCGCCACGGCGCCCATCGTCCGCGCTCGTGACAATGTGGCCAGCGCCTCGGCCTCGAGCGCCTGCTCCTGGATCAGCCGCTGCCGCACGTACGCGTCGTAGTAGGCGCGGTAAAGCGCTTGCTGAAAGCGCCAGTTGAGAAGCTCGCGCGGCGCGGCGCCCTGTTCGAGCGACTGAAAGTGTTGAAGCGTGGTGTCGACGCCCGTGTTGCCCGCGAGCG
>Ga0081538_10003676_pt1 | contig 14408 bp, 13 predicted proteins | sample TabmetS5T2R1_FD_71022 | JGI IMG/M metagenome (GOLD analysis project Ga0081538, IMG submission 71022) | Tabebuia heterophylla rhizosphere microbial communities from the University of Puerto Rico - S5T2R1 | ecosystem: Host-associated > Plants > Roots > Rhizosphere ... | reverse complement strand
GGCGCCCGCCCCCGGGGCGGCCCCGGGCGCCGAAGAGCGCCCGGGCTGAGCGGGGAGCAGGGTCCCCCCCCCCCCCCGCGCTCCCGCGGGGGGGGCGCGCCGTGGGTCGACAGCGCGTAGCGGCCCGGCGGCGTGCCGACGTGCCGCCTGAACGGGGGGGTGAAGTGGGCCTGGTCGTAGAAGCCGACGCCCGCCGCAACCAGCGCGATCGGTTCCCCGTCCAGCAGGCGCCGCCGGGCGGCGTCGATGCGGCGGGCGACGACGTACTGGTGGGGCGCGATCCCGAAGGTCTGGGTGAAGCACCTGACCAGGTGGGCCGGTGAGGCGCCGAGGGCCAACCCCGCCTCGGCGAGCGTGGTCCTGGTGAACAGCCGCACGTCGAGCAGGTCCCGCAGGTCGCGGGCCAGCCTGCCGGGGTGCGGGTCCGCGGCGCCGGCCGGCCGGTCGCCGAGGTGCGCGCGGAGCCGGTCGCCGACGGCCGCCAGCCGCGCCTCGGCCTCCAGCGCGTCGTCCGGCTCGTCGAGCGCCCGGTGCAGGGCGTGGACGGCCCGCCGCAGGGCGGGCTCGTGGACGTCGGGGCGGTCCACGGCGCGACCGGCCAGGCGTTCGTCCAGCACCTCGGTGCCGAGGTAGAGGACGCGCTTGCGGAACCCGAGGGCTCCGGCGGCGCGGCCGTCGTGGACGACGCGCGGCGGCAGGACGGTGACCCGCTCGCCGCCGGCGCCGCGGTGGCGCGCCTCCAGGTCGTAGCGGATCCACCCGTCGTCCACGATGAACACCGTCCAGGCGTCGTGCACGTGCGGCGGGTAGGCGTAGTCGACGAAGCGGGCGTGGAAGACCTCGTGCACGCCCGCGACCACCGGCTTCCACGCCCGGACCCACTCACGCCCGCCCGGACGCCGAGAAGGCGCCGACATGGCGAAGATCGTACAAGACCGCGCCGCGCCGGCCGTTGTCCACTACCGGCATGATGAACGAGCTGCTCGGGCTGGCCGGGTTCGCGTTCGTCGGCTCGATCACCCCGGGGCCGAACAACTCGCTGCTGCTGGCCTCCGGGACCCGCTTCGGGTTCGGCCGGACCGTGCCCCACGTGGCCGGGACCGCGGTCGGCATGGGCGCGCTGGTCCTCGCGGTGGCCGGCGGGGTCGGCGTGGTGCTGGTGGCGGTGCCGGGCGCCGAGCTCGCGCTGAAGGCGGCCGGTTCCGCCTACCTGCTCTACCTCGCGTTCAGGATCGCCCGCAGCCGGGGAGGCGGCGGCGGCACGGTCGTGTCGCGGCCGCTCGGGGTCGTGAACGGCGCGGCCTTCCAGTTCGCCAACCCCAAGGCCTGGGTGTTCGCGGTCGCGGCGGTGGGCACGTTCCTGCCGCCGGGCCTGGCGCCGATGGCGGCGGGGCTGGCGGTCGCGGCCACCTGCGCGGTGGTGATCCTCGGCACCGCGGCGGTGTGGGCCGCGGGCGGCGCCGCGCTGCGCCGCCTCGAGGGCGGCCGCGCCCAGCGGGCGGTCAACCTCGCGCTGGCGCTGGTCCTGGCCGCGTCGGTCGCCTTCATCTGGGCCTAGCGGTCGCGGGGGCGGCAGGGTCAGGCGCCGCCACTGACCCGGATCTCCTGCCCGGTGGTGCCGGTGTTGGCGGCCGAGCCAGGTAGACCACGGCGCCGGCGACCTCGGCGGTGACCGGCTGACCCGGCCCGCCAGGGCCAGTCGATCGCTGTCACCGCCTGACCCTATGATTTGTCATGGAGCCCGCCCGAAGGTCCACGGCGAGCGGGACGTCTCCCCACGCCCACCCACCAGAGCTCCAGGAGCGGAGGCCGAGGCCACGAGCCGCGCGGCGTGCCGCAGCCGGGAGGAGGAGAAGCCTCATGGACCCCACCGACCAGGGCGCCGACGTGGCCGCCGCCGAAGCCCCGCCACAGGCAGGGCGGCGGGAGTGGATCGGGCTGGCGGTGCTCGCCCTGGCCTGCCTGCTGTACGCGATGGACCTGACGGTGTTGCACCTGGCGGTGCCGTCGCTCAGCGCTGAGCTGCAGCCCAGCAGCGCCCAGCTGCTGTGGATCACCGACATCTACGGCTTCATGGTCGCCGGGTTCCTGGTGACCATGGGCACCCTCGGCGACCGGATCGGCCGCCGCCGGCTGCTCATGATCGGCGCCGCCGCCTTCGGCGCGCTGTCGATCCTGGCCGCCTTCTCCAGCAGCCCCGGGCAGCTGATCGCCGCCAGGGCGCTGCTCGGCATCGCCGGGGCGACCCTGGCGCCCTCCACCCTGTCGCTGATCTTCAGCATGTTCCCCGACCCTCGGCAGCGCTCGATCGCGATCGGGGTCTGGATCACCGCGTTCTCGGCCGGCGGCGCGATCGGCCCGGTGCTGGGCGGGGTGCTGCTGGAGTGGTTCTGGTGGGGCTCGGTGTTCCTGCTGGCGCTGCCGGTGATGGCGCTGCTGCTGGCCCTCGGCCCCCGGGTGCTACCGGAGTACCGCGACCCCAACGCCGGCCGCCTCGACCTGCTCAGCGCGGCCCTGTCGCTGGTGGCGGTGCTGGCGGTGGTCTTCGGCCTCAAGCAGGTCGCCCAGGACGGGGTCAGCTGGCTCCCGGTCGTCGCGGTGGCGGTCGGGCTGGCGGTCGCGGTGGTGTTCGCCCGCCGCCAGCTCACCCTCGCCGACCCGATGATCGACCTGCGGCTGTTCCGCATCCGGTCGTTCAACGCCGCGCTGGCCACCAACCTGCTGGGCATCTTCATCGTGGTCGGCTACTTCCTGTTCGTGGCCCAGTACCTGCAGCTGGTGCTCGGGCTGTCGCCGCTGGAGGCGGGGTTGTGGTCGCTGCCGTCGGCCGCCGGGTTCATCATCAGCTCCAACCTGGCCCCCCGGATCCTGCGCCGGGTCCGCCCGGCGTACGTGATCGGCACCGGGCTGGGCCTGGCCGCGGTGGGCCTGGCGTTGCTGACCCAGGTGGGGGGTGGCTCCCAGGGCGCCGACCTGGCGATCCTGGCGGGCGCCTCGCTGGTCGTCTCCCTCGGGCTGGCGCCGGTGTTCACCGCCACCACCGACCTGGTGGTCAGCTCCGCCCCGCCCGAGCGCGCCGGGGCGGCCTCGGGGATCTCCGAGACCGGCGCCGAGCTCGGCGGCGCGCTGGGCATCGCCATCCTGGGCAGCATCGGCGTGGCGGTCTACCGCGGCACCCTCGACGACACCCTCCCGGCCGGGGTCCCGGCCGAGGCCGCGGCGGCCGCCCGCGACACCCTTGGCGGCGCGCTCGGCGCCGCCACCGAGCTGCCCGCCGAGGTCGGCGCGGCGCTGCTGGCGGCGGCCCAGGAGGCGTTCGTCCAGGGGATGCAGGTGGCCGTCACCCTCAGCGCCGTGGTCGCGGTCGGCATCGCGGTGGCCTCGACGGTGCTGCTGCGGGCGGTGCCCGCCGGTGCCGAGGCCGAGGCCGCCGGGCAGCCCGCCGCCGCCCCCGAGCCGGTCGCCGCCGCCCAGCCCGAGCCGGAGCCCGAGCCCGCCGTCCAGATCATCCGGGTCGGCTCGGGGTGCATGGCCTGCCCGCCTGAGGGCGCCTGACCGCTACTGGTTGGGAGGACCGCCGGTCGGCAGCAGCACCTGGAAGCGGGTGTCGCCCGGGGTCGAGGTAACGCTCAGGTCGCCGCCGTGGCGCTGCACCACGATCCGCCAGCAGATGTCGAGGCCGAGGCCGGTGCCCTTGCCGACCGGCTTGGTGGTGTAGAACGGCTCGAAGATGTGCTCGCGGACCGGCCCGGGGATCCCCGGGCCGGTGTCGCCGATCTCGACCAGCACGCGGTCGCCGTCGCGGCGGGTGCGCACCGTGAGGGCGCCGCGGCCGTCCATGGCGTCGACGGCGTTGTCGACCAGGTTGGTCCACACCTGGTTCAGCTCGCCCTCGTAGGCGGGAAGCTTGGGCAGCGACCGGTCGTAGTCGCGCACCACCTCGACGCCGGCGCCGAGCCTGTGCCCCAGCATCGTCAGGGTCGACTCGAGCCCGTCGTGCACGTCGACCTGCTGCAGCGGGCTGCGGTCCATCTGGGTGTACTGCTTGGCGGCGCCGATCAGGGCGGAGATGCGCCCGGACGCCTCGGCGACCTCGTCCAGCAGGCTCTCGGCCTCGCAGGCGACCGCGAGCACGCCGACGGCCCGCGGCAGCAGCTCGTCCGGGACGCGCGCGGCGACCTGCTCCAGCCGGTCGGCGTCGACCCCGGCCGCGACCAGCGCGGGCGCCAGCTCCCAGGCCTCGGCGACGCCGTGCTCCTCCAGCCAGCCGCCCAGCTCGTCCTCACGGTCGGACGCCTGCAGCGGGGACAGCGGCGCCAGCTCGGCGCGGCCGTCGACGGCCTGGTGCACGAGGTCGACCAGCGCGGCGAGCTGGCCGGCGGCGAGCCCGCCGTGGGCGAGCCCGGCCAGCTCGTGCCACAGGACGTCCAGCCGCTCCTTGAGGGTGGCGGTGGCGCGGGCGGCGGCGGTGGCGGGGTTGTTCAGCTCGTGGGTGAGGCCGGCGGTGACCGTGCCGAGGGCGACCAGCCGCTCGCGGGTGCTCACCATCGCGTCCGCGGCCGCTCCCTGGATGGCGGCGCCCTCCAGCATGTGCGTCGCCATCGGGAACCACTCCCACATCGCCCAGCCGAAGTCGGAGGCGGGCAGCTCCCAGAAGCGGCAGCCGGTCACCGCGCGGACGGTGCTGGTGTAGGAGCGCGCGCTCGGCTGGTCCAGGTAGGCCCAGAAGGCGCCGGCGTAGGCGCCGCGGTAGTCGGTCCGGAGCGTCTCGACCTCGGCGCCGCCGGCCCGCACCGACATCGACAGCGTGCCCTCCAGCAGCACGAACAGGCGGGTCGCGGGGTCCCCGGCGTGGTAGACGGTGGTGCCGGCCGGGTAGCTCCTGACCTCGCCGCGCTCGGCGAGCCAGGCGAGCTGCTCGTCGGTGAGCTTCTCGAACAGGAACAGCTCGCGGAGCGCGTCGGGGCCGAGCCGCTCGGTCACTGGGCCTCCAGGTAGCGGTGGACCAGCTGGATGGCCATCGCCCCCTCCCCCACCGCGGAGGCGACCCGCTTCACCGAGTTGGCGCGCACGTCGCCGGCGGCGAAGATCCCGGGCACGCTGCCCTCCAGGTGGTAGGGGTCCCGGTCCAGCGGCCAGCCCGGCGGCCGCTTCTCGCCGACCAGCAGGTCCGGGCCGGTGAGCACGAAGCCGTAGGGGTCGCGGGCGACCACCCCGTCGAGCCATTCGGTGCACGGCGACGCGCCGATGAACACGAACAGGAAGTTCGACGCCACCTCCTCCATCCTGCCGGTGGCGGTGTCGCAGAGCTCGAGCCGCTCCAGGTGCCGATCGCCCGCCACCGCGGCCACCTCGGTGCCGGTCCGCACCTGGATGTTGCTCGCGTCGCGGATCTGGTGGATCAGGTAGTGGGACATCGACCCCTCCAGGGCGGCCGCGCGCACCAGCAGCGTGACCCGCTCTGCGTACCGGGCCAGGAACACCGCCGCCTGGCCGGCGGAGTTGGCGCCCCCGACCACGTAGACGTCCTGGCCGGCGCAGGCCGGCGCCTCGGTCGCGGCCGAGCCGTAGAACACCCCGAGGCCGGTGAGCCGGTCGGCGCCGGGCACCGCCAGCCGGCGGTACTCGACCCCGGTGGCCAGCACCACCGTGTGGGCGGCGACCTCGCCGCCGTCGGCGAAGCGGACCACCCGGGACGACCCGCGCGCCTCGAGGCCGGCGACGCCGCGGGCGGTGAGGACCTCCGCGCCGAACTTGTGGGCCTGGCGGCGGGCCCGGTCGGTGAGCTGCCCACCGCTGACGCCGTCGGGGAAGCCGAGGTAGTTCTCGATCCGGGAGCTCTGGCCCGCCTGCCCGCCGGTGGCCTGCCGCTCCAGCAGCACCGTGCGCAGCCCCTCCGAGGCGGCGTACACGGCCGCGCCGAGGCCGGCGGGCCCGCCGCCGACGATCACGGTGTCGTAGAAGTCGGTCGCGGGCGTGGTCGACAGGCCGACCCGGGCGGCCAGCTGCTCGACGCTCGGGTCGACCAGGGAGTCGCCGGCGGGCGTCACCACCAGCGGGATGCTGGTGTCGTCGAGCCCGGCGGCCTCCAGCAGCCGCCGGCCCTCCGGCTGCTCGACGGTGAACCAGCGGTAGGGCACCGAGTTCCGCGCCAGGAAGTCCCGCACCTCGAACGACCGCGCCGACCAGCGGTGCCCGACCACCTGGGTCTCGGTGACCGGCCTGTCCCCGGCGGTCCGCCACAGCTCGATCAGCGAGTCGACCACCGGGTAGAGCTTCTCCTCCGGCGGGTTCCACGGCTTCAGCAGGTAGTGGTCGAGGTCCACCACGTTGATCGCCTGGATCGCGGCCTCGGTGTCGGCGTAGGCGGTCAGCAGCGCCCGCCGCGCGTACGGGAACAGGTCCATGGCCTGCTCCAGGAACTCCAGGCCGCTCATCTCCGGCATGCGGTAGTCGGCCAGCAGGACCGCCACCGCGTCGCCGCGGAGCTTGATCTCCCGCAGCGCCTCCAGCGCCTGCGGCCCCGACTCGGCCCGCACCACCCGGTGGTCCCGCCCGTAATGCCGCCGCAGGTCACGCGCGACCGCGCGCGACACCCCCGGGTCGTCGTCGACCGTCAGCAGGACCGGCTTCGGCGCCTCCATGCGCCCGATGGTAGGGGATCGCCAGGGAGCGGCAACAACGCGGGCCCGTCGGGCCCTGCCGCTATGATGACGCCCCGGCGCACACCCGACCGGCCGGGACCACCCTCGAGACCATGGTGCAGGCACATGACACTGGGCCACGACCGCTACTGTGACGAGACCGTCACCCAGACCGACCAGTTCCGGGAGGTCCTGAAGGGCGCCGACCTGTCGGTGATCGTGCCGACCTGCCCCGACTGGACGCTCGCCCAGCTCGTCCGGCACGTCGGCGGCAACCTCCGCGCGGCCGAGACCGCGGTACGGACCGGGACGCCGGTCGTCGAACCAGGCAAGCTCCCCGAGGTCAGGGGACCCGCCGACGACGACCCGGCGGCGCTGGACGACTGGCTGGCCGAGGGGGCCGAGCGGTACGCCGCCACGCTCCGGCAGGCCGACCCTGGCGCCACGTCGCAGATCTGGACGGTCCGGCGGCCCAACGGGTTCTGGGTCCGCCGGGCGGCCAACGACCTGGTGGTCCACCGGGCCGACGCGGCCGGCACCGTGGGCGCCGACTACGGCGTCGCCCCCGAGGTGGCCGCCGACGTCATCGACGAGCTGCTGGCGCTGTTCAGCGACCCGGAGATCGCCGCCGCCTCGCCCCGCGCGGCGGAGCTGCGCGGCCCCGGCAGCATCCACCTGCACGCGACCGACACCGGGGCCGGGTTGGCGGCCGAGTGGCTCATCGAGCTGGGGACGGACGGCTTCACCTGGCGCCGCGGCCACGAGAAGGCCAGCGTCGCGCTGCGCGGCCCGCTCACCGACGTGATGCTGGTCTTCTACCGGCGCCTGCCCGCCGACAGCGGGCGGGTGGAGGTCCTGGGCGACGCCGCGCTGCTGGACTTCTGGCTCGACCGCGTCCTGCTGGTCTGACGCGTCCGGTCGCCTGCGGACCGCCCGCCGAGGCCCTACCGCAACGTGTCGAGGTGCCGGGCGATCGCGGCGACGATCCGCGACGGCGGCACCTCGTCCGGCCGCATGACGGCGTGCAGCGCCAGCCCGTCCAGCAGCGCGTGGAGGCGGCCGGCCTCGAGCGGCACGTCCAGCCCCTCGGCCGTCAGCCCCGCAGCGGCCAGCGCCTCGATCGCCCTGGTGCAGGCGCCGTTGAGCTGGTCGTGGATGCGCTCGTAGATGGCCCGTTGCTGGGGATCGACCAGGGCACGGCCGGTGAACGCCAGCCAGACCGCGGACTCGGCACGGCGCTCGTCGTCCAGCGGCACCAGCTCGTGCAGCAGCTGCTCCACCGCGCGCCGCGGGTCGGGCGTCGGCTCCAGGGCGGCGATGCGGGCCCTGGCCCGGTCGCCCACCAGCTGCATCGCGAAGCACAGCAGCTCGGACTGGGTGGCGAAGTAGTGGCGCAGCGCGCCCATCGACCAGCCGGCCTCCCGGGCGACGTTGCGCACCGAGGCGCGCTGGAGCCCGTCGCGCCGGATCACCGTCCAGACCGCCTCGGCGAGCTCCGAGCGGCGCAGTTCGTGGTCGACAAGTTTCGGCATCCCCTCTTTTATAGCACACTTGTGCTATCATGTCGATGTAGCACGAGTGTGCTGGATCGATCGGAGGGAAGCACGATGCAGGCACAGGAACAGCGTCGGGCCCGCTGGGCGCCCTGGTGGGTCTACGTGATCGCCATCGTCGCCACCAACCAGCTCCGGACGCAGCTGCTCACGCCCAACGACCTCGCGACCTGGCTCGAGGTGGTCATCGGCCTCGGCTCGATGGCGCTGGTCGCGACCCTGGTCACCGTGGCCTACCGGGCGACCAGGACCGCCCCGCGCGCACGGTAGCTCCGCGGTGGAGCTGCTCCCCGCGATCGTCGGCCTGGCGGCGGTCGACAGCATCAACCCGTCGGCCCTGCTGGCGACGATCGCGCTCCTGCTCCGCGGGCGGTCGGCCCGGCCGCTGGTCGCCGTGTACGTGGTCGCGGTCCTGGTCACCTACCTCGCCATCGGGTTGGCGCTGACCCTCGGGCTGGGACTCACGCCCGACGCGGTGCTGGAGAGTGACGCCAGCTTCCTGGTCCAGGGGGTCCTCGGCGCGGCCATGCTGGCCTTTGCCGTGCTGGCCCCCAACCGCCGGCAGCGCCGCGGCGCGGCCGAGCCCCGGAGCCTGCCGACGGCGAACCGGCCGGTGGCGGTGTTCGCCCTCGGGATGGCCGTCACCGCGCTCGAGCTGCCGACCGCCCTGCCCTACCTGGGCGCGGTGGGGGCGCTCACCCGCGCCGACCTCGCCGTCGCGGAGTGGCTGCCGCTGCTGGTGCTCTACAACCTGATCTTCGTGCTTCCCCCACTGGCGCTGCTGGCCGGCCACGTGGCCCTCGGCGAGCGGGCCGAGGTCGTGCTCGGGCGGCTCCGCGATCGCCTCGGCCGCGCCACCAGGGAGGCCTTCCTGTGGCTGCTCGGCCTGGTGGGGTTCGTCCTGCTCGGCGACGCCCTCGGCCACTTCGGGATCGTCGACTGACCGTCGGCGCGGAGCAACCGGGTCCACTGGCCGTGGGGCGGCTCGCTCCGCTACCGGGGTCGGGATCCGGCGCCGGCTCGGGGGCGAGGCCAGGGTGGGCGGGGACGGTGAGCCGGCGCGGGGCCGCGAGGCTGCCGGGCGGCTGGCGTGGGCGGAGGCCTACACCCGCGACGGTGACGGACTTCGCGCGATGAGCTGCAGACCCTGAGCGCCACGCGTCGTGCCGTTCCTCGACGGCGCGCCGGTCACGCCCGCCGGCGGCCGGACGCCGTGCTCAGCCAGGCTTGCCGCGGTAGCTGGCCACGGTGTCGGCCACGGCCTGGTCCAGCGGGGTGGCGTGGAGGTTGAGCTTGGTCGCGATCTTGCTGCTGTCGACGACGAACGGCTCCAGGAACTCGTACTGCATCTCCACCAGTTCCCGCAGGGTGGGGTTGAAGACGCCGAGGGCTCGCAGCAGCAGCACCGGGGTGCCGCGCAGCTTGGTCCGGGGCTGGCCGGCGGCCTGGTAGACGCTGTCGACCAGCTGCCGGGTGGTCCGGGTCCGGGGGTCGTTGGGCAGGTGCCAGACCTCGCCCAGGGTGTCCGGGTGCTCGCCCAGGACGGCCAGGCCCTCGCCGATGTCGGGGATGTAGGTATAGGTGTGGGGCTGGTCGGGGTCGCCCAGGACGGTGGCGGTCCTGCCCTCGAGCGCGGGCGGGACGACGCGGTCGCCGAGGGGGGACTGGGCGCCGCCGCCGGGGCCGAAGTAGTCCGAGGCTCGGCCGATGACGACCTGGACGCGGCCGGCCTGGTGGGCGGCCAGCAGCTCGCGGGCCATGCGGGCGCGGAGCTGCCCCTTCCTGGTGTGGGCGGCATACGGGTGGGTCTCGGTGAGCGGCTGGCCGCCGGGGCGCCCGTACATGTAGACGTTCTCCATGCTGACCAGCCTGGCGCCGGTGGCCTGGGCGGCGGCGAGCACCCCGGCCTGCAGCGCGGGGAACAGCTCCACCCACTGGTGGTAGCCCGGGTTGAGGGTCTGGTAGACGACCTCGGCGCCCTGGGCGGCGGCGGTGGCGAAGCCCTGGTCGCGGACGTCGCCGCCGACGATCTCGACGTCGTCGGGGACCGGGGCGGTGCCGGAGCGGTTGACCATCCGCACCCGCTCGCCGCGGCGGCGCAGCGCGTGCATCGCGGCCAGGCCGATGGCGCCGGTCCCGAAGATCACCTGCCGTGGCTTGGCATCCATGGTGGTCAGCCCCTGGTGTCGCCCGCGAGCGGCAGCGTCGCGGTGGTCGGGTTGGTGGCGGCGGGACCCTCGGTGGGGCGGCGGGCCGGTCGTCGCAGCACCGCGACGCCCAGGGCGATTACCCAGGCGCCCCACAGGGTGCTGCCGAGCAGGCCGCCGAGGTCCCAGACGGGGAAGCCGGGGATCGCGGTGGCCAGGATGTCGCCCTGGTTGAACAGGTACAGCCCGCTGGCGGCCAGCCCCGCCCAACCGGCCCAGCGCCGCAGCACCCGGGTGCGCACGATCAGCAGGCTGACGGTGACCGACCAGCCCAGCGCCAGCAGCTGCCCCAGGTGCTCGCCCAGCAGCGCGCCACCGAACTGGTGCTGGGCGGTCCACGCGGCCGCGACCGCCGTCTCGGTCGTGGGGTCGCCGGCGACGTAGGCGTCGGCCAGCGGCGGGACGACGAACACCCAGCGCAGGAACCCGATCAGCGACAGCAGCACCGAGGCGGCGCCCACGAAGGTCGCGGCCCGCAGCACCGGGTCGTCGCGCCGGCCCAGCGCGGCCGGCAGCAGCAGGATCGGGACCAGCAGGATCGCGTAGGTCCAGGCCACGGCGAACCACGTCCACACCAGGCCGGTCCCGCCGTCCACGAACGCCGGCAGCACCACGTCGGGTGGTTCCCGCAGGATGTCCGGCCAGTCGAAGGTCGACGACAACACCGTCGCCGCCACGGCGAAGGCCACCGCACCGGCCACCAACAGCCAGCCGGTCACCCGGTGCAGCCCGTCACCGTCACCGGTTGTGCTCATCGCTGCCTTCCTCCCCAGCACGTTCTGTACGATCTGCTGTACACTGTCCAGACAGTGACTGGACGGCGTACAGAAGTCAAGGGGCAACTTCGGAGGCCGATGGCAAGGACCACCCCTGCCAGGACCCGGCAGCGGGGCTTCCTGTCCCGCGAGCTGATCATCCGGGAGGCCCTCGCGCTGCTCGACGAGCAGGGGGCCGGCGCGCTGTCCATGCGCCGGCTGGCCGACCGGCTGGGGGTGGCGCCCAACGCCCTCTACACCCACGTCCGCGGCAAGGCCGACCTGGTCGATGGGCTCATCGACCAGGTCTACGCCGGCCTGGACCTGGACCCCGACCCCGCCGGCGACTGGAGCGAGCGGCTGGCCGTCATCAGCCAGGCGGTTCGCGCCCAGCTGCTCGCCCACCCCGCGGTGGTGCCCCTCGCCCTCCAGCAGCCGGGCCTCGGCCCCAACGGCCTGCGGCTGGGCGAGGCGATCTATCGCGTGCTGCGGGCGGCCGGGTTCCCGGACCAGGCCGTGGTCGGCACCGTCTACGCCCTGTTGACCTACATCCTGGGCTTCGTCGCCCTGGAGGTCCCCCGCGCCGGCACCGACCCACGGACCAGCGACGAGTTCGTCCGTCGGCTCCAGAGCTTCTTCGCCGCCCTGCCGCCGGGCGAGTTCCCCCACACCGTCCAGCTCGCGGCGCTGCTGGCCCGCATCTCCACCGACGACCAGTTCCGGTTCGGCATCCGCACCTTCCTGGCCGGCCTCGAGGCCCAGCAACCGGGCCGCACCCACCCCGCCTGACCGGGGCCGCCCGCAGGTCGGCGCCAACCTGCCGGTCCGGGTTGGTCAGGGCCCCGGTCCCAGGCCGAGCTCGCCGTGGGTCTCCCCCATGCAGCGGTCCATCACCACGGTGAGCCCAGCCGCCTCGGCGATCCGCCTGGCCTCCTCCGACTCGATCCCCAGCTGCAACCACAGCACCTTGGCGCCGACCTCGACCGCGTCACGGGCGACCTGCGGTGCCTCCGCCGCGGGCCGGAACACCTCCACGACGTCGACCGGCCCGTCGACCTCGGCGAGCGAGCGTGCCACCGGCTCGCCCAGGAGCTCGCCGCCACGCGGGTTCACCGGCAGGATGCGGTACCCCTGCTGCTGCAGGTAGCGGGGAATCCCGTGCGCCGGCTTGGCGGGGTCGTGGGAGGCTCCCACCACCGCGATGGTCTTGGTCTCGGCGTAGATGCGAAGCAGCCGCTCGCGCAGGGACGCATCCATCAACCGGCCCTCCGATCTCCCCGCTCGGGTCGCCGCCGCTCCCAGTGTAGGCGCCGGCCGGCCGACCGCCTGCGTCCCACGCCGCGCGTCATCGCCCGAGCGCTCCTGCGGGGTGCGCCCGGCGTGCGCGTCCCGGCAGCCACAACAGCGCGATCATGAGGACGTGCAGCGCGTCGGTGGCGCGGTGAACCAGGGCAGCACGGCGGCGCTGACGGCGTGCAGGATCGCCGAGTAGGCCACCGCGGCGCACAACGCCGCGAGGACGACCGCTGCCACGAGGACCCACCGGATGGTCAACTCGTCGACAGGCAGGAGAGGAGTTGACATGGTTGACCAGGACTCCCGAACACCACGTGGTCTGGTCGCCACCGCCGAGGCCGTGGCGAGGAAGGGGCGAGGCGCCGTGAGCTTCCCGGCGGACCGGGCGTCGCTCGACGCCCGCCCGGTGCCGGCCTGGTACGCCGACGCCAAGCTCGGCATCTTCGTCCACTGGGGCCTGTACTCCATCCCGGCCTTCGCCGAGGCCGACGCCGGCGACTTCGCGACCTACATGCGCGACCTGTCCGCCGGCAAGGACACCAGGGGCCGGGTGCCCTATGCGGAGTGGTACCTCAACGCGCTGCGGGTCCCGGGGTCGGCGACCGCCCGCCACCACGAGGCCACCTACGGCAAGGGCTTCTCCTACTTCGACCTCCAGGACCGCTTCGACCGTGACGCCGAGCAGGTGGACTTCGCCGACTGGGCGGGGTTCTTCGCCGGGACCGGGGCGCGGTACGTGGTCATGGTCACCCGGCACCTGGACGGCTACCCGCTGTGGCCCACCAGGATCGCCAACCCGCACATGCCTGCGGGGTACCGGTCGCGGCGGGACCTGGTCGGCGACCTGACCCAGGCCGTCCGGGCGCAGGGCCTCCGGATGGGGCTGTACTACGGCGGCGGCATGGACTGGACCTTCACCGACAAGCCGATCCGGACCATGGCCGACCTCATGAGCCAGCAGGCGCTGGGCGCCGAGTACGCGCGCTACGCCGCCGCGCAGTGGACCGAGCTGATCGACGCCTACCGGCCCTCGGTGCTGTGGAACGACGTGGGCTGGCCCGCCGGGTCCGACCCGCACCAGCTCATGGCCCACTACTACGACGCCGTGGACGACGGGGTGGTCAACGACCGCTGGACCCAGGTCCAGGTGCCCGGCAACCGCCTCGCCCGCGCCCTGTACCTGCGGTACGTCACCCTGGCGCTGAAGGCGATGGCGCGGCTGGGGCGGCGGCTGCCCATGCCGCGGCCGGACTTCCACTACGACGTCGAGACCCACGAGTACGCCGTCCCCGACCCCGCACCCAGCCGGCCCTGGGAGCTGTGCCGCGGCCTTGGCCGCTCCTTCGGGTACGACGCCCGGGAGACCGCCGCCGACACCCTGACCGGCGCCCAGCTGGTCCACCTGCTGGTCGACGTCGTCGCCCACGGCGGCAACCTGCTGGTCAACGTCGGCCCCGACGGCGCCGGCCGCATCCCAGAGGTCCAGCAGCGACCGCTCCGCGAGCTCGGCGCCTGGCTGGAGCGCAGCGGCGAGGCCATCTACGCCACCCACCCCTGGACCCCCAGCGCAGCGACGACCAGCAGCGGCCAGCAAGTCCGCTTCACCCGGAAGGGCGCCACCGTGTACGCCATCGTGCTGGGCGACCAGCCCACCGGCAGCCTCACCATCCGTGGCCTGCGGCTCCCCGCCGGCAGCCGGGTCGGCCTGCTGCACGGGCCCGCCGACCTCGCCTGGTCCCAGGCCGACGGCGACCTCCAGGTCACGCTGCCGCCGCCGCCCGGCCAGCCCGCACACGTCCTGCGAATCACCACCTCCTGATCCCGCCCGGCCGGCGGCGTCCTCCATCCCGGACGGCCGTTGATGGACGCCAGCCCCGGGCCCGCGACCCCCGGCCCTCTGCCGGCCGTCGGTTCGGCCGCGATCACGGCGAGGTCGCTCTCTTCCCACCGCTC
>Ga0081538_10003675_pt1 | contig 14408 bp, 12 predicted proteins | sample TabmetS5T2R1_FD_71022 | JGI IMG/M metagenome (GOLD analysis project Ga0081538, IMG submission 71022) | Tabebuia heterophylla rhizosphere microbial communities from the University of Puerto Rico - S5T2R1 | ecosystem: Host-associated > Plants > Roots > Rhizosphere ... | reverse complement strand
GGGGCCCCCCGGGGGCCCCGGGGGGTGGGGGGGGGGGGGGGGGGGCGTCCCGGCCCCCGCCGCCTTCGCCCGGGGCGAGCCGGTCAACCCGCCGATCATGCCGGGCTGGGACGGCTTCTCGATCCCCGCCTGGTTCGCCGGCCGCTACGACACCCCCGTGCTGGTCGACAACGACGTCAACATCATGGCGCTCGGGGAGCATCGAACGCACTGGCGAGCCGCGAAGCACCTCCTGTGCGTGAAGGTGGGCACCGGGATCGGCTGCGGGATCGTGGTCGACGGCCACATTCACCGCGGCGAGCAGGGAGCCGCCGGCGACATCGGGCACATCCGCATCAGCGGCCACGACGACGTGGTCTGCCGGTGCGGGAACGTCGGCTGCCTGGAGGCGGTGGCGGGCGGGCGCGCGCTGGCCGAGCGGCTGACCGCGGCGGGAATCGAGGCGACCCACAGCCGCCACGTGGTCCGGCTCGTGCGAGCCGGGAACCCGCTGGCGATCCGCATGGTCCGCGAGGCGGGCCGCCGCCTGGGCGACGTGCTGGCCGGCTGCGTGAACTTCTTCAACCCGGCCGTGATCGTGATCGGCGGCGACATCGCCGAGGCCCACGAGCAGCTCCTTGCCGGCGTGCGCGAGGTCACCTTCCAGCGCTCACTCCCCCTCGCCACGCGCGACCTGCGGCTGGTACCGAGCCGGCTCGGCGATCGCGCCGGCATCCACGGCGCGGCCACGATGGTGCTGGAGCACGTGCTGGCGCCTGAGGCGATCGACCGGGCGATCCGGGCGAGCGCCGCGGCGTAGCTGCGGCGATAATCACCAGAAGGTGGAAGCCCTCGCCGAGGTCGAACGTGGCCGCCGGCTCTATGCAGAGCGGGCATGGAGCGAGGCGTTTGCGGCCCTGTCGGGAGTCGACCCGGACGCGTCACTGGCCGCCGACGACCTCGTGCTGTTGGCGATTGCCGCCTACATGCTCGGCCGGCACGACGAGTTCTACGACGCCCTCGATCGCGCGCACCAGGCCTACCTGAACGGCGGCGAGGCGCTGCAGGCTGCGCGCTGCGCGTTCTGGCTGGGCCTCAACCTCGCACAGGAGGGCGAGATGGGGCGCGCCGGCGGCTGGCTCGGCCGTGCGCGGCGGCTGGTCGAGCGAGAGGGCGGCGAGTGCGTCGAGCAGGGCTATCTCCTGATCCCCATGATGTTCGAGCGCGAGGCGCAAGGCGACCTCGACGGCGCGATCGCGACTGCGGCCGAGGCGGTGCAGATCGGCGAGCGGTTCGGCGACCCGGACCTCGTTGCCCTCGCGGGTCACCACCAGGGTCATCTCCTGATCATGAGAGGCCAGGTGAGGCAGGGCCTTGGGCTTCTCGACGAGGCGATGCTCTCGGTCTCGACCGGTGAGCTCTCGCCGATCCCCAGCGGCATCGTCTACTGCGGAGTGATCCTCGCCTGCCAGGAGGCCTACGAGGTGCGACGCGCCGCGGAGTGGACCGCCGCCCTCACGAAGTGGTGCCGCGAGCAGCCCGACATGATCGCGTTCACCGGGCGGTGCCTCGTGCATCGAGCCGAGATCATGCAGGTCCGGGGCGCGTGGGCCGACGCCCTCGCAGAAGCCCGTCGGGCCGGCGGGCGCTGCATCCAGGGGAACAACCCGCGTGCCGCCGGGGCGGCCAGCTACCTCCAGGGCGACGTCCACCGGCTACAGGGCGACTACGACGCCGCGCAGGCCGCATACCGGGAGGCGAACCAGCACGGCCGGGAGCCGCAGCCCGGCCTCGCGCTGCTGCGGCTCGCACAGGGGGACGCTGCCGCCGCCGGGGCGACGATCCGCCGGGCTCTGGCGGAGAGCACGATGCGACCGAATCGCGCCGCCCTGCTTCCCGCGATGGTCGAGATCACGCTGGCGGCCGGCGAGACTGATGAGGCGCGCGCCGCCTGCGACGAGCTCGACGAGATCGCCGCCGGCTATGAGGGCGGCATGCTCGACGCCGTTGCCGCGGCGGCACGCGGCGCGGTGCTGCTGGCCGAGGGTGACGCCGAGCGGGCGCTGGTGTCACTGCGGCGCGCGGTCCGTGGTTGGCAGCAGCTCGACGCGCCCTATGAAACCGCGCGTGCCCGCGCACTGGTCGCCCGCGCCTGCCGCGCTCTCGGCGACGACGAAGGGGCGGCATTGGAGCTGGCGGCGGCCCGTGAGGCGTTCGCCGCGCTGCGAGCCGCGCCGGCGCTCGCCGAGGTCGACGCGCTTGTCGAGCGTGCGATGTCCCGCTCTCCCCGCGGGCTCACCGAGCGCGAGCTCGAGGTGCTGCGGCTCGTCGCCGCCGGGCGGACCAACAAGGCGATCGCCGCCGAGCTCGTACTCAGCGAGCGGACGGTTGAGCGACACGTGAGCAACATCTTCGCGAAGCTGGGCGTCTCCTCACGCTCCGCGGCGACCGCGTTCGCCTACGAGCACGGGCTCGTCTGAGCGCCTCCGGGTGGGTGGAACCACCCACTCCGCCGGTGCCGAGAAGTTGCGTGGTTCAGCCGATGCGCGGATCTCCGGGGCGGCCTAGCCTCGCCCCGAGAGCCCGGTGCCGGGCGCCGCAAGCAAGGGGGCACAACATGCCGAAGGTATCGAGAGAGACAGCGTCGGAGGCGGTTTCGCTGGAGGGCCTCGACGTTCGGGTGGAGCACCTCGACGGTGGTTACTCGGTGTGTTTCGAGCGACACACCGCGGATGCCGATCTTGAGCCGCTCTTCCGCGGCCTGCCAGACGACCGCTGCCAGGTACCACGCTGGGGCTTCGTGCAAAAGGGAATGATCACGTTCCGGTTCGCGAACAGCGAGGAGACGTACGTCGCGGGAGATGCGTACTACGTGCCTCCCGGGCACACCCCGATCCACTACGCCGGCGCGGAGGTCGTCGAGTTCAGCCCGACCGAGGAGCTCGCCGAGACGATCGGCGTCGTCATGCGGAACATGCAGTCGGCGGGGGCCGCGTCATGACTCCCCATGCCGACGAGATCGAGACCGTCATCGTCGGGGCCGGCCAGGCCGGCCTCTCGGTCGGACACCACCTGGCGAAGCGGGGCCGCCCGTTCGTGATCCTCGACGAGCAGCAGCGGGTCGGCGACAACTGGCGCCGGTACTACGACTCGCTCCGGCTCTACAGCCCCGCCTGCCTCGACGGCCTCCCCGGGATGCCGTTCCCGGCGCCCGCATGGACCTTCCCCACAAAGGACCAGACGGCGGACTACCTGGAGCAGTACGCGGCGCGCTTCGACCTGCCGATCCGCAGCGGCACCCGGGTCGAAGCGGTCTCGAGGAACGGGCGAGGCTATGTGGTCGACGCCGGCGACCACCGCCTCGAGGCCGAGAACGTGGTGGTGGCGACCGGAAGCTTCGGACGTCCGTTCACGCCGGCGTTCGCCGCCGACCTGGACCCGGAGATCGTGCAGCTCCACGTGAGCGAGTACAAGAACCCGTCCCAGCTGAAGGACGGCCCGGTTCTCGTGGTCGGGGCGGCGCACTCGGGCGCCGACGTGGCGATGGACGTGGCCGGCGCGCACCGGACGATCCTCTGCGGCCGCGACACCGGCCAGTTCCCGGGCGACATCGAGAGCCGGGCGGGCCGGGTGGTCTGGCGCGTGCTGTCGTTTCTGGCGCGCAGGGTCCTGACCACTCGGACACCGATCGGGCGGAAGATGAAGCCCGAGATCCGAGAGCACGGCGGTCCCCTCCTGCGGTTCAAGCGCGCCGACCTGAAGGCCGCGGGCGTCGAGCGGACCACTGCTCGCGCGGTCGGGGTCCGCGACGGCAAGCCTGTGCTCGACGACGGCACGGTCCTCCATGTGGGGAACGTGATCTGGTGCACCGGCTTCAGGCAGGACTTCAGCTGGATCGATCTGCCTGTCGTCGGCGAGGACGGCTGGCCGGAGGAGGAGCGCGGCGTCGTGCCGTCAGCGCCGGGCCTCTACTTCGCCGGGCTGGCGTTCCAGTACGCGTTCAGCTCGATGCTGATCCTCGGGGCCGGGCAGGACGCGGAGTACGTCGCGAATCGGATCGCTGCGGCACGCGGATGACGACGCTTGCGGCGCGGCACATCGAGCTCCGCTCAGGCCGGCGGGTCCATGTCCTCGAGACGGGCGATGGGCCGACGCTGCTGCTCCTGCACGGCAGCGGCACTTCCTCAGTCTCGCTTCTCCCTGTGATCGAACGGCTGGCGGGTGTGCGGGCGATCGCGGTGGATCGGCCGGGCTTCGGGTTGAGCGAACCCGCTCCCGTTGGTCGCCGGCGCTTCCGAGAGGCTGCCGTCGAGTTCGTCGATGAGGTCGTCGGCGAACTGGGCGTGGAGACGCTGGCGCTCGCCGGGAACTCGATGGGCGGGACCTGGGCACTGTGGTACGCGCTGGCCCGCCCTGAGCGCGTGCACAGGCTCGTGCTCCTCGGCTCGGCCCCGCTCCTGCCCGCTACCCGTCCTCCGGCGCCGTTGCGGATGATGGCCACCCCATTGGTCGGAGACCTCATGACACGCCTGCTGAGGCCCAACCCGAAGAGGCTCATTCGCCTGATGGGGTCGATGGGCGAGAGGGAAACCATCGTCCGCCATCCGCAGCTGATCGAGGCCCTCGTCGCGGCCGCCGCCGAGCCGACCGCCGCGGCCGCGAACCACGCCGAGCTCCGGGCCGTCATCTCTCCCATCGGGTTCCGACGGGGGGCCCGAGTCCAGGCGGACGAGCTGCGACGGCTGACCACGCCGACGCTGCTGATCTGGGGCGACCACGATCCCGTCGGAACGGTCGATGCAGCGCGCTCGGTGGCGGGGCTGATCCCGGACGCGCGGCTCGAGGTGCTGCCTGGAGGACACGTTCCCTACCTCGGAAACCCGGAGCGCGTATCCGACCTGCTGTCCGAGTTCGTCCGGGTGGGAGGCGATCGATGAGCTCCAACATCGAGCTCCTCGTCCGGGCCTTCGCGGGTTGGGGCAAGGACAACCCCGCCAATATGCCCGATGTCCTGCACCCTGACTGCGAGCTCGTGGTTCCTGATTCGATCCCCTACGGCGGCACGTTCCGCGGAGCCGATGCCGTCATCGGCTGGTTCACCCGCGAGCTGTGGCGGTGGTTCGACGAGTTCACCTCCACGCCCGAGGGCTTCGTCGACGGCGGGGATCAGATCGTGATCCCGGTTCACGTCCAGGCTCGCGCGAAGACCGGAAGGACGATGGACGTGCACAACGTCTGGATCTACGAGTTCAGCGAGGGCAAGCTGATTCGCGGCCGGGTGTACGCTGACACCGCAGTGCTGCGCGACACGGTCGGGTGAAGCGCTAGCGACGGGCGCGCGCGAAGTAGGACCGTCCGGCCTTGACCACCACGGTCCTGCGCCGGGTGCGGTCGCGCACCACCACGGCCCCCGACCGGACGCGGGTCAGCGTGCCGTCACAGCGGTCCTCGGTCAGCCATGACGTCCCGCGAGTGGTGGCCACGCTGTTGAGCCCGCGCGTGCCGAAGCGCCCGTGGCGGTCGCGCCCCCACAGCGAGCGGACCCGCCGCCGCCGGCGGCTCGCCACGGCCCGTGCGCCCGCCGGGCCGGCGCCGCAGGCCGCGAAGTTGCCGCCCCGCAGGATCAGCCGGGTCATGCCGTCGCCGCCACGGCGCTGGCGGATCTGGAACCTGGAGCCCCAGAAGGTCCCCGCCTGAAGCGCACCGCCGGCATCGACGGCGCTCACGAGCCGCACCCGGCCCTCACGGGCGTCGACGATCGATCCGACCGGAATCCGGGCCGGCTCGTCGAGCAGGAGGAAACGCGATCTCCCGGGACGCCGCACGAGCACGCGCCCCGAGCCCGGTGCCACCACGACCGTGCGGCCCAGCACGGGCTTGGCGACACCGCGGATCGCCTTGTGGATCTCGCCGTCGCCCGTGTCCGGATCGACGTGCTCGGCCAGGGCCGGCTCCGGCGGCGTCCACGCGCAGAGGGCTGCCCCGCGCTCGGCGTACTCGTAGGCGCCGATGTCGGGCGCGGCTCCGAGCGTGCGCGGGCAGCCGGCCGGATCGCCGGCGCCGAGCAGCGCGTGGGAGGTGCCCGCATCCACCGTCGGGGAGTCGGCAAGGGGGCGGTAATCGCCATGGACCGCATCGGCAAAGCGCGGGGCGGCCTCATTGTTGCCGGCGCCGGCAACCACGCCGGGGGAGAGACCCGGGCGGAAGTTCGAAGACTGCGCGCTGCAGTGGCCGCCGCTCGAGTTTGCGTTGATGTCGTGCACTGCTCCCCGGACGATGACGTTGACGAGGGTGGCCTGACCGTTCGACAGCTCGCAGCGGACGCCCTGGGCAGAGCCCTCGGTGGCGATCACGGTGAGATTGAGGGCCGTCACGTCACCCGCGCCGGCGGAGTTGCGGATCTTGAGCCCGGCCGCACTCGAGCCGGTGGCAGAGCTATGCACGACGCTGTCGCGGAGGACCGTCCCGCTCGCGGACCCGTCGACCTTCGCGCCGTCTCCGCCGGCGGAGATGATCAGGAGGTCCTCCGCCAGCCCGCCCCGCATCGTGAGCGCGTCCTGGTTGGAGCCGGTCGCCTCGAGCGCGAGGTGCCGAAGCGAACCGCCCGCCTTGAACGTGAGCAGCGCCGTGCCACCGGACCCGGTCAGTCGCGGCCGGGGCTGTCCAGCGACTCCATGGATCTCGATCGGTTCGGTCGGATCGAGCGCGGTCGGCACGTCGTAGGTGCCGGGGGCCACGATCACCTCGTCTCCCGCGCTCGCCTTGTTCACCGCATAGTCGATGCGGCACGGCTGCGTGGCGACGCAGGCGCCGGAGCTCGTGGTGCTCCCCGCGCTCGCCCACCGCTGCGCGGCGTCGGCCCGGACCGGCATCAGCAAACCGGCGGCGAGGCCCGGAAGAGCGCACATGAAGACCGCAGCCCGACGCATCGCTCCCGGTATCGGGCAGGCGCGCATCCAGGTTGACCCAATCGGGGCTTTCCTGGCCGAGATGGGTGGCTCAGCCGCGCAGCAGCGCCCGCACACCGCGCAACAGGAAGCGTGCCAGCCGAAGGCGCGCGCGCCAGGGCAGGTCACGCCCGCTCGCCTCTCCGCGTCGTACCTCCTCCCAGTCTTCCGGCTTCGACTCACGAACGGCCTGGGCCGCGGCGTCGACTGCCGCCGGCGGCAGGTCGCAGGCAGCCAACCCGTCGGGCGCCCAGGCCAGCACGCTCTCGTAGCCGAGCGCGAAATCGCTCCGCCGCAGGTCGGCATTGAGGAAGCCGCCGAAGTCCCCCATCATCTCGCCGGCGAGCAGGTCACCGACACTGTCGACGTCGTTGCGACCCGCGAGCAGGAGCGGCGAGATCACGTCGACGGCCACCGGGTCCTTGTGGACGAGCCCGCTGATCCGCTCGACGGCGCCGCGCAGGAGCTCGGCGGCTGACGCGTCTCCCCCGGGGGCGCGCACCCAGGCCTCGCCCGACCTCAGCTCGTCACGCTCGCCGTCGATCGCCTCGATGAGGCGGCGCAGCCCCTCCGCCGCGCCCTCGTCCACGTGCCCGTCCAGCGCTCGCTCGAGGTCGCCGAGCCACTCGAGCCGGCGGTTGTCGCGCTGCAGCTTGCGAAGGTCCTCATAGAGGGCCTGCTCGGGGAGGACGGCGAGCGCACGCGACAGCCCACCGGCCCAGGTCGCGTCGTAGTCCCTGTGGCTCCACCGCTCGGCATCGGTGGGCTCCTCCGAGCGCGGGTCGATCATGAGGTTCAGCCTGTGGGCGTCCGCCGGGCCCTCGATGCGATGTGCGGCCGAGAGCGTTCGGCCCACGGGCTCCGACTGCACGAGGCCGCCGTCCGTGTACCAGAGCCACCCGGAGCGCGGCAGGTTGGAGACGCCCTGCGCCTCGTAGTCCTCCCGGTCCTCGCGGCGGTCCAGCACGCGCGGGGCGAAGGCGCCCGGATGCGAGGCGGACGCGAGCACGGTGTCGAGCGGCGATCGCAGGGGCGGCTCGAAGTACTGGGACGGTCCTCCGTGCGGCTCGAGCACGAAGTCCTTCCAGTCGGCGAAGGTAACGGCGGACACGGGCTCGTCACGTCGCAGGCCCTCCACCTCGTAGGTGAGCCCGCGCAGGCCGGTCAGGGCGACGTGCAGCATCAGCGGGTGCTCCTGACCCGGCGCCCGAGTCGCGTTCGTCAGCACGTCCGGCAGCTCCTCGCGGACGCCCTCCAGCGACAACGGGCCACGCGACCCGCGCCGCAACAGCGTGTCGATCGAGACCCTCTCGACCCACGCCTCGTGGAGCACTTCGCATCCGCTCACGCCCTCGAGAAGCGAATAGGCGGCCATGAGGCCGACGATCGCACCCGCAGACGCGCCACCTACCGCGTCCACCCGCACGTCGAGCCCACGGTCGTCGCGTAGGTGCTCGAGCGCCACGAGCAAAGCGGCGGTGGCGCCGGCCTGGTACGCGCCGAGCGAGGCGCCGCCGGACAGCGTGAGAGTCACGCGGAGGGCTTCGGGCATTGGCGGGCTGATGCCCACCCGAGCTACCGGTCACACGCGCGGGTGGTCGGCCCGCGTCACTCGATAGCGGGCCGGGAGATGGCGGGCGGCTCGCGGCCGGCGAGCAACCAACCGGCCGCGAGGGCCGCCCATGGGACGCCAACGACCATGAGGACGAGGTAGAGCACCGGGATCCGGCTCAGGTGGCCGAGATCGTCGAGGTACGTGGCAACCACCGCGGCATAGGCGCCCGCGACTCCCAGGAGCGCGCCGAGGAAGGCGAGCCCGCCGGCGGTGGCGCCGGTCAGCGTGCGGCGGACCCTGCTCGTGGCTCCGGCCGCGGTCAGGGTGCGGAGGTCGCCGGCGCTCTCGCTGCGGATCAGCCCGACGGTCATTGCGAGGATTGCGAGCGCCAGGAGGGCGCCCGCGGCTGTCGCGATGGCGCTGAGCTTCGCTTGGGAGTCAGGCTCGCGCTGTACCTCGATCGTCAGGCCGGCATCGGCCGCGAGCTCGCGGGCGTCGGCGATCTGCTCGCTCGTCAACGGTCGGCTCGACTCGACGAGCCAGCCGGACGGGATCTGCCTCCAGCCGCGGCGGCGAAGGCCGTCCGGCGTGATGAACGAGGCCGGCGCAAGGCCGGACTCCACCTCCGGAGATCCGAAGAGCTTCCGGCTGTCGATCCTCTGCACGTTCGTGACGGCACGCTCGACCGGCTCCCTGCCCCGGGCGGTTGTCTGCTCACTGATGGTGACGAGCTCGTCGATCGGGACGGACCGGTCGGCCAGGAAATCCGTGTGTGGATCGACCGTGGCGGGATCGACGCCGAGGGACCTGAGCAGGGCAGGCGTGGCGACGTAGAGGCGCGATTCGTGGACGTAGCAGTCCGCCGGCCCCCAGCAGGACATTCCCCTCCCCGACCAGCGCCTGCTGTCGGGGTCGTCGACCTTGCGGTTGAGCACCTCGGTGGCAAGGCCCCGGATGCCCTCGACGGCTCCGGGCTGCGCGGTCGCGGAGTACGCGCTGTGCAGCGGGGTCACGGGTGCGTCGCCGAGAGCCGCCCCGAGCTCGCGGACGCGCGCAGCCATGCGATCGAGCTGAGCGGCTGGCTGGGTCGGGACGAAGTCTGGAAACGGCGTTGCGCCGGTGTACACGCGGATCTGCCGGTCGGACAGGTTGGGGGGCTCGTCGGCTGACTGCTTCTCCTCGGCCGCCGCGACGACGACGACCGCCGCGGCGATCCCGAGCGCGAGGGTGATTGCGGCGAGTGCCGCACCCGAGCGGGCCTGGTAGCGGGCGAGGTCCCGCAGCGCCAGGCGCGTGGCGATCGGTGCGTGCCCGGCGGCGCGGGCGAAGATGCGGATCGCCAGCGGACCGAGGAGCAGGGTGCCGATGATCGTGGCCACGATCCCCGTGACGATCAGAGGCTCGCTGTCTCGGCCCGACAACACGAGGCTGCCGATTCCCGCCGCGATCAAGAGCGCAGCGACGATCGTCGAGTGGTGCGTGGGCCTCGGCCTGGGCGGGCGCGCCGAGAGTGCGAGCGTGATGGGGAGGCGAGAGACCATTCGTCCCGGCCACCAAGCTGCGGCGGTCGCACCGACCACCGCAACGACGACGGTCGCCGCAAGCAGGACCCACGGCAGGCTCAGCAGGTCGATGCGATGGCCGACCGCCGGCTCGATGATGGGGACGATCGCGATCCAGAGCGCGAGGCCGAGGAGCGCGCCGATGAGTGCGCCTATCGCGCCGACGACCGCCCCGCCCGTCAGCAGCACGAGCCGGAGGTGCTTCTCCGTCGCTCCGATCGCTGCGAGCGCGCCGAGCTGGCATAGCCGTCGCTGCGCGATGACGGCGAAGCCTGCAGAGGCAACCAGCGTGGCCAGGAGCAGGAAGACGGTGGCCACGGAGAACATCGCCAGAGCGTTCGCCGCCTGGTCGTTCGGGCGGGACTCGACCCCCGCGAAGGCCGACCGGCCGTCCCCCTCGGCCGACCGCGAGTACGCGTCGACCGCGCCGGCGCTCGCGTCGACCAAGACCGTCACCTGGTCCGGCGCTCCCGCCGACGCGGGGGAGACGAGGGCGAACTCGTCGCTCAGTTCGCGTGGGTTCTCGACTATGCCGACGACGGTCCGGCGACGGCCATCCAGGGCCAGCGTCTCCCCGATCTCGACTCCCAGGAGCGTGGCGGCGCCGTCGGTGACGGCGACCTGTCCGGAGTGGCTCGGGTAATCGCCTCGGTGGAGCGCAAGTCGTGCGTCCCCGTACGGCCCGCGCGGGTCCTGGGAGCGAAACTCGACCGGGTCGGCGCTGCCCGGGACGGGCAGCGAGCGGTGGCCGATGACGTCGATCGTTCCGAACCGCTCCCGGGCCGCGGCCAGGCTCGCCTCGAGCCGGTCAGGATCGGCGCCGTCGAACCGGACCAGGTGATTGGCCGAGCCGAACTCGGCGTCGTCCGCGGAACCCGAGTTGTAGGCGATCGTGACGCTCGCGATCGCCGCGGCGACGGCGACGGTCAGGAGAGCGGTCACCAGGATCTGCTGGCGCCACTCGCGGCGGAACATGCGCCAAGCCCAGCGGATCAGAGGACGGCGCGCGGCGACCGTCGTCATGACCGACCGCCGGCAGCGAGGAGCGACTCCGGGCCGGGCGGCGCGACCGTCTGGTCGACCACATGGCCGTCTCTCAGGAAGACGACGCGGTCGGCCCACGAAGCCAGGTGCGCCTCGTGGGTTACGACGACACCGGCGACCCCCCTCCGCGTCGCAGCCCGCAGCAATCGCATGACTGCCTCGCCGTTCACGGAGTCGAGCGCGCCGGTGGGCTCGTCTGCCAGCAGCAGCCCGCGCTCGCCCACGATCGCGCGCGTGATCGCAACCCGCTGGCGCTCACCGCCGGACAGCTCGTCCGCGTAGCGATCCGCCCGGTCTGCAATGTCGAGCTGCTCCATCGCCTCGAGTCCCGTCGCCCGTGCGGCTTTGGCGCCGATGCCGTCGAGCTCGAGCGGCAGGGTCACGTTCTCGAGCGCCGTCAACCCAGCGAGCAGGTTGAAGTCCTGGAAGACGTAGCCGATCGACCGGCGTCGCATGCTCGCCTGATCCGAGCGCGAGATGGTGGCGAGATCGACGCCGTCCACGAGCACCTGGCCGCCCGTCGGCTGCTCGAGGCTGCCCGCGATCGTCAAGAGGGTGCTCTTGCCGGAGCCGCTGGGCCCCATGATCGCGACGAGCTCACCGCGCTCGACCGAGAGATCGACGTCGTAGAGAGCGCGCACCTCGGCCGGCCCGGAGCCGTAGACCTTCGATACTTGGCGCAGTTCGAGCGCGCACGTCATTGCGAGACCTCCATCGGGTCGGTTGGTTCGAGCGGCAGGTCGAGCTCGGCGGCCGGTGCGGGAGTCGGCTGCTGCTTCAGACGCACGTCGGCAGCATCGAGCCAGCGGATGATCGCCTCGAGCCGGAAGAGCTCTGCATCGGCGACGAGCGCCAGCGCCGTGTCGTCCTCCCTTGCCGCCGCCTTGACCTGGGCGTAGCGCTGCATGGTTTCGATCACGCGCCGGCGGTGCACCTGCAAGAGCTCGTGGATGTCGATCCCTGGGACCTGCAGGGCGACCAGCACCTTGATCACGAGCTCGTCGCGCGGGGGAGGCACGAGGTCGGGCGGGGTGCGGAGCCAGTCGGCGAGCTCGCGCTGGCCTGTGGCCGTGATCCTGTACCGCTTCCGCGAGCGCTCGCTCTCCTCGTCGTCGGCTTCGACGAGTCCGTCCCGTTCGAGGCGCTGGAGGGTCGTGTAGACCTGCCCGACGTTGAGCGGCCAGACCTCGCCGGTCCGGGACACGAACTCGTTGTGCAGCCGCAGGCCGTACTTCGGCCCATCACTAAGCAGCGCGAGGAGGGCGTGGGGGACGCTCATGACCGGCTTCTCTTCATCCGCATACTGGGTACTATACTCGGTATAATCAGCTGGTGCAAGTGTCCCCGACGTGGTGCCTGACCACCCGGCGCATCGGCCGGCAGCCGCTGGGGCGCGATACTTGCCATGGTCATGCAGGCGGGCGTCGAGTTGGTGCGCGAGGTCGTCGAGGCCCTCAATCGAGGCGATCTCGACGGGATGCTGGCGCGCATGGACCCGGACTTCGTGTGGAAGCCGCTCGAGGCAAGCCCGGTCGCGCGCATGTGCCAGGGCCGCGAGCAGGTGCGGCGCTACGTCGAGGAATGGCGCAGCACTTTTGAAGACGTGTGGGTCGATCTCCAGGACCTGACGCAGGTCGGCGATCAGGTGATCGCCGTGGTGCGTGGCCACGGCCGCGGGCGAGCGAGCGGCCTGGAACTCGACTCGCTCTACTGCCAGGTCTGGACCCTCCGCGGCGGGACGGCGGTCGCGATGGAGGAGCACGCCACCCGCGAGGAGGGGCTCGCCGCGCTGCGCTCGCCCTAGCCGCGTCTCAGGGGGCGCTCGGCAGGCTGAAGCGCACCCGCGTCCCGCGCGGCGATTCGGCGAGCCAGATCTCGCCGCCGTGCGCCTCCACGATCGCGCGGCAGATCGTCAGGCCCAGCCCGGTGCCACCGCCCGAGCGGGCCGCGTGCTCGGCCCCGCGGAAGAACGGCTCGAAGACCCGGTCTCGGTCGCCGTCCGCCACGCCCTCGCCGGTGTCGGCGACCTCGATCTCGACCCGCTCGCCCTTCGCCTCGGCAGCGACCGTGACGCTGCCGTCCCCCGGGGTGTGGCGGATCGCGTTCTGGATCAGGTTGAAGAGCACACGCTGCAGCTTCTCGGGGTTGGCGCGGGCGGGCGCCAGCTCGCCGTTCACCGACGCCTGGACCGCCACGCGCTTCGCGGCCGCTGCCGGCCGCATCGCCTCGACCGTCTCCTCGACGAGCTCCCCGAGCCGCACGCGCTGCATCGACCATTGGATCTCGCCGGCCTCGAGGCGGGAAAGCTCGAACAGGTCCTCGATCAGCGCCGAAAGCGAGCGGATGTGCACGGACATCTGCTCGAGATAACTGCGGCGGGTGGCCGAGTCGACGAGGTCGTCCTCGATCGCGTCCGCGAGAAGCCGCAGGGAGGTGAGCGGCGTGCGCAGGTCGTGCGAAACGGCCGCGACGAGGTCACGGCGGGCTCGCTCGGCGGCGTCGCGCTCTGCCTCGCGCTCGGCCAGCTGCGCGGTCATCCGGTTCGCGGCGGCGGCGAGCTCGGCGAGCTCGTCGCTGGCGGAGGTCTCTATCCGGACGTCGCGCCGACCTTCGCCCACGGCCCGGAGGCCGTCCCGCACGGACTCGATGTCGTCCAGCACGTCGCGGGCGACCACCGCTGTCGCGTACCAGGTGAGCGCACCGGCGAAGACCAGGAGCAGCCCGGTGATCAGCAGGTCGTGGTTGGACAGCAGCATCAGGAGCGCGACCAGCCCCAGGCCGACGGTGACGAGCCCGACCGTCAAAGCGATCGCGACAGTGAACTGGCGCGAGAGCGAGCCCGCGGCGCGGCGACGGCGGGCCAAGAGGTGAGCGGCGGCCACGACCGGCGCCCCGGAGGCCGCCACGTAGGCGGCAGTCAGGAAACCGTCCTTCGCCGAGTACGACACGCCCACGACCACGCCACCGATCAGCGCGGCGAGCGTCACGAGGATGAATCCGCCGCGCGCGCTCACGGCCGAAAGCGGTAGCCGACCCCCCACACCGTCTGAAGCCAGCGCGGGCTGGAGGGGTCCTCTTCGATCTTCGCCCGTAGCCGGCGCACGTGCACCGTGACCGTGGAGGTGTCGGAGTAGAAGCTGTACTGCCAGACCGAGTCCATCAGCTGGTCGCGCGAGAACACCTGCCCGGGATGGCGCATGAAGTGCAGCAGCAGGTCGTACTCGCGCACCGTCAGCTGGACCTCCTCGCCGCGGACGGTGACGGTCCTTGCCACCGGGTCCAGCTCCAGCTCGTCGAAGGCAATCGGATCCTCCGGCTCGG
>Ga0081538_10003674_pt1 | contig 14409 bp, 14 predicted proteins | sample TabmetS5T2R1_FD_71022 | JGI IMG/M metagenome (GOLD analysis project Ga0081538, IMG submission 71022) | Tabebuia heterophylla rhizosphere microbial communities from the University of Puerto Rico - S5T2R1 | ecosystem: Host-associated > Plants > Roots > Rhizosphere ... | reverse complement strand
CCGCTCGCCCGCCAATCGCGTGAGCGCCGCGAGGGACGCGCCCCAGTAGAGCCACGTCCAGTGCTTCTGGCCGCGGACGAACGTGGGGTCGTACGGCACAGTCACAGCCGCCTCGGGCCCGAAGGTCGCGTTGTACTCGAGTGCGAGGATTCGCGGCGAGACGACATCGATCGCCTGGAGCACCCAGTAGTCGTTGCCGTCGATGTCGACGGACAGCAGACCGATGTCGCCTGTGATCCCGGCGTCCCCGATCAGCGCGTTGATGTTCTCGCGGTCGATGAACGCGGTCTTGGCGTCGATGTGATGGCGCCACTTCAGCCCCGAGCCCTCGAGGAAGCCGTGCATCGCCTCGCCGCCGTCCATGATGAGGCCACGCCAGTTGTCGTGAAGCAGCAGGAAGCGGGTGTTGGCCTCGGCGTAGGTCTCGACGCCGAACTCCACGAAAACCTCGCTCTCGACCGGCACTGGGACATGGCCAACGAGGAACTGCAGGATCCCGTCTTCGCCGAACTGCGAGAACACCTGGAACTCGGCATCGCCCACGCGGTCGGGGGGTAGGGCGCGCACTCGGGCCGCCTCGGCGGCTCCAAGCTGCACGCGGAGGCGGTCGAACTCAGTCGAGAGTTGGGCGGCCTGAACGCTCGCGGCGCCGACCAGGCCGATCGCCCGGCGCACCTGGTCGATCCTGCTCATCAGTGGCGGCAGACTACGAACTAACGCCAGCTTTTGCGGACGGCGGCGAACTCGTCGAGGAAGGCGAGGACGCCGCTGACGTAGTCGGAGGCGGTGCGCTCCGCCGCCAGGCCTCTCCCGGTCTCGATGAGCTCACCGCGCAGCCGATCGTCTTCCAGTCGCCTGACGGCCTCGGCGATCGCCGCCGGGTCGAGCGGTGGCACGCGTAGCGCGGCGTCGCCGAGCTGCTCCCGGGCGCCGGGCACGTCTGCGGCGATCACCGGGCAGCCAAGCGCCATTGCCTCGAGCGGGGGGAGGTTCTCCGGACCGAAGAGGCTCACGTAGGTGAGCGCGTGGGCGTGCCGATAGAGGGCGATCAGCTCCTCGCTCTCCACGAAGCCGAGGAACTGCACCCGCTCGCTCACCCCACTCTCGGCAGCGAGCCGGCGGTGATGCTCGAGCTGCCCCTTATCCGATCCCGCGCACACGAGCTCGTATTCCTGAGCGAGCAGTGCCAGGGCGTCGAACAGCGTGGCGTGGTTCTTGTGCGCCCAGAACTGCGCGGGGTAGAACAGGTATCGCCGGCCGATGCCCCGGCGGTCGACCGCGTCGCGCGGAGGAGGCGGCTCAGCGCCGGCCTCGAGCGCGAACTCAGGCGTGGGGTGGCCCAGCAGGAGGAAGCGGTCCGGCTCGATGCGCCAGTAGCGCTCCACCTGATTGCGCCCTGCCTCATTGGGCACGATCACGCGCGTGGCTTTGGGGATGTAGCGCGAGAAGTAGTGGTGGCGGCGCTCCCACTCGCCTCGTGCGCTCACCTCAGGGAACCAGGGCTGGCGCGCATGCTCAACGTCGAACACGGTGAAGATGAAAGGCTGGTCGCAGTCCTCGGCGTAGTTGGTGGCGAACCAGACGACGTCCACGCCATGCTCGGCAAGCGAGCGCTCGAACCAGGTGGCCGGCCCCACCCGCGGCGCACCGAGCCGGTCCTGCGCGTCGCGCAGGCGATAGATCGTGCGCTTCTGCGCCGCGGCGAGCTTGCCCGCGGGCATCGCGATCACGCCCGGCGGCGGGCCCCCCGGGCTGGCGGTCGCGTAGTACGCGAACTCGTGGCCCGATTCGCGCTCGGCCGCGCGCAAGGCCGCGTGGATCGACTGCGTGAAGGTGTGGACCCCGCCGCCCTCGGGGGTTAGCTGGTAGTAAACGACCGCGACCTTCACGCGGCCTCTGCCAGCGCCATGACGTGGAACGTGTCCGCGCCGATCTCGCCGTCCGCGTACGCCGGCACGAAGCGTTCCACCCGCAGACCCGCGAGCTCCATCAGCGCGCGCATCTCGTCGACGGCAAAGAACCGATTGGACTGGCGCTCGGTCTCGCGTTCATAGGAGCCGCCGGGGCCAAGCTCGATGACCTCGTAGTCCACGTGCATGACGAGCGCCACCTCGTCGAGCGTCGTCTCCGAGATGCGCAGGAGCGTGCCGCCGTCGGGCAGCTCGAAGCGGCGTACCCGCACCGGGTCGGCGCTCGCGAGCAGCGCCGGGGCGTGCAGGAACTCTACGGCCACCTTGCCGCCGGGGGCCAGGTGCCCGCGCATCCCGGTGAGCGCGGCGACGATTCCCTCCTTGTCCTGCGGGTATCCGATCGAGTCGAAGAGGCAGGTCACCGCATCGAACGGCCGGCCGGGGACATCGAGCTTCCTCATGTCCTGGCGGTGGACGTCGAGGTCCTGCGCGAGCTCCAAGAGGTCGGGGCTGTAGTCCACGCCCCTCACGTCCCAGCCGAGCGCCGCGAACTCACGCGCGTGCCGGCCGGTCCCGCACGCCACATCAAGCAGCCGCCCGGGCCGCGCGCCGAGTAGCTCGTGGACGAAGCGCGCCTCCTCCGCGTAGGGCTTCTGGGCGTAGATCAGGTCGTAGTGGCGGGCGTGGAGGCCCCGGAACGTGTTGCTCGTCACGGGGTCAGGCGGGCGCCGGCGCCCGTATCTGCTCGACCACCTGGCCTATCTGGTCGTCGCTCAGCGTGATCGAACACGGCAGGTAGAGGCCGGTCTCCCAGAGGCGCTCCGCGACCGGGCACGGCGCGTCGCGGAAGCCCTGCTGCTCGCGCAGGAACGGCTGCAGGTTCATCGGGCAGAAGAACGTGCGCGAGTCGATCTCCGCATCGCGCAGCGAGCCCATCAGCTCGTCGCGGCTGAGAGGGAACTGCTCGCCGACCGTGATCGAGTACATCCAGTAGACGTTCCGCGCCCAGTCGAGCTCGGCCGGTGTCTGCACGCCCGGAACGTCGGCGAGCAAGTCGTTGTATGTGTGCGCCACTCGGCGCTTCTGCTCGATGATGTGATCGATCTTGCGGAGCTGCACTCGGCCCATCGCGGCCTGGTAGCCCGTCATCCGGAAGTTGAAGCCCGCCTCTCGATGGAGGAAGCGCGGCCTGCCGAAGGCGAGGTTCCGGAGCGAGCGCAATCGTTCCGCCAGCTCGTCGTCGTCGGTCGTGACCATCCCGCCCTCGCCGGTGGTGATGATCTTGTTGGCGTAGAAGCTGAAGCAGCCCATGTCGCCGAGCGCGCCGGTCATGCGCCCGCGAACCGTCGCGCCGTGCGACTCGGCGCAGTCCTCGATCACAACCAGGTCGTGGCGCTCGGCGATCTCGACCAGGCGGTCCATGTCCACCGGGTGGCCGAAGAGGTGCACGGGGATTATCGCCCGCGTCCTCTCGGTGATCAGACCCTCGATCAGGTCGAGGTCGAGGTTCCAGGTCTCCTCCTCGGAGTCCACCGGCACCGGCACGCAGTCGTTGTGGAACGCGGCGAGCGCGGTGGCGATGTTGGTACTCGCGCTCACGAGGATCTCGCTGCCCGGCGGCAGCCTGAGCGTCGCCACCGCGAGGTGCAGCGCAGTCGTGCCGCTGGTGACCGAGACACCGTGCCGCGCGCCCACGAACGCGGCGAACTCCTCCTCGAATGCGCCGATGTCCCGCCCGAACGAGCCCGAGATCTCGCCGCGGCGGACCGCGGCCGCCACCGCCTCGACCTCCTCCTCGCCGATGTACGGCTCGAAGACGGGGATCATGAGGCCGTCGTGGTCTCGACGACGACCTTGTCCTCCTCGTCGCCCATGAACGGGCCCTGCTTGACGGAAAGGGCTTGGAACCCCTCGACCACCTTGAGGGCGTGGGTCCCGTGGATCAGCACGACCGCGTCGCCCGGAGCGACCCTGACCTCGCGGAGCAGCCGGCCGTCGTCGTCGAACAGTTGAACGTCCACAACGCCGCGCTGCATGACGAACATCTGCTGCAGGTCGTCTATCTCACGGCGCGTGGCCTTGTGGTAGTGCGGATCCTCCTGGTAGCCCGTCTCGTGCGCCAGCAGGCCGAACTGAAAGGACGACTCGGGAGGGGAGAAGAACCTTGTCTTCTCGACTCGTGTGTCGGCCCAGATGATCTCCGCGTAGCGGGTGCCGTCGTGCTCGATCACCTCGATGCTCATCGTGCGCGGACACTAGCGCTAAGGTCCCCGAGGTGAGCTCGGCAGGCCCGGATCCGGCGTTCTGGCGCGGCAAGACCACCGTCGTCACGGGCGGGGGCGGGTTCCTCGGCGCGCCGACCGTGCGCATGCTCGCGGACCTCGGCGCCGACGTGCGGGTGGTTCGCTCCGCCGATTACGACCTGCGCGACCCGCGCGCTGCCCGAGACGCCGTCGACGGGGCCGACGTGGTTCTCCATCTGGCCGCGCGCGTGGGTGGGATCGGGTTCAACCGCCGCAACCCGGCTCCGCTCGCGTACGACAACCTGATGATGGGGTCGAACGTCTTCGAGGCCTGCCGCCAGGCGGGTGTCACCAAGCTCGTGGCCGCGTGCTCAGTCTGCGCGTACCCGAAGCACACGCCGGTGCCGTTCAGAGAGGACGATCTCTGGAATGGCTATCCCGAGGAATCCAACGCTCCGTACGGGCTCGCCAAGAAGATGCTCCTCGTCCTCTCAGACGCCTACCGGCGCCAGTATGGCTTCGACTCGTGCGCGCCCGTGCTGGCCAACCTCTACGGGCCCGGCGACAACTTCGACCTAGAGGACTCGCATGTGATTGCCGCCATGGTGCGCAAATTCGTCGAGGCGGTCGACCGTGGGGAAGAAGAGGTGGTTCTGTGGGGGAGCGGCACCCCCTCTCGTGAGTTCCTCTATGTCGACGACGGGGCGCGGGCGTTGATCCTCGCCGCGGAGCGATGCGACTTCTCCGACCCGATGAACATCGGAACCGGTCGGGAGACACGGATCAGTGACCTCGCCGCGACGATCAGCGACCTCACGGGCTACCAGGGCCAGACTGTCTGGGACAGCTCCAGGCCGGACGGCCAGCCGACCCGTTACCTGGACGTCAGTCGGGCCCGTGGGCGCATTGGCTTCGAGGCCGAGATCCAACTCGAGGAGGGCCTCCGCCGCACCATCGACAGCTTCCGCGCCTCGATGCTGCTGCCTGCGTAACTCCCGCGCGGCCTCAGCCGCCCTAGAAGGGCCGAGGCCAGCGCCCGCGGGTCAGCAGGGGAAGGAGGAGCCGCTTCGCACGGTCGAACCCCACCATTACCGCCCGATCTCGCCAGGCTCGCGACCATGTAAGGCGGATCTGCTGGGCCTCGTCAAGCTGCTTCCAGACGTCGGTGCCGGTCTTGCTGCTCGCGTGGTAGCGGAACCGGACGTGCGCGTCGGGCATCCGGTCGACGCGCACCCCGTGAGTGAGCCGCAGGTAGAAGTCGTAGTCGGCCGCATCGATCCACCGCTCGTCGAGCGGACCGACCTCGCGCGCTCGCTCGGCGCGGAAGACGAAAGTCGGGGTGGGGACGTAGTCGCCCAGCAGCAGGTAGCGATGCCAGCTCCAGGCCGCGGGACGGTAGGCTCGGCGCACGGTCCCGTCTGCATCTGTGAAGTCGAGGCCGCCGTAAACGACCTGGCAGTCGGCGCTGCGTTGGAGGTGTTCGACCGCTCGTCGCATGCCCCCGGGTACCACCTCGTCATCGCCGTTGATCCAGGTGACCAGCGACCCGCCCGCCATGGCGAGGCCCTTGTTCACGGCGTGGGTCTGACCGCGATCCCGCTCGCTTATCCAGCGCAGCTGGGGGTCGTCGCGGTCACGCAGGAGCTCGACCGTGCCGTCGGTGGAGCCGCCGTCGACGACGACGTGCTCGTGCTCGACCTCGATGGCCGCGACGCTGTCGAGACAGGCCTCGAGGTAAGGCCCCGGATCGAAGACCGGCGTAACAACAGACAGCAGCAGCGGCCGCCTCAGCCCGCTTGCTTCTGAGGTACGCCGCGCCCGAGGAGCTCGAGATCTGCGTCGACCATCAAGCGGATCATCTCGTCAAAGCTTGTGCGCGGTCGCCAGCCCAGGTTCTCGCGCGCCTTGCTCGCGTCCCCGATCAGATGCTCGACCTCGGTGGGACGCAGAAAGCGGGGGTCGATCCTGATGTGCTTCTCAGGATCGAGCCCGACGTGCTCGAAGGCGACGCGAACAAGCTCGCGGACGGAATGCACCTCGCCGGTCGCGATTACGTAGTCGTCAGGCTGGTCCTGCTGCAGCATCAGCCACATCGCCTCGACGTAGTCCTTCGCATACCCCCAGTCGCGCTTCGCGTCGATGTTGCCGAGCGCGAGCTCCTCCTCTAGCCCCAACTTGATGGCGGCCGCGCCATGCGTGACCTTACGGGTGACGTACTCGAGCCCTCGGCGCTCCGACTCGTGGTTGAACACAATCCCTGACGCCGTAAACAACTTGTGCGACTCGCGGTAGTTGACCGTGATGAAGTGGCCATAGCACTTGGCCACCCCGTAAGGAGAGCGCGGATAGAAGGGCGTGCGCTCGTTCTGCGGCACCTCCCGCGCGTTGCCGAACATCTCAGACGACGAGGCCTGGTAGAAGCGCGCCTCGGGCATGACCTCGCGCATCGCCTCGAGCATGCGCGTCACACCAACGGCGCTGAGCTCGGCGGTCAGCACCGGCTGCGACCACGAGGCCCCGACGAATGACGTCGCGGCCAGGTTGTAGATCTCGTCGGGCTCACAGTCGCCCAGCACGTCTACAAGGGAACGCTGGTCCAGGAGATCGCCGGTGTGCAGGACGATGTCGTCCCGGATGTGCGCCAGACGCCCGAGGGTCTGGGTCGACGACCGGCGCACCATGCCGTGCACCTCGTACCCCTTCTCGAGGAGGAGGTCGGCCAAGTATGAGCCGTCCTGGCCGCTGATGCCGGTGATCAGCGCGCGCTTCACGCGGTGGTCACCATAGTGGGGAAGTCGGCCAAAGTACGCTGATCGGCGTGCAGAGGACCGAGCGGCCCGACGTCACCGTGGCGATCGTGAACCACAACGGGCGTCGGTTCCTCGAGGCGCTGCTGCCCTCGCTCGCGGCGCAGACGGTGCGTGGCTTCTCGATCCACCTGGTAGACGACGCGTCGACGGACGACTCCCAGGCCTACGTCGAGCGGGAGTGGCCGGGGGTACGCTGGCTGGGCGCGGCTGAGAATCGGGGCATCACCGCGACCATGGCGCGCGCAGTCGCGAGCGCCGAGACGGAGTACGTCGCGGTGCTCAACAACGACCTCGAGCTCGACCCACGCTGGCTCGAGGAGCTGCTGGTGGGGCTCGAGGCCCGACCCGGCGCCGCGGCGGTGGAGGGCAAGACGCTTCAGTTCGACCGCCGGACCCACCTCGACGGCACTGGGGACATTTTGCGCCGTAACGGGTACCCCGACCGCCGCGGTCGGGGTGAGCCGGACGACGGGCGGCTCGACGAGGGGGGCGAGGTGTTCGCCGTCTCGGGCACTGCAGCCCTCTTCCGGCGCGCAGCCTTCGATGACGTCGGCCCCTATGACATCGACCTGCGCGCGTACTACGAGGACGTCGATTGGGGCTTCCGGGCGCGGCTGCGCGGATGGACCGCCTGGTATGTCCCGGGAGCGGTCGCCTACCACATTGGCTCGGCGACAGTCGGACACGCGCCCGGGCCGTTCACGACATTGATCATCCGCAACCAGATCCTGGTGCTGGTGAAGAACATGCCCTGGCCGCTCGTCGTGCGCTGGGCTCCGCGCATCGCCTGGTTCCAGCTCGCCTGGCTGCCCAGGAACGCCTTGGCGGGTATCGGGGGCCACCATTTGCGGGCGCTCGTCGAGGTCGCGCGTGCGCTCCCGCCCTTCCTGCGCAAGCGTCGCGAGATCCAGCGTCGGCGCGTGGCTACGAGCGCCGAGCTGGCTCGCGTCATCGACTGAAGGCGCGGCGCGGGAGCACGCCGGCGATGTCCGGGGGCACGATCCGCAGCGCGAAAGCCGTGGCGGCGAAGATCGCGCTCGCCGCGACCGCGTCGAGGAGCGGGGGAATCCCTGGCACGAGCGCGATCGCAAGAGCCAGAGCCGCGGCGAGCGCCAGCCGCGGAGTGAACCGGAGGCTGAGATCGCGGCCGGGCCCGGCTCGCCGCAAGAGGACGTAGGCGGCGACGAGCACGAAGGCGTCCGCCAACACGGCTGCCCACGCCGCGCCCTCGGCCTGCGCCGGCGGCACGAGCGTGATCCCGGCGGCGATCGCGATCAGCAGCCCTATCCCCGTCGCCGCCGCCACGGCGCCCTGGCGGTGCATGCCGATGAGCGTCGGGCTCCAAGCGGCGGTGATGAAGAGCGTCAGCAGCGCGACCGCCTGGATGCGCAGCACGGGGGCTGCGTCCACGTACTCGGCGCCTCCCAGGATCCGCAAGATCGGCTCCGCAGCCAGCACGATTGCAATCGTCACCAAGGCCCCGCCCACAGCCATGATCTGTGTCATCTGCTGCAGTACGTAGCGCAGACGAGCGCGATCGTCGCGGGCGGCCACCGTCACCACGGGCAGCACGATCACGGACAGGGTCACCGGTAACGCCGCGACGAGTTCGAAGATCCGCGTGGAGGTCACGAAAAGTCCGATCTGCTCGGCGTCGCCGGACCGCAGCGACATCACGACCACGAGCACGCGGAGATAGGCGGCGGTCACAACGGCGGCGACCGCCACCGGGATCCCGACGGCGGCGAGCTTGCGCAGCTCGTGCAGGGTCCAGCGCGGCAGGACGCGATCGCGGCGCTCGAGCAAGAAGGGCACCGCCGCGAGCAGCACCAGCCCGACCGCCACCTGCACGGCGAAGAAGGCCAGCAGGCCGGCTCCCGCGAGCGCCAGGAGGAGGAAGGCCGCAACCAGGAGGCTTTGCCGTAGGACCTCGTTGACCGTCAGCGCGACGTTGCGCAGGTCGACCGACAGGGGGATGAGCATTGCGCTCTGGACGCTGATGAGGAAAACGCCCGCGCCGGCGATCGCCGTCCCGAGCACGAGTGTGGAGTCGTAGCCGACGATGGCGGCGAACCCGACCGCAGCAGGGACGCCGACACCGGTCAGGATGACGCGCAAACCCACGAGGTGGGCGAGCATGCGGCGGCGATCGCCGGCGGAGGCGGCGAGCGAGAGCTCGCGCGTCCCCGTGACCGAGAGCCCGGCGTCCGTGATCCCCTGAACGATCGCCACGAGCGCGATGACGGTTCCATAGCGGCCGAACTCGGTCACCCCGAGGTAGCGCAGGATGACCACCGCCCCGGCCGCCGCAAAGAGGTTGCTGGCCACGAAACCTGCCACCCGCGCGGCACCACCGCGCACAACGCGCCGGCTGACGTCGTCTCCTGCGACGGACGGCATGGCGCGCACGCTAGCTGCCTGTCGCGCCATCGCCCGTCGTCCCGCACGAACCGTCCCGCTAGGGTGGCACCGATGATCGTGGGTACAGCGGGCGAGTCGGAGGTCGTCCGGCGGTCTCGCCAGGTCCCCCTCGCCGGCGCGCTCCTAGACTGGCAGCCGGTCCGGCACGCTGCCTCCGCGCGCAGGCTCGGCGCGCTCGTCCGTGAGTCTGCGCAGTACGCGGCAGCGGACCTGCTCGGCCTGGTGGGGGTCCGCCGATACCACCTGCGGCGGGGCGGCCGGCCGGTCCTCCTGCGCCACGGAACGGCCGATGTGTGGACGTTCGTGGAGGTCTTCGCTCGACGGCTGTACGAGCCTCCGCCGGCGGTCGCCGAAGCCCTGAAGCGAGCCGAGGCGCCGCTCGTGATCGATCTCGGCGCGAACATCGGGATGTTCGGACTGGACCTGCTCACCCGGTGTCCGCACGCACGCGTCGTGGCCTACGAGCCCGATGCGGAGAGCGCGGCGATCCACCGCCGGCTCCTAAGGCTGAACGCGGCGAACGACCGCTGGCGGCTTGTGGAGGCGTGCGCCGGCACGCACGCCGGCACCGTCGCCTTCCTTCGTGGGCAGCAGACCGAAAGCCGCATCGTTTCGAGTCGCGTGCCCGGCAGCGTCGATGTACCGATCGCCGACGTCATGCCGCTCTTCGCCGACGCGGAGCTCGTGAAGATCGACATCGAAGGCGGGGAGTGGCCGCTTCTCGCCGACCCTCGCTTCGGCGCTGCGCGCTCGGTGGTCCTCGAGTACCACCCGCACGGATGCCCGAGCGACGACCCGGCCCGGAGCGCGCGGGACATCCTGCGGTCGCACGGGTTCGACATCACGCCCGTATTCCACGAGCCCTCCGGGATCGGGATGGTGTGGGCTACGCGTCCAGCCTAGGGCCGCCGCAGTAGCCGGAGCGCCCGAATGGCTGCGGCGCGCAGCCGCTGCACCGGCCGTGACGCACGCCGATCCCGGCCGGCACCGAGGCGCGGTGGGTGGGAGGACTGCGTCACGTAGCGGATCAACGGCCCAGCCACCTCCGGCCACGAGAGCTCGGCGGCGGCGGCGGAGAGGGCGGCGCCGTATGACTCCTTCCCCCGGCCGAGTACCCGCTCGAGCGCCTCGGCCAGCCCCCTGGCGTCTCCGGGCCGGGCGACCGCCCCAAGGTCGCGGTGGACGATCCGCTCGGCGAGCTCGTCGCCCGCCGTGCAGACGACGGGCAGCCCCGCCCACAGGCAGTCCAGCAGCCTCGTTCGGAACGCAAACCGTGTCTCCAGGTGATCGAGATGAGTGGAGACGGCGCAGTCGGCCTCGAGCAGCCACGCGCTCCGATGCGCGTACGGCACCCAGGCGTCGTTGAAGAACACGATCCGGTCGAGCAGGCCGGCGCGTGCGGCGACCTCGCGGGACGCGCGCGCCGTCCTCGCGTCGGCGTCGCGCGGCGGGGGTCGCCCCATGAAGACGAGCCGCAGCCGCGGCCGGCGCTCGGACAGGAGCCCGATTGCGCGGATTGCCGTCTCCGGATCGAGCCAGTTCCAGATCCCGCCGTTCCAAAGCACGATCTCCGCATCGCCGGGGATCTGCGGGAAGCGCGCGCGTATGCCGCCCCCGCCCGCCGGATCCGGCGGGAGCTCCGGCACCCCAAACGGGACGACGTCGATGACCGAACGCAGGCTGGGATCGGCGTCGTAGGCGCGCAAGGTGACCAGGCGTGTCGCCACCATCGCCCCAAGCCACAGGTCGCGCTGCTGCTCGGTCGCGCAGATGAAGTGGTTGCCGAGGTGCAGGGCGTCGAGGAGCTGGTCGACGGCGAGCGTCGCCCAGAACCGCCGCCGTGCCGGCGAGGCGCCGGCGTGGATCTCGAGCGCCTCGAGTGCGGTCGGGTCGTAGAGGTCGTAGACGAGCACGGCATCCGAGCGCCGCAGCCACGAGGTTGCAACCGCGCCCTGTGGAGGAGTAACGATCACGTCGGCCGCCTCGATCAACGGGCGCAGCGCGACCGGCCGCGCAGGGTCGTACGGCTCCCTGGTCACGTCCGGCGGGGGATCGCCGCTGCCGGTTGGCGCCGCCAGCACCACCGGCGCGTGCCGTCCGACAGTGCGCGCGAGCTCATAGGCGCGGATGGCGTTGCCGCCCATCTCGGAGCCGACCATGTCGCCGGTGATGAACAGGACGCTCGGGGCGGACACCGGCGGGAGGGTAGAGCCACACGCTCGTCCGTCGTATGCGTTGCCGTTCGGTGGTCCTTAGGCTTCACCAACCGTGAGCGTGTCGGTCGCCAAGCCCACCGGGTACTACGGCAGGGATCGCGCCGACCTCGTCGCTGCGCTCCCCCGCCCGCTCGGGCGCGTGCTGGACGTTGGCTGCGGGCAGGGCGCGGTGGGCCGTGGCCTGCGGGCGGCCGGCGCCGAATGGCTGTCCGGCGTGGAGATGCAGCCCGAAGCCGCCGCAGTTGCGCGCGAGATCTACGACCAGGTGGCGATCGGCGCGGTCGAGACGGAGCTGGACGAGCTTACGGGGCCATTCGACACGATCTGCTGTTACGACGTGCTCGAGCACCTGGGCGACCCGTACACAGTGCTGCGTCGCCTGCTGGCGGTGGGTACGCCGGCGGCTCGCCTGCACGTCTCGGTGCCGAACGCGAGGCACTACTCGCTGGTGCGCGATCTGGTGCTGCGCGGCACGTTCGGGTACACGGAGTGGGGTCACCGAGACAACACTCACCTGCGCTGGTTCACACGCCGCGACATCGTGCAGGCCATCGAGGCGGCGGGGTGGAGCGTGCGGTTGACCTCTCATCCGGCGCTGCATCGTTCCGCTGCGCTCGATCGGCTCACTCGAGGGCATTCCACCGAGTTCCTGGTCGGCCAGTGGTACGTGCTGGCCGTCAAGCCGGCCGCGTGAGTCGCCGGATCGTCGTCCTTCGAGGCCGCGCGGTCAACCCCTGGGAGTTGCGCCCGTGGCGCGATCTCGGCGACTCGTACGAGGTTGCCGTGTTGATCCCGGACACGAACGACTACGACACCTCCGGCCTGGGGCTCGAGCGTGTGCCGGTGCGTACGGTCTCCTCGCGGTTGCCCGGCGGGCGCGCGGGCGCGCTGCTGACCCGTGCGGCGGGAGAGCGCTACCTCGACCTCGAGCCGCGGCTGCGGGGAGCCGACGTCGTCCACGCGGCCGAGCTCGGCTACTGGTTCTCGTGGCAGGCGGCGCGGCTGAAGCCGCGGCTCGGATTCCAGCTCGTGCTGACGGTGTGGGAGACGCTGCCGTTCCGCCGGGCGTATCGCAACGTGCGTACGCGCCGGTACGCGTCGAAGGTGGTCGCCGCGACCGACCTCTTCCTCGCCACCACGGCGCGGGCGCGGGACGCGCTCGAGCTCGAGCTCGCGCCGGCCGAGCGCATCGACGTCTGCCCGCCGGGGGTGGTTATCGACGACTTCGCGCGCGCCCGTGACTCGGCACCGCCTCCCGACGGCACCCACCTCGTGCTCTCGGCCGCCCGGCTCGTGTGGGAGAAGGGACACCAGGACGTGCTGCGGGCACTCGCACTTCTGCGCCGCCGAGGACGTCACGACGTTCGGCTCCTGATCGTGGGAAACGGCCCCGAGCGTTCGCGGCTCGTGCGCTACGCGGTCGAGCTCGGAGTAGGGGACGTGGTGGAGGTCCGGGGCGCCGTCCCGTACGACGAGATGCCGGCCCTCTACGCGCGCAGCTCGTGCCTGGTGCTGGCGTCATTGCCGACGATGAACTGGGAGGAGCAGTTCGGAATGGTGCTCATCGAGGCGATGGCCGGCCACGTTCCGGTGCTGGCCGCCGCCGGCGGCGCTATCCCGGAGGTGCTTGGGAGCTCCGGAACGCTGTTCGCGCCGGGCGACTGGGTCGGCCTCGCAAACGCGCTCGAGCGCGGTCCGCTGGCAGAGCCGCCGGGGGCTCGCCGCGCACCCGAGCCGGAGCGGCTCGAGCGCTTCTCCAGCACCGCGGCGGCGGCGCGACTGCGGCGAGCCTACGAGCGCCTGCTCGATTGACGGCCGACGTCGTGATTCCGACGTGGCGGGCGCGCGAGATGCTCGAGCGCTGCCTGCGTGCGCTGGACGCCGATAGATCGCCCAAGCGCGTGATCGTCGTCGACAACGCCTCGGGCGATGGGACGGCGGAGCTTGTGCGCGAGGCGTTCCCCACCGCGACCCTTGTCGCGCTCTCGGAGAACCTCGGGTTCGGCCGGGCCGTCAACGCCGGAGTACGAGCCGGGGACGGTGAGGCGATTGTGCTCGTCAACAACGACGTGCTCGTGCAGCCGGGCTTCGTCGACGCGATCGTCGCTCCGCTCGCGTCCCCAAGCGTGGGGATGGTCGCCGGCCTGACGACGATTCCGGACACGAACCTGGTCGACGGCTTCGGCATCGAGCTCGATCGCGCCCTGGCCGCCTACAACCGAGGCCGCCACGCGCCGGTCGGCACCCCGGCGGGCCGCCTTGCGATGCCCAGCGGGGGCGCGGCTGCATATCGCCGCAGCGCGTGGGAAGCGGCGGGCGGGTTCGACGCAGCGCTGTTCGCCTATGGCGAGGACGTGGACCTCGGGCTGCGACTCCGCACCCTGGGATGGGACGCCGCCGAGGCCCCCGCGGCGCGCGGAGTCCACCTGGGCGGCGCGAGCGCGGGAGTCAACTCGCCGCTCCAGCGCGAGCTCGCCGGGTTCGCCCGCGGCTTCCTCCTCCGCCGCTACGGGATTCTCCGCTCGAGCGCCGCACCGCGAGCGCTCATGCTCGAGGGTCTGGTCGTGGGCTGGGGCCTGATCCGGCACCGCACGCTCGTGCCGCTCCGAGCGCGCGCGGATGGCTGGCTCGCGGCCGGCCACGAAGCCCGCCGCCCGCTGCCCCCGGATGCGATCGAACCCGCGATCGGGATGCTGGAGGCCGTCCGTCGCCTCCGCAGCGCCCGATAGATGGTTGATTCCACGGCCGCGTGTGCGCGGGGGCGCACGGGACCGAGTCGGGCGGGGGAAGCAGGGCGAAGCCGATACCC
>Ga0081538_10003673_pt1 | contig 14411 bp, 12 predicted proteins | sample TabmetS5T2R1_FD_71022 | JGI IMG/M metagenome (GOLD analysis project Ga0081538, IMG submission 71022) | Tabebuia heterophylla rhizosphere microbial communities from the University of Puerto Rico - S5T2R1 | ecosystem: Host-associated > Plants > Roots > Rhizosphere ... | reverse complement strand
CCCCCGCAGGGGGGCCGGTGGGCAGGATCGGGTGGTTGGGGGGGTTAACCGGTATCTGGCAGCCAGCGTCGTGACGGATGGGAGGGTCCGGGTGTCACGGCTGGGGGGCGGGTGGGGGGCGATCACAGACGTCGCCCTCGCGAGTCGCGGCATAGCACTCGGCGATGGGGTCGCCCGCCTTGTCGTAGGCGACCACGCGTTCGGGCATCCAGGCCGTCTTGGCCGGTTGCAGGTAGAACACGGCGTAGAACTTAACCGGGAACTGGGGTCCGACCTCCAGGGGCACCAGGTCGATCGGCGGTCCGTTCCGGAACAGGACCCTTAGCCGGACCGCTTGTCTGGTGACGGGGCCAGCCACCACCGCCAGCTCGCCCTTGCCGCCGATGGGCTCGCCCAGCTGGCTGGCCTGTAGCAGCTTGAGCCGGTCCTGGGAGCCGCCATGGCCAGCGGACAGCGAAGCGCCGTTCTTACTCCACAGGCCGTCTGCCCAGCAGCTCCAGTTCCTCCCTGGGAGCGGCTCCTTGGCGGCCAGCACCCAGGTCTCCCCCAGCACCTGGGCCCACAGCCGGACCTGGGCCGTGCCGCCTTCGCACCGCTGCATCTGGCTGGTCAGGTCGCTGGCCATCCCCCAGCGGTCGGGGAAGCCGGATGGCCCGAGGCGGACCTGGACGTCGAGCGGGACAACCTTGTTGACGGCTCTCGGGATGCGGATGACCGAGGGGGCCGTCGGAGTAGTGCTCGAGGTCGGGGCCTGGGCGAGGGGGGTCTGGCGGCTGGCCAGCCGGCCGGTGCCGAACACCCCCGCCAGCAACACCAGGACGACCAGCGAGGCCGTCCCGCCGACCAGGCGGCGTCGCCGCTGACGTCCCCGCCGGATCGCCGCCTCGGGTCCTGGAATTCGGCCGAGGCGGGCGGCCTCATCAGCCGCCGTCTGGAGCCGGGTCTGCAGGTCGCTCATGGGCGGTCCAGCACCTCCTTCGCCTCCCCGAGCCGGGCCGCCAGGGCCCGCCGTCCCCGGGAGAGCAGGCTCTTCACCGTGCCGGCCGGCACCCGCAGCGTCTGGGCGACCTCCTGGACCGGCAGGCCGACCAGGTGGTGCAGCACGATCGCCTGGCGCTGGCGGACCGGCAGGCCGCCCAGCGCCTCCACCAGCGCCAGCGTCTCCACCGACACCTCAGACACCTCAGGCAACGGCCTCATCCGTAGGATCGCTCGGGCCTGGCGGCGCAGCTTGCGGGCCCGGTCGGCGGCCAGGTTCATGGCCACTCTGCGCACCCAGGCCTCGGGGGCGTTGAAATCTCGCAGCCACGACCAGCGCACCGACGCCCTGGCGAACGCCTCCTGCACGACCTCCTCGGCCTCATGGAGGTCGCCGGTCACCAGGAACAGCTGGCCGAGGAGCCGGCTGACCGACCCGGTATAGAACTCCTCGAAGCTGCCGCCGCCGGTCATCGCCTCCGTCTCTCCGATAGGTGCACACAGAGAAGCACGCCACAGAACCGAGATTGGTGGCATCGGGCCCCACAGAGAACCGACGGCACTAGAGAGGAACTCCCGAGTCTTCCGGGTGGCGTCCCACCGAATGGTGTGGGGAGCGAGGCCTCGAGGACGTGGCTGTCTGCGTCGAAGCAGTCACCGTGCGATGGTCAGCGAGACCAGGCCTATCGTGCTCGCGAACAGACACACCACATGACTCGGAGGCCGAGCGCCGTGCTAGCCGGCGTCGTCGCGGCTCGCACGACACCGCAAGTGCCGAAGTTATGGGGCCACGTTACGGCCAGCGCATCAGGGATCGGCTCGCTCAAGAAGCTGAGCATCGGAACGCGCCGGATCCTCCTCTGCGGAGAGATAGGCCAGCGTTGAAGTCAGTTTCCTACGGAAGGCCTGACACCGATCGGGCTTAGCTGGCGGCGAACAGCTGCCACTGGTCGCTTATGCCCTTGAGTGCGTGGGTCCCGCGGTCCTCCAACGCGACGCCGGAGCCCGCGACCAGGTCCCGGACGGTGCGGGACACGAGAATCTCGCCCGGGTCGGCGGCGGCCATGATCCGAGCACCGATGTGGACCGCGATCCCGCCGACGTCCTGGTCCCGGAGGTCGACCTCGCCGGTGTGGAGGCCCGCGCGGATCTCGATCCCCCGCTCGTGCAGCTCGGTTCGGAGGGCCATGGCGCAGCGGATGGCACGACCTGGCCCGTCGAAGACGGCCAGGATGCCGTCCCCGGTGGTCTTGACCAGCCTCCCACCCTCTTGATCGACCAGCCGCCGGGCTGCCTGGTCATGCTGGTCCAGCAGCTCCCGCCACCGCTGGTCGCCAAGCGACCGGGCCCGCTCGGTCGACCTCACGATATCGGTGAACAGCACCGTGGCCAGCAACCGCTGGGACGGTCTGGCGGCCGCTTCCTCCAGGGTGTCGACCACCACGTCCTGGACGCCTCGGGAGAAGTCGACCTCGTAGCGGTCGGTCGCCTGCTGGAAGTCCGAGGTCGTCCAGGAGGCCTCGCCCCCGATGGCCTTGTAGAACTGGTCGTCGAAGCTCACCCTGCTCGCGCCCCCGGCCACGTGGACCCTGGCCGCGGTGCCTGCGGGCCGATGGATGGCCACGTCGCTGGCTCCACCGGCGAACCGGAGCAGGACAGGGCCAGCCGGTCGGGCCAGCGTCGCCTCCACCTCCCTGGCGGCGTGCTGCACCTCCAGGCTGAGGAGCTGGATCGCACCCAGGTCGGCGCGCAGCCGCTCCAGTCCCCTCGGCGCCTCGATCCGCCAGCGCACCGCCGGGTTCAGGGTGATCGTCGCGGCCCGCCGGCCCCAGTCGCCGGGGCGGAACCTGGGACCGTACTCGATGGCCACCATCTCGCCCCGCACCCGGACCTTCGGCGGGGCGCCCTCGAACTGGGCCTGGTACAGCTCCGGCAACCACGGGTCGGCGGCGATGGTGAGGTTGCCGGCGCGGACCAGGCGCAGCCGCCAACTGCGGGCCGCGCCGAGCAGAGATCCCGGCTGGGTCGTCGTCAGGTCATCCGCCACCGTGTTGGCCGCTCCCTCAGTCAGGCCCGCTTGCGGCGGGCCCGGTTGGTCCGCCAGCGGACGAATCGGCCGCCCAGCTCCACCATCCGGCCGCTGGTGGCCAGTGGCCGTACCCGGGTGTTGTGGAAGGCGGTGACCTGCCAGCGTCCGTCGCGCCGCACCACCACCATGGTCTGCCGCGACAGCCGCCGCCGACGCATCGTCTGCCGCCAGCCCTCCACCACCGAGCCCGTCAGGTGCACCACCGCCACGTCCGGAGTGACAAAGCGGATCGACTCGACCTGACCGGTCAGGCGGCTGCCGTACAGCACGGTGCGAAACAGGTTCTCGTGGGAGCGGATGCTGTCGGCCTTGCTGCGCCGGGAGCCGTCGAAGGCCACATAGTCGGCATCATCGGTCAGGTCGGCATGGTAGGCGGCGGCGTCACCCCGACCCCAGGCGTCGAACATGCGGTCGACGATCGCCCGGATCTCCCGCTCGTCTTGCGCTCGTGCATCGGTGTCGGTCGGCCCACTCATGGGGTAACTCCCTCCGTACGCAGCGACGTCCCGCATCCTAGCGCGGCGCTCCTGCGGTACCGCGTAGAGTAGCCACCAGGTCAGGCTGAGCCTGCCGCCGAAGGCGGCGCCGGCCGAAGGCCGGCCAGAAGGCGCGGACGCGCCGGTGAATCAATCGCGCGAAGCGCAATATGCGGCGTGGCTGCTCCACTTCCCCGTAGGGGCGCATGACCTGGACAAAGGCAACCACGCGGGTGCCAGGGGTACGCCATCGGCGGCGCAGGGATTGACGTAGGGTCTAGCTGCCCGGGCTAAGGGCAACCAGGGCCGAACCGGCTCGTTGCTGTAGATATCGAGGTCGAGGAAGTACCGCGCTCTAGGGCCGATGCCGTAGAGAAGCGGTACCGCGCTGGGTAGCTGAAACAACAGGGCCGGGTTGCTGTGCCGGCCGGCCTCATGCAAGAGCATGCCCAGGACGTCGACCGGGCCGCGTGGAGGCCTTCGCCGCTAACCAGCACCTCGGGCCGGTCGGTCGACTGGTGAGGGCTGGTGACCTGCCAGCGGCCGGCGGCGAAGTGGCCAAGATTCAGCCGCCTGCTGCGGGGGTCGCTGCCGGAGGCGACCACAATCACCACCTGGGGGACCTCGGGGTGGTGGCTGCGGATGGCCATCCAGGCGTGTCCAGGGCGGCAACCAGACGGCTAGCAGCGGCGCGGCCGACCGGCGGCGCCGCGGTCATGGCCTGGCCTCCGGGTCCGCCTCCGCTGCACTCACATCGGGGCGACGGCCGTTCTGCTCGACGGCGGCCGGCGGTCGAGTCTGGCCTGCAGCTGGATCGGTTGCCGGGTCTTCAACGACGCCACGGGGACGGTCCGCCGGATCCTCATCCACTGCTCTTAGCAGGTCGGCCGGCGGAAGGGTAGGGCGACTCGTGGTTGGAGGCGGACCCAGCACCGCTCGAGCCCTGGCGGTGACCATCACGGCCAGGCCGCCTGGAACCAGTCGCACCCGCCGCCTGACGCGGACCACCGCCTGGACCGCCGAGCACTCGCACAGCACCAGCTCGGCTCGGTTGGCGGCCGCGATCTCGGCCGCCCTCGAGGTTGCCCGGCCCTCTGTCCGCCCAGCTTCCCCTTGGCGATCAGGGGCGAATGGGTCCACGGGCGTGAGGGCGGCCAGTGCCGCCATGTCGGCCGCGGTCTGCACTGCGGCACGGACGCTGACGAGCGCTCCCACGTCCACGGCCACGACCCCGACCATCAGGATGACCCCGGCCAGGGCGAGCGCGACGAGGGTCGCCCCGCCGTCCTCCGCCGCCGTCAGGCGTTCCAGGAGGCTCGCCGCAGCGCTCACGGCCCGCCCGGGTTGCGCCGGGCGGACGGTGGGAGCACTCACTGGTCCGCCGGGACCGGTGGAGGGCCAGGCTCTCGGGCTGCGACCGCCGTGGCCTTGACCGCCACCGGGGCTACGCCGAAGGGCAGGCCGACGGGCAGCTCCACGGACGCTCGGACTCGGGTGGGTCTCTCGGGGGCGACCGCGACCCGGACGGCGCGCCCGGGTGGGAGCGCGGCCCGGGCCGCCGCCAAGGCTCGAGTCGGGTCGCCGCCGACCGCGGCCTCTCTGGCCGCCTCGCGCGCCGCACCTTGCGCGAGCACCTGGTCGCGCGCCAGTCCCAGCAGGCTCACCATCGCCAGGGTGACCGCGACCAGGAGCGGGATCGCCGCGGCAAGCTCGACCGTGGCCGACCCGGAATCCGGAGCGAGCCGATCGGCCACCGAGCGCCTCAGGGTGTCCGCCGTCACTTGGTCAGCCCATCCCGAAGAGCGATCGGACGTGGTCGAGCACGCCGGTGAGCAGGTCGGCGATGGCGCCGTTGCGCGCCCAGGCCAGGGCGAGTGAGGCGATCGTGGCCGCGACCACCATGATCAGCGCGTACTCGGTGGTCTGGCTCCCGGTCTCGGGGGCGAATTGGCGCGAGGCGGGACGCGTCGCCACGGACAGGGTCGTCGGCATGACAGCTCCTCCAAGGGTGGGGCGTGGACAGCACGAGCGGAACGGTTACGGCGTCAGGGCGCGGAGGGCGCCGGCCACCGTCGGCACGACAGTGAGCAGGACGAAGGCCGGGAGGAAGCAGAGGACCAGAGGGAACGCGAGGCGGACGGCTGCTCGGCCGGCTTGGGCCTCGGCGTTCAGCCTGGCACGGGTTCGGAGAGCTTCGGCTCTGGCGGCCAGCGCTTCCGCCGGTGGGGCGCCCCAGCGGTCGGCGGCCTCCAGGGCGGCCGCGGCCGCGCGGAACTCGTCCAGCCCGGACCTGTCGGCGGCCTGTCGGAGTGCCTCGGCCGGGGTTCCGCCGAGGCGCAGAACGGCCGCCGCCGTGCTCAGATCCTCCTGGAGGGCGTCGGGAGCTCGCTCGGCGACTCGGAACAGGGCCTTGTGCGGGTTGAGTCCCGCCCGTAGGGCCGCGCCAAGCAGGTCGAGGACGGCAGGTGCCGCCGCCCTCCGAACGGCCAGCCGCCGGGCGACCCCGCGCCGTCGGACGACCCGGACCGTGACCGGCCAGCCGGCCACGGTGAGCACCACAACCACGGCCAGGCCGGGAACGCCGACGGCGACGGAGGCGCCGACGAGCAGGCCGACGCCGATCCCGGCGCCAATTCGGCCTCGTGCGGTCATGGCGCCGAGCCTCGAACGATGTGGGCGGACCAGCAGATGCCGAGTGACTCGAGGATGGCCGCCGTTGTCAGGGTTGCCCAGCCAAGTGATTCGCGGATCAGGAACGCGGCGTCCGAGGGGGAGGTGAGCGCAAGAACGCCGAGGAACACCGGAGCCATCGCGGCCACCACCTGGGCCGAGAGGCGAGCCTGGGCGGTGGCGGCCATCATCGCCTGCCTGGACCGGACCCGGTCGGCGGCCGCCGCGGCCACGCCGGCGAGCACCGGGCCGGGCGGGGCGCCCGCCGTCTCCGCGAGGTCGAGCGCCTCTCCAGCCAGGACCAGCTCGCCCAGGTGCTCGGCCTCCGCGGCCGTGGCCAGCGCACGTCCGGCTCCCTGGCCGAGCTCGGCCGCGCGGATCGCCTGGGTGAGAACGGCGTCAAGGGCGGGCGGCGAGCCCTCCGCCGCGGCTTGGAGGGCACGCCGAGGATTGATGCCGGCGGCCACGGTGGCACGGAGAACGTCGACGACCTCGGGAACACCCTCCTCCATCCGCCGCCGGAGCCTCGCCGCCCGGCCCGGCCGAGGAATCCGGGCCATTACCCTGCCAGGGCGCCCGCTCGGGTGGGCGCGTCGAACACTGCCTCCATGCTTGCCGGGTGCGCGGTGCGGGTCGTCTGGGAGGGCCGGCCGATCGGGTTCCCGGCCGGGGCTTTCGGCGGCGCCGTATCGCGCCGACCCTGGAGCAGCGCTCGGATCAGTCGGCCGAGCAATGGCACCGGGGCGGTCCAACGAGGCCGATCGGCGCGCAGGCCTTCGCGATCTGCTCCAGGGCGCTCTTGCACCGTGCCAGGAGGTCCACGCCGACGAAGACCCCGGCCCCATCCGCCCCGCCTGTCTCCCCGATCCGGCGGCGGTCTCTCTGCTGTCATCGAGGCCGGCTCCGGGGGCTGAGGACTCGGACTCGACCGGCCAGGTGGGTGGGCTCGAAGGTGGCGACGACCGTGGGGTCGAGCTGGCTGGCCCAGCGAGGGACGTGGCCGGTTGCGGAGAGCTCGGTGCTGGAGGTGGCGGTTCGCAGGGGGATGGCCTGGGCTGGGCCGTCGTTTGTGGCGACCAGCTCGGCGACGACGGTGACCCGGCGCGCGCGGCCGCCGGTGGGAGCGCGCTCCAGGTGGACGACCGCATCGAGGCCGCCTCCGACCAGGCGCCGGACGACGTCGAGTCTGGCGCCTGGCGCGGCCAGGGCCATGGCCTCCAGGCGGGCGGGGACCTCCTCGGGGCTGCCGGCGTGGAGGGTGGTCAGGAGACCGCGGTGGCCGGTGTTGGCGGCCTGGAGCATGTCCAGCACCTCCCGGCCACGGACCTCACCGACGATGATGCGGTCGGGCCGCATGCGAAGGGCGTTACGGACGAGCTCGCGAAGCGGGACCTCGCCTCGGCCCTCCACGTTGGGCGGGCGTGCCTCGAGCCGGACGACCTGCGGGCCAGGCAGGGACAGCTCGGCAACGTCCTCGATGGTCACGATTCGCTCCCGCGCCGGGATGGCGGCGGCGAGCACGTTGAGCAGGGTGGTCTTGCCGGTGCCGGTGGCGCCGGACACGGCGATGGCGATGCCGGCGGCCACCATGGCTTCCAGCAGGCGGGCCGTGGTCGCGTCGAGGGCTCCCCGGTCGATCAGGTCGCGGAGCTGGAGCCGTCGCCTCGCGAAGGTCCGGATGGTGACCACCGGACCGTCCGGGGCAAGGGGTGGCAGCACCGCGTGGAACCGCTCGCCGCCCGGGAGGCGGGCGTCGACCCAGGGCCGCGACTCGTCCACGCGCAGGCCAAGGGGCGCGACCACGCGCTGCACCATGGCGGCGACGGCCGCCGCCGAGGTGAACCGCACGGCGGCCCGTTCGATGCTGCCACCACGCTCCACCCAGATGTCGGTGGGGCCGTTGACCAGGACATCGGTGACGGCCGGGTCGGCGAGCAGCTGGGCGAGCGGGCCGAGGCCGGTCAACTCGTCGCCGATCGCGCGCACGACCGGCCCCAGGCTGGCCTCGGGCAGGAGGATCCCGTCCTCGCCCAGCGTCTCGGTGACGGCCGTCCGGAGGCCGCCGGGATCCGCCGCGACCCGGCCGTCGGCGGCCAGGCGCCGCTGGACCCGCTGGACCAGACCCGGCGGCACCCCGCCGACACGAGTGGCCTCGTCCCCAGCGGTCAGCCCACTACCGGTCGGACCGCCAGCCACGCCCACCGACCCACGCGTCATGCCGAGACCGCCGCGAACGGGATTACCCGGTTGGCGAGGGTGACCATCGCCTGGACGGCCGAGAGGTCGTGCCGGTCGAGGAGGAGGGTCCCGTCCTCGGCGGCGGCGGCCAGCTCGGCGGCCGCGGTGGGGATGAGGCTCCAGAGGCGGTCCCTGAGGGCGGCGCGGACCTCGCGGGGGGCGAGGGGGGCCTGGGGCCGGACGCCGGTGACGACGGCACCCGCGGTGTCGGGGTCGCGGCCGAACGCGGTCCAGCCGTCGATGGCCGCCTGGAGCCCGCGGACGCCGGCGGTCTCGCAGCGGCCCACCGCGACCAGCGCGTCGGCCTGTGAGAGGACGGGATCGATCAGGGGCCCATCGGCGGCGGGCAGATCGATGACGACCACGCGGCAGGTCGTCCTGGCGACCTCGAGCACGTGCTGAACCACCTTTGGAGGGGGTGCTGGCTCTGGGAGACCGTCGGCCAGTCCCGCGAGCGGCAGCACGAACAGCCCCGCCCACGGCTCCGCCAGTGTGCCGGCGAGGGTGGCCGCGTCCAGCGGGCCACCGGCTGGCGCCGACGGCGCATCACCGAGCCGCACCAGCGGTTCGGCGGCCGGCCCCTCCCACCGATCGCCGGCCCTGATCGGCGGCTCGTACCCCAGCGTGTCGAACGGGTCCTCATCGACGACCGGGGTGCCGACCAGCGGAACCAGGTTGGCCCAGGTCGGGACGGCGCCGAGGTCGAGGCGGAAGGCAAGCCCTCCGGCGAGGTCCATGAGGAGGACCGGGGTGGGTCCCCAGCGGGCCCACGCGGCGGCCAGGTGGACGGCGACCGTGGTGGTGCCGGCGCCGCCCTGGACGCCCCGGGTGGCGACGACGAGGCCGGAGTGTCCGGTGGTGGGAGCTGGCTCGCCGGTGAGCGCGACCCGTTTGAGCTCTCCGAGGAGGTCGGCGGCCCCGTCGGGCCAGCCGAGCAGGCTGCGGGCGCCGGCGGCGAGGGCGGCCCTGACGTCCGCTGGGCGCTCGTCGTCGCCGATGGCGATGATCGGGGTCCGGCAGTCCACTGGCAGGCTGGCCAGCGCACCGCAGCCGATCAGGGCGACCGACACCCCGCCGGCCAGGGCGGCGGCCAGGCCGGCGGGACTCGGGTCGGCCATCACGACCTGCCAGCCGGTCGCGGCCTCGACCGCATGGCGCAGCGAATCGGCGGTTCCGGGATCGTCGTGCGCGATGACGACCAGCGGGGGCGTCGACGGAGCGGGTTCGGGGGCCACGGGCATCCTCCCGGTGCCAGGGGTGTGGGGCTCAGCGGACCGGGTGGCGGTCTCGGCCAGCCCGGCGCCGGGAAGGATGGCCGCGCGGCGGACCGAGCGGAAGACGGTCCGGCGAGAATGTGCATAACTCCGGCCACGGTTCCGCTGGGTGCGCTCGCCGCCTCGGGTGTGGACAGTCGAGTTTCGCTGACAGTCCAGATGAGTAAGCTTCGGGGGAACAGGAACTTCCGCAGGGAGGCGGATTGCATGGCCGAGAGCAGTCCCGCGATCGAGAATCTCTTCTCCGAGGGGCGGACCTTTCCCCCGCCGGACGATTTCAAGGCCAATGCGCTGGTCACTGACCGGTCACTGCATGAGCAGGCCGAGCAGGACCTCGAGGGGTTCTGGGCCGAGCAGGCCGGCCGGCTGCGCTGGACCAGGCCGTGGGACCAGGTGCTGGAATGGGACCTGCCCTTCGCCAAGTGGTTCGTCGGCGGGCAGCTGAACGTCTCCGACAACTGCCTGGACCGGCACGTCGACGCCGGTGGCGGCGACAAGGTCGCCTACCACTGGGAGGGCGAGCCCGGCGACACCCGGACCATCACCTACGAGCAGCTACGCGACGACGTCGCCCGGTTCGCCAACGCACTGAGGTCGATCGGCGTTCGCAAGGGCGACCGGGTCAACATCTACATGGGCATGGTTCCCGAGCTGCCGGTGGCAATGCTCGCCTGCGCGCGGCTGGGGGCTGCACACTCGGTGGTGTTCGGGGGGTTCTCGGCGGACGCGCTCCGGGACCGGATCAACGACGCCGAGGCCAAGGTCCTGATCACCCAGGACGAGGGCTGGCGGGCCGGCAAGGTCGTGCCGCTGAAGCAGAACGCCGACACCGCGGTCGCCGACACCCCCAGCATCGAGAAGGTCGTGGTCCTGCGCCGGACCGGCAACGACATCCCCTGGGACGACCAGCGCGACCTCTGGTGGCACGACCTGGTCGAGGGCCAGTCGGCCGACTGCCCGCCCGAGGCCATCGACGCCGAAGACCTCCTGTACCTGCTCTACACCTCGGGGACCACGGCCAAGCCCAAGGGGATCATGCACACCACCGGCGGCTACCTGACCGGGGTGGCCACCACCCACCGGTACGTGTTCGACCTGCACCCCGACACCGACGTGTACTGGTGCGCGGCCGACATCGGCTGGGTCACCGGCCACTCCTACATCGTCTACGGGCCGCTGGCCAACCACACCACCAGCATCCTGTACGAGGGCGCGCCGAACTTCCCGGACAAGGACCGCTGGTGGGAGATCATCGAGAAGTACAAGGTGACCATCCTGTACACGGCGCCGACGGCCATCCGGACCTTCATGAAGTGGGGCACCGACTGGCCGGAGAAGCACGACCTGTCGAGCCTGCGGCTGCTGGGCAGCGTGGGCGAGCCGATCAACCCCGAGGCCTGGGTGTGGTACCAGACCAACATCGGCGGGGGGCGCTGCCCGGTGGTCGACACCTGGTGGCAGACCGAGACGGGGATGATCATGATCACCCCCCTACCCGGGGCCATCGCGACCAAGCCGGGGTCGGCCACCTTCCCGTTCCCGGGGGTGGACGCCGACATCGTGGACAACGACGGCAACTCGGTCGGCATCCCCGGTGGCGGCTACCTCGTGCTCAGGACGCCCTGGCCGGCCATGCTGCGGGGGATCTACGGCGACCCGGAGCGGTACAAGGAGACCTACTGGAGCCGGTTCGAGGGCAGCTACTTCGCCGGCGACGGCGCCAAGCGGGACGAGGACGGCTACTTCTGGCTGCTCGGGCGGGTCGACGATGTCATGAACATCTCGGGCCACCGGATCTCCACCACCGAGGTGGAGTCGGCCCTGGTGGACCACCAGGACGTGGCCGAGGCGGCGTGCATCGGCAAGGTCGACGAGACCACCGGGCAGCAGATCGTCGCCTTCGTGACCCTGAAGGGGAACGTCGAGGCGACCGACGACACCACCGGGGTGCTGCGTGAGCACGTGGCCCGCAAGATCGGGAAGCTGGCCAGGCCGACCACCATCATCTTCACCCCCGACCTGCCCAAGACCCGCTCCGGGAAGATCATGCGCCGCCTGCTCAAGGACGTGGCCGAGGAGCGTGAGCTGGGCGACGTGACCACCCTGGCCGACCCCGCCATCGTCGAGGAGATCCGCGAGAAGGCAGCCTCCCGGCCGCAGGAGGACTGACCGCCACCCGAGGCAGGGCGGGCGCACGGCCATGCCCTGCCGGGGGTTCGGGTCGGGGATTGGCGGGAACTTGTAACCTGGGGGGAACCCTGGGGGTCTAGGGGATTGATTTCTGCCGTCTGAATCGTGTCCTCGGGCGGGTATCCATCCTGACGCCGACGTCGGCGTCAGGATGGGCCGGGGCGGCGATCGTCGAACGACCTGAGAGGTGCCAGTCAGCCGATGAGCGTTGCGTTCGTCTTCCCAGGTCAGGGTAGCCAGGCGCCGGGCATGGGCCTCGACTTCGCCGAGTTCGACGCCACGGCGGCGGAGCTGTACCAGTGGGCCAGCGCCTGCCTGGGCTGGGACCTGGCCGAGACGCTGCGGACGGCCAGCCCGGACGAGCTGCGGCAGACCTACATCGCGCAGCCGGCGATCTTCTGCGTCTCGGTGGCGGCCCTCCGGGCGCTGGAGGCGGCCGGGGTGCCGCGGCCGGCGTACGTCGCCGGGCACTCCCTCGGGGAGTTCTCCGCGCTGGTGGCGGCCGGTGCGCTGTCGTTCGAGGCCGGGCTGCTGCTGGTGGCCAGGCGGGCCGAGGCGATGCAGCGGGCCGCCGACGCCCGGCCCGGGTCGATGAGCTCGGTGCTGGGGCTGTCGGCCGAAGGGGTGGAGATGGCCGTCGAGGCGACCGCCCAGGACCAGGTGCTGGCCGTGGCCAACGACAACGCCCCGGGCAACGTGGTCGTGTCCGGCCAGTGGACGGCCCTGGAGCGGCTCCCGGCCGCGGCCAAGGAGCTGGGGGCCAAGCGGGTGGCGCCACTGAACGTCGGCGGCGCCTTCCACTCGCCCCTGATGGCCCCGGCGGTCGAGACGTTCCAGCCCCACCTGGCCTCGGCCCCGCTGCGCGACCCCTCCATCCCGGTGGTGGCCAACGCCACCGCCGAGCCGGTGACCGACGCCGAGGAGCTCCGCAAGCTGCTGGCCCGCCAGCTCACCGGCCGGGTCCGCTGGACCGAGTCGGTCCGCCGGATGGCCGCCCTCGGGGTCGACGCCTTCGTCGAGGTCGGCCCGGGCACCGTCCTCAGCGGGCTGATCAAGCGGACCGTCGACGGGATCCGGGTCCTGTCGGCGGGGAACGCCGAGGGCGTGACCGCGGTGGCCGACGCCCTTGGCGGGCAGGCCGACGGCGACGCCGGCGACGCCGCCAAGGCGGAGGTGGCCAAGGGTGAGGACCAGGGCGAGGTGGTGGTGCTGCCCGAGCGGTTCGCCGTCTCTCCCGGCCACGGCCGCTTCTACCCGGTGAGCCCGTCGCGCTACGACGACGAGCGACCGTACGTGGAGCCGGGCGACCTCCTCGGCGAGGTGCGCAACGGCGCCGCCAGCATCCCCGTCCGCAGTCCGTTCCGCGGCTGGGTCATGGCCCACCTCGCCTGGGAGGGTGAGCTGGTCACGCCCGGCCAGATCCTGCTCAGCCTCCGGCCCTTCTGACCGCCCCCGACCGCCGACCCCCCACGCCGGAGAAAGGAGCCGTCGTGCCCGCCGAGATCGTTGGACTCGGGGTCGCCGTGCCTCCCTACGTCCTGACGAACGCGGACCTTGAGGAGCTGGTCGACACCAACGACCAGTGGATCACCGAGCGCACCGGGATCAAGGAGCGCCGGATCGCCGGCAAGGACGATTCGACCGCGCTGCTCGGCAAGCGGGCCGCCGAGCAGGCCCTCGAGGTCGCCGGCCTCGGTATCGACGACGTCGACCTGGTCATGGTGGCCACGGCCACGCCGGACTACACCCTGCCGTCGGCCGCCTGCATCCTCCAGCTGGAGCTGGGCATGACCAGGGGCGCGGCCATGGACGTGATCGCCGGCTGCTCCGGGTTCGTGTACACCCTGGCCACGGCGTCGCAGTTCGTCGACTCGGGCGCGGCCGAGACGGCCCTGGTGGTGGGCTCGGAGACCCTGTCGCGGATCTCGGACTACACCGACCGCGGCACCTGCATCCTGTTCGGGGACGGGGCCGGGGCGGCGGTGCTGCGCCGGGGCGAGCGGGGCGTGCGGGCGTTCTCGCTCGGGGCCGACGGGGGCCGGTCACGGCTGCTCATGACCCCGGCGGGCGGGTCGCGGTTCCCGGCCAACAGCCGGACGGTGGCCGAGCGACGGCACTACATCGTCATGGAGGGCCGGGAGGTCTTCAAGGGCGCGGTCACGGCGATGGCCGCGTCCAGCCTCCAGGCGATCGAGCGGTCCGGCCTCACGCCCGAGGACATCGACCTGGTCGTCCCCCACCAGGCCAACCAGCGGATCATCGAGGCCACCGCCCGGCGGCTCAAGGTCCCGATGAGCAACGTGGTCATGAACCTGGCCCGGTACGGCAACACCTCGGCCGCCTCGATCCCCATCGCCCTGGCCGAGGCCTGGGAGCAGGGGCAGATCCGGCCCGGCCAGCGGCTGCTGCTGACCGCGTTCGGGGCCGGGCTGGCCTGGGGCTCGGTGGTGGGCGAATGGACCCTTCCCAACCCCGCCCAGACGGCGCCCGAGGAGC
>Ga0081538_10003671_pt1 | contig 14424 bp, 13 predicted proteins | sample TabmetS5T2R1_FD_71022 | JGI IMG/M metagenome (GOLD analysis project Ga0081538, IMG submission 71022) | Tabebuia heterophylla rhizosphere microbial communities from the University of Puerto Rico - S5T2R1 | ecosystem: Host-associated > Plants > Roots > Rhizosphere ... | reverse complement strand
TCCACGATCCGCCGCGTCACGGGCGCCCTCCGGCCGCCGCGGCACCGTCGGCGACGATCCGCCGCACCCGCGCTCTCACCGCGCCGCCGCGCTCGCGATCCGCGCCGCCAGCTCGGCGTTGCGCCGGACGAGCAGCACGTTCGCCTCGAGCGTCGCTCCCCCCGTCTCGCTGTGGAAGCGCGCGAGGAGGAACGGGGTCGTCGCACCGCCGCGCACGCCCGCTGCGGCCGCCGCCGCCAAGGCGTCCGAGAGCACGCGGTCGTGCAGCGCGGGATCGACCTGCTCGCCCTCGGGCAGCGGGTTCGCGACGACGATCGCGCGCCGCTCCAGCCCCAGCGCGGCCTGCATTCGCATGACCGCGGCGACCTCCTCGGGCGAATCCACCCGCCACGGCACCGGGAAGCCGGAGTCGGCGAGGTAGAAACCCGGGAACTGGTCGGTGCCATAGCCGAGCACGCACACGTTCAACGTCTCGAGCCGCTCGAGCGTCGCGCCCACGTCGAGGATCGACTTCACGCCCGCGCACACGATCGTGACGCCGGTCGCGGCGAGCGTCGTGAGGTCCGCCGACTCGTCCCAGCTCTCGCGCGCCTCGCGGTGCACCCCGCCGAGGCCGCCCGTCGCGAACACCCGGATCCCGGCGCGCGCCGCAAGGTGCGATGTCGAGGCGACCGTCGTCGCGGCCGAGCCGCGGCGCGCCATCACCGGCGCCAGGTCGCGCACGCCGGCCTTCGCGAACCCGTCGCCGAGCGCGAGCGACTCGAGCGTCGCTTCGTCGAGCCCGATCCGCGCGACGCCGTCGACGACCGCGATCGTGGCCGGCACGGCGCCCGCGCCGCGCACCGCCGACTCCAGCTCGCGGGCGACGTCGAGGTTGCGCCCGCGGGGCAGCCCGTGGGCGATCAGCGTGCTCTCGAGCGCCACGACGGGAGCCCCTTCCGCAAGCGCGTCGGAGACCTCGGGCGCGATCCGGACCGCCTCGCTCATGCGCCGCCGCCATCCTAGACACATGTCCAGGCGGTCGGTTGTGCGTTGAGCGCCCGCGCGTCAACGTCTACGCTGGACAGGCGTTGGCCGCGAACACGATCGCCGAATCCCCGTCGGGCTCTAGGACGAGCCGGCGGCGCTCCCTTCTGGTCGCCGGCCAGATAGTGCTGCTTGGCGTCACCATCGCCACCGCCGCGGTGACGACCGACGCATCCGATTGGCGGCCGCTGAGCCTCTTCCTGGCGCTGCTCGGACTCGCCCTCGTCGGTCAGTTCATGTCGGTTCCGACCGGCGCGGTCCGGGTCGGTCCGGCGTTCATCGCCACTGCGCTCGCGATGGTGCTGCTCGGGCCGGCGCCCGCCGCGATCATCGCGGTCGCGGCCGTACTCGCGTGGTCGCTGAACGCGCGCACCGCGTGGCCGCTGGTGCTCAACAACGTGACGGCGCTCACCGCCTACCCGGTGGCGGGCGCGCTGCTGTTCAAGGCGCTGGGCGATCCGGGAGCGGAGCCCGAGGCCGAGGCCGCGACCGCGGTGATCGTGTTCGCCGTCTACCTGGCGACGAACTTCCTCAACTTCCTGCTGATCGTCGGCTACCTGTGCCTGCTCCAGCGCACGAGCGTGCTCGACCAGGTGCGCCGGCTCTACCTACCGGTGCTCCCGTGGGAGATCGCGACCGGCGCGCTCACCGCCGCCACCGTGATCGCCTACCAGGAGATCGGCATCCTCGCGATCGCGATGCTGGCGGCGCTCCTGATCTCCTACCGCCACCTGCTCCGGTCGGTGCTCGACGCCCAGGCCCAGCGCGACGAGCTGCGCGACCAGGTCGACGAGCTCGAGGCGCTGCACAGCGGCGTGATCCGCGTGATGGTCGAGACGCTCGGGATGCGCGACCGCATGACCGCGCGCCACTCCGCAGCGGTCGCCCGCTTCGCGAAGGCCACGGCGGCCGCCGCGGGGCTCTCCGCGCGCGAGCAGGAACTGGTGCACACCGCGGGGCTGCTGCACGACGTCGGCAAGTTCACGTTCCCCGACCGGACGCTGACCGGCACCAGCCTCACCGAGGACGACTGGGCGCTGATCCACTCGCACCCGCGGCGCGGCGCCGACATCATCGGCCGCGTGCGCGGCTACGCGGAGGTCGCCGAGATCGTGCTCTGCCACCACGAGCGCATCGACGGCCGCGGGTACCCGCGCCACCTGTCGGGCGACGGCATCCCGGTGCTCGCACGCATCCTCGCGATCGCGGACTGCTTCGACGTGATGACCGCGCGCGACTCCTACCGCACGCCGCTCACGATCCCGGAGGCGCTCGCCGAGCTGCGCCGCGTCGCCGGGTCGCAGCTCGACGCCCGCTACGTCGAGGTGTTCGTCGGCGTCATCGAGGGGTCGGGGATCGACTTCCGCGACGCCGAAGAGGAAGCGCTCGAGGCCGAGCTGCACAGCCCGATCCGCACTGCGCGCCACTGAGCGCGGCAGCGGGTAGAGTCCCGGCCGCAGATCGTCAGCCCTTAGGGAAGGGGAGGGACATGCCGCGCCCCCGCGCCGCCATCGCTCTGCTCATCGCCGTGCTCGCCGCGTGCCTGGCTGCAGGCCCCGCGTGGGCCGGTGGAGGAGGCGCGCAGCACTCGCTGCGCTCGCCGGTGACCGACGAGAACTTCTACTTCGTCATGGCCGACCGGTTCGAGAACGGTGACCCGGCCAACGACCGCGGCGGGATCGCATCCGACGACCGGCTCGTGCACGGCTTCGACCCGACGGCGCGCGGCTTCTACAACGGCGGCGACCTGGCGGGCCTGCTCGACCGGATCGACTACATCCGCGGCCTCGGCACGACGTCGATCTGGCTCACGCCAAGCTTCAAGAACAAGCCGGTCCAGCTCGAGGACGGCCCTTCGGCGGGCTACCACGGCTACTGGATCACGGACTTCACGCAGATCGACCCGCACCTCGGCACCAACGCGGAGCTGCGGGCGCTCGTCGACGCCGCGCACCGCCGCGGCATGAAGGTCTACTTCGACATCATCACCAACCACACGGCCGACGTGATCGGCTACCAGGAGGGAGCGCGCAGGCCGTACGTCTCGAAGGACCAGCGGCCCTACACGGACGCGGCCGGCAACGAGTTCGACGACCGCGACTACGCCGGCACCTCGAGCTTCCCGGCGCTCGACCCCGCGACGAGCTTCCCGTACCGGCCGGTGCTCGACCCGGCGGAGCAGAACCTCAAGGTCCCGGGCTGGCTCAACGACGTCACGCTCTACCACAACCGCGGCGACACGACGTTCGTCGGCGAGGACTCCTACTACGGCGACTTCTTCGGCCTCGACGACCTCTTCACCGAGCACCCGCGGGTCGTGCGCGGGATGATCGACATCTACAAGACGTGGATCGCGGACTTCGGCGTCGACGGCTTCCGCATCGACACGATGAAGCACGTCAACGACGAGTTCTGGCAGGCGTTCGGGCCGGAGGTCCTCGCCTTCGCGCGCGCGCACGGGAAGCGCGAGTTCTTCATGTTCGGCGAGGTCTTCGACACGACGAAGAGCTTCACGTCGCACTTCACAACGCGCAACCGCATGCAGGCGGTGCTCGACTTCCCGTTCCAGGCAGCGGCGCAAGGGTTCGCGGCCGACAACAAGCCGGCCGAAGCGCTGAGGACGTTCTTCGAGGACGACGACTGGTACACCGACGCCGACTCGAACGTCTACCAGCTGCCGACGTTCCTCGGGAACCACGACATGGGACGGATCGGGTTCTTCGTCAGTCGCGCCAACGCGGGGGCGACCGAAGCGCAGCTGGTCGCACGCGACCGGCTCGCGCACGAGCTCATGTACTTCTCGCGTGGCAACCCGGTCGTCTACTACGGCGACGAGCAGGGCTTCACCGGCTCGGGCGGCGACCAGCTCGCGCGCCAGACGCTGTTCGCAAGCCAGGTCCCGGATTACCTCGACGACGACCTGCTCGGGACGGCCCGCACGCACGCGCAGGACAACTTCGAGCCCGGGCACCCGCTGTACCGGACGATCGCCGACCTGGCCGGGCTCACGCAGCGGCACGACGCGCTGCGCGACGGCGCGCAGCAGCACCGCTACGCCGCGTCCGGGCAGGGCATCTACGCGTTCTCGCGGATCGACCGGCGCGAGCAGCGCGAGTACGTCGTGGCGCTGAACAACGCCGAGACCGCGCAGACCGCGGCGATCCCGACCTACACGGAGCGCGACCGCTTCAAGCGCCTCTACGGCAGCGGCCCGCGCAAGCTGAGGAGCAGCTCGAGCGGCGACCTGACGCTGACCGTGCCGGCGCTCTCGGCGGTCGTCTACAAGCTCAAGGGTCGGATCCCGAAGAGCACGCGAGCGCCGTCGATCGCGCTGCGCCCGCCGGCGCCGGCGGCGCAGTCGCGCGCGCGCATCGAGGTGCGCGCCGACGTCGCCGGCGACTCGTTCTACGAAGTCACGTTCCAGGCGGACACCGGTCACGGCTGGAAGTTGATCGGCACCGACGACAACGCGCCCTATCGCGTCTTCCACGACGTCGCGGGCCTGCGTGCCGGCACCGACGTGCGCTACCGCGCGATCGTGCTCGACAACCGCAAGCACACGCGCACGAGCGCGGTCCGCGCCGCCGCGGTCCCGGCGCCGCTCGTCACGATCGACGTGCCGGCCGAGGGCGCGAAGGTGCGCGACGAGGTCCTCGTCCGGGCGTTCGTCGACCCCGAGCGCGCGACGCACGTCGTGACGTTCGAGCGCAGCGTCGCCGGCGGGCCGTGGACGGAGATCGGCAGCGACGACTCGTCGCCGGCGTACGTCGTGGTCGACGACATCTCCGGGCTCGGGCTGGCGACCGGCACGCCGATCCGCTACCGAGCGACGGTGACGGAGCCGGACGGCACGACGTCGACGAGCGCGGTGCGAACAGTCGAGCAGGCGCCACCACCGATCGACACGGCCGTGCTGCGCTACTTCCGGCCGGCCGGGGACTACGGCGAGTGGGGCCTGCACATGTGGGGCGAGGCGGTCCGCCCCGACGTGCTGGCGCAGATCGCATGGGACAACCCGTGGCCGTTTGCGGAGATCGAGCCCGACGGCTGGGCGCGCTACGACATCCCGCTGATCGACGACACCAAGCCGGTCAACTTCATCATGCACCTGCCGGGCGGTGACAGCGTGCCGGCCACGCGCGAGCCCGGCGGCGACCGCTCGTTCATCCCGTTGAACAGCCCCGAGGTCTGGATCAAGCAGGGCGACCCGACCGTCTACACGAGTCAGCCGGAGACCGGGTAGGCGCAGCGCTCGAGGGCGCCGTCGGCGTCCCGCAGATGGGCCGTGTCGCCGTCCACGACCACGTGGGCGGCGGGCGACCCGAGCGCTAGCCCGGCGATGTAGACGGCGCCGATCCTGTGCACGTCGCGCACGTGCCCAAGCCGCTCGAGCGAGCGCGTCTCGCCGCCAGTGGCGTTGCTGCCGGCGCGCAGCACGACGCGCAGGTCGCGCGCCTCGGCGTGCGCGGCGAGCGCGACCTTGATGTTCTGCATGTCGTCGGCGGTCACGGCGGCGAGCGCGATCGCGCGGTCGAGCGACAGCCGCCGCAGCAGTGACGGGTCGGCGCCGCGGCCGATCACGACCGGCAGCCCGAGCCGGCGCGCGTGGCCGACGTTCTCGCCGTCGGGCTGGTCGTCGATCGCGACGACCGAGATGCCGGCCTCGCGCAGCAGCATGGACAGGCGCAGCCCGACCTGGCCGAGCCCGACGACGACGACGTGGTCCGAGCGCGGCACCGCGCGCCTCCCTAGCAGCCCGGTCAGGTTGCGGCCGATCAGCCGCTCGACGAGGCCGCCCGTGAACGCGGCCGCGAACAGCAGCGCAAGCAGCATGCTGATCGAGATCGCGACCTTGAACCACTTCGGCCCGTCCTGGACCTCCGGGTTGGGGTCGACGGTCACAAGCGTCTTGACGGCGCCGTAGAAGGCGTCAACGAGCGACTGGTCGAGCACGATCGCAGCGGCAACCGTCTCGGCGACGAGGATGAACGCGAGGCCGACGGCGCCGAAGAACACGAGCGCCGCACTGCGGTCGAACGGGCGCAGGACCGCGGTCGCGAGCGCGCGCATGCGGCGCGTGCGCACCTCCGGCAGCGGCGCGACGTCGACCTTCCCGCCGTCGCAGCGCACGCCTGTCGGGCGCTCGCCGTCGAGCACCGCGGCGAGGTCGTCGCCGAGGCACGGGCCGGCGAGCGACGGGGCGACGATCTCGGCCAGCGACGTGATCGCGATGTTGCCGATCTCGTGCTCGAGCTCCTTGGCGGTGGCCGGGTCGAAGATCGTCGCGACGATCGGGACGTCGGCGTCGATGTGGCGCACGAGCAGCGCCGCCCGCAGCGGCCAGGCGTCGTCGCGTGAGACGACGGCGACCGCGTCGGCGTGCTGCTCCAGCGCGTCGGTCAGCGCCTCGGCGCTGGGGTCCTCGTACCGGACGACCTCGGCGCCGGACGCCTCGAGCGCCGCGCAGGTCTCGTCCGTCAGGTCACCGGCGCCCAGCAGAAGGATGCGCCGCGGCGGCATGGTCCGGCTTCTTACCCGGTTCGCGCTGGCATCATCCCGGGCGCGAATGGAGGAGATCGTTCCGGGAGTGATGCACTGGAGCGCCGTGCACCCGAACACCGGGCTGCGCGCGCATTCGTACTTCCACATCGCCAGCACCTCGCTGATCGACCCGATCGCGCCCGACGAGGGATTCGGCTGGTTCGAGCGCCATCGGCCGCGCCGCGCGCTCCTCACCAACCGCCACCACCTCCGCAGCGCGCCCGAGTTCGCCGCCGCGTTCGGCTGCACGATCCATTGCCATCGCGCCGGCCTGCACGAGTTCGACGGCGGGCCCGACGTGCAGCCGATGGAGCCCGGCGACACGTTCGAGCCCGGAATCACCGTGCTCGAGTTCGGCGCGATCACGCCCGAGGAGGTCGTGCTGGCGATCGACGCCGGCCCGGGCGCGCTCGCGTTCGCGGACGGGCTGATCCGCCGCAGCGACGGCACGCTCGGCTTCGTCGGAGACGAGCTGCTCGGAGATGACCCCGAGGCGGTCAAGCGCGACCTGCATGCGGCGCTGCGCCGCGTGCTGGAGGAGCAGGAGTTCGACGCGCTGCTGTTGGCGCACGGCAAGCCGCGCGCGAGCGGCGGCCGCGCCGAGCTCGCGCGCTTCGCGTGACGTTGGGCACACCGGGCGGCTGGGTACGCCAAGGGCCGATGGCCGTCCAGGACATGAGCCCCAGCACGCGCTCCGGCGCCACGATCGACGTCCTCGACCCCGCGACCGGCGAGCTCGCCGGTCGCATACCCGCGGGCTCTCCCGAGGCGGCCGACGCCGCGGTCCGCGCCGCCCGCGCCGCGCAGCCGGCATGGGCGCGCACCGCGCCCGCGGAGCGCGGCGCCGCGCTCAAGGCCGCCGCCCGGCGGCTGCGCGAGCACGCCGGCGACCTGGCCGCGCTCGTGACGCTCGAGGGCGGCAAGCCGCGCGCCGACGCGCTCGGCGGCGTCGAGGCCGGGCTCGGCGCGATCGAGCAGTACGCCGAGCTCGGGCCGCTGCACCGCGGCCGCAGCCTCCAGGGCGCCTGGGAGAGCGCCGACCTGATGGTGCACGAGCCGCGCGGCGTCGTCGCCCTGCTCGTGCCGTGGAACGACCCGATCGCGATCGCCTGCGGGCAGATCGCGGCCGCGCTCGTCACCGGCAACGCCGTGGTCTACAAGCCGTCGGAGAAGACGCCGCTCTCCGCCGCGCGCCTGGTCGAGCTGCTCGACCTCGGCGACGTGCTTCAGCTGCTGCAGGGCGACGCGCGCGCGGGCCGCCCGCTCGCCGCCCATCGCGACGTCGACCTCGTGATCCACACCGGCTCGGTCCAGACCGGCCGCGAGGTCGCCGAGGCCTGCCTCGACAGGCTCGGCAAGGCGCTGCTCGAGCTCGGCGGCAAGGACGCGATGATCGTCGACGCGGGCGTCGATCCCGAGTGGGCGGCCGAGCAGGCCGCGACCGGCGCGTTCGCGAACGCGGGCCAGATCTGCACGTCGGTCGAGCGCATCTTCGTCCACCGCGACGTCGCCGCGCCGTTCGTCGACGCGCTCGCGCGCCGCGCCGAGGCGACCGAGATCGGCCCGCTGATCGACGAGGACCAGCGCGAGTGGGTCCACAACCACGTGGAGGACGCGCTCCACAACGGCGCCGAGCTGCGCGCAGGTGGCCGGATCCCGGACGGGCCCGGCTGCTTCTACCCGCCGACCGTGCTTGTCGGCCCGCCCGCCGACGCGCTCGTGCTGGCGCAGGAGACGTTCGGCCCGGTCGCCGCCGTGCGCGTGGTCGACTCGTTCGATGCGGCGCTGGCGGAGGCGAACCGCGGCGAGTACGGCCTCGCGGCGGTGGTGCTCACGCCGTCGCACGGCAACGCGCAGAAGGCATGGCGCGAGCTCGAGGTCGGCACGGTCAAGGTCAACGCGGTGTTCGGCGGCGCGCCCGGCGGGGCCGCGGAGCCGCGCCGCTGCTCCGGCCGCGGCTTCGGCTACGGGCCGGAGCTGCTCGACGAGGTCACGCACACGAAGGTCGTGCACCTCGCCGTGGCGCCGCCGGCCTAGGGTCGCGTCAGGGGTTCCCCATAGGGTGCGGTCGGGGTGATTCCCAATGGTGGACCGCGCTTGCCTGCGCGAGATTCATCGCCATGTCCGAGACCGAGCCCACGAACCCGCAGCCCGAGCAGCCCGAGCAGCCTCCGCGGCGCCTGACCCGCTCCACGACCGACAGCCTGATCGGCGGCGTCGCCGGCGGCATCGGCCGTCATCTGAACGTCGACCCGCTCGCGATCCGGATCGCGTTCGTGATCCTCACGTTCGCCGGCGGACTCGGCATCGTCGCCTATCTGCTCTGCCTCCTCTTTGTGCCGACCGACGACCCCTCGGCGCCGCCGCTCAAGTGGGGCCTCGCGCGCACGCTCGGCGCGGGCCTGCTCGCGGTCGCCGCGCTCGCGATCCTGATCCCGGACTGGGCCTGGGGCCCGGCGGTGCCGCTGCTCGCGTTCGCCGGCGCGGTCGTCTACCTGCTGATCCGCATGGTGCGCGACGATCGCGGCAGCCACGTCGGCCGGGTCGCCGCCCAGATCGCGATCGGCATCGTGTTGTTCGCGCTGGCGGTCGGCGGCTTCGTCGCCGCGGCGGCCGGCTCGGCGCTCGGCGGCGGCATCGTCGTCGCCGGCCTCGTGATCGCCTGCGGCGTCGGCCTCGTCGGCGGCGCGTTCCGCGGCGGTGCGCGCTGGCTCGCGCTGCCCGCGCTGCTGCTCGCGCTCCCGCTCGGCGCGGTCGCGGCGACGGACCTCGACGTGCGCGGCACGTGGGGGGAGCGCACGTTTCGTCCCTCAACCGTCGCCGAGCTCGAGCGCGGATACGAAATGGGCCTGGGTTCCATGAGGGTCGACGTGCGCGGCGTCGACCTGCCCGCCGGCCGCACCGACCTCCCACTCGACATCGGGATGGGCGAGATGCGGGTGATCGTGCCTGACGACGTCTGCGTCACCACGAACGCCGACGTCGGCGTCGGCGCGGTCGACGTCGGCGACGGCGAGCAGGGCGGGATCGACTTCGACCTCGACGAGGACGACCGCATGGTCGCGCCCGGGGTCGAGCACCTGCACCTGATCGCCGATGTCGGCGTCGGCTACCTGCAGGTCGGCGACGAGTTCCACGAGTTCCGCGGGCCGGGCAGCTGGCGCGACGACTTCGACTCGCTGGAGTCCGGCACGAGCCGGGTCGCGTGCCTGGGGGCGGCGTGACGCCCCGCCCTGACTACGACCCCGCGTCGCTGATCTCGGGACTCATCGTGATCGCGCTCGGCTCGCTGCTGCTCCTCGACCAGGCGGACGTGCTCGAGCTGCATCCGAAGTACATACTGCCGGCCGTGCTCGCCGCGGTCGGCGGCATCCTGCTGGCGTGCGGGCTCGTCGGCCCGCGCACACGCCGATAGGTAGGCCTGGATCCACCGGCTCTCGCGGCGCCTTGACACCGTGGATCACCGCCAGGAACGATCGGCCGGGCTCCAAAGGGACCCACCCTGAGCATGCTCGGCCGATCGCCCCTGCCGGCGCCCACGGCGCCAAGGCATCCACGATGATCGGCGGATCCAGGCCTCGCGCGGTGCGAACATCCGCCGTGGTGACCGTGCCCGAGACGCAGCCCGCGCCGTTCCGTCGCGACCGCTCGCGCGGGATCCTCGGCGGCGTCTGCGCGGGCCTCGGCCCGCGCGCGGGTGTCGATCCGCTCGTGCTGCGCATGGGCTTCGTGCTCGCCGCCGCGGCGGGCGGGGTCGGCGTCGCCCTGTACGTCCTCTGCTGGGCGCTGATCCCCGCCGGCGACGGCGGCGGGCGGCCGCTCGTCGCGCGCGCCGTCGGGCGGCGCGAGTCCTGGATGGTGGCCTCCGGGCTGGTCTTCCTCGTGCTGGCGGTGCTGTTGCTGTTCCGCGCCTGGGGAGTGTGGGTCGGCGACGCGATCGTCTGGCCGCTGATCCTCGCGACCGGCGGCGGTGCGCTGATCTGGCGCCAGTCGCAGGGCGCGACGGTCGTCGAGCCGCCGCCGCGCGAGCGCGCGCGTCCGGGCGGCGGCGCGGGCAGGCCGCGGCGCACGTTGCGGCTCGCGCGCCCGTCGCTCGGAATCGTCGCGCTCGGTGCGGCGCTGATCTGCGGCGGCGCGCTCGTGTTCCTGTGGCTCAACGGAGCGCTCGATCTCGACCGCGAGGTGACGCTCGCCGTGTTCGTGGTCGTGACCGCGATGACTCTGATCCTCGCCCCGTTCTGGCTGCGGCTGGCGCGCGGGCTGACGGAGGAGCGCGCCGAGCGGATCCGCACGCAGGAGCGCGCCGAGCTCGCGGCGCACCTGCACGACTCGGTTCTCCAGACGCTCGCGCTGATGCAGAAGCGTGCCGACGAGCCGCGCGAGGTCGCGGCGCTCGCGCGGCGCCAGGAGCGCGAGCTGCGCGCCTGGCTGAACGCCGGCTCGCGCCGCAGGGACGGCTCATCGCTGGCGACGGCGCTCGAGGCGGCGGTGGCGGAGATCGAGGACGCCCACGGCGTGCCGGTCGAGCTCGTGGCCGTCGGCGACCGGCCGCTCGACGAGCGCGCCGAGGCGCTCGTCGCGGCGACGCGTGAGGCCGTGCTCAACGCCGTCAAGTTCGCCCCCGACGCGGCGATCAGCGTCTACGCCGAGGTCAACGGCGAGCGCGCCGAGGTGTTCGTGCGCGACCGCGGACCGGGCTTCGACCTCGACGCGATCCCGCCCGATCGGCGCGGGCTGCGCGAGTCGGTGCTCGGCCGGATGGAGCGCCACGGCGGCCGCGCCGCGATCCACACGCGCCCGGGCGAGGGCACCGAGGTCGAGCTGGTGATGTCCGGATGACGCTCCCGCGCGTCGTGCTCGTCGACGACCACGGCCTCTTTCGCGCCGGCGTGCGCGCCGAGCTCGACGGCCTCGTCGACGTCGTCGGCGACGTCGGCACCGTCGGTGAGGCGATCGACTGCATCGTCGCGAGCGAGCCCGACGTGGTGCTGCTCGACGTGCAGATGCCCGAGGGCGGCGGGGCCGAGGTGATCCGCGGCGTGGCGCCACGCCGGCCAGCGGTGCGGTTCCTCGCGCTGAGCGTGTCTGACGCGCCCGAGGACGTGATCAGCATCATCCGCGCCGGCGCACGCGGCTACGTGACGAAGACGATCTCCGGCCCCGAGCTGGCCGATGCCGTGCGCCGCGTGGCCGGGGGCGACGCGGTCTTCTCGCCGCGCCTGGCCGGCTTCGTGCTCGACGCGTTCGCGGGCCGCGAGGACGCTGCGCCGGCCGTCGCGGATCCCGAGCTCGACCAGCTCACCGCGCGCGAGCGCGAGGTGCTGCGCCACATCGCGCGCGGCTACCTCTACAAGGAGATCGCGCTGCGGCTCGGCATCTCGGCGAAGACGGTCGAGGCGCACGTGTCGGCCGTGCTGCGCAAGCTGCAGCTCTCGAACAGGCACGAGCTGAGCCGCTGGGCGGTCCAGAGGGGGTGGGTGGAGTGACGGCGCTCGACGAGTTGCACGAGGAGATCCGCAACCACGGCGGCTGCGGCTTCGAGATCTGCGAGAACGCGACGAACATCGTGCCGGGCGAGGGCAACCCGGACGCCGAGGTGATGCTCGTGGGCGAGGCGCCGGGCGCGAGCGAGGACAAGCAGGGCCGCCCGTTCGTGGGCCGCGCCGGCAAGCTGCTCGACCAGCTGCTCGAGGAGGCGGGCCTCGCGCGCGAGGACGTCTTCATCACGAACGTCGTCAAGGCGCGCCCGCCGGGAAACCGCGATCCGAGGGCCGCCGAGGTCGCGCACCACATGCCGTGGCTCGAGCAGCAGCTGGCGTTGATCCAGCCCGGCGTCGTGATCCCGGTCGGCCGCCACGCGCTCGCGCACTTCGCGCCCGGCCAGAAGATCAGCGAGGTCCACGGCAAGCTGATCGTCGAGCGCGAGCGGCGCCTGGTGGCGTGGCTGCACCCGGCGGCCGCGCTGCGCAACCGCGACCTGCGCGAGACGCTGTTCGAGGACGCCCGCGCGCTCCCCGCGATCTTGAAGTAGTAGTGCCCCTGTGGGCGTCCGGCCCGCAGGTCTGACCGCGTCTGACGGCGTCCGGCCGTCGGTGACCGCTTCGCTCCGGCTAGGTCGCGCCGCCGGTGCGCAGCATGCCGGCCGCGCCGCGGCGGCCGAGCGCGAAGCGCGCCGGCGGCGGCTCGGCGCCCGCCAGCGCCGGCGCGAGCTGTTCGGCGAGCGCGGGCCCGTGCTTGAACCCGTGGCCCGAGCCGCCGCCGAGCAGCCACACGCTCGGGTGCTCAGGATGCGGGGCCGCGACGAAGTGCGCGTCCGGCGAGAGCTCGTAGCGGCAGCACTTCGAGCCGGCGAGCGGCGCGCGGGCCAGCGCGGGGAAGCGCGCGCCGAGGAAGCCGCGCGCGAGCGCCTCGCCCTCGGCGCTCGCCGGCGGCAGGTCGGCGTCGGGCTCGAGCGGCGGGCCGTCGAAGTCGGGCGCCGCCTTGACGCCGAGCCCGTCGATGTCGCGTGTGCCGTAGATCGCCTGCTCGAAGTCGACGTACGCCGGCACGCCGTCGGCGGCCCAGGCGGGACCACCGTCGAAGAAGAAGAGCTCCTGGCATGTCGAGCGGATCGCGACGTGCTCGCCGAACAGCCGCCCGAGCCACGCGCCGCAGGCCCAGACGACGACGTCGGCCTCGAGCACGCGACCGTCGTCCAGCCGCACCGCGTCGCGCTCCGGCTGCGCGACGCCCCGCACGAGCCGCGCGCCGTGGGCGCCGGCCTGGCGCGCGAGCGCCCGGACCGCGCGCTGCGCGCGGAGCACGCCGGCCTCCGGCTCGTGCAGCAGGAACTCCAGGCCGGCGGGCGAGTAGCTCGGGAACAGCTCGGCGCCCGCCTCGGGCGCGAGCCGCCGGTACGGGATCCCGAGTTCCTCGAACACCGGGATCGTGAGCGCCTCCCAGCCGTCGTCGCGGTGCGCGAACCACGTCAACCCGCACTCGATCAGCAGCTCCTCGCCGCTCTCGTCCTCGAGCTCGCGCCACAGCGTCCGGGCACGCCGCGCCGACGCCGCGTAATCGCGGTCGGGCCCGTGGCCGCAGCGGATCAGGCGCGATTCGCCGCCCGACGTCGTGCGCGGGTCGCCGGGCTCGAACTGGTCGACGAGCGTGACATCGATCCCGGCGCGCGCGAGCCGCCACGCCAGCGAGGCGCCGAACGCGCCCGCTCCGACGATCACCGCACTCCGCATCCGGCGCAACTTAGCGCCCGCAGTTAGGCTCTGCGGATGGGCATCGAACTGCCCACCTGGCGCTACCCCGACCGCCCGACCGCGGGCAGCTTCGAGGGCGCCGCCCACGGGTCCGACGTCTCGTTCTTCGTCGTCGACATGGCCCCCGGCGAGGGTCCCAAGCTGCACCTCCACCCGTACTCCGAGACGTTCCTCCTGCAAGCGGGCAGCGCCCGCTTCGAGCTCGGCGACGAGTCGATCGACGCCACCGCCGGCGACGTCCTCGTTGCGCCGGCGCAGACGGCGCACCGCTTCGAGGCGGTCGGCTCCCAGCGGCTGCGGCTCGTCTCCGTCCACGCCGCGGCGCGGATGGAGACCACCTGGCTCGCCTGACCGAGCGGGTGGGAGGCCGGCCGACCGCCCGCCGGCCGGCCTCCGCTCGGGAGGGCACCCGCCAGCTCCAAACGCCGCGGCTGCTAACAACTTGCGCTGACGTGCGCGAAGTTCTTCTCGCCCTGCTCGTCGCGCTCGGGATGCCCGGCGCGGCGGGCGCCGCGACCCACGGCGAGTCCCCCCCGGGGGGCCCGCCGCGGGGCGTCCGCGGCGGGGGGCCCGCGGGGCCCCCGGGGGGGGTCGCGGGCGGGGCCGT
>Ga0081538_10003670_pt1 | contig 14428 bp, 14 predicted proteins | sample TabmetS5T2R1_FD_71022 | JGI IMG/M metagenome (GOLD analysis project Ga0081538, IMG submission 71022) | Tabebuia heterophylla rhizosphere microbial communities from the University of Puerto Rico - S5T2R1 | ecosystem: Host-associated > Plants > Roots > Rhizosphere ... | reverse complement strand
CTTCAGCCCCGGCGGCGGCCTCCTGGCCTCGGCCGGGAACGACCGGCGGGTCCGCTTCTGGGACCCGCGCAGCGGCCGGCGGGCCGGCCCGGACCTGACCGGCTACCCGACCCGCATCTTCGGCCTGAGCTTCAGCCCGGACGGGCGGACGCTGGCCACCGGGGACCGCGACCACCGGGTCCGGCTCTGGGACGTCGGCCGGCGCAGCCCGGCGGGCAGGCTCGAGGGCCACCGCGAGTCGGTCCGGGGCGTGGCCTTCGCCCGCGACGGCACGCTCGCCTCGGCCGGCAACGACCGGGTGGTCATGCTCTGGCAGCCGGGCCGTTCCATGCGCCTGGGCCAGGCGCTGCCGGCCGGGCTGGGCGGGGTCCGCAGCCTGGCCGTCAGCCCCGACGGCCGGCTGCTGGCCGCCGGCGGGGAGGGGCGGCCCGAGATCGCCCTGTGGGACCTGCGGACCCGACGGCGGCTGGCCACCCCCCTCGTCGGTCACCGCGGGCGGGTCGCGGCCCTGGCCTTCTCCCCGGACAGCCGGACCCTGGCCTCGGCCAGCTGGGACGAGACGGTGGTCCTGTGGGACGTGGCCGGCGGGCGGGCCCGCCTCGCCCCCCTGGTCGGCCACGGCGCCGCCGTGACCGCCCTCGACTTCAGCCCGGACGGCCGGCTGCTGGCCACCGGCAGCGCCGACCACGGCGTGCGGCTGTGGGACACCGCCACCGGGAGGCCGGTCGGCGAGCCGCTCGTGGGCCACATCAACTGGGTGAACGCGGTCGCCTTCAGCCCCGACGGGACGCTGCTGGCCTCGGCCGGCCAGGACGGCGGCCTCATGCTGTGGCGGCCGGGCGGCGGCGACGGACGGGGGGAGCGGCTCAACCTGGAGGGCAGCGCCCTCACCGGCCTGGACTTCAGCCCCGACGGGCGGCTGCTGGCCACCGGCAGCTTCGACAACATCGTCCAGCTCTGGGACCTGGAGGCGCCGCGGCCGATCCGTCGGCCGATGAACAAGACCGGCCACGCCGGCATCGTCCGCGGCATCGCCTTCGGCGGCGACGGGCGGCTGGTGTCCGGCGGCGCCGGCGGCGACGTGTTCGTCTGGGACGTGGAGGACCACTCGGCCCCGGGGGCGCCGCTGGCCGGTCACGCCGGCGAGGTCAGGGCCGTGGCCTTCAGCGCCGACGGGAGCATGGTGGCCTCGGCCGGCGAGGACGACCAGGTGATCCTGTGGGACGCCCGGTTCCAGAGCTGGATGGCCGCCGCCTGCCAGATCGCCGACCGCAACCTGACCCACCAGGAATGGGACCGGTACGTCGGCTCCGAGCACCGCTACCGGCGCACCTGCCCCGACCTCCCCGACGGCGCCGATGCCTGAGCCCCGGGGCCGGTGGGCGGCCGGCATGACCTCGGCCCGGGGCCGGTGGGCGGCCGGTTGGCCGGCGGTGGTGGCCGTCGCCCTGGTCGTTGCCCTGGCCGCGCCGGCCTCCTCGGCCCGGCCGGCGGCGGGCGTTCGGGTCCACCGCGAGGTCGGCTACGCCGCCGCGGCCACCCTGGACGTGTACGCCCCGGTGGGCGGGCACGGGCTGCCGGTGCTGGTGCTGCTGCACGGCTGCTGCGGCTCCCGAGCCGACCTGGCCCAGCTCGCCCTGGCCACGGCCAGGGCCGGGGCGGTGGTGTTCAACGCCGGCTGGCGGAGCCTGGCCGACGGCGGCCGGTTCCCCGCCGTCTACCAGCAGGCGGCCTGCGCCGTCCGGGTCGCGCGGGCCGACGCGGCCCGCTACGGCGGCGACGGGCGGCGCGTGACCCTGGTCGGCTGGTCCGACGGCGCCATGCTGGCCGCGGTCGTGGCCAACGCCGGCGACGACTTCGGCGGCGACTGCCGCGCGCCGGGCGTCTCGGCCCTGCCCGACGCCCTCGTCGGCGTCGGCGGCTTCTACGGCTGGCCGGCCGACCGGGGCGCCGTCCCCGCCCGCTACGTCACCCCGGGAACCGTCCGGTTCTTCGGCGGCACCCCGGCCGGCGCCCCGGCAGCCTGGTCGGCGGGGAACCCCTACCACCATCTCGGCCGCAACCGCCGGGTCGCCGTCACCCTGCTGGTCGCCGCCGGCGACCCGCTGGCCGACGACAACCGGCGGTTCCTGGCCGCCCTCGCCGCCACCGGCCACCAGGCCAAGCTCACGGTGGTCCCCGGCACCGACCCCCTCACCCTCATCTCCCCCCGCACCGACCAGGGCCGGACCACCATCGCCGAGACCCTCCAGACCGCCGGCTGAGCCCCACGGGTGGACTCCGGGGTGGACCCCGGGGGCTGTGGACAGCCCCGCGCACCGCTCCTGGGTTCGGGCTACCCTCCCGTGCAGGGGCCCCACAATCCGGGGCGTGAGGGTGAGGCGCGCCCGGGGGCGGGCGAGTGGGGCAGGGCCAGACCGGGCGGTGGGAGGGAACCGACCTAGCTGTCGGGGGCGCGGCGCCAGGCGGCGCGGCCGAGCTGGGCGAAGGCGCCGAGGAAGCGGCCGGTGAGGTCGGTGGCGCCGTGGTCGTCGAGGACGGCGGCGACGTGGCGGGCGTCCAGGCGGCGGGTGCAGGCGGTCAGGTCGAGGGGGACGTCGTCGCGGATGGCCATCAGCTCGCGGTTGCGCTCGTAGGTGGCCCGCTGGGTGACCAGGGCCTCGGCGACCCAGGGGCCGAGGAGGCGGGCCACCCCGGGCGGGTCGTCGAGGGCCTCCTCGACGGTGGCGTAGGCGGCCAGCAGCCGGGCGGCGGTGACGGCGCCGATGCCCTTGATCCCCGGCAGGCAGTCGCTGGCGTCGCCCCGCAGGGCGGCGAACCCGGGGTAGGCGGCCGGCCCGACCCCGTAGCGGGCCCGCAGCCAGCTCGGCGACACCTGCTCCATGCGGCCCCCCGTGACCAGGTAGAAGACCTGCACGGTGGGGGCGACGAGGGCGAAGGCGTCCTGGTCGCCGGTGGCCAGGGCGGCCGCCACCCCACGCCGCCGGGCCAGGGCGGCCGCCGAGCCGAGCACGTCGTCGGCCTCCAGCCCGTCGGGCACGGCCACGCACAGTCCCAGCTGGCGCAGCAGGCCGGGCAGGTCGTCCAGCAGGTCGACCAGGGCGTCGTCCTTGGGCGGCCGGGCCGACTTGTAGCCGGGGTGGCGGTCGCGGCGCCGCGAGCGGATGGGGTCGTCGAACCCGATCACGCAGGCGCTGGGCCGGGTGGCGGCGCCGATGCGGGCCAGCATGGCCAGGACCCGCTGGCGCGCCTCCCCCGCCGGCCCCTCGGCCCCCCCGACCGCGTGGAAGGCCCGGTGGGCCAGCCCGTTGCCGTCGACGGCCAGCAGCACCGGCACCGGCCGCCGCGACCCGCGACTCTGGCGCCGGGGCCGCTCGGGCCCCGGCCACGGGCGGGCAGCCTGGTCGGCCGCCGGCTCGTCGAGCGCGAACAGCTGGGGGGTGTCGGCGGCGGGTATGGGCGGCATGGGACAACGATCACCCTGGAGGACCAAGCGTGCAAGGTCCAGCTTCGCAGTCCCCTGTGACAACGTGTCGGCGGGCGGCTTTGTTAGATTGTGGCGATGGTTGGCAGCGTCCAGGTGCAGCCGGGTCGGCGTCGCCGGCGGCGCCGCCAGGACTCCGAGCAGGAGATCCTGGAGGCGGCCGGGCGGCTGCTGCGCGAGCGGCCGTTCCGCGACCTGACCGTGGACGACCTGATGGCGGCGACCAGCCAGTCCCGCACCGCCTTCTACCGGCACTTCACCGACCGCCAGGACCTGCTGGTCCACCTCATCCGCGACCTCAACGAGGAGCTGTGGGAGATGAGCGCCGGCTGGCTCCGGGGCAGCGGCGACCCCCTGGTCGAGGGCCGCGAGTCGCTGCAGCGGCTGGCCGACGTGTACGCCGCCCACGGGCCGCTGCTGCGGGCCATCGCCGAGGCGGCCAGCCACGACGCCGACGTCGAGGGGGTCTACCGCGGCCTCGTCCAGGGGTTCGTGGACGCCACCGCGGCCCGGATCCGCCGTGACGCCGCCGCCGGTCGGACCCGCCTGGACCATCCCGAGCACGTGGCCGCGGCCCTCGTCTGGATGACCGAGCGGCACCTGACGGCCACCTTCGGGCGGGTCGGGGCCACCGACGCCGACCGCTCGGCCGCCATGGAGACGCTGTTCACCATCTGGATGCGCACCCTCTACAGCCCCGACCCGGTGTCGGAGCGGTAGGCGGGGGCGGCATCCTGAGCGGGGGAGGCGGCGATGGACGACGCGGCGCGGCGGCTGGCGGCGGCCAGGGACGCCTACCGGCGACGCCGCCTGGTGGCTGGGCGAGGTCGAGGAGGCGTCGGCCGTCCTGGAGGCCGCCTACCGCCGGCACCTGGACGAGGCCGGCCCGGCCCGGCGGCCATGGCGGCCATGGGGATCGGGGTCAACGCCTTCCTGCGCGGCGACGCGGTGGTCGGCGCCGGCTGGGTCGGCCGGGCCCAGCGGCTGCTCGCCGACCAGCCCGAGGGGGTCGAGCACGGCTACCTCCTCTACCTGGAGCTGGAGGGCGCCCTGGGCGGGGAGGACGCCGGCGCGGTGATCGGGATGGCCCGGCGGCTGCGGGAGCTGGGCCGCGCCCACGCCGACCCCAACCTGGTGGCCGCCGGCGACCTGTTCGAGGGCCGGGCCTTGGTCAAGCGGGGCCGGATGGCCGAGGGTCTGGCCCAGCTGGACGAGGTCATGCTGGCGGTGCGCTCGGGCGAGCTGCGCCCGGAGTATGCCGGCAACATCTACTGCCACCTGATGACCACCTTCGCCGAGCTGGCCGACGTCCGCCGGGCGGCCGAGTGGACCGAGGCGACCAGCCGCTGGCTGGCCGGCCTGCCCCCGGCCGTGCTGTTCACCGGCATCTGCCGGGTCCACCGCTCCCAGGTGCTGCAGCGCAAGGGGGCCTGGGCCCAGGCCGAGCGGGAGGCGGCCCAGGTGTGCCAGGACCTGGCCGAGCTCCAGGTGTCGGGGGCCGCCGAGGGCCACTACCAGGTCGGGGAGCTGCGGCGGCTCCGCGGCGACCTGGCCGGCGCCGAGGCGGCCTACCGCCAGGCCCACCGGCTGGGTCGCGATCCCCAGCCCGGCCTGGCCCTGCTGCGGCTGGCCCAGGGCCGGGCGCCGGCGGCGGCGGCCTCGGTCCGGGCCGCGCTGGCCGCCGTCGTCGACGACCGGCTGGCCCGGGCCCGGCTGTGCGCCGCCCAGGTCGACATCGCCCTGGCCGCCACCCAGCCCGAGGTCGCCACCCGCGCCTGCGAGGAGCTGGAGCGGACCGCCTCCACCTACGGCAGCTCGGGCCTCGAGGCGGCGGCGCTGCAGGCCCGCGGGGCGGTCCTGCTGGCCGGCGGGCGCGCCGAGGCGGCCCTGCCGACCCTGCGGGCGGCCTGTCGGCGCTGGCAGGAGCTGGATGTGCCCTACGACGGCGCCCGGGTCCGGTTGGCCCTGGCCGAGGCCTACCGGGCGCTGGGCGACGGCGACGCCGCCGCCCTGGAGCTGGACGCGGCCGAGGCGACCTTCGAGCGCCTGGGCGCCGCCCCGGACGCCGCCAGGGTCCGCGCGCTGCGCGGCCGGCCCGCCCTGCCCGACGGCCTCACCGAGCGCGAGGCCCAGGTCCTGGCCCTGGTCGCGGCCGGCCGCAGCAACCGGGAGATCGCCGAGGCGTTGGTGCTGAGCTCCAAGACCGTGGCCCGGCACCTGTCGAACATCTTCGCCAAGCTCGGCGTCGCCTCCCGCACCCAGGCGGCCGCCTACGCCTTCGAGCATGGCCTGGCCACCGGCGGGATCGTCGACTACCACCCGGGGTCGGGGAGCTTCCGGCTGCCGGCCGAGCGCGCCGCCTGCCTGACCGGCCGGGGCTCGGCCAACCTGGCCCCGCTCAGCCGCCTCGACACCCACCTGGCCAAGCACGTGGACGCCGTCGCCCGGGCGTTCCGGGAAGGCGGGGGCGTGCCCTATGCCGAGTTCCGGCCCGAGTTCACCGACGTGATGGACGCCCTCGGGCGCGGCGTCTTCGACGAGCTGCTGGTCGACGCCTACCTGCCGCTGGTCCCGGGGCTGGCCGAGCGGCTGGTGGCCGGCGCCCGGGTGGCCGACATCGGCTGCGGCACCGGCCATGCCCTGGTCCTCCTGGCCGGCGCCTTCCCGGCCTCGACCTTCGTCGGCTACGACCTGGCCACCGACGCCATCGCCCGGGCCCGGTCCGAGGCGGCCGGGCTGGCCAACCTCAGCTTCGAGGTCCGCGACGCCGCCCGGCTCGAGGTCGAGCGGCCCTTCGACGCGGTGTTCGTCTTCGACGCCATCCACGACCAGGTCGACCCGGCGGCCGTGCTGGCCCGGATCCACGCGGCCCTGGTCCCAGGCGGCACCTTCGTCATGGTCGAGCCGCGGGCCTCCAGCAACCTGGAGGACAACCTGGGCAACCCGCTGGCGGCGTTCCTCTACGGGGTGAGCACGCTGCACTGCATGACCGTGTCGCTGGCCGGCGGCGGCGCCGGCCTGGGCGCGGCCTGGGGCGAGCAGGCGGCCCGGGCCATGCTGGCCGAGGCCGGCTTCGGCGAGGTCGCCGTGCACGACGCCCCCGGCGACCCCACCAACGCCGTGTTCGTGACCACCAGGCCCCGGCCCTGACGGCGCCGGCGGCTCCGGCTCAGGCCGGGGCCGCCGGCCCGGCCGCCTTGGCCTCGACCTGGACGCCGATCTGGCGCTTGAGCCGGCCCAGGATGGCCGAGATCCCGCGCAGGCGCAGGGGCGAGATCACCCGGTCGAGGCCGAGGGCGGTGTAGAAGCCGTTGGGCACCTCCAGGACCTCGGCGGCGGTGGCGCCGTTGAGGCCCTCGGAGAGGATGCCGGCGAACCCGCGGGTGGTCGGCGCCTCCGGCGGGGCGTCGAAGTGGATGGTCACCCGGTCGTCGTCGTCCAGCTCGGTGGCCAGGAAGAACGGCGTCTGGCACTCGGGCACGGCCTCCATCCGGTCGCGATGGCCGGACAGGCGCTCGGGCAGCGGCGGCACCCGCCGCGAGTAGTCGAGCAGGGCCTCCAGGCGCAGCTCGGCCGGGAGGTCGCCGAACTCGTCGACGATCTCGGCCAGCCGGCCCGGCATGGCCATGGTCAGCCGACCGCCTTCAGGCGCGGGTCGGGGCCGGGCTCGCTGGAGCGCTCGATCGGGACCCGCACCGAGTTGCCCCACTCGACCCAGGAGCCGTCGTAGTTGCGCACCCGCGGGAACCCGAGCAGCTGGCTGAGCACGAACCAGGTGTGGCTGGAGCGCTCGCCGATGCGGCAGTAGGCGACGATGTCGTCGTCGCCGGTCAGGCCCAGCTCGCCCTCGTAGATGGCCCGCAGCTCCTCGGCCGCTTTGAAGGTGCCGTCCTCGTTGGCCGCCCGCTTCCAGGGCACGTTGGCCGCCCCGGGGATGTGGCCGCCGCGCAGCGCCCCCTCCTGGGGGTAGTCGGGCATGGCCAGCAGCTCGCCCGAGTACTCGCCGGGCGAGCGCACGTCGACCAGCCGCCCGCCGCCCCGGACGTGCTCCAGGACCTGCTCGCGGAAGGCCCGGATGGTGCGGTCGTCGCGCTCGATCACCGGGTAGTCGGCGGGCGGACGCCGGGGCACCTCGGTGGTGAGCGGGCGGCCCTCCTCGACCCACTTCTGGCGGCCGCCGTCCAGCAGGCGCACGTCCTCGTGGCCGAAGAGGGTGCAGACCCAGAGCGCGTACGCGGCCCACCAGTTGAAGTTGTCGCCGTAGAACACGATGGTGGTGTCGCGGGAGATTCCCTTGGACGACATCAGCCGGGCGAAGCCGTCCCCGCTCACGTAGTCCCGCTCGACCGGGTCGTTCAGGTCCAGGTGCCAGTCGATCTTGACCGCCCCCGGGATGTGCCCGGTCTCGTACAACAGCACGTCCTCGTCCGACTCGGCCACGACCAGGTTCGGGTCGTCGAGGTGTTCGGCCAGCCAGGCCGTGGTCACCAGGCGCTCGGGGTGGGCGTAGGCGCCGAGCTTGGGGGCCGGGTCGAGCTCCGCCGCAGTGGTCACGGGTCCTCCTCAGATGGCGTCCGCAACTGTCGGCCCCCACGATAGCGCCGTCGCGTGCGATCCTTCCCCCGACACCATGGAGGAACCCACATGCGCCTGAGCAGCTTCGCGGGCACCGACGTCGGGCGGGCCCGCTCCGGCAACGAGGACAGCTACTTCTGCGGCCGCACGGTGTTCGCGGTCGCCGACGGGCTGGGCGGCCACCAGGGCGGCGAGGTCGCCTCGGCGGCGGCCGTGGAGCCGCTGGCCGCCCTGGACGGCCGCGAGTTCGCCGAGCCGGCCGAGGCGGCCGAGGCCCTGACCGCCGCCATCCGCGAGGGCAACGCGGCCATCCTGGACCGAGCCGCCGGCGACCCGGGCCTGTGGGGCATGGGCACCACCGTGACCGCCGCCGCCCGGGCCGGCGACCGGTTCCTGCAGCTCGCCCACGTGGGCGACAGCCGCGCCTACCTGCTCCGCAATGGGTCGCTGGAGCAGCTCACCACCGACCACACGGTCGTCGCCGAGCTGGTCCGCCGGGGCCGCCTCACCCCGGCCCAGGCGGCAATCCACCCCGAGCGCAGCATCCTCACCCGCGCCGTCGGCCTCGACCCCCGCATCCCGGTCGACACCCCCGACTCCCTGGAGGTACGGGACGGCGACCAGGTCCTCCTGTGCTCGGACGGCCTCACCGAGGCGGTCGACGACGACCAGGTCGCCGAGCTCCTGTCGTCCACGCCCGACGGCACCGCGGCCTGCCAGGCCCTGATCGACGCCGCCAACGCCGCCGGCGGCCCCGACAACATCACGGTGGTCCTCCTCCGGGTGGGGTGATGGCCGACGGTGGAGGTCCCCGGCCGAATCCGCCGCCCGGGGTCCTGGTCCGGCCGGCACGCCGGGCGGAGGTCCCGGCCGTGCTGGCCCTGTGGCGGGAGGCGGACGCGGTCCCGAGCGTCAGCGACGACCCGGCCAGCCTGGGTCGCCTGCTCGACACCAGCGAGGACGCCCTGCTGGTGGCCGAGGCCGGCGGCCGCCTGGTCGGGACCATCGTCGCCGGCTGGGACGGCTGGCGCGGCAACCTCTACCGCCTGGCCGTCCTCCCGACCGAGCGCCGCCGCGGCATCGCCCTGCGGCTGGTCGCCGAGGCCGAGCACCGCCTGACCGCCAAGGGCGCCGTCCGCATCAGCGCCCTGGTCATGTCCGAGCACGACCCCGCCGTCGCCCTGTGGCGCGCCGCCGGCTACATCCACGACCCCCGGGTCGGCCGCTACGTCCGCTCCCTGCGATGAGCCGGCCCCGGCGGGAGCCCGGCCCCTGGCCCTTGGGCCGCGGGAGGCCGATGGTGGTCAGATCCGCCGCAGGACCGTGACCACCTTGCCGAGGATGCGGCCCTCGGGCCCGAACGGGATCGGTTTGTAGCGCCGGTTGGCGGGGAGCAGGCGGACCCGGTCGCCGTTGCGGGAGAAGTGCTTGACGGTGGCGCCGTCCTCGATGCCGGGGACGAGGGCGGCGACGATGTCGCCGTTCTGGGCGTCCGGCTGCTCACGCACGACCACGTAGTCGTCCTCGGCGATCTGGGCGTCGATCATCGAGTCGCCGCGCACCCGCAGGATGAACAGCCTGCCCTCCCCGACCAGCTCGCGGGGCAGGACGAAGTTGCCGTCGACCCGCTCCTCGGCCAGGATCGGCGACCCGGCGCGGATCTCGCCGACGAGGGGCACCGGGACCGTCGGGGACTCGCCCCGCAGCTGGATCGAGCGGTTCTTGCCGGCGTCACGGCGGATCAGGTTCAGCGCCTCGAGCTTGTCCAGCCAGTAGCCGACCGTCCCGATGGAGCTGACCCCGATCGCCTCGCGGATCTCGCGCACCGTCGGCACCAGCCCGGTGGTCGCATGCGACTCCCGGATGAAGTCGTAGATCTTCTGGCCGGTCGCGCCCAGCTCGCCGTTCGTCACCAGACCACCAACCCGTCGGCTTCGGTCGGGATGCCCGTTGCGTCCCCTTCCATGCTGCACGCCCGAAGGGTGCGAGACAAGGGTAAGCCGTCACCCCGACGAACCGGTGAAGTCTTCCACAGCCGGCAGCACGAACCGCATCGTGGTCCCCCGGCCGGGGGCGCTCTCGGCGGTGATCCGGCCGCCGTGGGCCTCGACCAGGCTCCTGGCGATGGCCAGCCCCAGCCCGGCCCCGCCCGAGTCGGCCGACTTCACGAACCGGTCGAACACGTGGGGAAGGTCGCGGGCGTCGATCCCGGGCCCGGTGTCGGAGACGGCGAAGGCCACGCCGGCCGGCGCCGGCCCGACGGCGACCCGGACCGACCCGCCGCTGGGGGTGTGGCGGATGGCGTTGGTGAGGAGGTTGGCCAGGACCTCGCCGATGCGCACCTGGTCGACGTCGACCTCGGGGACGGGGGCGGTGGCGCCGACCTCCAGGCCGACCCCGGCCCGGTCGGCCCGGGGCCGGAGCGCGGCCACCATGTCCCTGGCCAGCTCCACCGGGTCGACCCGCTCGCGGTGGAGCCGGAGCACGCCCGCCTCGGCCGTCGACAGGGTCTGGAGGTCGTCGAGCAGCCGCGCCATCACCGCCGTCTCCTCGAGCACCGGCCCCAGGTGGGCGTCGTCGGCCGGGTAGACCCCGTCCAGCATCCCCTCGACGTTGCCCCGGATCACCGACAGGGGGGTCCGCAGCTCGTGGGCGACGTCGGCCAGCAGGGCGCGGCGCTGGGTCTCGTTGGCCTGGAGGCGCTGGGTCATCTGGTTGAAGGAGTGAGCCAGGCGGGCGACCTCTCCCGGACCGCGCACCTGGACCCGGGTCGAGTAGTCCCCGCCGGCGACCCGGTCGGCCGCCTCCATCACGTCCCCGATCGGCGCCGCCATCCGCCGCACCGCCCGGCCGGCCACGAAGGCCACGCCCAGCAGCACCAGGATGAGCAGCCCGAAGGGTGGGCCGTTCCAGCCGCGGCCGCCACCGCCGGGCCCGAACTGGCCGCCCCCCAGCAGCCTCCAGGCCAGCCCGCTGGCCAGGAAGGTGAGCCCAACGGCGACCGCGACCAGCAGCCCCAACCGCCGCGGGAACCGCCGAGGCCCGCCCCGCCACGCCGGCGGGAACGGCTCCCCCTCCGGCCACCACGGCGGCCGCCGCCCCGGCCACGGACCACCGGGCGCGGGCCGCCCCGGCCGGGAGGGCCCGTCCCCGGGGGGGCGCCCGCCGCCCCGGCCCGGGTTGTGGACTACGCCACGCTCCCCCTCCGGGCTTCGGCTACGCTCCCCCACCGGGGGGGCTGGCGCCGGCGGGCGGGGCTCCGGCGTGCCCGGGGTTGGGCCGGGCGGCCCAGCTCCGCTCCCGCCCTCCGCCGAGGGACCGGGCCCAGCTCCGCCCCCGCGCTCCGCCGAGGGGCCGGGCCGCCGGCCGGCCGGGCCGTCGTCAGGCATCGGCGAACCGGTAGCCGACGCCGTGGACGGTGAGCAGGTAGCGGGGGTGGCCGGGGGTCGGCTCGATCTTCCTGCGGAGGTTCTTGACGTGGGCGTCGACCGCCCGCTCGTAGGACTCGAAGGCGACGCCGTGGACGGCGTCCAGGAGCTGGCCGCGGGTGAACACGCGTCCGGGTTCGCGGGCCATCGTGGCCAGGAGCTGGAACTCGGTCGGGGTGAGCTCGACCGGCCGGCCGCCGACCGCCACCCGCATGCGGGGCAGGTCCACCTCGACGTCGGCGACCCGGAGCACCTCGGTCCCCCCCGCCCCGGCCGCCTCGGTGCGCCGCAGGACGGCCCTGACCCGGGCCACCAGCTCCCGGGGGCTGAACGGCTTGACCACGTAGTCGTCGGCGCCCAGCTCCAGGCCGACGACCCGGTCGGTCTCCTCTCCGCGGGCGGTCAGCATCACGATCGGGACGTTCGAGGCCCGGCGCAGGCTCCGGGCCACGTCGAGCCCGTCTCGCCCGGGCAGCCCCAGGTCGAGCACGACCAGGTCGGGCCGGGCCCGCCGGGCCTCGGCCAGCGCCACCTCCCCGTCCCCGGCGACCACGACCTCGAACCCGGCGTGCTCGAGGTAGTCGCGAACCAGCCGGGCGATCTTGCTCTCGTCCTCGACCACCAGGATTCTCTTCACCGTCGCCTCCTGGGCTCTGGCCGGAAGCCTGACGAGACGGCGGGGCGGAGGCAACCCTCCGCCCCGCCCCGGCACGCCCGCGACGGGCACGCCGGTCATCTCCCTGTACGGCTAGGCGGTTCTCGGGTCGGTCGGGGCCTCCCGGGCGTCGCCCTCGCCGGGGGTGTCACCGGGCCCGGCCGGCGCCGGGGGCTGCTCGTGGAGGCGGCGGTGGTACTCGTCGAACCCCGCCGGGCCGCCCCAGGGGCCGTAGCCGTAGCCGGGGCCGCCGGGACCGCCAGGGCCCCAGCCACCAGGGCCTCCCCACCGGGGGCCGCCCCAGCGCCCGCGCCAGAACGCGCCCCGGACCAGCAGCACGATCCCGATGATCAGCAGCGGGAACAGGATCAGCCCGAACGGGAAGCCGAACCCACGGCCGTAGCCGTAGCCCCAGCCGTGCCCGACGATCCGCACCGTCTGGCCGGCGTCGCCGCCGCGGGCCAGCTCGCGGGAGATCCCCTCGTCGATGCCGGCGTTGAAGGCCGCGATCCCGATCCCGACCACGGCCAGGACGGCGAGGATCGCCGCCCCGACCACCATCGTCCGTCGCATTCCATCCTCCTGGTTGACGACGTTGTATCGGTCGTTCCCGATGCTGCCGCGCCGCCGTGAAGGAGTTGTGAACGCGCCGGGGAGGGCTGTGGGAGCCCTCAGGCCTCGGAGGCGCCGGCCCGGCACCGACCTGGGCGCCGCCGCTCAGCCGTCGGGCCCGCCCCGGGCGCGGGCGATGATGCCCTCGACCACCCCGGTCTTGGCGTCGGCGTACTCCTGGACGTAGGTCCAGTCCCGCTCGGCCAGCTCCCGCTTGACCCGCTGGTAGTGCGCCCGCTCCTCCGGATGGCCACGCAGCCGGTCCCGGAACAGCAGGTAGCGTTCGATCTCCGGGCAGCCGGGCGAGTAGACGTGCAGGTTGACGTTGGTGTCCGGCCCCTTGAGGCAGCGGTGCTGGAACCACTCGGGTTCCCGGATGACCAGCCGGTAGCCGGCCGCCTCCAGGTCCGGGACGTAGGCCGGCTCCTCCGAGGAGTCGGGCACCACCAGCAGGATGTCGATGATCGGCTTGGCGGCCAGCCCCGGCACCGAGGTCGACCCGACGTGCTCGAGCCGCACCACCCGCTCCCCCAGCACGGCCCTGATCCGCTCGGCCTCGCGCCGGAACAGGCGCGGCCAGTCGGGGTCGTAGTCGACCACCTGGATCCTCCCGGCCAGCGTAGGCGGCTCGGTCACCCAGGCCGCCCGCAGCTTCTCCTCGGTCGTCGGCTCCCGACGGGACTGCGCGGGGTCGGTCATGGGAGGTCGCTCCTTGCCGGTGGGTGTCGGTCGCCGCGCCCAGCTTGCCGGACCGGATCAGGGCGGGGTCGACCGGGTCAGGGTCGGGCCGATCGGCTAAGGCCTCAGGTGGGCGGCGGCCACCCGCTTGGGCACGACCATGCGCCAGGCCTCCACGACCAGCTCCTCCATCTCCTGCTGGTCGATGGCGTCCAGCCACACCCGAACCCAGTTGTAGCGCTCGTCGGACGGGACCGGCATGTGGAACTTGTGGGGTTCGCTGGCCACCAGCGCCGCCCGCTCCTCCTTGGGGAACCCGAACCCCATCGACCGCTCGTCCGGGGCGATGGACACGAACACCAGCCTGCCCACCCGGAACTTGACGTGGTCCCGGATGAGGTGCTCCTCGGCCCGCGGCAACGACCCGGCCACCCGCCGCACGTCCTCGGCCGTGACCAAGCTCCACCTCCTCAGGGAACGGACCCGCGAGCCGGGCGCCGGCGAAGCGTGCGGCGCCCGGCTCGCGTGAGCCTAGCCGCTCCCTGTGACGCCGGCCGCTAGCTGCACCCGCTGGTCGTGCCGCAGGACTCGCAGACGAAGCACGAGCCCGCCGGGCGCATCCGGACCCCGCAGGTCGAGCAGTAGGGGGCGTCGACCGCGGCGGTCCCCGGGGTGAAGGCCGGGGCCCTGGCGGCCGAGGCCGCCGCGGTGGGCGTGTCGGCGGCGGCCGGGCCGGCCTGGAGCTCGACCGGGGCCGGGCCCGGCGTCCCGGTGGGCTCGGCCGGGGCCGGCGGTGGGGCCGGGGCCGGGGCCGGCTCGGCGGTGCCGTTGACCTCGGCGGTGCGCTCGGCGGCCGTCTTGATCCCCAGGGCGTGGCGGGTCTCCACGTCCAGGTAGTCGATGGCCAGCCGGCGGGCCAGGTAGTCGACCAGGCTCTGGGCGATGCGGATGTCCTTGTCGTCGGTCATGCCGTTGGGCTCGAAGATCATGTTGGTG
>Ga0081538_10003669_pt1 | contig 14429 bp, 13 predicted proteins | sample TabmetS5T2R1_FD_71022 | JGI IMG/M metagenome (GOLD analysis project Ga0081538, IMG submission 71022) | Tabebuia heterophylla rhizosphere microbial communities from the University of Puerto Rico - S5T2R1 | ecosystem: Host-associated > Plants > Roots > Rhizosphere ... | reverse complement strand
GGGTCCTTCTACAGCCACGTCGGCGGCTGGGAGGACGAGTACGCGGTGGCCAAGCAGTGCCAGAAGATCGTCTGCGACGACTGGGAGACGGTGAAGCACCGCACCCAGACCCTCAGCCGGATGTACAAGGACGGCGAGCTGGGCGACGCCGACATCCACGCCAACCTCGACCAGGTCGTGGCCGGCGAGAAGCCGGGCCGGGAGGCCGACGACGAGCGCGTCTACTTCAACGCCGTCGGCCTGGCCTTCGTCGACGTCGCCATCGCCCTGGCCATGTACCGGCGGGCCGTGGACGCCGGCAAGGGCCGGCAGCTCACCATGCAGGAGACGATGATCTTCCAGCACCCCGACCTGGCGGCGTACGTCCGCTGGTGAGCGCCCCGGTCGGCGTCAGGCGGTGCCGTTGAGGTAGCGCTGGGCCCTGTCCCAGGCGGCCTGGCCGACCGAGGCGCCCGACTCGCGGCCGTGCAGGTCGGCGTCGGGGAAGTGGATGCCGCCGTACCGCCGCGACATGCCGGCCTCGTCTTGGGCCGCGCTGAACGTCGGCCAGGCGAGCACGGTCGGCAGCAGCGGCGTCGCCCCCGGCTCGACGAACGACGTCCCGGGCCGCACCGTCACCCTGGCCCCGAACAGGTCGCTGCCGGTGAAGCGCTGCAGGACCCTGGCCCCGGCGCCGCTGAAGGTGGAGTGGCCGGAGGTGTACTCGGGGAACGGCGGGGTCGGGAAGGTCGCCGCCTGGTACGGCGTCCAGGTCTCGCCCCGGATCAGCCGGGTGCCCTTGTAGGGGCCGGCCCAGGCCAGCACCAGCTTGCCCTTCATGCGGGTGCGGACGGCGGTGATCGGCCGCACGTAGTCCCAGCGGAGCTTGGCGTTCCAGGCCACGATGCTGGCGTCCAGCTCGGCGTTGGCGAGGGCGAAGGTGAGCTTGGCGCTCTGGTCGAGGTTGTAGCCCCGGGCCCGGCAGGCGGCGCCGGCGAACAGCAGCCAGTGCCCCGGCGGGGTCTCGCTGTGGGGGCCGTCGGCCCAGTACTCGGCCCGCACCTTGGTCAGGTCGGTGAGGGTCGCGCTCATCGCGAGGGTGTCGGTGACCTCCTCGTCCAGCAGCAGAAGGGTCTTGTACTCCGGCCCCGGCGGCAGGAACTGGTCGTGGGAGGTGAGCGCGAACGGGGTGACGTTGCCCCAGTGCGGGGTCAGGTACTTCTGGACCACCGTGCCGCCGTTGCCGTCGGGGTGGCGCAGCGGCTGCCAGCGGAACGGGTCGTTGACCTGGTCGGGAGTGTTGACCGGGACGTAGCCGATGGTATCGGCGTAGCCGTTGGCCTGGTTGGAGCCGTCGCTGGCCCGGAAGGCGAGCACGGCCGCGGCCGCCTGGTTGCCGACCCCGGTGGGCGACGCCGGGTCGGTGGTGGCGTCGTCGGGGTCGTAGCCCATCGCCGCCATCAGGCCCCGGAAGTCGGCCGAGCGGGCCGGGAACAGGTTGAGCAGGGCCCGGTAGGCGGCGTAGCTGATCGCCTGGCTCTTGTAGGCGTCGGTGCGCTCGGCGGCCGGCCGGCGCAGCGAACCGCCCAGGCGGGTCCCGACCGCGGTCGGGTCATAGGCCGCCCAGGCGTCGTACATGGCCGTGTGCACGACGGCCAGGGCGCGGGCGTTGATGGTGGGGCCGGTCTTGAGGACCCGGATGGCGGCCAGGGCCTGCTCGCTCCAGCGGAGGGCGGCGTTGTCGTCGGCCCGGGGCCCGTAGGCGTCCAGCGGGTACAGCGGGCCGGGGCCGATCGGCAGGGCCGGCAGCGGCAGCCTGATCTCCAGGCTGACGTCCGCCTGCGCCTGGGTGTCGGCGGTGGCGGTCGCGACAACGGTCCCGAATAGGGCGGTCACGACGGTGAGGACGAGGACGAGTCGGCGGGTCACGGCGCTGCCCCCCATCTACGTGCTGCCGGTCAATGGCGCCGGACCCTAACAAGCTGTCAGTTCCCCGGACAACTCTGTCGGGACACGATTATTACCGAGTTTCAGGACCCCGGTTCGGGGGAAGCGCGGCGCCGGAGCGGCCCTGACCTGCGGCGAAGCCAGCGGCCCCGGCGCCCGTCTCCCCGGAGGCGATGCTCGCCAGGCCGCGGCGGAGTTCGTTGGCGACCGCCTCCGCCTCCGGCAGGTCCCACTGCTCGATCGCCGACAGCCGGTCGTTTCGCAGGGCCGCCTGGGGCAGGGCGGCCAGCTGGTGGGCCAGCTCGACCGTGGCCGACAGCGCCTGGCCGTCGGGCACGACCCGGTTGACCAGGCCCATGGCCAGGGCCTCGGCGGCGCCGACGGCCCGGCCGGTGAGGATCAGGTCCAGGGCCCGGCCGTGGCCGACGATCCGGGGCAGGCGGATCGTGCCCAGGTCGATCAGCGGCACCCCGAAGCGGCGGTTGAGCACGCCCAGAGTGGCCCCCTCGGCCGCGACCCGCAGGTCGCACCAGAGGGCCAGCTCCAGGCCGCCGGCCACCGCCGGCCCCTCGATCGCGGCCAGCACCGGCTTGGCCAGCCGCAGCCGGGTCGGCCCCATCGGCCCGTCCCCGTCGGCGGCCACCCGGGGCGGCCGCCCCTCGGCGATCGCCTTCAGGTCGGCCCCGGCGCAGAACGCCCCACCGGCCCCGGTGAGCACCGCCACCGAGGCACCCGGGTCGCGGTCGAAGGCCCGGAAGGCGCCGGCCAGCGCGGCCGCCGCCGCCGCATCCACGGCGTTGCGCCGCTCCGGCCGGTCGATGGTCACCACCGTCACCGGCCCGTCCCGCTCCACCCGAATCCCCGTCATGGGCCCGCATGGTAGCCGCCGATTGAGCCGGAAGCGGCGGCGGTGCCACCATGCCCGGCAGACAGACGACCCACGCGAGGAGGAAGCCGGTGCCCGAGGCTGTGCCGCTGGTCGACGCGCGGGCCGCGTACCTGGCCCAGCGGGCGGAGCTGGACGCGGCCGTGGCCCGGGTGGTGAGGGCCGGCAGGTTCATCCTGGGGCCGGAGGTGGCGGCGTTCGAGCGGGCGTTCGCCGGGTTCTGCGGGACCCGGCGGGCGGTGGGGGTGGCCTCGGGGACGGCCGCGGTCCACCTGGCCCTGGCCGCGCTCGGGGTGGGGCGGGGGGACGAGGTGGTCACCGTGGCCCACACCTTCACGGCCTCGGCCGAGGCGATCGCCCACGCCGGGGCGCGGCCCCGGTTCGTGGACGTGGAGGAGGCCACCGGCGGCATGGACCCCAAGGCCCTGGCCGGCGCCGTCGACGGGGCGGCCGCGGTCCTGCCGATCCACCTGTACGGGCTGCCGGTCGACATGGCGGCGATCCTGGCCGTGGCCGAAGACGCCGGCGCGCCCGTGGTCGAGGACGCCGCCCAGGCCCACGGGGCGACCCTGACCACGGCCGGCGGTGTGGTCCGGCGGGCCGGGGCGGTCGGGCGGCTGGCCGCGTTCAGCTTCTACCCGGGCAAGAACCTGGGCGCCTTCGGCGACGCCGGCGCGGTCACCACCGACGATGACGAGCTGGCCGACCGGGTGGCCCGGCTCCGCGACCACGGCCGCACCTCCAAGTACGAGCACGCCGAGGTCGGCTGGGGCGAGCGCCTGGACGCCCTCCAGGCGGCCGTGCTCCGGGTCAAGTTGGAGCGGCTGGAGGCCGGCAACGCCGCCCGCGCCCGGCTGGCCCGCCGCTACGACGAGGCCCTGGCCGGGGTGGGTGACCTGGCGCCGCCGGCCACGGTCGAGGGCCGGACCAGCGCCCGCCACCTGCACGTGGTCCGGACCCGGCACCGCGACCGGCTGCTCGCCGCCTGCCGGGCCGCCGGGGTCGGGGCCGGCGTCCACTACCCGGTCCCCCTGCACCTGCAGCCGGCCTGGCGCCATCTCGGCTACGCCCGCGGGGACCTGCCCGCCACCGAGGCCTGGGCCGACGAGTGCCTGTCGCTGCCGCTCTACCCGGAGCTGACCGAGGCCCAGCAGGACCGGGTGATCGAGGTCGTCCGGAGCTTCTTCGGGGAGGCCTGAGCCGCGGTCAGGGCTTGCGGCCGACGCCGCCGAAGAAGCCGCCCGGCAGCCTGGGATGGCGGTCGTCGGGCCGCCACCGCTGGATCTCCACCACCCCCGGCTCCAGCAGCTCGAAGCCGTCGAAGAACCGCTCGACCTGGGCGCGGCTGCGGGTGGTCAGGGTCGCGGTGGTCAGCTGGTACAGCTTCTCGACCCTCGCCCCCATCTCGGTCATCGCCTCCGGCGACATGTCCGGCCGCGCCGGGATGTCCCTGGTGCCGTGGGACATGGCCAGGTAGCTGCCGGCGGGCAGGCAGTCGCGGAAGCGGGCCACGATCCCGAGGGGGTTCTCCTGGTCGGGGATGAAGTGCAGGATCGCCATGAGCAGCAGGGCGATCGGCTGCTCGAAGTCGATCAGCTCCCGGACCTCCGGGTGCCCGACGACGCTGTCGGGCTTGCGCAGGTCGGCCTCGATGGCCACGGTGTTGTCCCCGGCCAGCAGGGCCCGGCTGTGGGTCACCACCATGGCGTCGTTGTCCACGTACACGACCCGGGCCTCGGGCGCGATGGCCTGGGCGATCTCGTGGACGTTGCCCTGGGTGGGCAGGCCGCTGCCGAGGTCGATGAACTGCCGGACCCCGGCCTCGCGGGTCAGGTGGTCGACGACCCGGCGCAGGAAGGCCCGGTTGTCCTCGACCACGTCGCGGGCGACCGGCGCGATGTCGAGGACCTGGTCGGCCACGTCGCGGTCGGCCGGGAAGTTGTCCTTGCCGCCCAGGAGGTAGTCGTAGATGCGCGCCGGGTTCGGCACGCCGGTGTTGATCCTGGCGGTCCAGTCGTCGGCCACCTGTCGAGGACTCCGTTGTGGGCAAGCGGGGGGCTTGCAGCCTAGCAGCTACAGCTCGCTCAGGACCTTGTTGATGAACTCCTCCGTCCTGGCCGGGGGGTCGCTCTCGTCGCAGAGCAGCTCCATCACCTCCAGGTACCGCTCGACCTCGAGACGCTTGTCGAGGTAGACGGCGTTGGTCAGGTGCTCCAGGTAGACCACGTCGGGCAGCTCCTGGTCGGGGAAGCGCAGGATGCTGAACGAGCTTCCCAGCGCCGGGTGCGCGCCGGCGTCGAACGGCAGGATCTGCAGGGTCACGTTGGGCAGCTTGGTCGCCTCGACCAGCCGCTCCAGCTGGCCCCGCATGACCTCGCGGCCGCCCACCGGGCGGCGCAGGGCGGCCTCGTCGACCACCGCCCACAGCCGCGGCGGCTGCTCGCGGGTGAGGAGCATCTGGCGGGCCATGCGCAGCCGGACCCGCCGGCCCACCTCCTCGCCGGAGTCGTCCAGGTGGGCGCCGTGGACGAGGGCGCGCATGTAGTCGTCGGTCTGGAGCAGGCCGGGGATGAGCTGGCCCTCGTAGGTCCGGATCAGGGCGGCCGCCGCCTCCAGGTCCACATAGGCCCGGAACCACGACGGGAGAAGGTCGCCGTAGCGCTGCCACCAGCCAGGGCTGTTGGCCTCGGCGGCCATGGCCAGGAGCTCCTCGACCTCGTCGGGGTCGGTGACCTCGTAGAGGCGCAGCAGGTCGACCAGGTCGCGCCGCTTGAAGCCGACCTGGCCGTTCTCGAGGCGGTGGATCTTCCACTCCGAGGCCCGGATGGCCTCGGCCGCGTCGGCCCGCGTGAGCCCGAGCTCCGTCCGCAGCCGGCGCAGCTGCGCCCCGACCAGCATGCGGCGGACGGTCGGCCCACCCCAATCGAACTCGGTCATGTCACCCCCCGGGTCCCGTTCCCGTATAGTTTGCCACTTCGTTCAAACTGCTCGGGGATCGGGCGTCCGCGCGGGGTGAGGCGTGGGCCGCGCGCCCCGCGCCGCGCGACCCATGCGTCGGTGCCGATCAGCGGCCGGTGACCATCAGCGCGTGCCGTCCGGCCGCCTCGGCGGGACGACCGGTCATCACCTCCTTTCCTCGCGGCGGTGGCGGGCCGGGTGGCCCGCACGACCAGGACGCCCACGGTCAGCAGCCCGCCGGCGGCCAGGGCCAGGAGGCTCCCGCCGAGGGCGGCCGCGCCGATGGCGCGCTTCATCCAAAGGTTCATCTGGATCTCTCCTTGGTAGCGAGTTCGAGGACGTGGAGCACGTCGCCCGAGGTCGCTAGGCGGGAGAGACGAGCGGGAGGTAGGAGCGCGACCCGGCAGCGCCAACAGCCCGCGGGAACCACCGGCGCCCCCAGCCCGACCACCGGCCCGGCGAGCGGGCCGAGCGCGGAGCCGACCGGGCCAGCGCCGACCCCACCGGAGCCAGGATGCGGCCGGCCTTCAGCGGCCCGGTCCCGGGCTCAGCCCCCCGGAGGGGGAGCGTAGCGCACCGGGCGACGAGGTTCTCGCGGTCGTCCACAGGCCCACACGGGCGGAACTTGGCGACCCGGCCGACTGACTTGGCGGCGGGGCGGGTCGGGGGGCGCGGCCCGGCGGACCGGGGAGGTGACCGCCGGGGCGGCCCGCTGCACCCGGTCCAACCTCGACCTCCAGTTAAGGTTGCAACCACTCTGCGGGACCCATGGCCACAGAGCGTCAGTCCCGCTCGTATCGGCCGGCCCGCCCGATTCCTGTAGTCCCACGTCCGGGGGCGCTTTGGGCGCTCTGCGCCCCGATCGGGGTGGTCCCCATGACGCCAAGGTTGGCAAGATGCGAGCATGCGCATATGGGACAGCCGCCGATGACCGGGTCCAGCGAGCCGCTGGTCTCGGTGGTCGTGCCGGCCAACAACGAGGCCGCCACCGTCCCGGCGTTCGTCGAGAAGACGGCCAAGGCCTTCGCCGACCTGGGCCGGCCCTGGGAGCTGGTCTACGTCGACGACGGCTCCAGCGACGGCACCGCCGCCGCCGTCGCGGCCGAGAGCGCCCGCGAGCCCCGGGTCCGGCTGATCCGCCAGCGGCGCCGCCTCGGCCTCACCGAGGCCCTCAACCGCGGCTTCCGCGAGGCCAAGGGCGAGATCATCGTGTTCCTCCCCGCCGACCTCGAGTCCGACCCCGAGGTCGACGTGCCCCTGCTGCTGGGCAGGCTCGACCAGGGCTACGACGTGGTCGCCGGCTGGCGCCAGGGCCGCCGCGACGGCAAGCGGGTCGCCAGCAGGATCGCCAACGTCGCCTGCCGGCTGCTGTTCGGCCTGGAGGTCCACGACCTCAACTGGATCAAGGCCTTCCGCCGGGAGGTCACCGACGGCCTGGCCCTGCGCTCCCAGTGGCACCGCTACATCCTGGTCATGGCCCACCACGAGGGGTACCGGATCGGCGAGGTCAAGGTCCCCTACCGGCCCCGCGAGGCCGGCCGGTCCAAGTTCGGCCTCGGCCGGCTGCCGGTCTCGGCCATCGACGTCGTGACCCTCAAGTTCCTGCTGACCTTCCAGCGCAAGCCGATCATCTTCTTCGGCGGCCTCGGCTCGGCCCTGATCGGCGCCGGCCTGCTCGTCTGGGCCTACCTGGGCTGGCTGTTCCTGGCCACCCACACCCAGCGCCGGCCGCTGATGCTGGCGGCCGGCATCGCCATCCTGTCCGGCCTGCTGATCGTGCTCGTCGGCTTCCTCGGCGAGCTGGTGGTCAACGTCTCCGAGCGGGTCGAGCGCCTGGAGCGGCGGCTGGCCCGCGACCTCGAACAGGACCCTTGAGCGCCACCGAGGCGCCTCCCTCCGGCTCCTCCGCCTCCAGCCCGGCGCCGACCACGCCCGGCTCCGGCCGGCCCCGCGGCCGGGCCGCCACCTGGCTCGCCGTCGCCCTGGCCAGCCTGGCCGCGTTCGTGGTGCTGACCTGGCCGCTGGCCCGGCACCTCGACCACTTCTGGACGATGACCGGCAACCGGGGCGTGGCCGCCGAGCCGAACTTCGTCAACCGCCCCGGCGGCATGCACGGCGGCGACCACCTCCAGAACGTCTTCATCCAGTCGGTGATCGTCGACAACCTCCGCGCCCTGCGCAGCCCCTACCTCGACCTGCGCGAGGGGGCGGCCGGCCCGGCCCCGCTGAAGACCACCTCCCTGGACGTGCCCTGGACGGCCGTGCTGGCCGTCGCCTGGCCGCTGGTCGGGCTGGTGCCGGCCTACAACCTGGGGCTCGCCCTGGCCTCGGTGGCCACCGGGCTGGCCGCGTTCGCCTGGCTGCGCCGCCACACCCGGTGGCCGCTGCTGGCCGCCGCCGGGGCCCTGGCCTACGCCTGCATGCCGAACCGGATGTTCCAGCTGACCAGCCACTTCAACGCCGTCATGTGGTGGGCGTTCCCGGCCGCCCTGCTGGCCTTCGAGGTCATGCTGGCGCGGCGCCGGGCGGGGCGGCCCTGGGGCTGGCCGGCGGCCGGGCTGGCCGCGGTCACCCTGACCGTGGCCGTCAGCGGCGAGTTCCACCTCATCCTCTACCTGGCCGGGCTGCTGGCCTACCTGGCCACCTGGACGCTGGTGGCCGGGCTGGCCGGCCGGGGCGGGGTGCCGTGGGGGCCGCTGGCCGCGGTGGCGGCCACGGTCGGGGCGGCCTGCGCCTATGTGCTGGTGGTGTTCCAGGCCGTGTTCCAGGGGTCGGTGGCCGGCGAGAACGGCAGCTGGCAGCAGGTCGTGCTCTACTCCCCCAGCTCGGTGTGGGCGATGGTCCGCAAGACCTTCGGCACCCAGGGCGAGGGGCTGATCTACGTCGGCTGGCCGCTGCTGGTCCTGGCCGCCCTCGGGCTGGTGGCGGTGCTGCTCCGGCGGCGGGCGGCGCTGGCCTACGCCGTGCTGGCCGTGCCCCTGGTCGTGCTCACCTACGGGGCCCGGGCCGAGGTCGCCGGGGTGCGGGTGTACCGGCTGCTCTTCGACCACCTGCCGTTCCTGTCCCTGCAGCGGGTCCCGGAGCGGCTGATGGTGGTGACGGCGCTGGTCCTGGTCCTGCTGGCCGTGATCGCCCTGGACGTGGCCGGCGAGCTGCTGGCCGGGCGGCGCCGCGCCCTGGCGGCCGCCGGGCTGGTGGTGGCCCTGGCCACCTGCGCCCTGCTGGCCGACTACCGGGTGTCCCGGAACCGCCTGGAGCCGGACCGGACCGACAACCGGGTGGTGGCCGAGCTGCGGGCGGCCGGCGACGGGGCCGGACCGGTCCTGGGCGTGCCCATTCTGGGCCAAGCGGTCACCTGGAACTCGGCCAGCACCTATCTGGGAGCGCAGAGCCGCCGGCGGGTCCTCAACGCCTACAACCAGACCCCCGCCCCCTGGCAGGGCGACCGGGTCGCCCGCCTGGAGCCGCTCAACGACGGCCGCCCCACCCCGGCCGCCCTGGAGGTCCTCCGCCAGACCGGCACCCGCCAGCTCGTGGTCGTGGACGAGCCCCGCGTCTTCGCCCCCGGCCAATGGCAGGCCACCGTGGACAGCCTGGTCGCCAGCGGACGGTTCAGGCTGGTCGTTCGCGACGGCCCCCTCGCCCTCCTCGAGCTGACCGGCTGACCCCGGCCTGTCTCGTCGGCGGATCAGCCCAGCAGGTCGCGGTCGAGCAGGTCGGACACCCAGGACGCGTAGCGCCGGGTCGTCCAGCGGCGCTCCACGGTGAGCAGGTGGTACAGCTCGGGGCTGAGCAGGGCGCTGTAGCGCTCGGCGGCCTGCTCGGCGCTCAACCCAGGTCGCAGCGACCCGCCGAGGTAGGTCTCCAGGTTGCCGGCCTGGAGCTCCAGCCGAAGCCGCAGCATGCGGCCGTACAGCTCGGCCGCGAAGGGATGGCCGTCGGCCGCGCCCCGGAGCACGGCGTGCACCGGGCTGATCCGGGCGAGGGTCTCGCAGCTGAGCTCGACGAGCCGGCGGAGCCGCTGGTGGGGGTCGGCGAGCGCGCCGATCTCGTCCCTGCGGTGCTGCTGGTCGCGCTGCGCGGGATCCTCGGGGTCGGATCTGGCCAGCGACAGGACGCCTTCCAACAGGCCCTGCTTGCCGCCGAGGGAGACATAGATGGTGTCGGGAGATACGCCGGCGGCCTGGGCCACCGCGGCGACCGTGGTGCCGGCGTAGCCGCGGGCGAGGAACAGGTCCCGGGCGGCGGCCAGGACCCGTCGGCGGGTTCCGTCGGCCTGCTCGGCCCGCAGCGGCGAGTGGTAGCGACGCCGCTCCTTGACACCATCGGCCATGGCGAGCAGTCTACCAACCATCGATTCATTCTAGTTTCACTCGGATGGATTCCCGGGGGAGGTCGATGATGAACAGCCTCGCCGGTCTTGCCTACGACGAGCGCGGCGCCGGCGAGGAGGCGGTCTGCCTGATCCACGCCGGCGTCTTCGGCGCATGGTTCGCGCCGCTGTTCGAGCAGCCGGCGCTGGACGGGTTCCGGGTCATCCGACCGATCCGGCCGGGCTACGGCCCCAGCCCGGCGCCGCCCCAGCCGGCCGGCATCGCCGCCCACGCCCGCCGGTGCGGTGCGCTGCTCCGCCGGCTCGGCGTCACCCGCGCCCACTGGGTCGGGCACTCCTCCAGCTGTTGCATCGGCCTCCAGCTGGCGCTCGACGACCCCGACCTGGTCGCCAGCCTGATCCTCTTCGAGCCGGCCAAGCCCTCGGGCATGCGGCGGGAGGCGGCCGCGTCGACCTATGTCGGTCCCGCCCTGGCGGCCGCGGCCCAGGGCGACGTCGCCGGCGCCTTCGACATGTTCCTGCGCGGCGTGGGCGGCGACGGCTACCGGGAGGTCCTGCGGGCTCGGCTCGGGGACGACGGCCTGGCCGAGGCCGAGCGCGAGTCGGCCTACTTCTTCACCGACGAGCTGCCGGCCGTGGGCGCCTGGACCTTCGGGCCGGCCGAGGCGGCCCGGGTCGCGGCGCCGGCGCTCCTGCTCCGCGGAGCCGACTCCCGCCCCTGGTTCGGCGAGAACGTCGCCATCCTGGCCGGGATGCTGCCCGACGCGCGCGAGCGGGCCCTGCCCGGGCTGGATCATCTCGCCCCGCTCACCCACCCCGCAGCGCTCGCCGCCGCCATCGCCGAGTTCGTCAGCCACCCGGCGCCCACGCCCTCGTGACGTCAGAGGTCGCGGCGGCGGAAGGCGGCGACGGCCAGGGTCAGGCAGGCCACCGGGTAGGCGAGGGCCCAGGCCAGCATGGCCGGGGCCATGGGGGTGGTGGAGCCGAACGGCAGGCCGAATTCCAGGTCCCCGCCGCCGCCGGCGAACGAGGTGGCGACCAGGAAGCTGGGCGGGAGGACGTAGTAGGAGGCGCCGCGCCAGACGGCGTCGGCGGGGAGGAGCAGGCTGACGGCGGTGCCCAGGTTGGCCATGAGCTCGTTGCCGGGCGGGATCGTGCCCACGAACCCGATGATCCCGCCCAGCCAGGCCAGCCCGAACAGGACCAGCATGACGACTCCGTTGGCCAGGGTGGGCAGGACGGTGCTGCCGAGCAGGCTGACCGCCAGCAGGATCAGCACCTGGAGGATCATCAGGCCGACCACCCGGAGGGCGTCGCCGGGCTGGTAGCCGGCCACGACCCGGGCGGTGAGCAGCAGCGCGCCGCTCATCACGACCACGTAGGCGGCGAGCAGGCCGGCCAGGGCCAGGAAGCGGCCCAGCAGGTACTGGAGGCGGCTGAGGGGGCGGGCCAGCACGGCGTGGAGGGCGCCCGAGTCGATCTCGGGCGACACCGAGGCCACGCCCAGGAACAGCCCGAGCAGGGCGGCCAGGAACTGGACGCCGTAGAGCCCCAGGATGACCAGGATGGTCGACATGGCCAGCAGCTCCTCGCGGGCATCGAACCCGCCGGGGGGGCCGGCGCCCGTCGCCTGTTCCTCCAGCAGGGCCCGCTGCTGGGTGCGGTAGAGCAGGTAGAACCCGACCACGAACAGGGCGACGAAGGCGACGCTGAGCACCACCCCGGCCAGCAGCAGCCGGCGGCGGCGGGCCTCCAGGACCGTCCAGCGGGCCACGACCAGCACGCTCACTGGCGCACCCTCCCTTCCCCTGACGTCTCGTATGCGCCCGCCGTGCTCATCCCTCCCGCACCTCCCCGACCAGGTCGACGAAGATGTCCTCCAGCGACCGCTGCACCGGCACCAGCCCGTACAGCCGGTAGCCGGAGGTGACCAGCAGCCGGGCCAGGTCGGGGGCGACGTCGAGGGTGTCGACGGCCAGGGTGACGGCGGTGCCCTCGACCCGGGCGACCTCGCCGTGCCGCCCCAGCAGGGCGAGCAGCTGGCGGTCGACCCGGTCGGCCAGCACCCGCAGCTGGGTCACCGCCCCGGCCAGGTCGTCCAGGGGCCCGCTGGCCACCACCCGGCCCTGGCTGACGATGGCCACCCGGTCGCAGACCGCCTCGACCTCGGTGAGCAGGTGGGAGTTGAGGAAGACGGTGACCCCGGCGTCGGCCAGCTCGCGGACCAGCTCGCGGACCTCGCGGCGGCCCACCGGGTCCAGGGCCGAGGTCGGCTCGTCGAGCAGGACCAGGTCGGGCCGGTGCAGCAGGGCCAGGGCGAGGCCGAGCCGCTGGGTCATGCCCTTGGAGTAGCGGCGCACCCGCTCGCCGCCCCGGCCGGCCAGGCCGACCCGCTCCAGCAGCTCGGGGATGCGCCCGGCCCGCTCGGGGGCGCCCATCCCGGCCAGCCGGCCGTGGAAGTCGAGCAGCTCCTCGCCGGTGGCCCACTCCTGGAAGCGGAAGTGCTCGGGCAGGTAGCCGACCCGGCGGCGGGCGGCCGGCTCGGCCGGCGGCCGGTCGAAGACCAGAGCCTCGCCGCCGCTGGGCCGGACCAGGCCGAGCAGGATCTTCATGGCCGTGGTCTTGCCGGCCCCGTTGGGCCCGAGGAAGCCGAAGACCTCGCCCGGCTGGACCCGCAGGGTCAGGTCGTGGAGCGCCACCCTGGCTCCGTAGGCCTTGTGGAGACCGGACGTGGCGATCGCCGGGACCTCGCTGCCGGTCCCGGCGACCGCCTCCGCCTGCTCAGCCGAGGCTGTTCGCGACATCCCGCGCCTCGTCGGAGGAGACGACGCCGGCCACGCCCCAGATGTGGTCGTCGCGCTGCCAGAGCAGGGCATGCAGCCGGCCCGTGGGGTCGGCGAAGTCGATCGCCTCGGTGCCCTCGATGGTGGTCGACTTCCAGCGCACCTCGTCGGTCGGGACCGGCAGGGGCAGGGTGTTGCGCCAGTCGCCGATGGCGCGGAGCTGGGCGACCGTCTCGGCCGGCAGGCCGGGCAGGTCGAGCACGACCTCGCGGAGCTCCTCCAGGCTGGCCCCGCCCTCGGTGCCCAGGCCGAGCACGCCGGCCTTGCCGACCAGCAGCGCCGGCCCGCCGTCGCGGCCCCCGAACTCCTGGACCACCACCGCCGGGACCTGGACGACCAGCTGGGTGCCGTCGTAGCGCTCGGGCAGCTGGGCGTCGGGGCGGCCGTGGGCGCGCAGGTAGGCGAGGGCACGGTCGCGGTCGAAGGTGAGGCGGGCCTCGCGGGCCGGGCTGACCAGGATCCGCCGGGGGTCGCGGTCGATCCCCCGGGGCAGCGCCGCCGGGTCGACCACCGGGACCGCGAACCCGGCCCGGCGGCCGGCCTCGGCCCGGTCGGCGGCCACCTGGGGCTCGCCGAAGCCGCTGATCTCGTGGGCGTTGCCGGTGAACACGCCGGTGTCCACCAGCCCGGCGAGCACGTCGCCGACCTGGGACGTCTGGTTGGGGTCGAGGTTCAGCACCTGGAAGCGCTGGCTGCGGAACTGGGCCAGGAAGCTGGACGCGGCGGCCCGGCCGGCCGGCGTGGCCACCAGCCCGGTCAGGATCACGGCGGCGAGCAGCGCCGCGGCGATCCCGCGGGTCCGGGCGCCCATCCGGGCCAGCCGGCGCCGGGCCAGGGGGACCGCGGGGCTGTGGACGGCCCCGTCCGGGGGGGTGTGGACGGCCCCGTCCGCCGATTCCTGGGGTGGGCTACCCTCCCGTTCGGGGGCCCGCCCGACCGAGGGCGAGGGTGAGGGCTGGGCCGGGGCGCCGGCGGCGACCCGGGCCGCGACCAGGCGGGCGCGGCGCTGCTCGAACCGGGCCAGGGCCGCCTCGACCCGGGCCGAGGCGGGCAGGTCGCCGGGGGCGGTCAGGGCGACGGCGGGGGCCGCCAGCTCGGCGTTGCGCCGGAGCTCGGCCAGGGTGTCGGAGCAGGAGGGGCAGGCGCGGGCGTGGTCGCGCGCGGCCGCCGGGGCGCCGTCGGGGACGTCGAGCGACGCCCGCAGGGCACCGAGGTCAGGGCAGGGCATCGTTGGCTCCCGGGAAGTTGTCGTCGTCGAGGTAGGCGTCGCGGAAGGCCCGCTCGCCGCGGGCCAGCAGGACCCCGACCGAGCCGACGGCGAGGTCGAGGGTCGCGGCGATCTCCGCGTAGGAGTAGCCGGCGTGGCGGAGCAGCAGCGCGGCCCGCTGCCGCTCGGGCAGGGAGGCCAGGGCCTGGCGGACGGCCCGCTGCTGCTCGGCCCGGAGCACCTCCAGCAGCGGGGTGGCCGCGGGGTCGGCCTCGT
>Ga0081538_10003668_pt1 | contig 14429 bp, 13 predicted proteins | sample TabmetS5T2R1_FD_71022 | JGI IMG/M metagenome (GOLD analysis project Ga0081538, IMG submission 71022) | Tabebuia heterophylla rhizosphere microbial communities from the University of Puerto Rico - S5T2R1 | ecosystem: Host-associated > Plants > Roots > Rhizosphere ... | reverse complement strand
CTCGTGTTCGTCTGCGGCCCGACCTCGTTCGTCGAGAACGTCGCCGCGCTGCTCGTCGACGCCGGCCACGACGCGGGCGCGATCCACACCGAACGCTTCGGACCCACGGGAGGATGAGATGACCGAGCTGCACACGGACGGCAACGACGTCGCCGGCACGCTGGGCGAGCTGCTCGCGGCCGATCCGACGACGACGCTGCGGCGCTGCCAGTCCTGCGGCGCCGAGCGCCCGCTCGGCGAGCACCGCGCGTACCGCGGCGCCGGGATCGCGCTGCGCTGCCCGGCGTGCGAGGACGTCGCGGTGCTGATCGGCGACTGCGAGGGCGAGCTCGTGATCCGGTGGTACGGCACGCTGCGCGTTCCGCGCGCGGCTTCCTAGGTCATCGCGCCGCGCGTATCGGTGGATCCCGGCTTGGACCGGATCCACGGATGTTCGATGGACCCGAGCTGAGCGGTCGGGGAAAGTCCGACCGCAAAGCCGTTCCGCTTCCGAGCCGATGCGCGCAATCGGTAACACGCTGCTCGTCACGGCGGTACTGACCGCGCCGGCGCTGTTCGCGTCGCCCGCCGCGGCGCAGCTCGGCCCGCTCGGCGACACGGTCGAGAACCTGCTGCGCGTCGAGCCCCCGGAGCTCCCGCTGCCGCCGCTGCCGCTCCCGGAGCTCGAGACCCCCGACGTGCCCGCTCCGACGCCGGTGCCGGCACCAGAGCCGGCCCCGACGCCCGCGCCCACCGCCGCACCGGCGCCCGCAGCGCCACCGCAGGCCCAGGCGACCGCGGAGCGTAGCCAGCCGCCCCCGCGCGCGCCGGCAGCCGGCGCGCCCGAGCGGGCGGCACCGGCGCCCGGATCCGGCCGCACGATCACGACGCCCCGCCGCACGCAGGCGCCCCGGACCTTGCCCGCGAGCGACCGCCGCGGGCGCCGCGGGACCGCGCCCGGACGCGCGGGCCCGGCGCGCGTCGAGCGCTCGCTTCCGCGCGCGGCCGCGCAGCCGGCGTCACCGCCGCGGGCGGATCCCGCGCCGGATCGGGCCGCACCGCCCTCGATGCCGGCGCGCGTCGCGGACGAGGTCGCCGCGATCGTCCGCGCGCTCCCGCCTGCGCTCCTGTGGGCGCTCGCGGCCCTCGCGGCGATCGCTCTCGCCCTCGCCGGCAACGCGATCCGCCAGTGGCGCGGGCGCAGGAAGCTGGAGACGCAGCGCGCCGCGCTGCTCGACGACATCGGCACGCTATCGCGCGCGCTGCTCCCGCCCGTGCCCGCGGACCTCGACGGCGTCGCGGTGTCGGCGGCCTACCGGCCCGCCGACGGACCCGCCGCCGGCGGCGACTTCTACGACGTCTTCACGCTCGACGAGCGGCGCATCTGCGTCCTGATCGGCGACGTCTCCGGCCACGGCCGGCAGTCGGTCACGCAGGCGGCGCTCGCGCGCTTCACGCTGCGCACGCTGCTGGCCGCCGGCCACGGTCCCGGCGACGCGCTCGCGCGCGCCGACGCGCTACTCGCGCGCGAGCTCGCCCCCAGCTTCGTGACGGTCATCGCCGGCGTCTACGAGCCCGGCACCGGCGAGCTCATCTACGCGAAGGCCGGCCACGCCCCGCCGATCGTGCTCGGAGCGGCCCACGACCCCGACGCCGAGCGGCCCGCGACGCCGCTCGGGCTCGGCCTCGGCGGCGAGTGGCCGGAGTACCGCGTTCGGCTGTCCGCGGGCGAGTCCGTCTGCCTGTTCACCGACGGCCTCGAGGACGCCCGCCTCGGCGACGCGCGCGTCGGCCGCGACCAGATCGCGCGGCTGCTCGCGGCCCACGACGTCCCGGACGCCGCCCGGCTGCTGGGCGACCTCGAGGAGCTCTCCAACAGCATGTGCGACGACACCGCGGCGGTGGTCCTCAGCCGCTGCTGACGACGAGCCCTTCGTAGGGCCCGAGCCGCACCGCGCCCGAGATCCGCTCCCCGTCGCGCGCGCGGTCGGTAGCGATCGCCACGGCACCGCCGACGCGTTCGACGGTCACGGAAGCATCCGAGAAGTTCAGCGCCACCGCGTACCCGTCGCCGCGCCGCCAGGCCCAGGCTCCGTCCGGCGCGGCCAGCCGCTCGTAGGAGCCGGACCGCAGGTCCGGGCTCGACCGCCGCAGCGCGATCAGGTCGCGTACGAGGTGCAGCACGGAGCCCGAGTCCTCGCGCTGCGCCGCCACGTTGCACGCCGCGAGATCGCCGAACGGCAGCCACGGCTGCGCCTGCGCGGTCGTGAAGCCGCCGCCCGGCTCGTCCGTCCACTGCATCGGCGTCCGGCACACGTCGCGGTTGTCGGACGGGTCGCCGGTGCGCCGCGCAACCGGGTCGAGCGCCGTCGCCGCGTCCAGCGGCACCTCCGGCAGCCCGATCTCGTCGCCGTAGTAGAGGAACGGCGTGCCGCGCAGCGTCAGCAGCATCAGCAGCGCAACGCGCGCGCGGCGCTCGTCGCCGTCCGCCCAGCGCGTGCCCAGCCGGCCCGCATCGTGGTTGGAGCCGGTGTAGACCGGCCACGCCGCGTGCGGGAGCTTCTCCTCCATGCCGGCGACGATCGCGCGCAGCTCGTCGGCGTCGAAGTGGGCGTGGACGAACAGGAAGTTGAACGCCAGGTGCAGCTCGTCCTCGCCGCTGCCGTAGTACGGGATCAGCTGGTCGAGGTCGAGCACGTACGTCTCGCCGACGAGGATCCGCCGTGGGTCCTGCGTGTCGGCGAGCGAGCGCCAGCGCCGCAGCACGTCGTGCACCTCGGGCCGGTTCATCGAGAAGACGTGCTTGAAGTTGCGCCGGCGCAGCTCGCGGTGGTCCTCCTCGGTCACCGCGGGGTCGTCGCGCAGCTCGCGGTCCTTGACGATCGCGTGGCAGACGTCGATCCGCCAGCCGGCGATCCCGCGCGCGAACCAGAAGCGCAGGATCTCGTCGAACGCGTCGCGGACCTCGTCGTTCCACCAGTTGAGGTCGGGCTGGCTCGGCAGGAAGTTGTTCAGGTAGTACTGGCCGCTGCGCTCGTCGAACGTCCAGGCCGAGCCGCCGAAGTTCGATTCCCAGTTGTTCGGCGGGCCGCCGTCCGGCCGGGGGTCGGCCCAGACGTAGTAGTCGCGGTAGCGCGCGTCGCGGCCCGACAGCGCGTCGACGAACCACGCGTGGCGGTCGCTCGTGTGGTTCGGCACGAGGTCGAGCAGCACGCGCATTCCGCGCTCGCCCGCGGCCTCGACCAGCGCGTCGAGGTCGGCGAGCGTCCCCAGGTCCGGGTGCACGCCGCAGTAGTCAGAGACGTCGTAGCCCCAGTCCTCGTTCGGCGACGGCATCGTCGGGTTGAGCCAGATGCCGTCGATCCCGAGCCACTCGAGGTGGTCCAAACGCGCCACGATCCCGCGCAGGTCGCCGATCCCGTCGCCGTTCGAGTCCGCGAACGAGCGCGGGTAGATCTGGTACAGCACGCCCTCTCGCCACCAAGCGTGATCTGACATGGCCGCGCAGCATACGTTGCGCCGACTTGACACTCCTGGCAGGATGGAACCGCTTCCATCGAGGGCGGTTCCGGGGGCGGAATGAGGGATGCGGGGCACCACGATCGCGCGGGTTGCCGAAGAGGCCGGTGTAGGCGTCGGCACGGTGTCGCGCGTGCTCAACGGCTCGCCTGCGGTGAGCGCCGGCACCCGCAAGCGCGTGCTCGAGGCAATCGCGACGCTCGACTACCAGCCCAGCCCGGCAGCGCGCGCTCTCTCGACCGGCCGCACGAACGCGATCGGCGTCGTCGCTCCCTTCTTCACCCAGTCGTCCGTGATCGAGCGGCTGCGCGGCGTCTCGCACACGCTCGCGAACGAGGGCTACCAGCTGATCCTGCACGACGTCGAGCGCCCGGACCAGCGGCGCGAGCTGTTCCGCTCGCTGGCGGCGGGCGGTGCGATCGACGGCCTGCTGGCGATCTCGCTCGCGCCGACGGAGCGCGAGGCCCGGCGCATGCAGCGCGCGGGGGTGCCGATGGTTTTGCTGGACAGGCATCATCCGTCGCTGCCGTGCATCACGATCGACGACGTCGAGGGCGGCCGGATGGCCGCCGAGCACCTGCTTGCGCTCGGCCATCGCGACATTGCCTTCCTGGGCGACGTGGAGGCGAACCTGTTCGGCTTCGACTCCAGCGCCCACCGGCGCGAGGGCTTCGAGGCGGCGCTGTCGGCCGCCGGGATCCCGCCGCCGCCGAAATGGATCTTGCGCCGGCCGCACGGGCGCGACGCCGCACGCGTCGCTGCGTCCGAGTTGCTGGCGCGCAGCCCGCGGCCGACCGCCGTCTTCGCGGCCTCCGACGCCCAGGCGATCGGAGTGCTCGAGGCGGCCCAGGCGGCGGGCGTGCCGGTGCCCCGGGAGCTCTCGGTCATCGGCTTCGACAACGTGGAAGCCGCCGGATTCACGGGGCTGACCACCGTCGCGCAGCCATTGGAGGAGATCGGCCGCATCGGCGCCGATCTGCTGCTGCGCGCGCTGTCCGGCGAGCCGGTCCCCAGTCGCCGGATGCCACTCGAGATCATCGAGCGCGGGTCGACGGCCCCGGTGGAGTCTTGAGGTGATCGAGTGAGGGGTACGGGGCAATTCCAAACCCGGTCAGAGGACCGAGAAGGAGGAGGGATTCACAAGTGAGAGTGAATCGGCACGTAGCCGTATTCCTCGGCTGCGCCGCCCTGATGGGCGGCCTGGTCGCGGGCTGCGGCGACGACGATGACGACGGCGGCGGCGGCGCCGCGTCCGAGGAGACCGGCACCACCGAGGGCGCGAAGGTCATCGACGTCGCGTCGATGGACAACGCGAAGGGCGAGGTCACGTTCTGCCTCGGCAAGGACACCTCGGGCGACAAGACCGCCCTCGCGAAGCAGTTCAACGAGGAGAATCCGGGTATCACTGTCAAGCTGCTCGAGTTCTCGACCTCGGCGGATGAGCAGCGCGCGCAGTTCGTCCAGCGCCAGGAGGCGAAGTCCGGCGAATGCGACGTGTTCTACTCCGACGTGATCTGGACCGCCGAGTTCGCGTCGCAGAAGTGGATCTTCGATATGACGCCGTACGTCAAGCAGCGTGAGGCGGAGGTAATCCCCGCGACGCTCGAGACGGTCAACTACGACGGCAAGTTCTGGGGCATGCCGCAGCAGACGGACGCGGCGTTCCTCTACTACCGCACCGACCAGGTCAAGGAGCCTCCGGGGACCTGGCAGGAGGCGTACCAGATCGCCGGTGAGAACGACGGCATCGTCTACCAGGGCGCGCCGTACGAGGGCCTGACGTGCGATTTCCTTGAGCTCGCGTACGCCGCAGGCGGCGAAGTGCTCAACGAGGACGGCACGCAGGCCGTGATCGACTCACCCGAGAACGTCAAGGCGCTCCAGTTCATGGTCGACGGCGTCAAGAACGGCGTCGCCGCGCGCGGCGTCACGACGTACATGGAGGAGGAGTCGCGGCGCTACTGGGAGAGCGGCAAGGCGACGTTCATGCGCAACTGGCCGTACGCCTACGCGCTCGGCCAGAAGAAGGGCACCGCGGTCGCGGGCAAGTTCGACGTGGCGCCGTTCCCGGAGTTCGAGGGCGCCGGCAAGGCGGCCATCCTCGGCGGCCACAACTACGTCATCTCGGTGTTCTCGGACAACCCCGGCGCGTCGCTCAAGTACACCGACTGGATGACCCAGAAGGAGTCGCAGAAGGAGATGTTCCTGAACTACTCGCTGGCTCCCGTCCTGACTGAGGTGTACGAGGATCCGGACATCAAGAAGAAGTACCCGTTCGCCGAGCAGCTCCAGGAGTCCGTTGCACAGGCCCGGGCGCGGCCGGTGTCTCCGGTCTACCCGCAGATCTCGCAGGCGATCTACAAGAACGTCAACGAGGCGCTCGCCGGCCGGACCTCTCCGGAGGAGGCGCTCAAGACCGCCCAGTCCGAGATGCAGTCGGCGTTGGAGACCTTCTGATCTCCCATGTCTGACACGGCTACATTGCGAGCCGGCACCCCGCAGAAGCGGCGCTCCCGGGGCATCCCGGAGCGCCGCCTCGCGGTGTACATGGTCGCGCCTTCGGTGGCCCTGATCGCGCTCGTCGCGCTGTGGCCGATCATCTACGCGATCTGGCTCTCGCTGCACGAGTACAGCCTCCGCCAGGCTGGCCTCTCGCGCTGGGCGGAGCCCGCCGGCTTGGGCAACTACACCGACGCGCTATGGGGTGACGAAAGCGCCGATTTCTGGAGCGCCACTCGCGTCACATTCATATTCACGATCGCCTCGGTGATCCTGGAGACGATTATCGGGCTCGCGATGGCGCTGGCGATGCACTCGGCCTTCAAGGGCCAGGGCCTGCTGCGGACCGTCGTGCTCGTCCCGTGGGCGGTGCTCACGGTCGTCACGGCGATCATGTGGCGCACGATCTTCGATCCGAACCTCGGCTTCGTGAACTCGCTGCTGGGGACGAACACGGTGTGGCTGGGGGAGGAGCCACAGGCACTGATGGTCATGATCTTCGCCGACGTCTGGAAGACGGCGCCGTTCATGGCCCTCCTGCTCCTGGCGGGGTTGCAGGTGATACCCGGGGAGATCTACGAGGCGGCGAAGGTGGACGGGGCGAACATGTGGCAGCGGTTCCGCAAGATCACGCTGCCGCTGCTGATGCCCGCGCTGCTCGTCGCGCTGATCTTCCGCACGCTCGACGCGCTGCGCGCGTTCGACCTGCCGAAGGTGCTGACCAACGGCGCCAATGACACGACCACGTTGTCGCTGCTAGCCCAGCGCACGTTCCAGGAGAACCGGTTGTACGGCGAGGGATCGGCGCTGTCGATCCTCACGTTCATCATCGTGATGATCGTCTCGTTCGGTTACATCCGGCTGGTCGGCGGCAACATCCGCGGAATGACGGAGGAGTGAGATGGAAGCCGCATCCGTGAGTCAGCCGACGCAGGCCAAGCGGCGCAAGAAGTCCGGCGCCGTCGGCTCCGAGCCGAGGACGCCGTGGTGGCTGTGGCTCGCCGTCGCAGCGATCGTGATCTTCTGCCTACTGCCGTTCTACTGGCTGATCAACATCTCGCTCAAGACCGGCGCGGACCTGTCCGGTTCGGACATCGTCCCGCCCAGCCCGTCGTTCGACAACTACACGTCGATCTTCGAGAACGCGAACTTCACGAAGGCGCTGCGCAACAGCGCGATCGTGAGCCTGGTCACGACGCTGCTCGGCATCGTCGTCGGATCGTTCGCCGCGTACGCGCTCGCGCGCCTGCAGATGCGCGGCAAAGGGATCCTGCTGGCGATCGTGCTGTCGATCACGACATTCCCGCAGATCGCGATCGCAGCGCCGCTCTTCCGCCTGTGGGCCGACGTCGGGATCTACGACACGCTGATCGGCCTCGTGATCCCGTACCTGACGTTCGCGCTGCCGCTGTCGATCTACATCCTCGTGTCGTTCTTCCGCGAGATACCGAAGGATCTCGAGGAGGCGGCGCTGGTCGACGGCGCGACGCACTTCGAGGCGTTCCGCAAGGTGGTCGTGCCGCTCGCGGCGCCGGGCCTTGCCACGACGGCCATCCTAACGTTCATCGCGGCGTGGAACGAGTTCCTACTCGCCACGACGCTGACGTCGTCCCCGTCGGCGCGCACGACGCCGGTGGCGATCTCGCAGTTCACGGGCTCGTCGCAGTTCGAGGTCCCGCTGGGGACCCAGTCGGCGGCGTCGGTGGTCATCTCGATCCCGCTGATCATTCTCGTCCTGTTGTTCCAGAAGCGAATCGTGGCCGGGCTCACCGCCGGCGCGGTGAAGGGGTGATGCCGTAATGGCGGAGATTCAGCTGCAGAAGGTGACCAAGCGTTATCCGGATGGGACGGAGGCGGTCAAGCAGGTTGATCTGGATATCGGTGATGGTGAGTTCATGATCCTGGTCGGGCCGTCGGGTTGTGGGAAGTCGACGGCGTTGCGGATGATCGCGGGGCTCGAGGACATCTCCGAGGGTGATCTGATCATCGGTGGTGAGCGGGTCAATGAGCTGGGGCCGCGCGAGCGTGACATCGCGATGGTGTTTCAGAACTACGCGCTGTATCCGCACATGACGGTGCGCGACAACATGGGCTTTGCGCTCAAGCTGGCCAAGGAGGATCAGGGCGAGATCAACCGGCGCGTCGAGGAGGCGGCGCGGATCTTGGATCTGGAGCAGCATCTGGAGCGCAAGCCGGCCAACCTGTCGGGCGGTCAGCGCCAGCGCGTGGCGATGGGGCGCGCGATCGTGCGCAACCCGAAGGCGTTTTTGATGGACGAGCCGCTGTCGAACCTCGACGCCAAGCTGCGCGTGCAGATGCGCACCGAGGTGTCGCGGATCCAGCAGCGGCTCGAGACCACGACGGTGTATGTGACGCACGATCAGGTCGAGGCGATGACGCTGGGTGATCGCGTCGCGGTGATGCGCGGCGGCATCATCCAGCAGGTCGACACGCCCAGAAACCTCTATGAGCGGCCCGAGAACCTGTTTGTCGGCGGCTTTATCGGCTCGCCGTCGATGAACTTCCTCGCCGCGCGCTTGGAGGGCGACACGATCCGGCTGCCGTTCGGCGAGACGCCGATCCCGGACGAGCTGCGCGGCCGGCTGCGGGGCGATGGCAACGCGCGCGACGTGATCGCGGGCGCGCGGCCCGAGCACTTCGAGGACGCCGACGTCGAACCCGACCGCCAGGGGCTGCGGTTCAGGGCCAAGATCTCGGTGCTGGAATCGATGGGCTCGGAGCTGTACGCCTACTTCGACGTCGAGCAGGGCCACGTCGAGTCGGCCGAGCTGTCCGAGCTGGCCGCCGACGCGCACATGGAAGACCTCCCGACGCACGGCAGCGGCGACACCCAACAGGTCGTCGCGCGCCTATCGGCCGCCAGCAGCGCCCGACCCGGCGGCGAGGTCAACATGCTGCTCGACACCAAACACCTGCAACTGTTCGACCCCCAGGGCGGCAAGAGCCTGACGGTGGAGTGACAACAACGAGCGCCCGCGACGAGCGGGCGCTCGCCGTTCCCATGGACTCCGGCTTCCCGCGCTCCGACGCACGGAGCGACTTCGCGCGCCAGCGCCGCCGGCGCGCGCTGGCGAGCATCGTCTCGCGGCTGCGGATGGAGCCCGACGACGTGTCGGCGATGCTGCCGTTCGAGGAGGTCGTGGCGGCGCTCGGGCGCGCGGGCGAGCGCGACCTCGGCGTGCAGGTGATCGCGCTCGACTCGATCGTCGGCACCGTCGACCGCCGGCGCGGCGAGTTCGACCGATCGTTCCGCCCGGCCACCCCGGAGGTCCGCGGGCGCTGGGAGCGGATCGCGACCGCGCGCCGGCGCGGCGAGGCGATGCCGCCGATCGACGTCTACCGGATCGGCGAGCTGCATTTCGTCCAGGACGGTCACCACCGCGTCTCGGTCGCCCGCTCGCTCGGCGATACCGAGATCGAGGCGCACGTGCGCGAGGTGCGGACCAAACTGGGCCCCGACCGGGAGCTGCGGCTGCGCGACCTGCCGCTCAAGCGGCACGAGCGCGTCTTCCACGAACGCATCCCGTTGAAGCCGGCGGCGCGTGCGCGGATCCGGCTCTCGGACGAGTGGCGCTACACGCAGCTCGCGACGCTGATCGAGGCGTGGGGCTTCCGGGCCAGCCACGCGCGCGAGCGGCTGCTGTCGCGCGACGAGATGGCGGATGCCTGGTTCCGCGACGAGTACGAGCCGGTGACGGCGGTGCTGGACGAGGCCGGCGTCGGCGGCGCCGGGACCGAGACCGAGCGCTACCTGCGGATCGCGATGCTGCGCTACCTGCTGCTGCAGACGCACGACTGGACCGACGAGATCGTCGAGCGGCTGCTGGGCGAAGCCCGGCCGCCCGGTGCCGAGGACGACACGATGGTCCACCAGATCCTCAAGGAGATGGAGTGACCGAGCCGTGGTGGAAGGCCACGACGGTCTACCAGATCTACCCGCGCAGCTTCGCCGATGCGGACGGCGACGGCATCGGCGACCTCGCCGGGATCACGAGGCGGCTCGATCACCTGGCGGAGCTCGGCGTCGGCGTGCTGTGGCTTTCCCCCATCTACCCGTCGCCGCAGGACGACGCGGGCTACGACATCAGCGACTACCGCGACATCGATCCGACGTTCGGGACGCTCGCCGACTTCGACCGCCTGCTCGCGGCGCTGCACGAGCGCGGGATCAAGCTCGTGATGGACCTGGTCGTCAACCACACGTCCGACGAGCACCCGTGGTTCGCCGAATCGCGCTCCTCCCGCGACAGCCCCAAGCGCGACTGGTACTGGTGGCGGTCGCCGCGGCCCGGCATGGAGGCGGGCGCTCCGGGGGCCGAGCCGACGAACTGGCGCTCGGCGTTCTCCGGCCCGGCGTGGGAGCTCGACGAGGCGACCGGTGAGTACTACCTGCACATCTTCTCGCGCAAGCAGCCGGACCTGAACTGGGAGAACCCGGAGGTTCGCCAGGCTGTCTACGCGACGATGCGCTGGTGGCTGGACCGCGGGGTCGACGGCTTCCGCATGGACGTCATCAACTTCATCTCCAAGGCCCCCGCGCTGCCCGACGGCCACGGCGACGGCGGCGCATTCGTCTCCGGGTCCGAGCACTACCTCTGCGGGCCGCGGATCCACGAGTTCCTCGCCGAGATGCGCCGTGAGGTGTTCGCCGACCGCGACGAGCTGCTGACGGTCGGCGAGATGCCCGGCGTCACCGTCGAGGAGGCGCGGCTGTTCACGGATCCCGCGCGCGCGGAGCTCGACATGGTGTTCCAGTTCGAGCACGTGCAGCTCGACCAGGGCGGCTCCAAGTGGGAGCTGCGGCCGCTGAGGCTGTTCGACCTCAAGGCGTCGCTCGGGCGCTGGCAGGCGGGCCTGGCGGAGACCGGCTGGAACAGCCTCTACTGGGGCAACCACGACCAGCCGCGCGCGGTGTCGCGCTTCGGCGACGACCGCGAGCACCGCGTGCGCGCGGCGAAGATGCTGGCGACGGTGCTGCACATGCACCGCGGCACGCCGTACGTCTACCAGGGCGAGGAGCTCGGGATGACGAACTACCCGTTCGCCGGCATCGAGGACTTCCGCGACATCGAGTCGCTCAACCACTACGCCGAGGCCGTCGCGACCGGCGACCCGCCCGAGCACGTGCTCGCGAGCCTGCGCAAGATGGGCCGCGACAACGCGCGCACGCCGATGCAGTGGGACGGCTCCGAGCACGCCGGCTTCACGACCGGGACGCCGTGGCTGGCGGTGAACCCCAACCACGTCGAGATCAACGCCGCCGCCGCGCGCGCCGATCCGGACTCGGTCTTCCATCACTACCGCCGGCTGATCGCGCTGCGGCGCGACGAGCCGGTCGTCGCGCACGGCGACTTCACGATGCTGCTGTCCAGCGACGAGCGCGTCTACGCGTTCACGCGCCGGCTCGGCGACAGCGAGCTGCTCGTGCTCGGCAACTTCTCCGGCGACGCGGTCGCGGCCGGCGTGCCGGACGCGGAGCGCTGGGCCGGCGCGGAGCTGATCGTCGGCGAGGCGAACGGCGATCCGCTCGCGCTGCGGCCATGGGAGGGCCGCGTGCTCAGGGCGCGACCCGCTCCCGGCGCTCGCGCAGGATCGCGTTGAACTCGCCGCCGAGCAGGATCGCGATGCTGGCCATGTAGGCCCACAGCACCGTCGCCACGAGCGCGGCCAGGATGCGGAAGGCGACCGCGGGCGGCGATCCAAAGCAGCGCGCCGAGCACTGCACCGGGGAAGCAGTCGCGCCACGACTGGCGCACGTTCGGGGCGAAGCGGTAGAGGCACATCAGGAACCCCCGACGATCGCGAGCAGCATCGGCCAGCGCACGATCGACCAGGCGACGCTGTACGCGCCCCCCAGCCCGAGCTTGGACAACAGCCATCCCTCGCGGCCTATCGGGCCGTTGACCATCAGCTCGACGCTGAAGACGACGATGAAGACCGAGCCGAGCGCGAACCCGAGCGGGATCAGGCGGTGCGCGAAGCTCGGCTTCCTGTCGGCGACGCCGTAGCAGAAGTCGAGCGCATGGCTCGTCGCGGAGACGAGCCGGCTCGACAGCCACCACGCGATCAGCAGACCGCCGATCGCGACGCCGCCGCTAGGCTGCGACAGCTGGTGATGGACGAACGGCGCGATCGCCGAGTCCGTAAGCTCGGGCCGGATCACCGCCCGGACGCCGCGGATCGCTGCCTCCTCGGCGTGCCGCACCGCCTCCGCGCCGACGATCCCCTCCGACAGGCCCAGGAGGGCGCCCACCGCGATCGTCGAGGGCACGAGCGTCAGGACGGCGAAGAACGCCCATCTCGGCGGCGTGCCCGGTCGTCCTGTGCCGGACGGAGGCGCGGGCGACGCGCAGGAGAATCTGCCACGGCTTCTCCCCCTCCAGGCCCGGCGGGTGCCAGCTCACACCGATGCGGTCGCGAGCGAGGAGCTTCGCCATCGTGCGGGGAAGTTGTCATACACGCGGCCGTCGCACAACGCCCGCGCCTGGCCGGCCGCGCGGTTCTGCAACACTCGGCGCCGGGATGCTCGGACGGCGCACCAAGATCGTCGCGACACTCGGACCGGCGACGGACGCCGAGGGCGTGCTCGACCGGCTCGTCGAGGCGGGCATGGACTGCGCGCGGCTGAACTGCTCGCACGGCTCGCACGACGAGCTGCGCGCCCGCGCCGCGGCCGTCCGCGACGTCGCCGAGCGCAGCGGGCGGCCGCTCGGGCTGCTGATCGACCTCCAGGGACCGAAGCTGCGCCTGGCGGGCGACGTCGAGCCGCACGCCGTGCAGCGCGACGACGCGCTCGCGTTCTGCGGCGCGTCGCACGCGCAGGAGCGGGGCTGCGTCGCCGTCGAGTTCGACGACTTCGCGGCGCTCGTCACGGAGCGCTCGCAGATCGTGATCGGCGACGGCGTGCCGCGCTTCGCGGTCGACCGGATCGAGGACGGCGTCATCCGTGCGCGCGCCGTCTCCCCCGGGCCGCTGGCGCCGCGCAAGGGGATCAACGTCACCTACGCCCGGCCCGAGCTGCCGGCGATCACCGACAAGGACATCGCCGACTTGACGCTGGCGAGCGAGCTGGGCGTCGACTTCGTCGCGCTCTCGTTCGTCCGCTCGGCCGCCGACCTCGAGCAGCTGCGCGAGCTGATGCAGGAGATGGGCTGCGCCGCGCGCATCGTGGCGAAGATCGAGAAGGTCGAGGCGTACGAGCGGCTCGACGAGATCATCGCGGTGGCCGACGGCGTGATGGTCGCGCGTGGCGACTACGGCGTCGAGGCGGGCGTCGCGCGCGTGCCGCTGATGCAGAAGGACACGATCAGCCGCGCTACGCAGGCCGGCAAGGTCGTGATCACCGCGACGCAGATGCTGGAGTCGATGATCCAGGCGCCGGAGCCGACGCGCGCCGAGGCGACCGACGTCGCGAACGCCGTGATCGACGGGACCTCGGCGGTGATGCTCTCCGCCGAGACGAGCGTCGGCTCCTATCCGGTCGAGGCGGTGCAGGCGATGGCCGAGATCGCGGCGGCCGCCGAGGAGGCGCCGTCGATCCACGGGCGCGCGCGGGCGGCGGCGATGAGCTCGACGGGCGAGGCCGTGCTGCACGCCGCGGTCGAGCTCGCCGACAAGGTGGACGCCGCGGCGCTGATCATCCCGACGTCGACCGGCGGAGCGCCGCGCGCGTGCGCCAAGTACCGCTGCCGGCGGCCGATCGTCGCCCTCGCGCACCAGCCGGGGGTCGGCAACCAGCTGGCGCTCGAGTGGGGCGTCTACCCGACGCCGATGCCGACCGCTGACTCGGTCGACGAGATGGTCGAGCTGGCGCTCACCCACGCCCGCGACCACGCCGGCCTCGAGTCGGGCGCGCGCGTGGTGCTGACCGCGGGCCGCCGCACCGGCACGCCGGGCGCGACGAACCTCGTGATGGTCCGCGAGATCCCGTGACGCCGCGGTCCTCGGCGACGACCGTCAGCCGCGCGTGATCGAGAAGCCGCCGTCGCTGGTCAGCACCTGGCCGGTCACCCAGGCGGACTCGTCGGTCGCGAGCCAGCCGACGATCCGGGCGGCGTCGTCGGGGCTGCCCCAGCGTCCGAGCGGCAGCCGGCGCAGCTCGTGGCGCGTCAGCTCCGGCGTCGCCCAGCCGGTGTCGGTCGGGCCCGGGTTCAGCGCGTTGACGAGGATGCCGCGCGGCGCGAGGTGGGCGGCGAGCGACGCCGTCAGCGCGTGCAGCGCTCCCTTGCTCGCCGCGTAGGGCAGCTCGCGCGTCATCGGCTCGAGGTGCTGGCCCGACGTGAACAGGATCACACGGCCGCCGGGCCGCGCGTCGTCGTGGCGGGGGGCGAACCGCCGCGTCGGCAGAAACGCCGCGCGCCCGGGGCGCGCGCGGGGGGCGGCGAGGCGGCCCGGCCCGCGCGGCTCGCGGT
>Ga0081538_10003667_pt1 | contig 14430 bp, 16 predicted proteins | sample TabmetS5T2R1_FD_71022 | JGI IMG/M metagenome (GOLD analysis project Ga0081538, IMG submission 71022) | Tabebuia heterophylla rhizosphere microbial communities from the University of Puerto Rico - S5T2R1 | ecosystem: Host-associated > Plants > Roots > Rhizosphere ... | reverse complement strand
ATGAGCTGCTTTTTTTTATGAATCCAAGATCTGTCCGTACAAGCGAATCGCCTCTGACAAGGTAGTTCTGCGCTTTGTTGTCAACGAAAGCATAGCCCGCACGATGAAACCTGCCTGTCAGGCAGCCGGCGGCATTTGCAAGTGCAGAGTCGCCGCCTGAAGCAAGCGCCTGGTACAGGTCGCCGCCCTCGATGTATTCCTCCACAAGGTCGGCGTTTGAAATCGATATCAGCTCCGGCGTCGATATCCCGATGTTTTTCAGTGCATTTCTCATGCTGCGGCCCTCGTTCCTCATTGTCTCGCTGAACGCCGGAGGAGCAGATGGGTGGACAAGAAGCATTGAAATGAATGAGTAGGCGTAGATTATGAGGAATTCGTGGAACTCTTTTGTGGACTTGTTGCGCTTGACCACGACCTTCTGACCGCTCCACTCCTCTAATGTCACCTCTCGCTGCCAGTTTACGAAATACACAAGTAGTGTTCTAATGGCAGAAAGGCATTGATTTACTTTTGTTCAACGCATAATAGCAAGTATCGCCTAGCAGTACTACTAACAGTGCTGGTTCACGAAGGCCATGCAAGCGCAAGGAGGTTCTTCACCCAAGCCAATGCGGAGAGCTATGATGCAGTCGTGCGCTTTACGACCTTTGACAGGGATTCCATGTGGAAGCGCGGCATGCTTGAGGCACTTGGTGGCAGGGGTGACCACGTGCTCGAGCTTGCCTGCGGGACAGGCGTCCTTGCTTCCATGCTTGCCCAAGCTGGCAAGAACGTAACTGGCATCGACCTTACGTTTGAATACCTCCGCGCTTCAAGGTACAAGCTGGGTCTGCCACTTGCTCAGAGCACCGCTGAGAGCCTGCCCTACAGAGGTGAATCCTTTGACGCAGTGGTGTCGTCATACTTGGCAAAGTATGTTGACGTCCAAAGGGTAGTTGACGAGTGCTGGCGCGTGTTGCGGCCAGGCGGCGTTGCAGTGTTTCACGATTTCACTTATCCATGCGGTGTAATGCGCGGCCTGTGGAATGCATATTTTCACATTCTCCGGCTTGCAGGCAGGTTTATTGCTTCTTGGAGGATAGTTTTTGAAGAACTGGACGACGTAATAAGAAAATCGCAGTGGGTCAGCCAGAGTCAAAGCGCGCTTAGCAGCAGGGGATTCCAGAGTATCGCTTGCAGATACTACACCGCAGGCACGGCCGCCATAGTGCGCGCCGAAAAGCCATGAATGCCAACACGAACGGGACACGCATGAACGAGTGGTTCGTGCCCAAGTTCGGACCAGTCAGGTTCCGCGTCTTTGTCGGGCTTTTGTTCCTGCCATACACTGGCATGTGCATTTCGTTTACAATAATTGGCTCGATGCTTGCAGATAATGTTGTTATATTGTGGGACAGGGTAGGCGCGATTGCGCTCATCTATGCTCTTGCCCTTGGCGTCTCAGCCCACGTTGCAGATACCCTTGGCTCGAAAAAGATCAAGCCGTGGGGCAGCTACTTTTCCAAAGGCCAGCTGCTGGCACTTATGGTAGCCACCCTTGCCGCGGCGTACGCAATCGGCGTATATTATATCGTGCTTTACGTACCGCACCTTGCGGTGATCGCAGTGCTGGAAGGCTTCTTTTTGTTTGCCTACAATTTTGAGGCGTTTGGTAGCCGGTTCCACAACAACTTTTGGTTTGCAGTCTCTTGGGGGGCGCTGCCGGCGCTTGCAGGCTATATCATGCAAACAAATTCCGTCAGCCCATTAGCGGCTGTTGCGGCTTGCATGATGGGACTCGTCAGCTATGCCGAGATCAAGATGTCCCGGCCGTACAAGCAGCTGAAAAAGAGTGAAGGCGACCCAGCAAGGGCAAAGAGGCTCGAGATCGGCCTCAAGGCAATCAGTCTTGGCACGATAGCCGTTGCCCTAGCAATGGTCGCCTTCAGGATAATCTTTTCATGATCCTTGCTGTACACTAGATGATTGCTGTGGCAGAAGGGGTAATCCTGAGAAAAGGCGACTTTGGCAGTTTCATGCTGCAAAAAATTTCTGAGCTTGAAGGCAAGTCTGGCATCAGGCTCCCACTGGCGCACAAGATCCTGCTTGCAGAAACCGGAACCGTCGAGCAAGTGCTGAGCATCCTGATAGGCTCGGCAGTAAGCGTCAGGGTGGTAAAGCAAAAAGAAAACGCGCGCACTATTACCCGCGAGTCAGTCATCACCAGTAGCGATACCGGTAGGGTGCTCATAAGGGCGCGCAGCAAGATCTTCGTCAGCAACCTGCCGGCAAAAGTGGTGAACCAAATAAAGCAAAAACAGGCCGGCATCGGGACGATAATTCAGGGGGCCGGCCTTGAAACGTTCAGGAAAATAGTTCAAGTCGGGTACGACCCGGCAGCCAGATCGGTTTTCAGAAAGTACCAGATCATTTACAGAAAAAAGATCGCATTTGAAATCAGGGAGGAACTGTCGTTAGAGGGTGGACCGGGTGGGATTTGAACCCACGACCTCGGCTTAGCGAGCTTTCCAAGGCAGGTATATATGTCTGTCTCTCTACCGCCCCCCATATATCTAAAGAGCAGATCTATTGAAAGAGAACTTTACAAGTCAAATCTCACCCGGTCCATTTTTTCCTTGTATGCTCTCTAGTCTTGACCAATTTCTCGTTCTATTCGATGCGTTCTGAAAGAATAATAATCATTTTTCCTAGGCACTTTAATGCTAAAGCAGGTTGCGTCCCCTATGCTCTAAATATCCCGGATTGTGCCCTTTAAAAGTTTCTTCTTGCGGGTGTTTGTCATCACCCATGTGTGCTGCAGCTTTTTCGGTGTTGGTGTATGCGTCCTCAGCCGGCGATCTCAGGTCGGTCGGGAGCCTAAAAAAGAATGTGGCTCCGACGCCGCTTTGGTTGTTTATTCCCCCTATTTTGCCGCCATGGGCGTCGATAATTCTTTTCGATAAATATAGACCAAGACCAGTGCCGCCACTTGACCTGCTTACAAATTTCTCAAAAAGCCTCGTTTTGATCTCCGGACTGATCCCAATCCCAGAGTCTTCGACTTTGAACACCAGAGAAGAATCATCAAACTTTACAGCGGAGACAGTGATGGTTCCATTCTCTGTAAACTTGACGGCATTATCGAGCAGGTTGTAGAGCACTTGATTGATCTTGGAGCTATCGCAAAATATCATATACCTGTCCGCTAGCCTGTAATCTAGCCGAATATTCACTGGTTTGTTTTCCGTCAGCGCGTTTTTCCTAGCGTCTTGAATCGCCGTTTCAAGCAAATTTTTTATTTCAACTTGTTCCAGATGTAAGTTAAAACCTCCACTTTCTATCCTGCTAACCTGCAAAATATCCTCTGACAGTTTGTAAAGTTTGGATGCATTTCTCACTATGACGCTTATATTTTCATTCAAATCGTCTAGCGTCAGGTTGTCGAGTTTTCCTTCTCCTCTTAACTTTGTAATGCTTTCCGTTGCAAGCTCGGCGCTTGCTATGATTGGACAGATGGGGTTGCGCAGCTCGTGAGCAGCAATGTTAACAAATTCGTCCTTTAGCCTGTCTGCTTCTCTTGCCTTTTCATAAAGATCGGTTTCTCGCCAGAAACTCTCAAAGATAGTGACATAGGACAGCACTGTTGGCTTGCTGTTTGAGAACGTTGCTAGTCCTACAGCTTCTTCAAAAATGCCCTTGGCATCATTCTTTGTTTCAATAACAAGGGAGAACTTTCCGTCAACGATCAAAAGCTTGAACTTTGTTTCCGCTGGCGATGATTCTATCTGTCTGACCACACTTCCATTCTTTCTAAGTTCGTCAAGATAAGCAGCGACAAAATCGTCCTCCGGCGTCAATAGCCTAACTGTCACTCCGCGCTGACGCGCACGCCGCAGTTCTGTAAAGACACCCAAGCGTTCTTCTCTGCGCACAGCATTAATCGTCGGAAAGACCAAAAGCACTTCTTGTTGGGAATTTCTCAGCAGCGAGAAGTAAACCTGCTTTATATTCTGGACGTTAGAAATAATCTGAATAGATTCATCTTCAGGCTGTATCGAACTATGCAGATTATCTTCTAGCGGCTCATCGTAATTGTCGCCGTTTTTTGAACCCACTGCTACATCAACTTACTTCATGTCTGGGCTACATAAATCAATAAGCAAGATTGTTATAGAAAGTTATTACGATGTCGTGCGTGCGGCAAGCGTCTTTTCGACAGTTGCTTTTAGGTTTGTGGGCATTATTGGCTTGCGTAAAATGGTGCTGAACTTTAATTGAGCAATCTGTTCATCGTAGCTGGCAGTTTCAAAAGCAGTCATCAGCAGCAGTTTGACATCCGGGTTGATTTTGCGCACCTTTGCTGCAAAATCGATGCCGTTCATGTGGGGCATTCTTAGGTCAGTTATGACAAGCGAACACTTGTCGCGGTTTTTGGCAAAGAACTCCAGCGCTTTCGGCGGATCTGTGAAGCCATTGGCCTCATAACCACTCAGCTGCAAGACCTTGCCAAACACGCTTACAATATCGGGTTCGTCATCTAGAAGAATAATCACTGCGATGCTATGAATATTGTGCCGCTTACCTATAAGGTTAAGGATCAGCAAGGAGGCGGTCTCTGAGATTTTAGCTCTTTCGTGTTCTAAAACACAAGCTTATCAGTGTGCTTGTCGTCACCGGCTTTCTGACAAAATATGCTTCCCATCGGCGCCTGCAATAGTCTGTTTGTAAACATTCCGAAAAGTTTCATGTGTCGTAAAGAAGCAGATATTGACGCTTGCATCAATTTTTCTGATTCTCTGATATAGCTCAACAAATGTAAAGTCGTTAGCTTCTGGAGTCTCTCAGATGCGGAATTACATCAAACGGGTCGGTGCCTTTAGCGTAGATCAGACCGCCGTTGTAGAGCGATTTCGATGTCCTGTCGAAAATTGCTTTTGGCATTTCCAACTTGCAATGCTCATAGATGGCCGCCTTCGAACTTGGACCATTTCTAATTATATAGCCTACAATCTTTCTAGCCTCTGGTGCAATGCCTGCGAGGTTGTAGGCCTTGTCCTGTGGGCGAATGTCTTCCCATGCGATCATTGCATTGTCCATGTTTTCAATAAAGAGCCTGATCTCCTTTTCGACATCGTCAAAGGTTACCTGCTGCTGCATGTTTGACCTACCATCAGACAGCCCTAAGTTAAGAAGGATAAGGGTTTCCATCCGTAGTTTCAGGATTGTAAAAGATGGACCTGGTGGGAGTTGAACCCATGACCTCAGCAATAGTTTTCCATGCTGCTTTTACCTCTATCTAAAGACAGGCAGCTATGGAAAGAATCATTAGCAATGCTTAGTATCATGAACTTGTAATCTCCAAGGCTTTTTTCCACCCTTCCATTTCAATATCAAATGCAGCTAGTTGTTCTTCAAATTGTTTGTCATCCAAGCCATCAGGTCTTATGAATGTCCATGAAGTTGTAGAACCATGCTGGTTAGGAACTATTCGTACATAGACATACCAAACCAATCCATTGCCGACAAATATATGGTCTATAACGCCTAATTCTTGCTCGACTCGACTAAGTTTAAGCTCTGCTTCTCCTGTAGGAGTATGAAATTTCCACCACTCATCTTCTCCTTTTGTAATATCCTTAAGGATTCCACCGCTTTCCATGTTCTTAACATTTTCAAAGAATTCAAACACAGTGTTGATGCTTCTGTTTACAGTCATTGTTTTTACAATGACCTTTCGGGGAGTTGTGCTATCAGTCTCTTTTTGTTGACCCGCTGTCTCCATGTTTCAATTAAGTAAAGAATAGCTACTTAAGTGTCAGTTCCCCCCTACGGGGTATAGAAGAATGAGCATGTTAGATGACCTAATTAGCTTAGGATTAACGTCTGGAGAGGCAAGAGTGTTTCTGACGCTGCTAAAGTTGGGTTCTGCAAGAGTTGGACAAATTGTAATGGATTCTAATGTATCATATTCCAAGGTATACGATGTACTGGACAGACTTTCATCAAAAGGTCTTGTCAGCCACATCATTCTAGGAAATGTGAAGTATTTTAACGCAGTTGAACCCTATAGATTAGAAGAATACATCAAAAGAAAAGAGCAAGAGGTCCGTAGCCAGTTAGAGACAGCTAACAAGGTAATTCCTGAGCTTGCCAAGATTGCTGACAAAAACAGACAAAGCGATATGGCAGAAATATTCGTTGGAGATAAGGGAATAAAAACAGCATATGAGATACTTCTCAGAGATCCAACTTCAAAGGACATATTGTATTATTTCTACCCGTTTGAAGGATACCACCCTATTGCAAGTCCATTCTATTCAAGATTATACCTATTCCAAAAGCAGAAGAAAGTACAACAAAGAGGAATAGCAACACTTGATTTCAAGCAATCAAAGCACTATGCAGAGATTGCAAAAGGTGTGAACATGAAATTTGTTGATTTTCCTCTTCCAGCTACAATGGATATTTTCAAGGACAAACTATTGATAATATCATGGGATAATGTGATAGGCATCCTTATATCCTCAAAAGAAATAACGGGGCATTTCCGCAATTACTTTGATAGTATTTGGAAATTGGCAACAAGGTAGCAATTACCAGGTTTCCATGCATTTTGTCCGACGACCTTCTAAATCAAGCTCAGTCCAATGCAATATTTTACCAGATTAGAAGAAATGGACCTGATGGAGGGATTTGAACCCACGACCTCAGATGCAGCAGCCTCTATGTTATAAGGAATCTTTTCCACTGTCAGTTTCAATATGTCCACATACGGAAAATACGGACTATGTGAGTCATAAGAACCTACACCATAAGCACCATACTTCACCGAGATGAACTTTAACTGCGTTATTCACTGACTTCAATCCAAGACGCAAGACTACTACTGCTATCATATGTAAAAAATTCCGGACGTCTATCTCCCATTAGTAATGGTGAGGAATAGCACTTGCGTGCGAGATAACGATATGCTACCGGATGATCAAGCCAACTTATTTACGATCTTTGCAACTTCTTCTTCAGTAAATGCCTTTAATGTAGTAGTCCTAGTATTGCCAAGCCTACCAACCCTTAGCCCAAACTCCATTGCCGCATCGTCGTTAGGAGCCTCCAAGATACCGATTCCATCATATTTGCCAAATGTCCAATACACTGTAAATTTGCAGCCTAACTTTTCTGCCTCACTTTTTTCTGCCTCCGCACGTCCTATAGTATCCTTAACATTTCTTATTCCTTGGTCTGTAAACCGCATCAACATGATATAGTGTTGTGCCATACGTGTACTTAAGAAAGAACACACTGCTGAACTTTAGTTTTTCGGTAGCATCTTCAGTTGCCGTTATTATGTGAAAAGTATTGAAAAACCATTGCTAGGAGTTTTTGCCTTACACTTGTCAAAGATGAACCTTAAATAATACCGTATTTTACCAGAATGACAATAGTGGACTGGGTGGGATATGGCGTAGTCTCACTCGCCGGTGAGTGCTAACGGGGGAGGAGAGAGAGAGACATTGAGTTCGAGTTCCAGCCCTAATAATAATGACGAAAACAACAACAGACCTACTAAAGGATACTGGAACATGACAGACGAAGAGTATTACAGGTACTACAGGCATGCATCAGGTGCATGGTATCTGGTCCCAATATTTTTAGGGATTGTTGGAGGTGTCATAATGTGGCTTGCATTAAGAAAAGAAGACCCAAGGAAGGCAAAGAAGGGCTTGATAGTCGCGGTAATAGTGCATTTCATCGCTCTAGCTATCTTCTTGGCAACCGCAGCATTCCTAGCTTCGTTGGGCGCAACGATAGTGCCTCCAACTGTAATCCCGCCGCCAATAATCCCGCCGGCTTAATTTTTTCCTTTCTTTCCTTTATTATTTTGGCTACTTGCATGATAGCATCAGAAATCATGAATGGCCTCTGACAGTACGGACAGCAACGACTTTGACGAGCGAGAGAAGATGCTAGAGCAGTTATGGAACCGTTCGTACGCTATGATATGCTCCCTGACATATCTATTCGCACTGGCTCTTGGGTGGTCGACCACTATCCCTACATGGAATTTTTTTCCAAATTTTCCAGCTGGATTTGTTGATATGATGATAGGTAGCAGCAGGAATAAGAGGTTAAGGAAAAAAGAAGGGTTATTGTTATTATTATTATGTCGTTCTATTGCTACTGAGTCTGATTAGTCATAGTTGTTGTTGCATTAGTGATACGAATATCTCCTAGCATAGTCTGTGGATGGTATTCACAGTAGTAGCGCAGCGAGTCTGTTGCATTTGGTGTGATTGACAATTCTCCCTGATCACCGGGTTCTACGTCTTCAGTCGTAGCCATTTCTTCTTCTTCTTCTCCTCCTCCTCCCTCTGCCATTGCAATTATTAATTGATGTTCCTCGTCTGTTGGATTGTTGAAAGTGATTGTGTTGTCGACATTTGCCACCAAAGTTATTGTTGGATTGATATTGTTATCAACTGACCAACGGTATGTGCCGTTTACTTCTTCAGTGGGCGTCATCTCGATTGTTGTTGCTGCTGGTTGTTGTTCCTCTCCGGCCTGTGACGTTTCTCCACCAGCAGGCTGGGCGAACACCTGCTGTTGAGTCGTCATTGCTGGCGTTAGATCTCCGCCTCCTATCATTACCATCACCAAACTTGCTGTCAGGGCAAATGCCGAAGTCGCTGATAGAATGTGTTTATGATAATAATCAAGTGTTCTTGACCTCCTCATCTCTGTACCCAATGCAGAACAAATATTAATTAAGAATGCCTGATAGATACCAAAGAAAAAACTTTCTGTATCTTAGAAATAAGGTACAAAAATATAAGTCTCGCTCTTCAAACCAGCAGAAGGCATACTAGTAACAGCACATAGCCTCACTCTTTAAGAAGGATATATACGACAGTATAGTTGTTGCTGAAGCTACTACTAGCACCAGCGCGTGTATAGTGCTTTGGCATGTTTGGAGAACTCTAGCAAACCAAACTTTGGTACTGTCTTTTTATTTATAATGTCCTTCTTGGGGCATCCAAAGCGCAGCAATCACATCATTCATAGCTAACTTGACCATCAATATGGATTTGCCCGACATTTCTTGAAATATTTTCAGGGTTCTGTCGGACAAATTGGAGGATATGGCATTGGCATTGATGAGGACGTGGGTCCGACAAATGAACTGGATGAGCTCATATTGATGCCGTAGTTTCAGAACAAGTAAAAGATGGACCGGGTGGGATTTGAACCCACGACCTCAGCAATGCTTAAGTTTTACCCAGACACAGGAAAGCCTATGACACATCATGATGACGCTGTTAAAGTGGCACCAGACAGCTATAAAATCGTGCTAGAAAATGATGCAGTACGAGTCCTTGAAGTCCGAATCAAACAGGGCGCAAAATCTGAAATGCATTCTCATCCTAAAAGTGTAGCGGTTTGCCTTAATGACCAACGACTCAAGTTTACCTTCCCAAATGGTAAAAGCGAGGATACCGACCTCAAACGTGGTCAGGCAGTATGGCTAGATGGAATCTCACACGCTGTAGAAAACATTGGAACAGAGGATGTCAGTTCAGTGGTCGTTGAACTCAAGAAATAAATGAAGCTACTATAGAGATATCTCGTAATGCTTCCTGCAAAGTTTGACTGGTACGCAGGTCACCTTGTAATGTGAAGCTCTATTGGCATTGCTAGGCTTTTTGTAGGACAGATACCCAAAACAATCTCAATTCAATGCCGTATTCTACTAGATTGATAAAGATGGACCGGGTGGGATTTGAACCCACGACCTCAGCAACAGCATGATTCCAACCATTCAAGTCACGCCTGCGATTTATCAGGAGCTGTTCAAACTCTCAAGATTAGATAAAAACTTGGGCCTGGTAATCAGACGGTTGTTATTCCACCATTGCAAAACAAAATAGAGCAAACAGCAATCACTCTTAGTTTTTGTTTGCCGCTCCGCTTATAAAGCATCATTACTATAGCGCGCTAATGCATATAAAAGGACTATTAGTGACATTTATCATAGCCGTTGCAACTGCAGGTCCATTGCTAGGAATAACAAATTTTGTTAATAATATGCATAATCACCAAGCGTTTGCTAATCATATGGATACTGCTAATTCTCAAGAAAAAACAATTATACATCAGGGAATAATCGCTTCAAGTCCATCACCTCAGATTGAACCCGAACCAAATGAACAGCTTCAATCAGTAGTTGTTTTACCTTATAGAACTGATGGCTCTATCTATAAAGGAGTTTTAACATTTACAGCAACCAAAGCAGTAGAAGTAACGTTTCAGCATAGAATTCCTATAGATAACACTACACTTTCACAAATAGACATGCAAAAATTTGGAAATCTATTTGTACGTAATTTGACTGCCTTTCCAGGAAACATATCTGCTCCATCAAGAATTATCCCCGATTATAGTGGAAGTGCATCACCATATTTCTCTGCATCTATTCCTTTTGTAGCTAGTTCAGTTGTGCTTCGTACAAATGAAGAGCCGTTTATTGCTGCTTATGATGTATATGCAGATATAATTCAACGACCTAAAATAATAAAGCACCTTGAGAATGCTACTACCTCTACCAATTCTACAGCTGGGCCTCAATAACTCTAGGCAATCTTAATTTTACAGTCAAATTCCCACGTTCGACGAGACATGAAAAGCGACTTGCTGCTGAATTTATCCGACATTCACCAAAAAATGAACTCAAAATAATGCCGTAATTTCCCAGATTGGTAATAATGGACCGGGTGGGATTTGAACCTACGACCTCAGCAATGCAATGGGCCAAGACATTCCAGTAGACTTGTACTTTAATTCCTTTTATACACCTACTTGATGTTCTCATCTAATAATACAGGAGATTGTGATATCATTTCAATGTCCAACAATAATCCTAAGAGCATCGAAATAAACGGACGGCAGTTGCATTATGTAGACCGAGGAGGAGGAGTTAAGCATACACCAGCTATTATCTTTATTCATGGTGGACTTGATGATTACCGATGCTGGCAATATCAAATGGACTCTTTTTCAAGAAAATACCGTACTATCTCCTACAGTAGAAGGTTTGCTTATCCAAACAAATGGATAGGCAATGTTGCTCAAGATAATACCATCGAAGAGAATGCTAGAGATTTGGCTGAACTAATAAGAAAACTAGACCTTGCACCAGCACATTTGGTGGGCGCTTCGTATGGAGCATTTACTGCATTATACTGTGCATCAAAGAATCCAGAATTAGCTAAGACAATGGTGCTCAATGAACCTCCAATCATGGAATTTCTTGCAAGAAGCCATCTGAAAGAGGATGTTGAATTGCGTCAGACATTCGGAACTCGTGTCCTAAGCCCAACTCAAGATGCATCCAGGGTAGGAGACTTTAGGAAAACAGCGCAAGTCGCAATAGATGGAATTATGGATATAGACAACTATTTTGGTCAGCTTCCAGAGGAAGGCAAGCAGTTCCTAATAGATAACGCAAAAAGCCTTGAAAGTGAATTAGAATCTGCAATGTCGACATCCTATACCATTGAAGATGTCAAACAGATAACAACAATTCCCACGCTTCTAGTAAAGGGAGAACTCAGTCCCAAATACTTTCTTAGAATAATAGACATTCTTTCTGAGAATATGCCAAATAATACAGAGCAGATAGTTATCCCTAATGTTAGTCACGACGATTTTAAATCCGGCGACTTCTTTACCTCAAAGGTAATGCAATTTTTTGAAAGACATAGTAGTTAAAGTAAGGAGCGGTTGTTAGTTATAGCTCTAGTGCAGCAAAAAGAGGTATAACAGCAATTACTGGTATAACCACAAATGGGTTACATAGAAGAATGAATGTTGCTGATGCCGCGAGTTACAGCAGTGTATTGCTGCTGAATTTGTCCGACTACCTCCTAGAACAATCTCGAAACAATATCGTAGTTGTACAACAGGAAGGAATGGACCGTGTGCGGGATTGAACCCACGACCTCAGCTCTCTGTGAAGGCAGCTCTCTATGATCTCATATCCAAATGGTAGGTATAGAAAAATAACTCAATTATTCAAATCCCACCCACCCCATTTTGCTCAAGGTTGTATTACATTTTGTGAGTCAAAAAATAACAGAATCGCCTGGTATAAAGGACTATGAAAATTTAAGTAAGGTAGTATCAGAAAACAATTTCCAATCTATTAAATCATAACTGTAGAGTAAAATCTCTTACGAAATGTCAATCAACAACAACAACAAAAGCGAGCGAAGAAAAAAAGCATCTTTTTCATGGATTTGGGGTCTAGGCGTGTTCATTATAGGCTCAATCCTGCTAGCAGGAGGCAGTTTTGCTCTTACTAGCCCCACCATGACACTAATGACAGTTGTCTTTGCTCAAGAAGGAAACAATATTACAGCAGCTTCAACATCAAGCAGCGCCGCTGCGACAACTACTAACACATCGTCAGGAATACGGTTATCACCTCAGCCTATCTTGCAAGAACGGACAACAACTACAAGCATGACTCCAATAAACCAGACACACATGAGTGCAAGATTCACTGGAAATGGCACATTGACTCTTCCAAACACTACAGATGCTATCAATTTTACAACCAATGGTACCGCGCTTATTTCACTTATGACAAACTCTGCTCAAGCAAAGGAGACCCTTATGACTGAAGAGGGTGAGACTGCAACTGCCACATTCTATGCAATTGTAAAATTCAATCCTTCAACAGCTGGTGAAGGAAAGGGGCTTACAATGGCAGTAATTCATACAGACTCAACTGGCACACTTGCACCATTGAACGGTACGATAGTAGCAGGTATAAGCGACATGAGGCCAAATGGAGAAAATAGCGTAACATTATGGGAGTGGGAAAGCGGGATTGGCAACAATGCGCGCATTGCTCCTCCTCCTGCTAGATAGGAAGACTTGCCGAAGAATACAACAACTCCACAATAGCGATGACAACTGAGGGTCTTCACCAAAGATCATGCAACAGTCTTATAAAAAACAGACGAGTGACGAACATTTCACATCCTCTTTTTTCTCTCTTTGCAATGACCTTATAATGTCCTCATTAACATTTATGCTTAGTTGCAACTCTTCATTGGATGTGCTAGCTTGTTTTATCCGACAACTCTCTAAAACAAACGTGATTTAATACCATATTTTCCCAAAATAAAAGAAATGGACCGGGTGGGATTTGAACCCACGATCTCAGCAATGCCAATGCCGTATCTTACTAGGCTAGACGACCGGCCCTCTGTGTAACGATCCAAGTTTGATAGGGATATTAATATAGTTTAGGCAGAAAAACAGTATTATAATTGCCCATAGGCAGAAAAACAGTATTATAATTGCCCGTAGTTTTTGATGCTGGTAGTATAACGCAACGTGGCTCTTGAGCGATCGATAGGCGCCGTCATCAAGTACCAGTCACCTTATTCATCCTCCTCCTTCCAAGAGGATTCTTCAGAATTCCTACTGTTGAAGAACAGGAGGGGCTTTTGGGGCTTCCCTCAGGGCCACAAGAAAAAAGGGGAAAGCGAGATCCAGACGCTGGTTCGGGAAGTCCTCGAGGAGACGGGCATCAAGGCACTCGAGATCCAGTCATACATCGGCAAGATCCAGTACTCGTATTTCAAGGGCGACGGTATGAAATCTGATAAGGAGGTCAGGTTTTACTTTGCTACGACGCCTACTCATGAGGTCAAGATTTCTGACGAGCACGCCGACTTTAGATGGGTGACCCTTTTCGACGCCTTGAACCTGCTCGACCACGCCAAGCTCAAGCTTGTGCTGACAAAGGGGCATATGAAGGGCCTGTACTAGCTCAACAAACCTACTCGCAATGATGGTAATAGATTTATAGCCTGCAGGTATCGAATATGTGATACATACAGCATGGTCGCATCAGCAGGTGGCAAACGCATAGTTTTAACCGCAGACCGCAGCTTAATGACGAACTATAGGGGCAATTTCCTCTACGGCTTTATCGCCTGTGGCCCGTACGAACTTGTTCCAGAATTTGTGTTTGACAAACTGTTCTGCCCAAGCGTCGAGACTGACCAGAACACCGGCGAGGTCAAGGTGGCGCAGTGCGGTCTGAGAAGAATTGAAGGCGCGCTTTTCAAGGAGTACAAGCGCGACGAGGTCTTTCTTGCTCATCCAGAGATGCTGGACAGGTGCGTCGGCCCGGATACCAAGGTAGTCGGCATCAACGTCATGGATCCGCTTGGCATGGCACCCGTAACTACTACGATGTCACCTGAAAAACTATCCTACGTCGCCATGAAGTTCAAAAAGATGTGCGCTTCCATTATTCAGCTCAAAAAGAAATACAACTTTAAAGTCGTCGTAGGCGGCAACGGCTCGTGGGAGCTTGCCAAGCCCGACAGGATGAAGATACATGGCATCGACACAGTGGTCATTGGTGAGGCAGATGAG
>Ga0081538_10003666_pt1 | contig 14430 bp, 15 predicted proteins | sample TabmetS5T2R1_FD_71022 | JGI IMG/M metagenome (GOLD analysis project Ga0081538, IMG submission 71022) | Tabebuia heterophylla rhizosphere microbial communities from the University of Puerto Rico - S5T2R1 | ecosystem: Host-associated > Plants > Roots > Rhizosphere ... | reverse complement strand
GCCCTCGGAGCGGCCGACCTGCACCTGATCGGACAAGCCCTACTCTGAAGGCATGCCCGACCTCGATACCTTCGTCGTGTTCGCCGGCGTGAGCCTCGCCGTGCTGCTGTTTCCCGGCCCGGCCGTGATCTACATCGTCACCCGCGGCGCGACCCAGGGGCGCACCGCCGGGCTGGTGTCGATGCTCGGCGTCGAGGCCGGCAACCTGGTGCACGTCTTCGCCGCGGCGGTGGGCCTGTCGGCGATCCTCGCCTCCTCAGCCGAGGCGTTCACGGTCGTCAAGTACCTCGGCGCCGCGTACCTCGTCTACCTCGGGGTGCGAGCGCTGCTCGACGGGGACGACGGCCAGATCGCGAGCGCGAGCGGCCGCTCGCGCTCGCGGCTGTTCAGCCAGGGCGTCGTGATCGCGGTGCTGAACCCGAAGACGGCGCTCTTCTTCCTTGCCTTCCTGCCGCAGTTCGTGGAGCCGGGACACGGCGCTGCGTGGCTGCAGATCGGGACTCTCGGGATTCTCTTCGTCGTCCTGGCGGTGATCACCGACGGCGCCTACGCCCTCGCAGCCAGCGGCATCGGCGGCCTGATCCGCGGCAGCCGCCGGGCGCGCGCCGCGCTGCGCCAGGCCAGCGGCACCGTCTACATCACCCTCGGCGCCGGCGCGGCACTATCGGGGGCCGACTCGCGCAACGGCTCCTGACCGTGGCCAAGCTGATCTATTCCGCGCTGCAGTCCCTCGACGGCTACGTCGCCGACGAGGACGGCAAGTGGGACTGGGCCGAGCCCGACGAGGAGGTCCACGAGGCCGTCAACGAGCTTCAGCGGACGGTCGGCACTCAGCTTCTCGGTCGCCGGATGTACGAGGTGCTGGTCGCATGGGAGACGATTGACACGGTCCCGGACCAGCCGCAGTACATCCTCGACTACGCCCAGATCTGGCAGGCGGCCGACAAGATCGTGTACTCAAAGACGCTCGAGGAGGTCTCCAGCGCCCGGACGCGGATCGAGCGGGAGTTCGACCCCGAGGCGGTTCGGCAGCTCAAGGCATCGGCGGAGGGAGACCTGATCGTCGGCGGCCCGGACCTCGGCGCCCAGGCGTTCCGCGCCGGCCTCGTGGACGAATGCCACCTGTTCGTGGCACCCACGATCGTCGGCGGGGGCAACCAGTCCCTCCCCGACGACGTCCGACTGGACCTCGAGCTGCTGGGCGAGCGCCGCTTCGGCAGCGGGATGATCTATCTCGCTTACCGCGCCGGGGCCTAGCCCGAGCGAAACGGCTCCCGGCCGGTCGGCTTGACCGACTCCTGCGGCTCGACGTGGATCAGCACATCGGCGTGGCGGATCTCGCGCTCGATCGCGCCGCGGACGTGGTGGGCCACGGTGTGCGCATGCTCGAGCGTGGTGCCGGAGGCAAACTGGAGGTGAAGGTCGATGTGGTGACGAGAACCGGCCCGGCGCGCGCGCAGCTTGTGGTAGCCGGCGATCTCGGGGTGGTGCTGGCGCTCGGAGGCGATCGCCGCCTCGATGCGGTCGAGCTCCTCGGGCGGCGGCGCCTCGTCGACCAGCACCCTGCCCGAGCGGGTGAGGATTCGAAGGCCTGCGACAACGATCGCGACGGCAACGCACAGAGCCGCGATCGCGTCGAAGGCCGCCTCGCCGGTGATCTCCACCAGCAGCAGCCCGATCAGGACGCCGAACGAGGTGAGCGCGTCGGTGCTGAGGTGCGCGGCGTCGCCCTCCAGCGCGGGCGAGTCGAGGGCTCGCGCGCGCCGGTAAAGGAAGGCCGAGACGGCCACGTTGGCGACGCACGAGAAGGCGATCACCGCGATGCCGACGCCGAGCGACTCGACCTCGGCGCCCGTGACCAGCCGCCGCGTGGCCTCGTACACGATCACGCCCGCGCCGACCAGGATCAGCATCCCCTCGATCGCGGCCGCGAGGTTCTCGACCTTCTCGTGGCCGTAGGGGTGCTCGACGTCCGGCGGCTCGTCGGCGCGGCGCACCGAGATCAGCGCGATCACCGACGCGACGAGATCGATCCCCGAGTGGATCGCCTCGGTGATCAAGGCGATCGAGCCGGTGATCGCCCCGGCGGCGAGCTTGAGCGCGATCAGGGTGGAGTTGGAGGCGATCGAGAGCGTCGCCGCCCCCGACTTGGTGCGAATCACCCGACCGGCTCCCCCACCCCCAGGCATGCGGCAAGCGCCCGCGCGGCGCGCCCACGGTGGCTGATCGCGTGCTTTTCGCCCGGGCTGAGCTCGGCCATGGTGCGCCTGTCGTCCGCCGGAGTGTCGGCGGGCACGAACGCCGGGTCGTAGCCGAACCCCCCCGACCCTCGCGGCTCAGAGATCAGCTCTCCCTCGCAGCGCCCTTCGACGACGAGCTCACCGCCGTCGGCGCCGATGTAGGCGAGCGTGCACACGTACGCCACGCGGCGGTCTTCCTTGTCGGCGAGCTCTCCGATCAGCAGCGCCAGATTCTCCTCATCGGTCGCGTCGGGCCCGGCGAAACGAGCGGAGAGAACGCCCGGGCGCCCCTCCAGCGCTGCGGCCTCGATCCCGGAGTCGTCGGCGATCGCGGGCTCACCGGTGGCCCGGTGCGCGGCGCGCGCCTTCGCAATCGCGTTGTCCGCGAACGTCTTTCCCTCCTCGGGCGGAAGCTCGACGTCGTCAGGCAGCGGAACGAGTTCGATCCCGGTGAGGATCTCGCCAAGCTCCCGCAGCTTGTGCTCGTTGCGCGTCGCGACCACGAGCCGGCGCGGCGGCTCGCGCATCAGTCCGCCGTATTGGCGATCGCGGCGAGCTGCGCCTCGCGCAGCTCTGCGATCGCGGGCTCCGAGAGCACGAGCAGGTCATCGAGCCGGGCGCGCGAGAGCGGCGTACGCTCGGCGGTGGCCTGCACCTCCACGAGGCCGCCGTCGCCGGTGATGACGACGTTGGCGTCGACCTCCGCGCGTGAATCCTCGGAGTAGTCGAGGTCGCAGAGTGCCTCGCCGTCGACGATCCCGCTGCTCACGGCCGCCACCGAGCCGGTGAGCGGGTCGCCCTTGAGCATGCCGTCATCGCGCATCGCCGCGAACGCGAGCGCCAGCGCGACGTATCCGCCGGTGATCGCGGCGCAGCGGGTGCCTCCGTCGGCCTGCAGGACGTCGCAGTCGACGTAGACCGAGTGCTCACCGAGCGCCTGGAGGTCGACGACGGCCCGCAGCGAGCGACCGATCAGCCGCTGGATCTCGATCGCGCGCCCATCCTGGCGCCCGCGAGATATGTCGCGCTGCTTGCGGTCGCCCGTAGAGGCGGGCAACATCGCGTACTCGGCGGTGACCCAGCCGCGGCCCGAGCCCTCCAGCCACCTCGGGACCGAGTCGGTCGCGGACGCGGTGCAGATCACCCTCGTCTCCCCCTGCTCGTAGAGACAGGATCCCGTGGCCGTGCGCACGTACCTCGGCTCGATCTCCACCGGGCGCAGGTCGGCCGCTGCGCGTTCGTAGCTGCGAACCACGCGGCGAGTGTGCCAGAAGCGCAGCGCCCGGCCGCAGCGAGCCGCCACCCGCTCAACCCCCGGCCGCGTGGCGGCGGGGACGCGGCGGGCGGCGGCTCTGCGCCGCGGGTCGGGACTCCGGCTAGCGGAACGTGATCGCGTTCACCGCCTGCTTGATCTTGGAGACGATCACCTCGGCGATCTCGGTGCCCGAGCGGCCGTTGAAGCCCTTCATCGCCGCCACCATGCCCACCATCAACAACGAGACGAGCAGGATCAGGCCGACGTACTCGACCGTTCCCTGCCCGGCCGGATCCCCGAGCCTGGCGACAAGGCGCCGCCGGGCCAGATAACCGCGTGCGTGGACGTATCCGAACGCTTCGTGCATGTGCTCCTCCGCAGGTCGCTGATCGTTGCCCGCGATGCTCCGCTGGCACGCGTCAGCGATCCAGACACGGGGATGCCGGTAGTTCGGCGCGACCGTCCCGAAAGTGCGTAGCCGATCCAGGGTAATTCGGGCATTAGCCCTGGACTCGCGCGACAACGCCGTCTAGGTTCGCGTCGATCGGAGTAGCACCCGCCCGGAGCTCGCGGGCGAGGGGGACGACGGAGGTCTTCGCAGGGTGATCAGGTTGAGGATCAGCACTAGGACCGCGGCGACACTGCTCGGATTGCGCTTCGCCGCCGGCCCGGAGAGCAATGCTCTTTCCGACGCCGACGAGGCCGCCCGTCCGGACTGGCGTGCGGAGCTCGACCGGCCCGAAGCTGCCGGCGAGCCCACGCTCTCGCCCTACGTCGAGCTCGAGGAGATGCTCGAGGCCCGCCTCGCGGGCTTCGAGGCGGCGGGCGGCTCGCCCATCGGTCCGTTGGGCGCGCGTTGTGGCTCCAGAAAGCGCGGCCCCCAAGGTGATCTCAGAAGGAGAGGGCAATGCCCGAGAACGAGGCCGTGAACCAGCTCCAAGCGCTCGACGCGATCGCGTCCGAGCAAGACGCGGTGCTGGCATTCCGGGTCTGCGAGGAGACCGCGGAGTTCGAGCCGGTGTTCGTGCGCGTGTTCCGCGCCAACGCCGACGAGGAGAACGAGACCGCGCTGATCGCGATCAGCGACGACCGGGGGATGTCGCTCGGCCGGTACATCGTCCCGCGCGGACGCCTCGACCGAGCGCTCGAGCGGGCCGAGGTGCTCGACGACGACGGATCGGCCGACGATGCCGACCTGACCGTCGTCCCTGCCGACTGGGAACTCGCCGAGTAGCGCAAGCGCCGCTCCCGCACCGCGAAGAAGGCTACGGGCGAGGACCAGGCCAAGCCCGAGGAGTCGGACCCGGGCGCCTCGATCGCCGAGCTCGCCGCGGAGGCCGAGAAGGTCGCGAGGCCGCGGCTGAGCCGCAGGCCGCCGAGGCCGAGCCCGAACCCACTTCCGAGCCACAGGCCGAGGCGGAGCCGCCCGCCCCCGAGCCCGAGCCGGCTCCCGAGCCCGAGCCTGAGCCGGAACCGGAGCCCGAGCTCACACCGACCGAGCCCAAGGAGGTCCCGGAAGGCATGCTCAGCCTGTCGGCCGTCACCTTCGACGAGCTGCGCGAGCTGGGGCTCTCGGTGACGCAGTCCAAGCGCGTCCTGAAGTACCGCGAGGAGCGCGGCTTCAAGTCAGTCGACGAGCTCGATCAGGTGCCGGGCTTCCCACGCTCCTTCCTGGCGGACCTGAAGAATCGCCTCGTTCCTTGGCACGGCGAGCTAGGGTCGGCTGCAAGCGCAAGGGCTAAAGGCCCCAGCGCCGCCTTACCCGCTCGAGGTGCGCCGCGGCGGAATCGGGTGGGGCCGAGGTCGGCTCGCGGTCGCCGTCGAGCGCCTCGATCGTCGCCACGACTGAGGCTGCGAGGGCGCTCGGCGCGTAGCCGCCTTCGAGGCAGACCAGGATCGGGACGTCCAGCTCTGACCCCAGATCCCGCACCGTCGCGGCCATGTCGGCGTAGGCCTCGGTCTCGACCAGGCAGGAGGCCAGGGGGTCGTCGCGGTGCGCGTCGTAGCCAGCCGAGATCGCGATCAGGCCCGGCTCGTACGCGCGGGCGACCGGCACGACCACGTGCTGCACCAGCGCCAGGAACTCCTTCGACCCCGACCCCGGCGGCACCGGCAGGTTGATCGTGTAGCCCTCCCCCGCTCCGGTGCCCTCGTATTCCGCCGGGCCGGTGCCCGGATACAGCGGCCACTGGTGGATCGAGACGTAGAGCACGTTCGGGTCCGCGGCGAAGATCTCCTCCGTGCCGTTGCCGTGGTGGACGTCCCAGTCGAGCACCAGCACGCGCTGGGCCCCGGCGTCGATCGCCTCCGCCGCCGCGACGGCGACGTTGTTGAAGAGGCAGAAGCCCATCGCCTGGGCGGTCTCGGCGTGGTGTCCGGGCGGCCGCAGGCCGCAGAACGCCGCCCGACCGCCGTCGAAGAGCAACGTGCGCGCCGCCCACGCCGCGCCTCCGGCGGCGTGCAGCGCGGCGTCGTAAGAGCCCGCGCTGGCGGTGGTGTCGAGGTCGATCATCCCGCCGCCCGCCGCCGAGAGCTCGCGAATGGCGTCGATGTGCGTCGCCGCGTGGACTCGCGCGAGTTGCTCGCGCGACGCCGCCGGCGCCTCGGAGCGCTCGAGCTTGACCCCGTCCGCGCCCGCGATCGCCGCCTCGATGGCCTCCAGCCGGCCGGCGTTCTCGGGGTGAGAACCGGTGTCGTGCTCGTAAGACGACGGATGGGCGACGTAGAGCGCTGCCACGGGTGCCGGGTACCGTAGCTGCCGCCTTGGAACCCGCGCCCGAATCAACGAGCTATGACGTCGCCGTGGTCGGCGGTGGCGCCGCAGGGCTGTACGTCGCCATTCGCGCGGCCGAGGCGGGCGCGCAGACCGTGCTGGTTTCGCGCAAGCCGCTGGCCGAGAGCTCGAGCTATTGGGCGCAGGGCGGGCTGGCGGCCGCGCTCGCCGAAGACGACTCGCCCGAGCGCCACGCCGCCGACACGCTGGCCGCCGGGCGCGGGCTTTGCCGCCCCGCCGCCGTCGAGGCGCTGGCGGCCGAGGCGCCCGCGGCGGTCGAGGAGCTCCGTGGCCGTGGAGTCGAGTTCGACCTGGAACCCGATGGCGAGCTGGCGCTGGGCCTTGAGGGCGGACACTCGGCGAGGCGCGTCGTGCACGCCCGAGGAAGTGAGACCGGTCGCGTGATCACTTCGCGGCTGGCGGAGGTCGCCGCCGCGACCTCGGGCGTCGAAGTACTCGAAGGCACCTCAGCGACAGCGCTGTGGAGCGATGGAGATCGCTGTCACGGCGTGATCACCGACGAAGGCACGGTGGCGGCCGGCGCGACCGTCCTCGCCACCGGCGGCGGCGCGGCGCTGTGGAGTCGCACCACCAACCCCTGGGGAGCCATCGGCGCCGGGGCGGTCCTCTCCCACGCCGCCGGGGCCGAACTCGCCGACCTAGAGCTGTGCCAGTTCCACCCCACCGCGCTCGCGCTCGGAGGCAGCGACTACGACGGCCGGCTGGTCACCGAGGCGGTACGGGGCGAGGGCGCGAAGCTGCTGGACGCCTCGGGTCGCCGCTTCACCTACGAGCTCGCGCCGCGCGACCAGGTGACCGCGGCGATCCTCGATCGCATGGACGCCGACGAGCGTGATCATGTCCTGCTCGACCTCCGCGGTCTCAGCCCCGCGCGCTTCCCCAACGTGTTCGCCGTCTGCCACGACGCGGGGCTCGACCCGGAGCGCGAGCCCGTCCCGGTGGCGCCTGCTGCGCACTATCTGATCGGCGGAGTCGCGTCGGATCTCGACGGGCGCACGAGCCTCCCCGGCCTGCTCGCTGTGGGCGAGTGTGCGTGCACCGGCATCCATGGCGCCAACCGCCTCGCGTCCAACTCGCTCACGGAGTGCTTCGTGTTCGGGGCGCGAGCGGCCGCGGCGGCCCGCGCCGACGCGGCATCGAGCTCGGCCACGCCGCCCGAGTCCCCAACCTGGCGCTTCGAGCCACCGACCGTCGCCACCCGTGAGGCCGTGTGGCGCCATGCCGGGCCGCGGCGCGACGAGGCCGGGCTGCGGCCCCTGCTCGACGATCCGTACCCGCTGGCCCGGCTGATGGCCCGCTGCGCTCTCGAGCGGCGCGAATCGCGCGGGGCGCATCATCGCGACGACTTCGCGCTCCCCGATCCCGACCTCGACGGCATCCACCTGGTCGTTGGCGCGAGCGGCGAGCCACGTCGCGAGCGGTGGGCATAGGACCGTCCGCTGGACGGACGTTTCGGCCCTCATCCGATCGGTCCTCATCTGGCTCATTCGATCGGTTAATGCTCACTTAACAACCGAACCTTTGAGCTTCACACGATGGTGGGATACTCCTACCTCGCCTCCACCGCACAGAGCATGGAATGCCGGAGGCCTAAGGGAAAGGACACACGGGAGAGATGTACCGCTTCAGCCGCTCCATCTACCGAGAGCTGGCGCCGCGCGTGATCGAGGACCCCGCCGACCCGACCGACTGTCGGAACAAGCAACAGGTCCTCGACGCATGTGAGTCGGCGATCCGACGCCTCGCCACCGACCGCCGCTACTTCGCCCGACCCGCCCGGTCGCTGTTCAACGAGGTGCGCGTGCACTTCGCGATGACCGATCAGCTTCGGGTGTGGCGGGTGATCGAGCGCAACATCAACCTCGCCCTGGAGTTCCTGGCCCGACTGCCCGACGGCGTGGCGCTCGACGGTCAGCCGCGTCACTGCCAGGCGCACACGCGGCGGGGCACGCCCTGCCGGCGTGAACCGCTGCCGGGCAGGGACTACTGCCCCTCGCACAAGCATCTGGAGGAGACGTTCGGCGGGCCCGAGCTGGAACTCGAGCTGCTCGACGACACGGGAAAGGACTTGGATCGGGTTCGCGCAGCGGCCTGACGGCCCGCGCGGCGTGGGATAGGGAAACAACGGCGTGGGGGTTGCCGCCCTGGGGTGAGGCGGCGCGGACGAGGCCCCGGCTCGAGAGCCGGGGCCGTCCCGTATCTAGGGACCGATTAGCGTCAGGACATGCTCTTGGGAGTCGACGTCGGCGGGACGTTCACCGACGCGGTGCTCTACGACGGGCGCGCCATCTACACCGCCAAGGCGCCCACGACTCCGGACGATCAGTCCAAAGGCGTGCTCGCCGCCGTGGACGCAGCACTCGAGCGCGCGGGCGCCAACGCCGACGCTGTCGAGGGATTCGCTCACGGAATGACCGTCGGCACGAACGCGCTGCTCGAGGAACGTGGCGCAAGAACGGCGCTGGTCGCAACGCGCGGGTTCACCGATCTCCTGGACGTCGGCCGCCAGGATCGGCCCCGGCTGTATCACCTCTGCGCGCCGAAGCCCCGACCGCTGGTGGAGGACGACCTGCGCTTCGGCGCGGCCGAACGCGTCGGGCCCGAGGGAGTCGTCGACGCCCTGGCCGGCGACGAGCTTGACCGCATCGTCGCGGCGATCTCGGCCTCGGGCGCTGAGTCGGTCGCCGTCTGCCTGCTCTTCTCGTACCTGGAGCCCGCGCACGAGCGAGCCTTGGCCGAACGCCTGCGCGCCGAGCTCGGAGAGCTGCACGTCTCGGCCTCCCACGAGGTGCTGCCGCAGTTCCGCGAGTACGAGCGTTGCTCGACGACGGTCATCGACGCCTACCTCTCTCCTTTGCTCGCCCGGTACTTGGCCCGCTTGAGCGAAAGCGCGTCGGACCGCGGGTTGCCGGAGCCGCAGGTGATGAAGTCCTCTGGCGGCGTCGCGCCCGCGAGCGAGGCGGCGCGGGCAGGTGCGCAGACCGTGCTCTCCGGCCCGGCGGGTGGGGCTGTCGCCGCCAGCCTGCTGGCAGGCCTCTCGGGAGACGGCAACGCGATCGGGCTCGACATGGGCGGAACGTCCTGCGACGTCTGCGTGGTCGAGGACGGGCGCGTGCGGCGAACCGACACGCGGCGGATCGAGGGCCGCGTGATCCAGCTGCCGATGATCGACGTCCACACAGTGGGAGCGGGCGGAGGGTCCGTCGCCTGGCGCGACGAGGGCGGTGCAATGCGCGTTGGTCCCAGATCGGCCGGAGCGGAGCCTGGCCCGGCCTGCTACGGCCGCGGGGGCACGGAGCCCACGGTCACCGACGCCAACCTTCTGCTCGGCTACCTGGATGCCTCGTCGAGTCTGGCCGGAGGTGTCCAGCTCGACCGCGACGCCGCGGCCGAGGCCGTGGGCCGTCTGGCCTCCGCACTCGGCCTGGGGCCGCTGGAGGCGGCCGAGGGGATCGTGCGCGTCGCCAACCAGGAGATGGTCCGCGCCCTTCGGGTCGTCACCGTCGAGCGGGGAATCGACCCTCGCGGCTTCGCGCTGATGCCGTTTGGCGGCGCGGGGCCGATGCACGCCGCGGCGTTGGCCGAAGAACTCGGGATCGCTCGCATCCTCTGCCCGCGCGCCAGCGGCGTGCTGTCGGCGCTCGGGCTCGTCGCCGCGGAGCGGCGCCGCGACACCGCTCGGACGGTGATGCTGAGCGGCGAAGCGCTGACGGCCGAGCGGGCCGCCGCTGAGGTCGAGAGCCTGCACGAGGCCATCGGCGCCGGCCTGGAGGAGGCCGAGCTCGAGCCAACGTACGAGCTGCGCTACCGCGGCCAGGCGTTCGAGCTCGCCGTCCGGGGCGCGGGACGCCCCGATCCCGCCGCGCTCGCCGAGGCCTTCGCCGCCGAGCACGAGCGCCGCTACGGCTACCGCGACCCCGACGCCGAGGTTGAGCTGGTCAACGTGCGGCTGGCCCTCGTCGTGCCGGGGCCCGAGGCGCAGCCCAGCGCGGCGCCGCCGGGCGGGCTCGAACCCTCGAGCCGTCGGGCCCGCTTCGGAGGCGACTGGGTCGAGACCGAGGTGCTGCGCGGCGAGCCGCCCGAGGGCGCGACGGTTGAGGGCCCCTGCATACTCGAGCTGCCCGAGGCGACGTTGGTGCTGCCGCCCGGCTGGAGGGCGGAGGTGGACGGGTATGGCACCGTGGTGGCGACGCGAAGGGACGGCTCGTGAGCCGCCTCGACCCGGTCTCGCTGCAGGTGCTGATCGGCGGCCTGCGCGCCGCCTGCGAGGAGATGGGTGCCGTGCTCGTGCGGGCCGCGCACTCGGCGAACATCAAGGAGCGCCGAGACTGCTCGACCGCTCTGTTCGATTCCGCGGGCGAGCTGGTGATGCAGGCCGAGCACATCCCGGTCCACCTCGGCTCGATGCCCGACGCGGTCGCCGCCGTGCTCGACCAGAGCCAATCCCCCGGCGACCTGTGGGTGCTCAACGATCCGTTCGAGGGCGGCACTCACCTGCCCGACATCACGCTGATCTCGCCGATCTTCGTCGCGGACGCCGACGAGCCGCTGGGCTTTGCGGCCAGTCGCGCCCACCACGCCGACGTCGGCGGCCCGACGCCGGGGGGCATGCCGGCCGACTCGAAGACGATCGAGGACGAGGGAGTGGTGATCTCGCCCACGCGCGTCGACGACGATGGGCTGCGCGAGCTCGCCTCGCGCATGCGCTCGCCGCAGCAGCGGCTGGCCGACCTGCGCGCCCAGCGGGCCGCGAACCAGACCGGCGCGGAGAGGCTGCTGGAGCTGGCCGAGCGCTACGACGTGGAGACGCTCCGAGCTGGGATGGCCGAAATCCTCGACTACGCCGAGCGTCGCACACGGGCCCGGCTCGCGGAGCTGTCCGACGGCGACTATGAAGCCGAGGACGTGCTGGAGGCCGGCCCGGACGGGTCGGTCGACGTCGCGCTGCGCGTGCGCGCCACGGTCGCCGGCGACTCGCTGCGGCTGGACTTCGGCGGCACCGACCCGCAGCTCGACGGCAACCTCAACTGCCCGCTGTCGGTGACGAAATCGGCCGCCTTCTTCGCCGTGCGTGTCCTTGCCGATCCCGACGCCCCGCCCTCCGCCGGCGCGCATAGACCGGTCGAGGTCGTCGCTCCCGAGGGCTGCCTGCTGAACGCGCGGGCGCCGGCGGCGGTCGCAGCGGGCAACGTCGAGACGTCCAGCCGGGTTGCGGACCTCGTGCTCACGGCGCTCGGCCAGGCGACTCCCGCCCCCGCGCAGGGCCAGGGGACCATGAACAACTTCACCCTTTCGGGTGAGTCCTTTACGTACTACGAGACCGTCGGCGGCGGCCAGGGCGCGTGTCCGGACGCCGACGGCCCAAGCGCGGTCCACGTGGCGATGTCGAACACGCTCAACACGCCGGTCGAGGCCCTCGAGACCGAGTACCCGTTGCGCGTGCGCGAGCTGGCGCTCAGGCGCGAAAGCGGCGGTTCCGGGCGTCATCGCGGCGGCGACGGGATCGTGCGGGAGATCGAGACGCTCGAGCCGGTGCGCTTCACGCTCCTCACCGAGCGTCGCAGGCACGCGCCGCGCGGGCGTGACGGCGGCGAGGACGGGGAGCGCGGTCGCAACCTGCTGAACGGGCGCGAATTGCCCTCGAAGGCGGCCGGGGAGCTTCGAGCCGGCGACCGCCTGCGCCTGGAGACCCCCGGTGGCGGCGGGCACGGGCAGCATGCAACATAAATCACAAACTTGGCTCAGAGGCGTGATTTCTCTAGAATCCGCTCCCTCAGCGGGCTCAAGCGCCCTCAGGCGCTGCCGGATGAGCCCCGAAACCGTTCACCCCCTGCCTAGACAAGCGACCTGATTTCATGCCTATTGCCTTCAAAGAGTGGGCTGTGACCGTCCGCGCCCTCGCCGAGGGCGAGCAGCTCGTCACCCTGCGTAAGGGCGGCATCCGCGAGGAGAACAAGCATTTCGAGCTCGAGCACGAGCAGTTCTTCCTCTATCCGACCTTCGACCACCAGCGCAACGACCTCGTGCGCGAGTCGCATCACCCGGAACTTCGCCGCGCGCTCGAAGAGGGCGTGTGGCCCGACGAGGAGCCCGCGCCCAGGGCGCTGCTTCAGGACGGCGGCATCCCCCAGCCCGATCGAGTGCGCATCCGCGCCTGGGCCGAGGTCGCCGACCACTTCGAGACCGACGATCCGCGCATCGTCGACGCGCTCTCTCCGTTCCACGTCTGGACCCAGGACTACGCCCAGAAGCGGCTCAAGTGGAAGCGCACACACCCACTGCACGTGCTGCTGCTGAGGGTGCACCGGATCCCGCGACCGGTGACCGTGCGGGTCAAGGACGAGTACCACGGCTGCCGCACCTGGGTCGAGATCGACCGCGAGCTGCCCTTCGAGGGCACGCCGGTGATGGCGGACGAGGAGTTCGAGCGCGCCGCCGCGACGATCCGCGAGCTCTGCCAGGCCGAGCCGGTCCCGGCCTAGGGCCACCGTAGCTCCAGCGCCGTTCGATCAGCTCGTGCGCGGGGCGCATCGCGCGCTCGTGCTCGGGATCGGTGGTGGCGGCGACGTCGTCGGCTCGCTGGCGCTAGCGCGCTACTGCGAGCAGCTCGGCACGCCGTTCGTGCTCGGGGGCGTCGCCTGGGAGCGGATGCCGATCGATCCTCACCCGGGACCGCGACCGTCCGAGCAGATCGTCGGCGGGCGCCGCCTCGGAGAGCGCGCGGTGCTGGCCGACCCCGAGACCTCGACGCCCGAGGGAGTTCGCTTCTCGGAAGCGCACGTAGCCGGATACCTCGGCACCGACACGGTGCTGATCGACGTCAGCGGTGGGGCCGTCGGCGCCGCCGAGGGGATCCAAGCGGCCGCGGCCGAGCTCGATTGCGACCTGGCGGTGTACGTGGACGTCGGCGGCGACGCCGTTGCCCTCGGGGACGAGCCGGGCCTCGCCAGCCCTCTGTGCGACGCGGTGATGCTCGGCGCGGGGCTGCGGCTCCGTGAGACGCTGCCGGGCGTCGTGGCGGTTCTCGGCGCTGGGTGTGATGGCGAGCTCACGCCCGATGAGGTCCTCGAGCGAGTCGCCGCGCTGGCCTCGGCCGGCGCTTGGATCGGCACCTGGAGCCTCACGGCGGAGATAGCCGACGAGGTCGAGCAGGCGGCGCTGCGATCGGGAACGGAGGCGAGCATGCAGGTGGTCCGCTGCGCCCGCGGCGAAACCGGGCTGGCCGAGATTCGAGCCGGCAGGCGCCACGTGCCGCTGGGCCCCGTCGGCGCCCTCGCCTTCCTCTTCGATCTGGAGGCCACCGCGAAGGAGCTCACCCTCGCGCGGGCGATCACAGACTCGCTCGAGATCGAGGCGGCGCGGACCACGCTTGACGAGCTCGGCGTGCACTCGGAGCTCGACTACGAGCGCACGCGCGCCGGCGAGGGTCCCTAGCCGAGAACCGGCGCAGGTCGCGAATCGCACGAATACACTCGCGCGTCGCGTGGGGAGGATCAGGTCAGCGCGAACAACCCTTGGCGGGCCGATCTGCCTCGGCCTCGCCGCTCTTGCCTGCGCGGCTGTGCCAGCGACGGCAGCCGCCGCGCCGACGCCCGGCGGCTACGGCGAGGACGACTTCGGCGGCTTTCACAACGTCCTGCCGCCCGGCCAGGGACAGACGGCGAACGCCGTTGATCTCGGACTCTTTCTGACCCTCGGGCAGCGTCCGCCGCACGACCACGACCAGTTCGACATGTACAACGACCTGGTCTACAACGCCCCGGGCGTCGCGGCGGGCACGCTCGACGACTTCTTCAAGGACGCGAGCTTCGGCACGAAGCCCGGCGACGTCGAACGCACCTACAGCCCCCGCGACGATGTGACGATCGTCCGGGACGGGTTCGGCGTCCCCCACATCTACGGCGCGGACCGAGCGGGCGCGATGTTCGGCGCCGGCTACATCGCCGCCGAGGACCGGCTGTTCTTCATCGACGCGTTGCGCCACTCGGGCCGAGGCGAGCTGGCTTCGTTCGCAGGGGGCGCGCTCGGCAACCGCGAGATGGACCGAGGCGTCTGGGCCGACACGCCGTATCGCGAGGCGGACCTGCAGATGCAGTTCGACCTCGGCGACGACCTCTACGGCGCCGCCGGCGCCCAGCTTC
>Ga0081538_10003665_pt1 | contig 14434 bp, 21 predicted proteins | sample TabmetS5T2R1_FD_71022 | JGI IMG/M metagenome (GOLD analysis project Ga0081538, IMG submission 71022) | Tabebuia heterophylla rhizosphere microbial communities from the University of Puerto Rico - S5T2R1 | ecosystem: Host-associated > Plants > Roots > Rhizosphere ... | reverse complement strand
ACGCGACGAGACGCTGGATCCGATCGAGCATCGCGAGGCTTGGGAACCGCAACGGCTCAACCTTCTGGAGGAGCAGCTCCATGTAGGCCTCCAGCTGCTCGCGGTTCGCGAGCGAGCTCTCGATGCGGTTCATGTGGTCGGCGCTCGGAAACTGATCCATCCGCACCCTCTCCATGAGCATCGCGATGTATCGCTCTTGGATGTCTGAGCCGCTCATTCGTACCTCCCGGCGAGTCGAGTATCGATCGCATTCCCATCTCGGGCCGTCCGAATCAAGTCAGCGCATCCACAAGGTTCAGGGGCTTCAGGGCTTCAAGACCACCTTGATCGCCCCGTCCTCCTTCTTCTGGAACATGTCGTAGCCGCGCGGCCCTTCGTCCAGCGGCAGCTTGTGCGTGGCGAGGTCCTCGGTGCCGAGCGGGTCCGAATCCTCGGTGACGAGCGGCAGCAGCTCGTCGATCCAGCGCCGGACGTTCGCCTGACCCATGCGCAGCTGCAGCTGCTTGTCGAACAGCTGCATCATCGGCAGCGGATTGACCGCGCCGCCGTAGACGCCGCTGATCGAGACGGTTCCTCCTCTCCGCACGGAGTCGATGCACGCGTAGAGGGCGGACAGCCGGTCGACGCCCGCGACGTTGATCAGCTTCTGGGCGAGCAGATCGGGGAGGAAGCCGGCGGCATCTTGGGCGAGCTTGGCGATGGGGGCGCCGTGGGCCTCCATCCCCACCGCGTCGATCGCGGCGTCGGCGCCGCGCCCCGCGGTTCGCTCCCGGATCGCCGCACCGATGTCGCCGTCCGCGTTCAGGTCGAGCGCCTCGACGCCGTGGCGCCGCGCCATCTCGAGACGTTCGGGAACGAGATCGACTCCGATGACGCGGTCGGCGCCCTGGTGCCGCGCTATCCGGGAGCACATCTGTCCGATAGGTCCGAGGCCGAACACGACGAGTGAGCCGCCTTCTGGAACGTCGGCGTAGGCGACCGCCTGCCAGGCGGTGGGGAGGACGTCCGACAGGAAGACGAAGCGCTCGTCGGATGGCCCCTCCGGCACTTTGATCGGACCGAACCCCGCCTGCGGGACACGGAGGTACTCGGCCTGTCCGCCCGGCACCTGGCCGTACATCTTCGTATAGCCGAACAGCGACGCGCCCTTCTGGTGCTCATGGACCTGGGTCGTCTCGCACTGGGAGTAGAGCTGCTGCTCGCACATCCAGCAGTGCCCGCAGGAGATGTTGAAGGGGATCACCACCCGGTCACCGGGTGCGATCTGCTCGACCTCGCTCCCCACCTCCTCCACGACCCCCATCGGCTCGTGGCCGAGGATGTCGCCCTCGTCCATGAACGGACCGAGCACCTCGTAGAGGTGAAGGTCGGAGCCGCAGATGCATGTCGAGGTGATTCGCACGATTGCGTCGGTCGGCTCCTCGATCGACGGATCGGGCACCGAGTCGACGCGAACGTCTCGCTTTCCATGCCAGGTGATCGCTTTCATGGAGGCCTCGTACCCAACCCCGGTACGGAAACGCGGGCGTACCTAGCGACTGGGCGGGTAGCCGGAAAGGAATGCCAGAGCCGACTACTCGCGACATCAAGCTCATCCAGTACCTGAACGAGGCGTACGGGAAGGAGAAGGAGCTAGAGACAGCCCTCCAAGCGCACATCGGGATGACAACCCGGCGGAGCTACAAGCAGCGCCTGCAGAAGCACCTGCGTGAGACGAAGGGCCACGCTCGTGCCGTAGAGCGGCGCATCAAGCAGCTTGGCGGCAAGCCGGAGCCCGTGCCCGAGGTGCTGACGGAGGCAGCCGACGCTGTGACAAGCGTTGCCTCGAAGGCGGTGGCCGCCGCCAAGGGGCCGCTGCACATGCTCCGAGGGACGGGTGAGGAGGAGAAGCTCCTAAAGAACGCCAAGACCGAGTACTCGGAAGAGGCCGAGGAGATCGCCACCTACACGGCGATCGAGACGCTCGCGGATGCAGTGGGTGACCGTGAGACCGCCAAGGTCGCGCGCTCGATCAGGCGCGACGAGGAGCGGATGCACCACTATTTGGAGGGCCTGATCCCGCAGCTCACGAGGGCCGTCGCACGAGCGGAGATTCCGGCTTCGGAGCGGAACGGCGGGCGTCGTCGCAGAAGGAGCAGCTGAAGCTCCGCCGGCTGCCGGGCACGGTGATCGAGACGGGCGCCGTGATCCTGGGCCCGGAGTGGCTGCATCTCGGGGCCGGAATCACCGTGAGCACGTTGGCGGTGCTGGTGGGCGACCGCGAGGGCGAGCTTCACGTCGGCGACCGGACCACGATCGGCCCCCACACCTATCTGCAGGGCATCGGCGGCATCTACACCGGCTCGGACGTCGGCGTGGGCGGGGGGTCTTGATGCTGACATCCGGGCACGCCGAGACACCGCCCGGCGCACCGATCACGGCCGCCCCGATCCGGTATGGGGCAATCGAGATCGGCGACGGGTGTGACATCGGAGTAGGCAGTGTTCTGCTCCCCGGCGCGCGCCTAGGAGCGGGCATCCAGGTCGGCGCCGGCGCGGTCGTTCGGGGCGAGCATCGGGCCGACAGCGTGATCGCAGGCGTTCCGGCGCGGCCGCTTAGGCGTCGCGGCGAGGGTGACTGGGCCGCCGGGCTGGCCACGGAGCCGCCCCGCCGACAACCAACCGGAGGCGTCACGTCATGAGAGTCGCGGTCGTGGGAGCGACCGGCAATGTCGGGACGAGCGTTCTGGACTCGTTGGCCCGCGAGCCCGCCGTTGATTCGGTGCTCGGCATCGCGCGCCGGCTGCCCGAGCTCCAGTTCCCGAAGACGGAATGGGCAGAGGCCGACATCTCGAGCTCGGAGCTCGTGCCCCTCCTTCAGGGGGCGGACGTGGTGGTGCATCTTGCGTGGCTGATTCAACCGGGCCGCGACCGCGCAACTCTGCGCGCCACGAACGTCGAGGGAAGCGCTCGAGTGTTCGACGCCGTGACGGGGGCCGGCGTGCCGGCGCTCGTGTACGCCTCCTCGGTGGGCGCGTACTCGCCCGGCCCCAAGGATCGACGCATCGACGAGGGCTGGCCTACGGACGGCATCGAGTCGTCCTTTTATGCGCGACACAAGGCGGAGGTGGAGCGCCTGCTCGACCGCTTCGAACGCGAGCGGCCATCGGTGAGGGTGGTGCGGATGCGCCCCGCGCTCATCTTCAAGCGCGACGCCGCCTCCGGCATTCGTCGGTTGTTCGCCGGCCCGTTCCTCCCCAGCCCGCTCGTCCGGCGTGAGCTGATACCGGCGGTGCCCCGGACCGAGCGGCTCTGCTTCCAGGCAGTGCACTCCGACGACGTGGGCGACGCCTATTGCCGCGCCGCGGTCGGCGAGGTGCGCGGTGCGTTCAACATCGCGGCCGAGCCCGTCCTCAACACCGAGGCGCTCTCCCGGCTACTCGCCGCGCATCCACTCCGTGTGCATCCGGGCCTGCTCCGAGCCGGCGCGGCTCTCAGCTACCGATTGCACCTGCAGCCGTCCGAGCCGGGCTGGCTCGACATGGGTCTGGCGGTGCCGCTGATGAATACGACGAGAGCGCGGAACGAGCTCGGCTGGAACCCACGCCACGGCGCCAACGAGGCGCTCAGCGAGCTGCTCGCCGGGATACGAGATCGCGCGGGTCTCGACACCCCTCCTTTGGCACCCCAGACAGGTGGACCTCTGCGCCTTCGCGAGCTCCTCACAGGGGTCGGGCGACGGGGCGGCGTTTAGGCGCTCTCGCCGGGTATCAGCACCGCGACAACGACACGGGAGGTTGGAATGGCGACCGAGACCGGTCAAATCACCGGGACCAAGGACAAGGACTACAACATCATCTGGTTCACCGAGGCGTGTCTCAGCAACGTGCTGCGCCTCGAGACCTATATCGAGGACGCCGAGCGCGCGAACGACGCCGAGCTCGCCGACTTGTTCCGTCGCGCGCAGGCGGAGAGCCGGAAGGGAGCCGAGCAGGGCAAGGCGCTGCTGGGCCGGCGCCTCGCCGCCTGACCCGCGGGTCGGCGGCGCCGTGAGGATCGGCTACTTCCTCGCCACCGAGCAGTTCACACCAGCAGAGCTGCTCGCGCAGGCGCGCGCGGCCGAGCGGGCCGGCTTTCACGGGATCTGGATCTCGGACCACTACCACCCCTGGAACGCCGAGCAGGGTCAGTCGCCGTTCGTGTGGAGCGTGTTGGGCGCTCTCGCGGGGGCGACGAGCCACCTACGGGTCACGACGGCGGTGACCTGCCCGACGGTGCGCATTCACCCGGCGATCATCGCGCAGGCGGCGGCCACGACGGCCGTCATGCTGGAAGGGCGATTCCTGTTCGGGGTCGGGAGCGGCGAGGCGCTGAACGAGCACATCCTCGGCGACCCATGGCCGATCGCCGATGTGCGGCTTGAGATGCTGGAGGAGGCGATCGAGCTCATACGACGTCTCTGGAGCGGCGACACCGTGAGCCACCTGGGACGTCACTACCGCGCCGAGCACGCCCGGCTCTACACGCTCCCGGACGCACTGCCGCCAATCCTCGTATCCGGCTTCGGGCCTAAGGCGGCCGAGCTGGCCGGTCGCGTCGGCGACGGCTACTGCATCACGATGCCCGACGCCGAGCTGATCTCGCGGTTTCGGGCCGCCGGAGGGAGTGACGGGCTGGTACAGGCAGGGGTCAAGGTCTGCTACGCGTCCGATGAGCCGAGGCGCGCAAGACCGTCCGCCGGCTCTGGCCGAACGAGGCGCTTCCGGGCGAGCTGGCCCAGGTGCTGCCGACGCCTCAGCACTTCGAGCAGGCCACGGAACTGGTGACCGAGGAGATGCTCGCCGAAGCGGTTCCCTGTGGGCCCGACCTTGAGCGCCACCTTCGGACGCTTCAGGAGTATGCGGACGCAGGCGTCGACGAGCTGTACGTGCACCAGATCGGAGGTGGACATGGCCGCTTCTTCGACGTCTACGCGCGCGAGATCCTGCCGCGCTTTGGCTGAGCGCCGGGTGACGTGGGCGATGAAGCAGGCAACGATGGGGTACAAAGAGCCAAGTGATGGCGAAAATCCTTTACAAGCCGCTCGGCCTGGTGTTCGGGGTCCTCGGCGGCATATTGGCGGGCACGGTCTTCAAGCAGTTCTGGCGGAGAGCCGCGGGTGAGGAGGACGCGCCCGACGCACTTCAGAGCGAGTACGGCTGGCGCGAGGTCCTACTCGCCGCGGCCTTGCAGGGCGCCATCTTCGGGCTGGTCAAAACGGCCGTCGACCGAGCCGCCGCCCAGGGCTTCCGCAGGATGACCGGCATCTGGCCCGGCGACTGACCTGGGGCGCACCCGTCTGTGCCGGCGCCTGCGTCAGGGCGCCCTTCTCGGGTAGACGCGAAGGACTCACCCTCGACCCCGAAAGGCCCTCACATGATTCTGCGAATCGACCGTCTGCAGGTGGAGCTGCCCCCGCCCTCGGACCCCGATCCCGACGGGGCCGCCGCCGTCCAGGAGCTGATGGGCGGGCGGTTTGGCGAGCTCTCGACCCTGATGAACTACACGTTTCAGTCCTTCAACTTCCGCGGGCGCCAGGGCGCACGTCCGTTCTACGACCTCGTCGCCAACATCGCGGCCGAGGAATACGGCCACATCGAGCTCGTCGCGACCACCATCAATACCATGCTCACCGGCGCGTCCGAGAGCCCCAACGGCGACGGCTCGCTCGGAGACGCGCTCTCCCGAGCGAAGAGCGCCCGCAACACCCAGCAGTTCATAGCCGGCGGTCAAGCCGCGCTGCCGCAGGACTCGATGGGTCGGCCCTGGAATGGCGACTACGTGTTCTCGTCAGGCGACCTCGTCGAGGATCTGACTCACAACTTCTTCCTCGAGACCGGCGCCCGCAACAACAAGCTCAAGGTCTATGAGATGACTGCGCATCCGGCGGCGCGCGCGCTGACCGGATACCTGCTGTGCCGCGGCGGCGTCCACCAGGTCGCATACGCCCGCGCGCTCGAGAAGCTCACCGGCGCCGACTTGACCAAGCTGTTTCCGACGCCGCGCATCCCCACCGAGAAGATTCCCGAGTGCCAGCCGCACATCGAGCGGGGCGAACACAAGCGGCTCTACCGGTTCTCCCCGGACGACTACACGGAGATCGTGGCGGTGTTCAACGGTCCGCACCCCGAGACGGGTGAGGACCTCGAGGTCGCCGACCAGCCGCCCGAGGGCGCCCTGCCGAACGACCTGCCGCCGCAGACGGCCGTCTTCGCACCCGACTACGCGCCGGAGGAGATCACGGAGATCGCCGCGAAGCTGCGCTCGGCGGCGGGCCTGCCGAAGCAGCCGACGGGGCAGGTGGCGAACGAGGGAGAGACTCTGGTCGACAAGGTGAAGGACAAGCTGGGCTGATCGCTCGGCGCTAGTTGAATCACGTTGTGAACGGTTGAGAAGCCATCCGGGTCCGTCCCGAGGCTGTGGGTCTGCGACTCACAGCTCAAGGAGGACCCGGATGGACTTCCACGCTAGCCATGCGCTCGGACTTCGGCAGCGCCACGCGCTCGTCACGGCGATCTAGTGCGGGCTGACGCTGAGGGCACCGGCCACCGCCTTCAGCGTGTCGCCGGCGACCGTTCACCGTTGGTGGCACCGCTGGGTTGAGGCGGCCGAGGAGGAGCGCCGGACCCGCGTCGTGATCGACGACGACTCCCGGCTCGCCTACGTCGAGCTCACCGCCGCGAGGACGCGCAGACGAACGCCCGCACCGCTTGAGCGCTACGACCGTGGGCAGGACGGCTAGTCCGTGCCGTGCGGGCCGGGCGCGTCGGAGTGCTGGTCGGTGGAGCCAAGCGGCGTGTCGCCCTCGCCGCTGGCCTCCTCCGGGACCTTCTCCGAGAGCTCCTCCGCTTCAGGTGGCTCGGCGGTTTCGGGAGTGTCCTCGTCCCGGTTTTTGGGAGATTCTGTACTCATCCGCGCTCCTTGCTCCCTCAGCGAGGGATTCGACATTTCAGATCTCCGACGGTCTCCTACCCCGTGCGCTGCGGGGTACGCTCCCGCCCGAGTTCGTCGATCCGCGCCCAGTCCGGATCGCGGTTTCCCACGGCTCGGAGCGCTGGCCGTCCGGGACGGAGGCAAACTCGCGGGGTTAGGTTGCCGCTATGCCCCTCCCCAAGGCCCTTGCGCGGTTCAACCTCGTCGTGACCAACCCGGTCGCGCGCCGCGTGGCGGGACGGCTCCCGGGCTTCGCGATCGTCACGCACGTGGGGCGGCGCTCCGGGCGCACCTTCCGGACGCCCGTCAACCTGTTTCGCGTCGACGAGCGCTACGTCATCGCACTCACCTACGGCTCCGACACCCAGTGGGTGCGCAACGTGTTGGCGGCCGGTGAGTGCGAGGTGGAGACCCGCGCCGAGAGGATCCACCTCGTCGGCCCGGAGCTCGTGCACGACCCGGGGCGTGAGTTCGTTCCGGCTCCCGTCCGGCCGATCCTGCGCGTGCTGGACGTCGACGACTTCATGGTTCTGCGGCCGTTTTCGCCAGCCGAGCCGGGGTAGTCGAAGCGCATGTGGCCATTCACCATGTTCGTCACCGCGTTTGCACTTGCGCTCGCCGCGACGACGCTCGTGTTCGGGGTTGGAATCGTGGGCGTGCCGGTGGCGCTCGTGGTTCTCGCAATCGGGTTCCTCATGGATTTCCGAAGGCACCGAACCCAGGACCAGCTGCTGCACGACCACCGCCAGCAGGCGAGGGAGAACAAGGTCGACTTCACCCCGCGCGATCGCCAGACGCTGGTGCCGGACCGGCAGCGTTCGTCTGGCGGCGGCTAGCGCGCCTCTTCGGCTCGGCGCCGCTGCGGGCCGACGGTGTGATTCGGATCGGCCGCGGACTGAAAGCCCGCCCTGTCGAGAGTGGCCCCGCCGAGGAACGCGATCCCGCGGGTGCGGTCTAGGTCGCCGCCCTCCCAGAACGCGGCGCGCGTCTCGATCACGCGGTCGGCGATCATGTCCGTCGCGGTGTCGAGGTCGAGCTCCTCCCACTCGGTTGCATGGGGCCGGCGGTACTTCACCCTGTACTCGCGCGCGGGACTGTTCACGTACTGCTCGGTGGCCGCCCCCTTGGGACAGAGGCGGCCGCGCGAGATCGGGCTGTCCGGATCGCCCTCGATCTGCACGACCTGCCCGTCCTTGACATACACCCTCTGCCCACAGCCGACCGCGCAGTAGGGGCAGACGGATCGCACCACCCTGTCGGCCGTCGCCGTCCGCGGAGTGAGCTCCTTCGAGCGACGGGACTGCGCGGAAAGGCCGAGGCCGCGCGGGTCGCAAAGCTGACGAAGGAGCGCTGGCAGCACGCCCCGAGCTACGCGTCGTCGGGGCCGACGTCCAGGACGAAGACCTGAGCCGCCATCTCGGGCTCCTCGACCTGCACTCCGCCCATGACGCCAATGACCGCGCGCCCGGTGAGCTGCTCGACCTCGTTCTTGAACCGCGTCCGCATGGCCTCATGGAACTGCACCCGGTGCTCGAGAACCGCCTCGCCGCGTCCCGCCTCGCGCAGCGTTCGCTCGTCCGGCGTGAAGCCGCCGCGAACGACGACCGTTATCACGTCGCCCTGCCAGTAGGTGCGGGCCTTGGTCGGTCCTCTCCCGTAAGACTCCTTGTACAGCTGGACGATCCGCCGCGAGATCTCCTCGAGCAGTTGGCCCTCTCGCTCGGGTGGCCGGTCGCTCACACGACCCAAAGCAGTCTCTTTCACGCGGACTCCTTCTCACGTGTCCCCGCGCCCCGCGCCCCTAGGCGCGCTGCGCTGGGGCTTCGCTTTTGCCTGCGCCGCCTCCGCATCCGCTCGCGCGGGCGCGGTCTCAGCGTCCACCGAGACTATCGCGATGGCGGCGCCAGGACGAACATCTCGACGATGTAGTCGGGGTCGAACAGGATCTGGCTCTGGTAGGTGAGCACCCGCCGCCCGGTGATCTCCTCGACTACCTCAATGAATCGCGGCCCCATCTGCTCCTGGAAGCGGAGCCGCACGTTGCGCACGAGGGGCTCGTCCTTGGCCTCGAGCAGCGTCCGCTCGACCGTGGTGAGGCCGCCCTTCATCACGCAGAAGACGAACTCGCCGTTCTGGAAGGCGCGGGCCTCCTCAGGCCCTCGTCCATAAAGCTCCGCCTTCAGCCGCACGATCCCGCGTGACAGGGCGTCGAGCGTCTCCCCGGAGAGCTGATCGTCTTCGTCCATGCCATGCGTATACCCGCGCGGGACGGGAAGATGGACCACGATGCCGCGCTCGATCTGGAACGGCACGATCACCTTCGGGCTGGTGAACGTCCCGATCAAGCTCTACTCGGCCACGGAGTCGAAGACAGTCCGGTTCCACGAGGTACACGCGAAGGACGGCGCGCGGATAGAGCACCGCCGCATCTGCCCGAAGGAGGAGCGCGAGGTCCCCTACAAGCAGATCGTCAAGGGGTACGAAGTGGCCCCCGAGGAGTACGTCGTACTCGAAAAGGAGGAGATCAAGGCCGCGGCCGGCGACCGCGGCAAGGTGGTGCACCTGGACGAGTTCGTGGACAGCGCGGACATCGACCCGGTGTTCTACGAGAAGACGTATTACGTGGGGCCGCGCGACGACGCCGACGCCTTCCGGTTCCTACACGAGGCGCTGAGGCGAAGCGGCCGAGCCGGGATCGGGCGCTTCACCTTTCACGACCGGGAATACCTGGTGGCGGTGCGCGCCCTCGACGGCGTCATCGCCCTGCACACGCTTCGCTTTCACGACGAGGTCGTGGCGGGCGCTGATCTGGAGCTGGACGCTGGAGGGCGAAAGCCCTCGAGGCGCGAGGTGCAGATGGCCGGCCAACTGGTCGATTCGCTGTACGAGGACTTCGACCCCCGGAAGTACGAGGACACGTATCGCGAGGCCGTCCTCGATCTGATCAAGCGCAAGGCGTCGGGCGAGGAGATCGACCTGCTCGAACAGGAGGAGCCGGAGCAGGGAGAGGACCTGGCCGCGGCGCTCCGGGCGAGCCTCGAGGCGGGGAGGTAGCGGTGCCGCGCGCGCTGTGGAGCGGCTCACTGAGCTTCGGCCTGGTCAACGTCCCGGTCCAGCTCATCAGCGCCGCGCGCGACCTCGACTATCACTTCCATGAGCTGCACGAGAAGGACAAGGTCCGGATCGAGCAGCGGCGCTTCTGCTCGAAGGAGGACGCGGAGGTGATGTGGGAGGAGGTGGCGCACAGCTACGACCTGGACGGCAAGCAGGTGATCGTCACGGACGAGGAGCTGGCCTCCGTTCAGCCGCGGAAGACGAGGACGATCGACATCGAGGCCTTCGTCGATCTGGCGGACGTCGACCCGATCCACTTCGATCACCCCTATTACCTGGTCCCGGCGGGGGAGAGCGAGGGGACACTGCGTGCCTATCGGCTGCTGGTCGAGGCCATGGGCAGGAGTGAGCGGATCGCCCTCGGCCGGATCGTGATGCGCACCAAGGAGTACCTCGTAGCCGTGCGGGTCCGCGAAGGGGCGCTGGCGCTGACGACGATGCTGTTCCACGACGAGGTTCGAGATAGCGACGCGATCAAGACCGGCGGCAGGAAGCCGACCCGCAAGGCGCTCGAGAACGCCGTCGCGATCATCGAGGAGCTCTCGACCGAGTGGGACCCCGAGCGCTACACCGACTGCTACCGCGAGCGGCTGAAGCGCGTAATCGACCGCAAGCGAAAGGGCGAGCGGATCCGCGCGCCGAAGCCCGAGCGACAGCCGGCCCCGGCACCTGACCTGATGTCCGCGCTGCAGCGGACGCTCGACCGGATCAAGGACGGCGGCGACGCTCGCGCGGCGCGGGAAGCCGCCGATGGAGAGCAGGACGGCCGCGAAGAGCTGGAACGCCTTGGGCGCGCTGAGCTCTACGAACGTGCGCAGGGGGCCGGCATCTCCGGCCGCTCGAACATGTCAAAGGGCGAGCTCGTCGACGCGCTCGTGAACGACAGACAGTGAGGTGAAAATGGGGGTATTGGACAAGATCTTCCGCCGCGGGAAGGGACGCGAGTCAGACCAGCGCCCCGAGGAGGGTCCCCCGGAGCAGGTGGTCGACGATGTTCCCCAGGACGCACGGCCCGAGGCGACGAGCAGCCCCGGCGGGCCCGGCCCGGGCACTGAGCGCCGGACCGGACACCCGGACGAGGCTGAGGAGGGCGACTAGCGGGAGCTAGGCACCGACGGTGTGCTCCTCCTGGAGACCGGTGCGATCCGCGCCCTCCTTGGCCGCCTCGGCCTGGCGGAGCTGGCGGTTCACATGGTCCCAGTCGAGGTTCCGGAAGAATGCCTCGACGTACTGCTTGCGGCCGTCGGGGGTGGCGCCGAAGTCGCGCACGTAGGCGTGCTCGTACACGTCGATGGCGAGCACCGGCACCATGTTGTAGACCGCCCAGAGGTTCTGGGTGTCCATGATGTAGTTGAAGAGCGACCCGTCGTTCAGGTCGTAGCCGACCATCACCCAGCCCCGCGCGGCCGAGGCCGCCTTCTTAACGGCGTTCGACCACTTGTCAACGCCGTTGAACTCCTGGTCCACGATCTCGGCGAAGCGGCCCTCAGGATCGCCGCCGTCGCCGCCGAGGTGGCCGAAGTAGAGGTCGTGGTTCTTGTATCCGAGTAGCGCGAACGTGTAGTCGACGGAGACCGCTCGCAGCTCCGAGAACACCTGGTTGCCCTCGATATCCGCGTAGTCGAACTCGTTGAGGCGCCGCCGGCACTCGTTCGCCTTCTTCGCGTATCCCTCGTAGAGCTTGTAGTGGTCCTCCATCGTCTGCTTCGAGATCCCGTCCAGGTCCTTCTCGAACGCGACGAACTTGCGTGGCTTCAGCTCGTCCCAGGGCATGGCATCGCCTCCTGCTCTTCTCGGGTTATCTCTTTCTCGGCTACCCGCGGCGGATGGGCCTACACGCTCGGCTCCATCGCGGTTAACACGCCCGTTCACGGGTAGGCCGAAGGGGACCCTCCCCCCTACCGTTCACCGACGTGCCCTCCGATCGCTGCCGGCGGGCCGTCGGTGGACGGGGGGGCCCCCGGCACACCCGAGCGTCAGCGTGTTACGAGCTCCTTGAGCTTGCCCGCGAACGACTGCCGGAGGACGCGGCCGGCGGCAGGGTCGCCATGAAGGAGCGCTTTGCTCAGCTGGGTGGCCTGATCCAGCGTGATATGCGGCGGCAGCGGCGGCACCTCGGGGTCGGTGACCGCCTCGTAAAGCACGGGCCGTTCGGCCGCGAGCGCCTCGTCCCACGCGTTCGCCACCTGGTCGGGCGAGTCGACCCTGATCCCCTTCAGCCCGAGCAGCTCGGCGAACCGCGCGTAGGGAAAGTCCGGGATCACCTGTGAAGCCTCGAGCTTCGGATCGCCGGCGAGCACGCGCTGCTCCCAGGTGACCTGGTTCAGGTCGTGATTGTTCAGCACACACACGACGAGCTGCTTGTTCCCCCAGCCCGGCCACCTGTCCGCGACGTCGATGAGCGCGTTCATCCCGAGCATCTGCATCGATCCGTCGCCCAGGGCGGCGATCACCGGCCGGTCGGGATAGGCGTACTTTGCGGCGAAGGCATACGGCACGCCGGGGCACATCGTGGCGAGCGTCCCCGAAAGCGCCGCCCGCATCCCCTTGCGAAGCCGGAGGTGTCTCGCCCACCAGTTTGTGGCCGACCCCGAGTCAGCGGTGAGAATGCAGCGATCGGGGAGGCGCGGGCTGAGCTCATGGAAGACGAGCTGCGGGTTGAGGGGGTCCGCGCCCACGTGCGCCTGCTCGTCGAGGATCTCCCACCAGCGCCGCACGTTCGCTTCGATCTCCTCGCGCCAGGAGCGATCGTCCTTGCGCACGAGTTGTGGCATCAGCGCCTGCAGCGTGTCCCTCGAGTCGCCCACGAGGGCGACCTCCATTGGATAGCGGATGCCCAGAAAGCGCCCATCGATGTCGATTTGCACCCCGCGCGCCTGGCCGGGCTCGGGCAGCCACTCCGAGTAGGGGAAGCTCGACCCAATCATCAGGAAGGTGTCGCAGCCCGACATCATCTCGTCGCTCGGCTTGGACCCGAGCAGCCCGATCGGGCCGGTCACGAACGGCAGGTCGTCCGGCAGCGCATCGCGCCCGTTCAGGGCCTTGGCCACCCCGGCGCCCAGGATGTCCGCCGCCTCGATGACCTCGTCCGCCGCTCGTGCGGCGCCCTGGCCGATCAGGATCGCGACCTTCTCGCCCGCATTCAGGACCTCCGCCCCGCGGCGCAGGTCCTGTTCGCGCGGCACCACGCGCGGGCTCGCGCCGGTCGGTGCCGAGTACACGGTTCCGTGCTCGCGCGGCGGCTCCTCGAACGGCTCCTCCTGGAGGTCGGAGGGGAAGATGACGCACGTCACCGACCGGGTTGCCCGGGCCACGTTCACCGCGCGGTCGATCAGATGTCGCGCCTGTCCCGGCTTCATGCAGACCTGGATGAACTCGGAGGCGACGTCCTTGAACAGCGTCGTCAGGTCGATCTCCTGCTGGAAGTTCGAGCCCAGCGAGTAGGTGTGCTGCTGGCCGACGATCGCCACGACCGGCTGGTGGTCGAGCTTCGCGTCGTAGAGGCCGTTCAGCAGGTGGATCGCCCCAGGGCCGGAGGTGGCCAGGCACACTCCCACCTCACCGGTCAGCTTCGCGTGAGCCGTGGCGCAGAACGCGGCGATCTCCTCGTGGCGTACCTGCACGAACTCGATCTCGTCACCGTGCTCGTGAAAGGCGCCGATGATTCCGTTGATCCCGTCGCCCGGGTAGCCGTAGATCCGCTCGATCCCGTTCTGGTGGAGGCGGCGGAGCACGTACGCCCCGACGGTCTCAGACATCCGCGAACTCCTTTCGATCTGGGCCCGAGTCCTGGCTACCCGCGCGCGCCTCGGGAAAACTGTCGGCCAGCGCGATCGCCGCCTCGATGTGCGAGAGGTGAGTGATCGCCTGCCGCGGTCTGGCAGTCGCCGATCAGTCCGTAGTCAGTGAGCGGCGGGTACCTCTCGCGCTCGCTCATGAGGCGCGGCTACCCCGCCGCCGCTCGACGGAAACGGCTCATCCTGCGAGAGCTCGAACCAGACCGTCGTAGAGGTCTCCCCCCGCTCGATTCCCCACCGGTGAGCCAGCCGATCCACGAGGACTAGGCCGTAGCCGTTCTCCCTGGGCGCCGGGGTCGTCTCTCTTCGAGGCCACTCGAAGCCCGATCCCGGATCGGTCACGGCCACCCTGAGACCGCGGGACGATCGGGCAACCACGACCTCGACGGGCAGACCGGCGACGGCGCCGCCGTGCCGGACGGCATTCGTCACCAGCTCGGTCATGAGGAGGACCAGCTCGTCGCGGACCGCTTCCGGAACGCTGCCGTTCCCGGCGGCGACTGCCTCTCGCGCCCAGCCGGCGGCCTCCGGGCCGCCCGGCAGCGTCAGCTCCATCAGGGTGCTCGACTCGGT
>Ga0081538_10003664_pt1 | contig 14435 bp, 17 predicted proteins | sample TabmetS5T2R1_FD_71022 | JGI IMG/M metagenome (GOLD analysis project Ga0081538, IMG submission 71022) | Tabebuia heterophylla rhizosphere microbial communities from the University of Puerto Rico - S5T2R1 | ecosystem: Host-associated > Plants > Roots > Rhizosphere ... | reverse complement strand
TGAACACCGGCACGTGCCACTCCTCGTACGCACGCTCCAGGCCGAGCACGTTCGCGTAGAACGCGTGCGATCGCTTCAGGTCAGAGACCGTGATCGCGACGTGGTCCAAGCCCTGGGTGCGGAGCGGCTCCACCGCCCCCTACCACCAGACGGTGTTCTCGATGTCCTCGAGCTCGTCGACGGGAGTGGTGTAGACGCCGGACGACAGGTACTTCCAGCCGTCGTCCGGGACGAGGAAGACGACGTTGCCCTCGTCGAGCTCTCCGGCGATGCGCACGCAGATCGCGGCGATCGCGCCGGAGGAGACGCCGGCGAACAGGCCCTCCTCGTGCAGCAGCTTCTGCGTCCAGACGATCGCGTCGCGATTGGACACCAGGATCTTGCGATCGAGAATCGAGAGGTCGATGATCGGCGGGATGAACCCGTCGTCGAGCGAGCGCAGCCCCTGGACCAACTCACCCTGAGCGGGCTCGGCGGCGACGATCTGCGTGGCGCTGTCGCGTTCCTTCAACCGTCGGCCCACGCCCATCAGCGTGCCCCCGGTGCCGAGGCCGCCTACGAACGCCGTCACCTCGTCGAGCTCCTCCAGGATCTCGGGCGCGGTGCCCTCGTAATGGGCGCGAGGGTTGGCCTCGTTTCCGTACTGGTACGGCATGTAGTAGGAGCTGTCGGCGCCGGCCATCTCCAGCGCCAGCTCGACCGCGCCGTTCGACCCCTTGGCGCCCTCCGAGTAGACGATCTCGGCCCCGTACATGCGCAGCAGCTGGGTGCGCTCCTCGGTGACGTTGTCGGGCATCACCACCTTCAGCGGATAGCCCTTGCGGCGGCAGATCATCGCCAGCGAGATGCCCGTGTTGCCGGAGGTCGGCTCGAGGATCGTCTGGCCCGGGGCGATCAGGCCGTCCTCCTCGGCGCGCTCGATCAGCGCGCGCGCCACGCGATCCTTGACCGAGCCGGTGGGGTTGTGGCTCTCGAGCTTGGCGTAGATGCGGACGCCCGGCTTCGGGCTCAGCCGCTTGAGCTCCACCAGCGGCGTGTTGCCGATCGCCTGGACGATGTCGCCGTACTTGCCCCCGCAAGGCCTGGTGTCGAGGCCTCCCTCCATAAAACTTCAGAAAGTGTAGTACCCAGCCCGCGCCGGCGCGAACAGGTCTCGGACGCGGGCCGGAGCGGCTGGGCTACTCGGTGACGACGGTGTCCTCGTGCGTGTAGGCGGGGGCGCAGCAGCACAGCAGGCGCAGGGGCTCGCCGTCCGCTGCCCACAGCTTGTGGCGTACTCCGGGCGCGATCACGACGGTGTCGCCCGGCCCGATCTCGCGCTCCTCGTCGCCGAGGCGCATTCGCCCGCGCCCGTGCGTGAAGAAGTAGATCTCCTCGGTCGTGCGGTGGTAGTGCTCTTGGGTGGATCCGCCCGGCGGCACGGTCGCCTCGGCGAGGCTCTGGTTCAGGGCGTCGCCGCGCTGCGGGTGCGCGACTTCGCGGATCTCGGAGCCGTCGAGCGTCGTGAACGACTCGACCCCGTGAAGGTTCGTGACCTTCACGCGCCGCCGGCCATCGCCGGCAGGATCACGATCGTGTCGTGGTCGGACACGAGGGTGCCGAGCCCGTCGAGGACGCGGACGTCCTCGTCGTTCAGGTAGACGTTGACGTAGCGGTTGAGCTCGCCGTCCTCGGAGAAGAGCTGGGACTCGGTGGCCGGGTGCTCGGCGGCCAGCGCGCGGAGCACCTCGCCGACGTCGGCCCCCGATGCCTCGACCTCCTTGGCGCCACCGACGGAGCCGCGCAGCACCGGAGGGATCTTGATGGTGCTCATTCCGGCGGGGGACCCTATCCGGCGCCCGCGCAGAAGGCCTCGTAGTCCGGGAAGACGCCCATCTCCTCGTCGGAGATCTCGCCCGGCTCGCGCGAGCAGATCGGGCAGTCGGGGTCGCGCCGGACCTTGAGCTCGGTGAACGTAGTGCCGAGTGCGTCGTAGAGCAGCAGGCGACCGGCCATCGTCTCGCCGGCGCCCGTGACCAGCTTGATGACCTCGACCGACTGAAGCAGCCCCATCACGCCCGGCAGCACGCCGAGCACGCCGGCGGCGCCGCAACTCGGCGCCAGCTCGGCCGGCGGCGGCGTGGGATAGAGGCAGCGGTAGCAGGGGCCCTCGTAGGGATGGAAGACCGAGAGCTGGCCCTCGAAGCCGAGGATCGAGGCCGACACCACCGGGATCTGCTTGCGCACACTGGCATCGTTCAGCAGGTAGCGGGTGGGGAAATTGTCGAGCCCGTCGACGACTACGTCGTAGCCGTCGATGATCTCCATGATGTTGGCCGGGCCGAGCCGCACCGGGTGCTTCTCGACCTTCACGTCCGGGTTGATGTCGTGAATCGAGATCTCGGCCGAGTCGACCTTCGGCACGCCGATGCGGTCGTTCGTGTGGGCGATCTGGCGCTGCAGGTTCGACAGGTCGACCACGTCGTCGTCGACGAGGCCGATCGTGCCGACGCCCGCCGCCGCCAGGTAGAGCGCGGCGGGCGAGCCGAGCCCGCCGGCGCCGAGCAGCAGCACCTTCGCATCGAGGAGCTTCATCTGCCCCTCGAGCCCGATCTCGGGGACGAGCATGTGGCGCGAGTAGCGCTCGCGCTGCTCGGCGGTGAGCGCGCGCGGGACCTCGACCTCGTAGCCGCGGTCCTTCCAGAGCGTGATGCCGCCGCGCATGGACGCGACGTCCTCGTAGCCGAGCAGGTCCTGCAGCGTCTGGGCGGCGAAGGCGGAGCGGTTGCCCGAGGCGCAGTAGAGGATCACGCGCTGCGAGCGGTCGCCCACGGCGCCCTCGATGCGGGTCTCGAGGTGGGCACGAGGCACGTGCAACGCGCCCGGCAGATGCGACTGCTCGAACTCGTGCTGCTCGCGCACGTCGACGATCACGGCCCCGTTGCCGTTATGCGTCAGCTCGTGGACCTCCCTGGGGTCCACCTCCTCGATCTGCTCCTTGACCTTGCGCAGCAGCTCCGCGCCACTCGCCATCGCGCTATTCCCCTAAATCTCGGTCCGCTTTCAATACTTCAGAAAGTGTAGCGGCAGTCAGCCGACCCGTCCGGCCTCCTCTCGGGGCCGCTTCAGCAGTCCCTTCGGGCCCTGAAAGGGTACCGGGGCGCCCTCTCGGGCGCCCCGGCGAAAGACCCAGACCTAGATTGTGCGGAAACCCCCGGGCAGGTGTCCCTGCCGTTCGAAGCTTCCTGAGCATTTTCGTCCCGGCGCCCTCGTGCCGATATGGGGTGGAGACCCCATTTGTCCCGGCTGGGGTCCTTCCGATCCATGACGCGAACGTGACTCGGCGTGACGACTCCCTAATCGGCCAGGTGGTGGCGGCAAACGTCGTCCTGGTCGCGCTCACCCTGCTCGCGGCGAGCCTCGCGGCCGGCCTCGACCTGACCGTGGAGAACCAGCGCTGGTCCTTCATGATCCTCGCCCTCTCGATCGTGCTCACGCTCTGCGTGAACCTGTGGATGCTCCAGCGCCGCTTCCGGCCGCTCGAGCGGTTGATCGACCGAGTGGAGCGCATCGATCCCGCCGAGCCCGTGGCACACGCGTTCTCAGAACCCGAGCCCATCACCGAGATCGACCGCCTCTCGCACTCCTTCCGACGCCTCCTCGACCGGATCGAGGAGGAGCGGCGCCGCTCCGGCACGCTCGTGATGCGCGCGCAAGAGGAGGAGCGCCGCCGCCTCGCGCGCGACCTACACGACGAGGTGAACCAGGCGCTTACCGCCATCCTGCTCCGCCTGGAGGCGCTCGCCCAGGACACCCCGCCCGCGCGTGCTGGCGAGCTGGCCGAGCTCAAGCGGCTCGTGAACCAGGCGATGGACGAGCTCCTGAACCTCGCTCGCCACCTGCGTCCGACCGCGCTCGACGACCACGGCCTCGTGCCCGCGCTCGAGGCACAGCTCAAGCGCTTCTCGGCGCGGACCGGCGTGGAGGTGCGCCTGAACCGGGCGGGCGATCCTGACGAGCTGCCGGAGGACGTCCAGACGGCCCTCTACCGGGTGACGCAGGAGGCGCTCGCCAACGTGGCGCGCCACGCCGGGGCGACCGCTGTCGAGGTCGACATCGAGCTGGCGGTCGACAGAATCGAGCTCCGCGTGCGCGACGACGGCGCGGGCTTCCATCCCGGCGCTGTGGCGCGCGGCGCCCAGGAAGGCCGCGGCGGGCTCGGTCTGCGCGGCATGGCCGAGCGCGCCCGCCTGGCCGGCGGGGAGCTCGACGTGCGTTCGGCGCCCGGTGGCGGCACGACCGTGACGATGACGATCGGACGCTCGGGATGATCCGGGTCCTGATCGCCGACGATCACGGCATGGTCCGCGCGGGGCTCCGGATGCTGATCGAGCGCCAGAACGACATGCAGGTGGTCGCCGAGGCGGACGACGGGGTGGCGGCGCTGGAGTCGACCCAAGCGCAGCGGCCCGATGTGGCCGTGCTGGACGTGTCAATGCCGCGCATGACCGGGCTCCAGGCGGCGCGCGAGATCCGCTCGCACGTGCCCGAGACGCGCGTGCTGCTGCTCTCGATGCACGACGACGAGCGCTACTTCCTGGAGGGACTCGAGGCCGGCGCGGCGGGCTACGTGCTCAAGCGCGCCGCCGACACCGACCTGATCGGCGCCGTGCGCACCGTCGCCGGCGGCCGGGCCTTCCTCTCGGACGAGGCCCAGCGGACACTCATGGACGAGTGGCTGGAGGGCGGGCGCTCGGAGCCCGAGGATCCGCTTACCCCCCGCGAGCTCGAGGTGGTCAAGCTGATCGCCGAGGCGTTCACGAACCGCCAGATCGCTGAGACGCTGAAGCTGTCGGAGAAGACGATCGAGTCCCACCGCGCGAATGTCTTCTCGAAGCTCGGGATGCGCGACCGCGTGGAGCTGGTGCGCTACGCGATCCGGCGCGGCCTGGTGGAAGCCTAGGCCCGGCAGGGCGCTGCCCAGTGGGGGAAATCCGTACGAACCCGCGCGAGCCGGGCCATCCCGGGTTACGTTGAACTCCGGCAAACGACGACGGCAGGGGAGCTTGGAATGAAGGGGCTCGGCAGGAAGCTGGCCGGCGTGTCCATCGCCGGGCTATTGGCGCTGGCCGCAGCGGGCTGCGGTGACGATGACGATAACGGAGGCGGCGGGGCCGCCGCCGCCAAGCCGGCCGAGCCGACCAAGCTCGCGATCGAGCTGAGCGGCTCGGCGAAGAAGCCGACGTTCGAGGTGCCGCAATCGATCGAGGGCGGCGTGGTCGAGATCAGCTTCACCAACTCGGCCAAGGGCGGCCACAGCGCCCAGTTGGTGCGCGCCGAGCAGGGACATACGCCGCAGGAGGCGATCGCCGCGGGCAAGGCCTGGGGCGAGAACGGCAAGCCGCTGCCCGACTGGGCGCTGACGGCCGGCGGCCTCGGCGACGTCGAGCCGGGTGAGACGGCCACGGTGACCCAGGAGCTCGCTCCCGGGAAGTACCTCGTGGCCGACCTCGAGTCCGGCGCCAACGCCGAGTTCGAAGTGACCGGCGAGTCCGGAGGCGGCGAGCTGCCGAGCGACGGCGGCACGATCGAGGCCACCGAGTACGGGTTCACGGCAAGCGGCCTGAAGGCCGGCGGCGCCCCGATCCTGTTCGACAACACAGGCGGCGAGCCGCATTTCATCGCCGCCGTTGGGATCAAGCCCGGCAGGACGATCGCCGACGTGCGGAAGTTCTTCGAGACCGAAAAGGGCGAGCCCCCGATCGACGAGAGCCGCAGCTTCAATACCGCCGTCATCGAGGGCGGTGAGCGCCAGTCCATCGACGTCGAGCTCGAGCAAGGGGACTACGCCCTGCTGTGCTTCGTGCCCGACCGCGTGGGTGGCCCGCCTCACGCAGTCAAGGGGATGATTTCGAAGGTGACGGTCGGCGGCTGAGCGTCGCCTGAAGCAGCTCGCGGAGCTCGGCGAGCATCTGATCGGGCTCCTCGAAGACGTCGGTCCAGGTGTAGCGGCGGAAAGCGTCGCCTCGCGCGCGGGCTTCCCGGTCGCGCCGACGGTCCTGTTCCCAGGCATAGCGGGTGTGGTGGAAGCGGTAGGAGTCGAGCTCGACGGTGAGGGCGTCCTCGGGCCCACGGCAGTCGACATAGTGGGCGCCGGGTCGCCTGTTCGTGATCGGCAGCGGGAGGCGTGCGGCGCGCAGCCTTGCTCGGAAGCCGATTTCGAGCTTGCTGAGCAGGGTCGGCGCGTCGCCTTTGACGATCGCTCGCAGCAGCCTCGCTCCGGCCGCCCTCGGGTGCCTGTCCTGCACGGCCTCTACCTGGGTTGGTGTGACCCGATAGCGCACGGCTGCTTCGTGGGCCGCTCGCGCGAGCTCGTCGAACGACAGCAGTGAAGGGACGCGCACCAGGGTTGCCGGCACTGTCGTGACGGGGATCCCGCGATGGCGGGTGGCGTCCCTGGGGTCCATCCGGCGCTGTCTCCGCGGCTGGATGCCCTTGACCCTGCGCTCGGTCGGCGCTGTCACCTCCGGTGGTGGCGACGGTCCCCTCAGCAGCCCCCACAGCCACGCCGCTGACAGGCCGCTCAACACCGCGCCCTCACCGCATGCCTTGACGGCCGCCATGTAACGCGCCTCAACGCTCGGCGCCTTGTGTCCGACCCGGTAGACGCCTCGAAAGACAGCAATAAGTGAACCGGTCCGGAGCCGGTGGGCGATCTCGTCTCTGCTGATGTCGGCCTCAAGCAGCTCAACCCGAGTCACCACTCCGTGCGCCCGCGCCGCGATTCGGGCGATCCTCTGCTCAACCGTCCTGAGTTGTGTGGCCACTGGCCGTAGAAGTCAGGACGGTGCCCCGATTCGCCCCTCTACGCTCCTGCGGAGAGTGAACCCGCGGGTGCTGATCACTCTGTTTCTCGTAGCCGTCTTTGCCCTCGGGGCGATCGTCCTCGTGGCGAGCCGGCGCGACGCGAACGGCGGTGAGCCCGCCGCCACGGCCGGCTTCCAGGGCGCCCTCATGCCGGAGGGCGTCAGGGCCCCCGACTTCAATCTCACGAACCAGGACGGGGCGCCGATCTCGATGCGCGAGCTCCGCGGCACCCCCGTGGTGGTCACCTTCCTCTACACGACCTGCGAGGACACCTGCCCCATCCAGGCGCAGACGGTGCGCGGCGCCCTCGACCAGCTCGGCCACGACGTGCCCGCGATCGCGATCGCCGTGGACCCGCCGCGCGACACCCCCGAGCGGGCCAAGGCGTTCCTGTCGGAGCAGCGCGCGCTCGGCCGGATCGACTTCGTGCTCGGCAAGCGCGCCGAGCTAAAGCCGCTCTGGAAAGGCTTCTTCATTCGCCCCCAGACCGTGACCGAGGAGCACCAGGCACGCTTCACGCTCGTTGACGCCGAGGGTTTCCAGCGCGTCGGCTACCCCGGATCGGAGGCCACTCCGGAGCGGCTCGCGCACGATCTGCGCCTGCTGGAGGCGGAAGGCTGAGTTTCTCCTACCCTGCGAGTAGGATTTAGCGACCGATGATGTTCTCGACCAAAGCCGAGTACGGCGTGCGCGTGATGGCGCACCTGGCGAGGAGCGACGCGGGCAGGCCGATCTCGCTCGGCTCGATCGCCGACGCCGAGGGCCTGCCGCTCGCGTACCTCGAGCACCTGGTCCAGCGCCTGCGCAAGGCCGAGCTCGTGGAGTCGCGGCGCGGAGCGCACGGCGGTTACACGCTCGCGCGCCCCGCGGGGACCATCACGATGGCCGAGGTGGTGCGCGCGCTCGAGGGCGACATCGCCCCGATCGAATGCATCAGCGCCGATCCGGACGGGACGCTCGTCTGCGTCCGCGAGGGCCAGGAGGGCCACGACCCCTGCCCGACAAAGCTGCTCTGGACCCGTGTACAGGGGTCCATCGTCCGCACCCTGAACGAGATGACGCTGGCCGACCTCGCGAGGCCGGCTGGCACCCGGAAGCAAACGGAGACCGTTACCGCATGACCCTGGAGATCCAGAACCTGCACGTCCGCACCGAGGAGCGGGAGATCCTCCACGGCGTGGACCTCGTCGTGAAGAGGGGCGAGACACACGCCCTGATGGGCCCGAACGGCTCGGGCAAGTCCACGCTCGCCAACACGCTCATGGGCAACCCGGTCTATGAGGTCACCGAGGGCCGGATCCTCCTGAACGGCGAGGACCTGACCGAGGCCGATCCCGACGAGCGTGCAAAGGCCGGCCTGTTCATGGCCTTCCAGTACCCGGCCACGATCCCGGGCGTGTCGGTTGCGAACTTCCTCCGCATGGCGATGAACGCCACGCGCGAGGAGCCGATCAAGGTCAAGGAGTTCGGACAGCTGCTGGGACGGAACATGGACCTCCTCCGGATCGACCGCGACTTCACCAGCCGCTACCTCAACGAGGGTTTCTCCGGCGGCGAGAAGAAGCGCGCGGAGATCCTCCAGCTCGCGATGCTCCAGCCGGAGTTCGCCGTGCTCGACGAGACCGACTCCGGCCTCGACATCGACGCACTGCGGATCGTGGCCCAGGGTGTGAACGAGATGCGGGAGCCCGAGCGCGGATTCCTGATCATCACGCACTACACGCGCATCTTGGGCCTTGTCCACCCCGACTTCGTGCACATCATGCTCGACGGGCGGATCGTGCGCGAGGGTGGTCCGGAGCTCGCCGACGAGCTCGAGGAGAAGGGTTACGAGTGGGTGCGCGAGGAGGTGGCGGCCGGTGCCGGCTGAGTTCGTCGAACAGCGCCGCCGCGCCGCGCTCGAGGCCTACGAGGCCGAGCCGGTCCCGACCTGGCGCCGCTCCGGCTTCTGGACGACCTCGCTGCGCGGCCTCGACCTCGACGCCCTCGAGCCCAAGCGCTACGAGCCGGTCGAGGAGCTGCCGCAGATCGTCCGCGACGACCTCGGCGACGAGGAGCACGCCGCGCTGATCGTCCAGCACGGCGCGAGCGTCGTCTACTCACACGTCGCCGACGAGCGCATCACGGTGATGCCGCTCGAGCAGGCGGTCGAGGAGCACCCTGAGCTCGTCGAGCCCTACTTCGCCAAGCGGCTGCCGTACGACGAGGCCAAGTTCGCGGCCGGCACCGCCGCGTTCTGGACGGGCGGCGTGTTCGTCCACGTGCCGAAGAACGTCCAGCTCGAGAAGCCGATCCAGGTGGTCTGGCTGATCGACGAGCCGGGCACCGCCCAGTGGGCGCACACCCTGGCGGTCGTCGGCGAGCACTCCGAATGCAAGCTGCGCGAGTACTTCATCGCGCCGGACTTCGAAGGCCAGGCCCTCCATGCGGGCGCCTTCGAGCTGTACGCGCTCCCGGGCGCCCAGGTCGACCTCGCGCACTACCAGGACTGGGGCAGGGGCGAGGTCTACGACCTCTCGACCCGCCGTGTCGAGGTCCGCCGGGACGCGCGCGTCAAGTGGGTCCCGATCCACCTGGGCGGCCACCTCACTAAGCAGAGGCTCGACATCATCACGGCCGAGCCGGGCTCGGACATGCGCCACACCGGGCTCTACTTCACCGAGCGCGATGAGCACCTCGACCTGTTCACCTCGGACAAGCACGAGGCCGCGCACACCACGGGGGACACGGTCTGGAAGGGCGCACTCACCGGCGATTCGCGCGCTTCCTACGAGGGCCTCATCCACATCATCCCGAAGGCGACCGAGGTGGACACCTACCTCCAGACGCACCAGATGCTGCTCTCGCCGAAGGCCAAGGGCGATGCGATCCCGTCGCTGATCGTCGAGGTGGACAACGTCAGGGCCTCCCACGGCGGCACGGTGGGCGAGCTCGACCCGGACCAGATCTTCTACATGATGACCCGCGGCGTGTCGCGGGCGGAGGCCGTGCGGGTGCTGGTGGAGGGCTACTTCGAGGAAGTCGTCCAGCGGCTCGAGGACCCGGGCCTCGAGGATCTCGTGCGCCGGCGCGTGGCCGAGAAGCTGCACGGTGCCGAGGACCAGGTGCGCGAGTTCATCGGGGAGCGGGCGGAGGCCACGTGATGGGAGCGCTAGCCGAGCATCCGCTCGTGGACGTCCGGGCCGACTTCCCGGTCCTGAACCGGGTGTTCGACGGCAAGCGCGTCGCCTATCTCGACTCGGCGGCCACGGCGGAGCGACCACGGCAGGTGGTCGAGGAGATGGACAGATTCCAGCGCTCCTCCTACGCGCCGATCCACCGCGGCGTCTACGAGCTCGCGCGCGAGGCGACGGACGCCTTCGAGTCCGCGCGCACGCGGATCGCCGAGTTCGTGGGCTGGGATCCGGCCTGCTCGATCTTCACGCGCAACGCCACCGAGGCGATCAACCTGGTCGCCTACTCCTGGGGCCGCGCGAACATCGGCGCCGGCGACGAGGTGCTCATCACAGAGATGGAGCACCACTCGAACATCGTCCCCTGGCAAATGCTCTGCGAGGACACGGGCGCGCGGCTCCGCTACCTGACGCTGACCGAGAACGCCGAGCTGTCGCTCGACGAGCTCGACTCGGTGCTCGCCGAGGGCCGTGTGAAGCTCGTCGGCGTCGCACATGTCTCGAACGTGCTCGGCACGATCAACCCGATCGCCGAGATCGCCCGGCGGGCCCGGGCGGCCGGCGCCGTCACGCTCGTCGACGGCGCGCAGGCGGTGCCCCAGCTGCCCGTCGACCTGGGCGAGCTCGACGTCGACTTCTACGCCTGGACCGGGCACAAGGCGCTCGGGCCGACGATGGGGATGCTGCACGGAAGGCGTGAGCTGCTCGAGGAGATGCGACCGTTCCTCGGCGGCGGCCACATGATCTCGAGGGTCGAGCGCGAGCGCTCCACCTGGAACGAGCTGCCCCACAAGTTCGAGGCCGGCACGTCGGCAGCCACCGAGGCGGTGGGGCTCGGCGCCGCGGTCTCCTACCTGGCGGCGGTCGGCATGGACAACGTGCGCGCGCACGAGCGCGACCTCACCGCCTACGCGCTCGAGCGGCTGCCCGAGGTCGAGGACATCACTCTCTTCGGGCCGACGGACCTCGACCGGCGCGGCGGGGTTGTGGCCTTCGCCATCGAGGGGATCCACCCGCACGACATCGCCGAGCTGTGCGACCGTCAGGCAGTCTGCGTCCGGGCGGGCCATCACTGCGCGCAGCCGCTGATGCGCACCCTGGGCGTGGGCGCCACCGCCCGCGCCTCCTTCCACGTGTACAACGCCCGTGACGAGGTCGACCGGCTGGTCGAGGCGCTCACGGGCGCTCGCGAGGTGTTCGGGCTGTGAAGCACAGGTCCGAAAACCGAGGAGATCAAGGACGCAGGCCCGAAGCCTTGGTCGGTCAAGGCGAGGGCCGAGGACGCCGAGATCCGAAGGTTTGCAGGCCCCTGTGATGGACGCGCTCTACCGCGACTACATCCTCGAGCACTACAAGAACCCGCGGAACTTCGGCGAGCTCGATCCGCATGATCTCGAGTGGCACGATCACAACCCGCTCTGCGGCGACGAGCTGGGGGTGCACATCGTCGTGGAGGACGGGGCGATCAGGGAGTTGCGTTTCCACGGCCAGGGCTGCGCGATCAGCCAGGCCGCCGCATCGATCACATCCGAGGACCTGATCGGCCTGCCGGTGGAGGACGTTCAGGCGCTGGACGCTGACTGGGTGATCGAGAGGCTCGGCATCGACATCTCCCCCACGCGCCGCAAGTGCGCGCTGCTGTCCCTCAAGGTGATGCGCGGCGCGACCACGGGCGACGCGTCCTGGCCCGAGTAGCGGCGCTCAGACGCGGGCGGGGCGGTCCGCCCCGGTGGCCGGGTTGTCGAGCGCCCAGGCGGCGATCTTGTCCGATCCCTGGATGACCTCGTCATCGTCGGTCACGAGCACGGGCACCCAGTTGTCCCCTGTGAGCTCGCGGATCTTCCCGCGCATCGGGTTGAGGAAATCGGGCAGCACGGCCCACCCGTAGACCCTCTCGACGTCGGGCTCCCAGCCCGCCTCAGTGAGCGCCCGGTACGCGTTGCGGCACGGGTGCCCGCCGGGGCGCCAGGGCGCCTGGAACGTCCCCCAGCACACATAGAGCCTCATGCGTTGACCCTACCCCCGGCCCGGATTCAGGGGTTGACAGATACCGTCAGTATTTGGATACTGACGGTATGCAGGCCGTGCCGACTCGGGTCGAGCGCCAGGCCCAGACCCGCAGCGACCTAGTGGACGCCGCCGAGCGGCTGTTCATTCGCCAGGGCTTCCACCCCACCTCGGTGGACGCTGTCGCTGCCGAGGCCGGCTACACCAAGGGCGCGGTCTACTCGAACTTCGCGTCGAAGGAGGACCTGTTCCTGGCGGTCTACGAGCGTCGCGTGGACGCGCGCGTGGCCGAGATCGAGGCTCTGCTGGAGGCGGCCCCGACCGCGCGCGAGGGCTTGGAGCTCGTCATCCCGGGCAATCGCGGCCGGCGCGAGACCGAGGACGGCTGGATGGCCGTCTTCTTCGAATTCTGGGCACACGCGCTCCGCCACCACGAACTGCGCGAGCGCTTCGCCGCCCAGCACCGCCGGGTGATCGAGCCGCTCGCCAGGGCCGCCGCCGCCCTCGCCGAGGAAGACGGCACGGAGCTGCCCGACGACCCCCGCAAACTGGCCACCGCCCGCTACGCCATGCAGCTCGGGTTGCAGCTCGAGCGCCTGACCCAGCCTGACGTGGTGGACGAGGAACTCGGCCTGCGCATGGGCAGGCTGTTCATGGATGAAGGAGGACGGGATGGGCTACCGGACGGTACGCCTGAAGGACTTCGCACAAGGACTCCGCGAGAGCAAGGATCTTCTCGAGCGTGAGCGCTGGCCGCGCGAGCGGCTCGAGCGCTTTCAAGAGCAGCGCCTGCAGGAGCTGGCGCGCTACGCCTCCGAGCGCTCGCCGTTCTGGCGCGAGCGCCTGCCGCGCGGACGCGTGACGCTCGAGGACCTGCCGCCGCTCGGCAAGGCCGAGCTGATGGAGTCGTTCGACGAGCTCGTGACCGATCCGCGCCTGCGCCGCGACGAGCTGCTTGAGCACCTCGCCGAGATCGACGACGACGTCCTCTACCTAGACGGATTCCGCGTGATGACCTCGAGCGGCTCATCCGGACGGAAGGCGGTGTTCGTCTACGACCGGGCGGCCTGGCGCGGCATCCTCACGCAGTTCCTGCGCCGCTCGGACTGGACCGGCGCCAAGCCACGCCTGCCCCGTCTGCGCCTGGCGATGATCGGCGGCGCGGCCCCGACGCATATGAGCCGGCGCGGGGCGCGCTCCCTGGACGTCGGAGTCCACCGCCTGCTTTCGCTGGCCGCCACACAGCCGCTTCCCGAGCTCGTCGCAAGGCTCAACGAGTTCCAGCCGCACCACCTCAGCGGCTATCCGTCGGTTGTCGGGCTGCTCGCCGGCGAGCAGGAGTCGGGCCGCCTGCGCGTGACCCCCGAGGCCGTGTTCACGAACAGCGAGCCGCTCACTCCGGAGCTGCGCGAGCGGCTCGAGCGGGCCTTCGAAGTGCGGCCGTTCAACTTCTACGCCACAACGGAGGGGCTCTACGGTCACGACTGCCCCGAGCGCTCGATGCACCTGTTCGACGACATGTGCATCGTGGAGAACGTCGACGACGAGCACCGCCCGGTGCCGCCCGGCGAGGTAGGCGCTCGGCTGCTGGTGACGAACCTCTTCAACCGCGTTCAGCCTCTGATCCGCTACGAGATCACCGACCTGATTGCGGCGGAGCCAGAGCCGTGCCCATGCGGCCGCTCGCTCATGCGAGTTCGCTCGCTCGAGGGCCGCGCCGAGGACGTGCTGTGCCTCGGCGGCGTCTACGTGCACCCGCTCCAGTTCGCCCTCGTCACCGCCGACCCGGACGTGCGCGAGTTCCAGGTCGTGCAGCAGGGCGACGGGCTGCGGCTCCGGGTGGCGCTCCGCAACGGCGCCGACGAGGCACCGGACCGGCTGCGAGCACGCGTGGGAGCACGGCTGGAGGAGCTGGGCGTGCGGCAGCCCGCGGTCGAGGTTGAGACGGTCGACGCGCTCGAGCGCTCCCCGGCGGGGAAGCTGCAGATCGTGGTGTCCGCGCCCGGGTCGAGCGCCGCGGCCGCGCCTGCGCCTTAGCCGCCGGCTATTCGACGAAGCAGTACGAGTCGCTCGACGCGTCGCCGCCCTCGAGGCGGGTCTGGTGCACCCGGCGGCCGCGGAAGTCGTCGCCGTGGGGGAAGAACCGCGGGTCCGGCGTGATGCCGCCGGATTCGACGTCGGCGTCGATGCGAGCCATCCAAGCCCCCACCCCGTCGGGGTAGAAGATCTCGTCCCAGGAGGCGTAGAGCGAGTTGGTCGCGTATACGCGCCGGCCGTCGCGGCTCACCTCCACCATCTGCGGCCCGCCGGCCAGGCGCAGCTCGGGCGCGGCGGGGTGCGGCTCCCCGCCGACGATCCCCCCCGGGCGCAGTGAGCCGGCCCCCCCCCGGGTGTGCGGGGCGCCCCCCC
>Ga0081538_10003663_pt1 | contig 14440 bp, 15 predicted proteins | sample TabmetS5T2R1_FD_71022 | JGI IMG/M metagenome (GOLD analysis project Ga0081538, IMG submission 71022) | Tabebuia heterophylla rhizosphere microbial communities from the University of Puerto Rico - S5T2R1 | ecosystem: Host-associated > Plants > Roots > Rhizosphere ... | reverse complement strand
ACCGGATCACCAACGCGCACCTGCTGTCGGCCATGACCGACGAGGAGATCTTCTCCATGGCCACCTCGGTCTACGACAGCTATGTGGAGGTGCTGGAGACCGGGAGTGTCGAGGCACTCCAGGCCTACGCGCGCGATCTGTCGGAGCGGATCATCCCCCGGGGCGTGGAGACCTACGAGGTCGTCGGCATCGTCCTGCTGCTGCGGGACATCCTGGCCCGGTCGCTGTTCGAGAAATACCAGAAGGACTTCGAGCTGCTGAACCGGGTCCTGGACGCCTACGAGCCGGCTGCCAACCGCATCGCCAACACCGTGGCCGTGAGCTTTGTCCAGGAGCGCGAGCGCGTCATCCGCCAGCAGCAGGATGCGATCCGGGAGCTGTCCACGCCCGTGCTCCAGGTCCGCGAGCGGATCCTGATCCTGCCCATCATCGGCGTCCTCGACGAGCAGCGCGCCAACCAGTTCACCGAACAGCTCCTGGCCGGGATCCGCAGCAATCGCGCCAAGGTGGTGGTGATCGACATCACCGGCGTGCCCGACATCGACTCCGAGGTCGCCAACCACCTGCTGCAGGCCGTGGACGCCTCACGGCTCATGGGGGCCAACGTGATCCTGACCGGCCTGTCGCCGGAGATCGCCCAGACCCTGGTGACCATCGGGGTCGACCTTGACAAGATGAACACCGTCGGCGACCTCCAGGGCGGCGTCGAGGAGGCGGAGCGCCTGCTCGGATTCAACGTCACCAAGTCCGAACCGGTCGACAACCATCTGCACTGACTGGATGGTCGAGATGCTGGTTTCGATCCTGCGGCAGGGAAGCTATCTCATCGCCTCGATCCACGAGGCGCTGAACGACCGCGAGATCGTCCAGTTCCAGCAGGACCTGGTGGAGCAGATCGGCACCCATCGCGCCCGCGGCATCATCATCGACGTCGCCGCGCTCGACGTGATGGACTCCTTTGGCTCCCGCACCCTGCTCAACCTGGCCCATGCGGCCCGGCTGCGCGGCGCGGAGACGGTGATCGTCGGCATCCAGCCGTCGGTCGCCTTCGCGATGGTGCGACTCGGCATGGGCCTGGACAACGTCCACACCGCGCTCGATCTCGAAGAGGGCCTGGCGTATCTGCAACGGCTGCTCCAGGAAGGCCAAGAGCACCGGGCCGAGCGATGACCGCAGCCGACCAGCATGGTGCGCTGTGACCGGCGACGCCTACGAGCGGTTCCGGCGCGACTACGCTCCCGTCTTTCTCCAGTACCTTTCCGACCGTGGCGAACGGGGCCGCCAGGCGGCCTACGAGCTCGGCCGGCGGGCGATCGGCGAGCAGCTGAGCGTGCTCGACCTTGCCCGCATCCACCACACCGTGCTGCTGGACGTCCTCAAGACCCACAGGAGCTCCCAGGAGCTGGAGCACATCGCCCAGGCGGCATCGGAGTTCCTGGTCGAGGCGCTGGCCGTGTTCGAGATGACGCAACGGGGCTTTGCGGAGCTGGTACGCCAGCCACCTTCGGGCCGCCGACGGCGATCCGGCCGATAGCGCAGGCACGGCTCGTCGTCGGGACGTCATCCCGGCCCGGCGACGTGGTCATAGAAGGTGACGGACGGATTCGGGGGGCCGCCCGTCGGCGGCCTGCCGCCCGGCGGGGCGGTCCCACGTCGGGCGGCGCCGCCACCCTCACCGGCCAACAAGGAGTGAAGGACGCCGATGGAGACAGGCAACGTGGACGTAGTGCTCAATCGGATCACCGCGAGCGAGTGCAACGTGGCGGCGGAGGAGCTGGCGCGGTGCCTCGACCCCGCTCTGCCGGTTACCGACGAGCTCTTGACCGCAAGAGAGCTGTTGGCGGCGTTCCTCAATGACCTCAACAACGAGTGTCTGGCTCGGTGGGGACCCCAAGTGGAAGCCAGCCAAGCAGGGCGTCTGAGCCGCGTTCCTAGGGCAGCAGGGCCACCTCGGCCAGGCGTCGGCCCTCCATCGGGACGAAGGGGCCGTTGACCGTCAACCGGCGCGCCTGCCTCGGCGAGAACAGGTAGGTCGTCTCGCCGCCGCAGATGCCGTCCGATTCGCCGGGGGGCTTGATCCAGAGCAGCGCGGCCAGCCCGGCCATGCTCGTCGTGGTGGTGGGGGGATGGCCCAGTCCCTGGCGTCGCGGGTTGCACCACTCGTCGTCCCGCTCGGGATCATCCGGAGGTGGGCCGAGGCCGTTTCGGGAGGTGTCGACCACGAACTCGCGATGGCCCAGGAGATCCGAGAGCTCCCGGCCCCATTGGTAGCTCTGTCTGGTCGTCTGGCGGTTGGCGACGTTGACCGAGAAGCCCTGGGCATACTGGATGCCGGCGCGCAGCAGGCGCTGGGCCATCTCGCCGGTGCTCTGCCAGCGGGCGTGACCAGCATCGATATAGACGTACTGGCCGGCGTCGGCGAGCCGCTTGACGCTGCGCTTCAGCAGGGCCGCGCGCTTGGCGTCGAAGCAGTCGGCGGCGACGGCGTCGGGTTCGACCATGATGGCGGCGCGTGTCGAGCCCAGATGGTCGATGAGCCGGTCGATCCAGCGACGGTAGTGGCTGCTCGTGCGGGCGCCCTGGTGGGAGGAGCTGCAGCCGCGGTCGGGGATGTAGTAGGCGACCAGCACCAGCAGGGCCCGCTGCTGGCGGGCCCGGGCGGCCAGCCCGGGGAGCTTGGCCAGGTCCTGGGGGCCGTTCAGCCAGCGCGCCTGCGGCCGGGTGGTGATCGGGTCCAGCCAGCCGGCTCCATGCGCCCGCTGCCAGCGGGCGCCCGCGGTCTGGATGTCCAGGAGCAGCCGGGCACCGCGGAACGGATGCTGCAGCGGCGCGTAGGTGACCGCCGGCGGGTCGGGATGCACGGTCGTGTCCGGCGTGTTGGCGCAGGCCGCGACGAGCGCCGTCATGACGGCGGCCACCAGTGCGGCAGTGAGGAGCCCGCGCATCGCTTCGCGACCTGGCGCCCGCATGGCTACCCCGGCCGCCAGTACCGGCTGACGCGGTAGATCCGGACGCCGTCGTCGCCCGAGCCGAACCCTGCCACCGCCACCGCGTGCTCGCGTGCCTCGGTGACCGTGGGGTACTTGGCCACGCCCGCCGGGGTGGCGTAGTACCAGTTCGGGAGGACCAGATAGTCGATGCGGCGCAGCTGCTCGCGGACGGCCGGGTCGGTGTCGAGCTTGTAGACGATGATGGGCTGCGGGTCGAAGCCGTAGTGGTGGACCAGGTCGGTCCAGATGCTGTCGTGGACGACCAGGACCCGGTCGCGGGGGACATTTCTGGCCAGCCACTGGGTGGCCGACCACAGCGGTGGCTCCTGCGGCGCCTGCAGCATCGGCCGCAGCGTCGGCGTCCACGACCCGACCAGCGCCGCGGCCAGGCAGACCGCGGCCAGGCCGGTCGTCACGGCTCGCAGGCGCTGGAGCGGCAGGCCCGACCCCCGCCAGCTCGCCGGTGGTCGGAAGGTGGCCAGCCGGCGGTTGCCGGCGACGATCTCGACGGCCCCCACGACGACCAGCGCGCTCCAGGGCATGAGGTTGACCACATGCATGAACGGCACGTAGCCGCCGCGGACCAGGACCAGCCACTGGATGACCAGGATGAGGACCGCCGGCCGGAGCCGGCGGGCCAGCAGGGCGATCGGGATGGCGACCAGCCCGGCCAGCAGGAGCCACCGGTCCATGCCCAGCCACTGGCCGACCATGTGCGCGGTGGGACTGCTCGGGTCGAGGAGCGAGCCGCTGGACTCGCGCTCCACCAGCTGCCATTTGGCGGTGCCGAGCAGGCTGTTCCGGCCAGCGCCCTCCAGCAGCTCGCCCTTGTAGAGGGCATACAGCGGGTACATCGCCATCAGCAGCAGCCCGGCGAACCCGGCCACCGCGATCACCTGCGGACGGTTGCGACGGTCCAGGCTCTGGGCCATCGCCCAGACCAGCGCCGGGAGCGCCACCAGCGCGGTCTCCTTGGTCAGGGCGGCCATGGCGAACGACAGCGCGGCCCCGGTCGCCGCCGCGATGCTCCGGCGGGGGGAGACGGCCAACACGAACGCCAGCAGCAGCCAGGGGGTGACCAGGTTGTCGAGGAACGTCCAGCGGCTGTACATCAGCTCGAGCGGGCAGAGCCCGAACAGCAGGACGGCCCCGGCGGCACCCAAGCGGCTGAACCGGAGGCGACGGCCCAGCGCGAACAGCAGCGCGCAGCTGGCCAGCTTGGCGAGCAGCATGCACTCGTTACCGAAGCCGATCGCCGAGTCGTGCCGGTTGAACCCGTTGGTGAGCATCGACCACAACGAGAGCTGGATCCAGCCCGCCGGCGCGTGGTCGTAGATGTAGGAGTAGGGCGAGAGGGCCTGCCGGTACTGCAGCGACCAGGCCTGGGACAGGTAGGTCCCGGGGTCGTCCACCCATCGGGGGAAGCTCCACATCCCCATCGCGTGGACCGCCCCGACCAGCGCCAGCAGCGGGACCAGCAGGCAGGCGCTGGCCGCGTGCCGCCGGCACCACTCCACGGCGACGATACGGGCCTGGCGACGCAGCGACAGCCCTTCGCGGATGTCGGTGAGCTCGGGAAGCTGGACCGAGGTCATGAGGGCTTCTCGGCCATCGCCGGCTGCCGCGACCTGGCCGCCGTCATGCCGAGGTGGACGCCCTGGTGGCGGGTCTTGACCCAGTTGTTGCGGCCGATCGCGAACCGGGCCGTCGCCCAGACCGCGGCCACCGACAGCACGACCTGGAACGGATAGGCGCCCAGGACCAGGCCGGCATAGTCGCGCAGCCGCACCCGCTCGCCGAAGGTCTGCCCGAACTGGGCGAGCAGCACGACATCCAGCAGCACGGTGAGGACGCTGAGGGCGAGCGGCACCGTCGCCAGCAGCGTGAGCAGGACGGGCGCCTTGTGGAACAGGGCCAGGCCGAGGGCGACCGGCGCGAGCAGGCCGGCGATGGCCTGGAAGAACTGGAAGCCGAGGACGTAGATGGCCAGGACCCGCTGGCTGAGGGTGGGGAGCCGCAGCCAGTCCCGCTCGACGAAGACGTGGATGAAGCCCTGCATCCACCGCACCCGCTGTCTGACGAAGCCGGCCAGGGTGGCCGGGGTCTCCTCCCTGGTCACCAGCTCCTCGATGTAGACGACATCGACCTTGAAGCCCAGGACCGAGGCGAGGATGCCGATCTTGCAGTCCTCGGTCAGGCAGCCCTCATCCCAGTAGCTGCCGTATCGCCGGTGGAGGGCCTCGAGGAACTCGCGGCGGAAGAAGACCGTGTTCCCGCCCAGCGGCATGACCCTGACCGCCGCCTGGAGCTTGAGGCGGGACTGGAACCACTTGAAGTACTCGAGCACGTTGGCGACCCGCCACCAGGCGCTGGCGTGGGCCTTCCACCATCGGCGAGCCCGGGCCAGCCGCCCGGAGGGGAGCGGCACGGTGTGCGGGTCGGAGGCGAAGTTCATCAGCTGCACGCCGCACTGCACGATTCCCGCGCCGGTGGTGCGGAACCGGTAGTCGACCAGCTTGAGCAGGTCGGGGTGGAACAGGTCCTCGGCGTCGGCCACGCCGACCCAGGCGAAGGGGATCTGGAGCTCGTGCAGCATCTCCACCGCGGCGTTGAGGCCGATCGGCTTGTTGTGGACCTCGGTCTGCTCCGGATACGGGCACACCAGGACCCTGCCGGGGTGCTCGCGCGCCATGCCGTGGGCGATCGCCGCCGTGCCCGGGTCGTCGGGGTGGTCGATGATCGGCACCACCCAGTAGTCGGGGTGGTCCAGCTGCGCCAACCGCTCCAGGGTCTGGCCCGCGACCGCCTCCTCGTGCCGCATCGGGACCAGGATCACCCCGGGGAGCCGGGGCGCATCCGGCTCACCGTAGCGGTGGGGGTCGTTGAGCTCCGGCCGCCACCACTTGTAGAGCTGGAAGGCCAACGTGGTCGTGGCCACCAGGACCATGAAGGCCGAGACGACGAAAATGAACGCGTCGGTGAAGAGCACAGCCGACAGCCCGGCCAGCGCCGCGACCAGGATCAGCCGTAGCACGCGCCGGGAGGTGGCGGTGGGGCCCGCCGCGTGGCGTGGACGCAGGCGGGATCGGGCGGCGAACGACCAGTACTTGTCCGAGCAGAAGTTCACCACGCCGCCAACGACCAGCAGGCTCCAGTAGGCGACGGACGAGCCCGTCGACGGAGCCACCACCGGGAACAGGGCGATACAGAGCAGCAGGCTCGCGCCCCGGGCGAGGTGGAACCGGCCCCACCGGCGCCACAGACCGGTCCCGCTGCCCGCCAGCTGCCGCCGCCAGGTGAGGCGACCGTTGGCCACGAAGTTGAGCTGCAGGGTCGTGACCGCCTGGACCGCGTTGGCGATCCCGGCGGCACAGCCGAACGTGATGAGCAGCTTCAGCAACCCGTGGCCGGCCAGCGCGACGGAACCCCCGATCAGCGCGAACAGCCACTTCTCCCGACACCAGAGTCTCGCAAGGATTTGGCCGAACAGAGTTCACCCTCCGTTCTCGGACCGCAGGCAGCGGTCACCGCAGGTATCCACGGTGACGGCCCGTGAGCGCTTCGCCGGCGCGAGCGGCGGTGCTCCGGCAGACACGGAGGGTGAAGCCGTCTCGGGTTCTGCCTACCCGGCCGCCGAGGCCACTAACGTCATGTCCGAGCCCCGGAGCGGTCACAGGAGGTAGCGGGCGACCTAGGGTGATCGCCTGCCAGCGGCCGCCGCCCGACGTGCCAAGTCGGGCGGCGCGCCGTGCCTTGGTGTAACGCCTGTTCGGTCCGTTGCGCTTCTCCTCCTGAGAGTTGCTGGTGTGGGGAGGAGGCCGACGGATCAGCTAGGGCATCTCCCGACAGCGAGCAAGGCCGATACGGTGCAAGCCGACCCCGCGCCCGCACCAGGCCACCGGAACGCTCCTGCGCCTACGGGCGCTGCTGAGGAGCGGCGCTGGCCCGTGCCGGACGGCACCGTGCCGCTCGGCGGGATGATCGCGTTGTTTGTCGGCACCTTCGTCTGGCTGACCTGGCTCACCCACGCCAGGTTCGGCACGTTCGGCTTCGACCTCGGCATCTTCGATCAAGGCGTCTGGTTGCTGTCCCGGTTCCGGGACCCGTTCGTGACGATCCGCGGGCTGCCGCTGTTCGGCGACCACGCCTCCTACATCCTGGGACTGGTCGCCCCCCTGTACTGGCTGTGGCCCGACCCGCGGCTGCTGCTGCTCCTGCAGGCCGTCGGCCTGGCCATCCCGGCCGTCAGCCTCTACCTGATCGGCACGCGGCGCCTGCACAGCCCCCTCGCCGGTCTCGCCGTCGCCGCCGCCTATCTGGCGTTCCCGGCATCGCAGTGGGCCGCGGTCTGGAGCTTCCACCCCGAGACCTTGGCGGCTGGCTTCCTCGGCCTGGCCGCCCTGGCCGCGGATCGACAACGCTGGCGTCAGATGGCCGTCTGGCTGCTGCTGGCCCTGATGTGCAAGGAGGACGTCGGGCTGGTGGTGGCCGGATTCGGGGCGCTGCTATGGACCACCGGGCACCCATCGGTCGGCCGCCGCACCCTCGCGGCCGGGCTGGGCTGGTTCCTGCTGACCGCCCTCGTCCTCATCCCGCTGGCCAACGGCCGTCCCAGCCCGCATCTGGAGCTCAACTTCGGCATCACCGGCTCGGGGCCGTTGGCCATCCTGGCCGCGGCACCCACCCTGGCCGGCAACATCTGGAGGAACCTCACTGCCGGCCAGGGCGACACCTATCTGCTGCTGATCTTCACCCCGTTCCTGGGGCTGCCGCTGGTGGACCCCAGGTGGCTGCTGCCGGCCGCCCCGCCGATCCTGCTCAACCTGGCCGCCACCCACGGCTACCAGCAGGAGATCCGCTACCAGTACCTGGCCACCGCGGCACCGTTCCTGGCCCTGGCGACCATCGCCGGCCTGCGGGTCGTGGCCCGCCGCCAGGTGGTCCTGGCCAGCCTGCTGGTGGCCCTGGTGGCCGTGGCCGGGTTCATCGACTATCAGGTGGGGCCGGCGCCATGGTCCAGGGACTTCCCCCGTCCGGCCGACGCCGGACCGATCAACGACGCGCGCCGTCAGGCGCTCGGCCTGATCGACCCCACCGCCCCTGTCAGCGCCCAGTACAACCTGGCCACCCACCTCGCCCACCGCACCAGCATCTATGAGTTCCCCAACCCGTTCACGGCCCCCAACTGGGGCTTTCCCGGTGACCAGCACCAACCGGCGGAGATCCAGCGCCTCCGCTATGTGGTGGTTGAGCGCCCCCTCCTCGGCGAGGCCGAGGCGGCCCTGCTGGACCGACTTCGTGGCCAACCACAATGGCGGACCCTGTTGGACCGGGAAGGCATCGTTGTGCTCGAACGCGTTGGGCCGTGAGGGCTGCGGGGTCGCCCGGGTAGCGAGGAAGCGCGTGTAACGCCACCGATGGCGCTGACGCTCTATTGGTCAGGAATCGCCTGACCGTCGTGCCCCCCGGTCCTGCCGGCTGTCTTGTGAGGAGGTCTCCCCCACCTTTTCAAGCCCCCCAAGGCTCTACAGCTTCAAACCGCCGGTCAGCAGCCGCCGCCAAACCGCGTGTTCATGGCCCTCCGCCGTTGCCTGGGATGGCGGGGCAGGTGGCTGTCTCGTTTGTCCTGTACGTGTTGCGCGCGACAAAAGTGGTCGCGCGAAGAGCAGAAGGTAGGGATCGATGGTCAAGCATGTGAAGAAGGCATCGAGGCGACCGGCGGCCTGGCTGATCATGGTTGCCCTGATGGTGCTGGCCGGCGTGAGTGTCGGGCAGCTCGCGTCCGCCACCACGACCGGGGGATACACCACGACCACGGCCAAGGAGACCACCACCACGGCCAAGGAGACCACCACCACCGGCGGGGCGACGACGACCTCTGGAGCGACCACCACCTCAGGGGCCACGACCACCTCGGGGGCGACCACCACCACGGCCAAGCAGACCACCACCACGGCCAAGGAGACCACCACCACCGGCGGGGCCACCACCACCTCCGGAGCCACCACAACCAGCGGGGCGACCACGACCAGCGGGGCCACCACGACCACGGTGAAGGGCACCACCACCAGCGGGGCGACCAGCACCTCCGGGGCCACCACGACCTCAGGGGCGACCACCACCACGGTGAAGGGCACCACCACCAGCGGGGCGACCAGCACCTCGGGGGCGACCACCACCACGGCCAAGGGCACCACGACCACCGTGAAGGGGACCACCACCACGGCCAGGGAGACGACCACCAGCTCGGTTGGCGGCACGGTCTCGTCGGCTCCGACCAGCTCGGTTGGCGAGGTGACGACCACCCGGGCCGGTGGCGGGCTGCCCTTCACGGGAGCCGCTTCCCTGCCGATGCTGTTCGGCGCCCTTGCCCTGCTCGGGATTGGTGGGGCCAGCCTGTTGGCCGGATCCCGGCGACGTCGCCGCGCCTAGCCGAGCGATGGACCCGCAAGGGCGGTGATCCCCCGACCGCCCTTGCGGGTCTCCAACCCACCGACAGCGCCGGTCCATGGGTGAGGAGTTGAACGTGAGCGCCGTGACGATGTCCGCGAATCCCCGATCGGACCAGTCGGTCAACCTGTGGCCGAGCGGCGACGCCGCCGTTGCCCGCCGCGCACTGCTGTGCGGCGTGCCGGCGCTCACGGTGATCCTGCCCTGCTACAACGAGGCCGAGCGCCTCCCCGGGACGCTGCAGGCGCTGCTCACCCACCTGTCGGCGACCCCCGGCGAGGTCGAGGTGCTGGTGGTGGACGACGGCTCGACCGATGCCACCGTCAGGGTGGCCGAGGCCGTGGCCGCGGCCGACCGGCGGGTCCGGGTGCTGTCGTATGGTCCCAACCGCGGCAAGGGCTTCGCCGTGCGGACGGGCATGCTGGCTGCCCAAGGAGAGCTGGTCGTGTTCACCGACGCCGACGGCTCCTACCGTCCCAGCGACCTCGACCGGATCGTGGCCGCGCTCGACCAGGCACCGGTGGCCATCGGCACCCGCGCCGGTGACGCCAGCGGGCCGGTTGCTCGGCGGGCGGCCAGTCGAGTCTTCAATCTGGCCATCCGCGGCGCGGTTGGGCTGCCGTTCAGCGACACCCAGAGCGGGCTCAAGGGGTTCCGGCGAGCAGCGGCACAGCAGATCTTCAGCCGAGCCCGAGTGGACGGCTTCGCCTTTGACGTCGACGTGCTGTGTCTGGCCCGCCAGCTCCGCCTGGAGGTGGCCCAAGTCCGCGTCCAGGCCTTGGAGCGTCAAGGCAGCAAGGTCCAGATGGTGGCCGATGCCCTGGACATGCTCGGCGAGGTCTGGACGGTCCGGCGAGCCAGGACAACCCGCGCCGACGGCGAAGTGGGGTCTGCCCCGACCGCATCCCCCGAGCCGGCCAGCGCCGCCGACCCACCGCTTGGGACGCCGGCCACCCCGGCCGCCGCGCCACCCGCCCTCCAGGCCGGCTGACAACAACGACGGTCAGCGACTGCTGGTCTTCCTCGACGGCCAGGGAGGCATAGACTTCAGCGCTTGGGGGCGGGCCGCACCCTCGCTGAAGGAGGACGGATGAGCAGGCTGCTTGTCCGGCTCCTTGCCGCGGTCCTGGTGTGCGAGGGTGTAGTGCTCAGCCTGATCGCGGCCGCCTTCCTCATTCTCGAACGTTGCACTTCGCGTCGCCGAGACCCAAGGAGCCCAGCAGCCGAGGCCGTAGTCATCAGCCCGGACCCGCAAATTGACCGGCGTCGACGAGGTCAACTCGATAGGAGCACCAGCCATGTCACTCGCCCGCGTCCACAACTTCTCCATCTCGCTCGACGGCTTCGGCACCGGCGAGGGTCAGAGCCACGACGCACCGTTCGGCCACGCCGGCGAACGGCTGCACGAATGGATGTTCGCCACCCGGTGGTGGCGCAGGACGGTCGGCCAGCCCGGCGGCACCGGCGGCATCGACGACGCCTTCGCCCAGCAGCACGGTCCGGGGATCGGCGCCGAGATCATGGGCGCCGGGAAGTTCGGCCACCCCGGATGGCACGAGGACCCGCAGTGGAAGGGCTGGTGGGGTCCCAACCCGCCGTTCCACACACCGACCTTCGTCCTCACCCATCACCCGCGCTCCTCGATCGAGATGGAGGGCGGCACGACCTTCCACTTCATCGACGCCTCACCTGCCGAGGCACTCGAGGCGGCCCGCGAGGCCGCGGGCGGCCGGGATGTGCGCATCGGGGGAGGTTCCACCATGATCCGCGAGTTCGTCGCCGCCGGGCTCGTCGACCACATGCACATCGTGGTGGTCCCGATCCTGCTCGGCCGAGGCGTCCGCCTCTGGGACGGACTGGAGGGCCTCGAGAAGGACTACGAGGTCGAGGCCACCTCCTCGCCCAGCGGAGTCACGCACGTGACGTTCACCCGCGCGGGTGTCTGAACCACCGCGCTACCAGCGATCGCGGTGGACCACGTCCTCGATCGGGCGCCGGTTGGGCCGCCCGATCGGCCGCAGCGGGCGGTCGGCTGGGTAGCCGAGGCCGATCAGCCAGGCGCAGAACCGGTCCTCGGGGAACCCCAGCAGGCGTCGGGCCAGCTCCTGGTCACTGACCGCCGAATGGGCGCTGCCGATGCCCAGATCGGCGGCGGCCAGCATGATGCTCATCGTCACCTGGCCCAGGTCGTACTGGATCAGGTCGCGCGAGCGGGCGTCGTCGGGGTTCGGGGCGATGAGGGCGATCGTCGCCGCCGACCGGGCCACGTGGCCGCCGCTGCGCCACACCCTGGCCAGCTGGGCGAGCTGCTCGCGGTCGGTGCAGACGACGAAGTCCCAGGCCTGCTGGTTACCGGCCGAGGGGGTCCGCCGCCCGGCCTCCAGGATCTGGTCCAGGTCCTCGGGCGCGATCGCCCGCTCCTGGTAGGACCGCACGTTGCGCCGGGACCTGATCGCATCCCACGTCTCCACTCGACCTCCCAGGGCTAGCTGTGGGCCGCGACGGCGGCGAAGCACTCCGGGCACTTCTCGACGAAGCAGGCTGCTTCCCAGTCTTCGTCGAGCACCTCCAGGGTATCGGCCCCCACCCCGCAGACGGTGGCGCCGGTGGAAGCACAGACGGCATGGGTCGGACCGACCGGGGCCGTTCTCGCAGCCCGGAACACGCCGTCGGGCCGGTGCGCCAGGGACGGGACCTGGCGGAGCTGTTCGGCACCCAGCTTGTACCGCATGGAATCCTCCGTTGGACTGCGGGAGCATGCTCCCAACTGCTCCGCTTGTCCATTCCCCGGGCGGCAGCGCGAGGATCGGCTAGCTGCGCTGGAGGATGCCGCGGACAAAGGCCGCCTGGCCGGCGTGCTGGAGATCGTCGGCGATCACGCTCACCAACCGCACGCCCAGCGTCACCGGCGGATCCCAGGAGCGGTCGACGATGCGGGCGAGCTCGGTGTCGCCCAGCCGATCAACGTACCGGGTCGTCTGCTCGTGGACCGCGTCGTAGTAGCCGACCAGCAGCTCGCCGGAGTCCACGCGCACGGCCGCGACATCGTCGGCCTGGTGCCCGTAGCCGGTGTCCCGGGGGTCGAACGGCAACCCGAACCGCTCCACCCAGCCCTGGGAGATCCAGACCTGCTCGGCCTGGAAGGCGTCGGCCAGGTGGTCGTCCTGGATCCGGGTCAGGTGCCACACCAGCCAGGCGATCGAGTTCGCCTCGGGGTCGACGCGGTAGGCCAGCCGCTCGGCCGTGAGGCCGTCCACGGCCCGGTGGACAATCCCGCGGATCCTGCCAAAGGCATCGGCAAGCAACTCGGCGCTGGTCATCGGCGGCTCCTTTGCGTTGCGACTTCGGGCGGTCACTCCCGCCGGCGTCCGCCCTCACCCGGGGAGGGGGTGGAGCCGGGGATGGTGGCGGTCTCGTCGAGGGCGCCCGGGCTGCGCATGGGCTCGCGGCGGTGGTAGGCGGCCTGGGCGATGGCATGGGCGGCCACCGGAGTGGTCAGGGTGAGCAGCACCACGGTCAGCACCACCCGGCCGACGATGGCCGGGCCGCCGCCGATGGCCGCGGCGACCAGCAGGGCCGAGACGCCGAGGAAGGCAGCCTTCCCGGAGGCATGCAGCTGGGTGTAGACGTCGGGGAAGCGGACGATGCCGTAGACGCCCAGGGTCATGATGGCCAGGCCGAGCACGACCAGCACGTCGGCGATGACCCCGCTCACGGCGCCTCCTCGTCGGGTTGGTCGAAGGGGCGCCGGTCGCCCAGGTAGCGGGCGCCGGCCAGGGTGGCCACGAACGACAGCAGGGCCAGGGCCAGGGCCGCGTCCAGGGCGTAGGAGCGCCGGCTCTCGGCCGCGACCAGGCCCAGCAGGCCGATCAGGATCAGCACGGCGGTGTCCAGGGCGACCAGGCGCTCGGCGGTGGTGCGGGCCCGGCCGATGGCGGCGATGGTCACCGCCAGCAGCACGGCCAGCCAGGCGATGCCGGCGAAGAAGACCAGGTCGTTCCTCACGGGAACACCCGCCGCTGGAAGCGGTGGTAGAAGCCGTCGATCTGGGCCCGGACGGCGTCGGGGTCGCGGGCGTCGATGACGTGGAACAGCATCGCCCGGCGCTCGGAATCCACCTCCAGCAGCAGCGAGCCGGGCGACAGCCCGACCAGCAGGCCGGTAACGGCCACGCCCAGCTCGGAGCGCTCCCCGATCGGCACCAGCACGATCCCCGGCTGCTCGACCGGGCGAAGATGCAGCACGCGCAGGGCCACGTCCAAGGTGCCACGGGCGATCTCGGCCAGCAGGGCGGCCAGCAGCAGCGGGGCGGCGGCGAGCCGGGCGGCCAGCGGGGGTCCCTGGCCCTGGGGGCGCTGCAGGCGGCCGCGGAGCCCGAACGACAGCACCGCGGCCAGGGCCAGCCCGAAGGCCACGTCCAGGGGGTGGATGCTGCCCAGGGCGAGCAGGTAGACGGCGGCCAGCACGGCCACCCAGAGCAGGCGCCCGCCCATCACGAGGCCATCCTGGTCAGGGCGGCCCCGGCCTGGTCGCTCAGCGCCAGCAGCGGCTCGGGCCAGAGCCCGACGACCAGGACCACGACGGCCACCGCGGCCACCACCACCCGGGCCCCGGTGGAGGCGCGCTGGGTGTCCTGGCCGGGCCGCCAGTAGGTGTGCTGGTAGATCTGGAACAGGTAGACGAAGGTGAGCGCGCCGCCCACGAACAGCAGGGCCACGGCGGCGACGCTGCCGGCCTGGACGCCGGCGTCGAACAGGGCCGCCTTGCCGAAGAAGCCGGCGAACGGCGGCACCCCGGCCACGCTGAACGCCCCGACCGCGAACGCCGCCCCGATCAGCGGCCCCCGCAGGTCGACGGCCAGGAACAGCAGGGCCTTGCCGAGCGCGTTGACCACCGTGAACAGGGCGGCCGCGGCCAGCGCGACCCGGCCGCCGACACCGAGGGCGACCAGGACATAGCCGGCGTGGCCGATGGCCGAGTAGGCCAGGACCTCGCGAGCG
>Ga0081538_10003662_pt1 | contig 14442 bp, 15 predicted proteins | sample TabmetS5T2R1_FD_71022 | JGI IMG/M metagenome (GOLD analysis project Ga0081538, IMG submission 71022) | Tabebuia heterophylla rhizosphere microbial communities from the University of Puerto Rico - S5T2R1 | ecosystem: Host-associated > Plants > Roots > Rhizosphere ... | reverse complement strand
GCACCCTCTTCGTGGCGGACCGGTGCTGGGACGTCGGCGGCCTCGGCACGCTGATCCTCGGCGTGTGGCTCGCGCTCTACCTCGACCAGTACGAGATCTGGGACGGCTGGATCATCGGGGCGATCGTGCTGTGGGTGGTCGCGACCGGGCTCGGGGACACCGTTCGCAGGAGAGTCGGCGCGTCCGAGCCGGCCGGTGCCGTGGTGTCCGAGCGCCAGGTGGCGCTCATGCACTGGCTTCGAACGCTTGCCGTGGTCGGCCTCCTCGTCCTGATGATCTGGAAGCCGGGCGCATGACCTTCCTCGCCGCCATTCGTCCCGACGACTGGAACTTCCCGCTGTTCATCCACGTGCTGAGCGCCATGGTGCTGTTCGGCACGGTTGTGCTCGCGGTGGTCTCGGTCGCCGGCAGCTCCCAGGCCGGCCTCCGGCTCGGCTTCCGGTCCCTCCTCATCGGCGCCATCCCCGCGTGGATCGCGATGCGATTGAGCGCCCAGTGGATCGCGTCGGAGCAGAACCTCCTCGACGAGGGCGTCGACACGCCGGCCTGGGTCGACATCGGCTTCATGACCTCCGAGGGGAGCCTCGTCGTTCTCATCGCGGCGACCGTCTGCGCGGGGATCGGTGCACGCCGCGAACGCGCCGGCGGGCTTCGCACCGCGACTGTCGTGCTCGTGGGGATCACGATCGTCGCGTACCTCGTCGCGCTCTGGGCTATGTCGGCGAAGCCGACATAGCCTGCGGCGGACGGGCCTCAGCCTTGGCCGGAGAACTCCGACAGGGGGCTCGGGTGCTCGGGCTCGTACAGGCCGATCTCGCCCGCGCCGGGGAGCTTGAGCCGAGCGAGCCGGCCCCAGCCCTCGTCCTCGATCGGCGTCACGAACTCGACGCCCTTGCCCTCGAGCTCCGCGACGGTCCGCTCGATGTCATGGCACATGAAGAACAGCACGTGATGCCCCGGTCCGGCGCCCCAACCCTCGCCGGGGTGGACCGCGACCTCGCCGGGCGGGAGGGCAAAGATCAGCCAGCCGTCGCCAGCGTCCACGCCTTTGAAGCCCAGCACGTCCCGAAGGAACGCCCTGGCACGCTCGGCGTCCTCGGCGAAGATGATCGTGTGGGTGCCGGCGATCACCCGTAGCGCCGCCACACCAGCTCAGAAGAGCTGGTTCTCCCCGGCGAAGATCTCCGAGACCGAGTCGTCGGTGAAGATGCGCCGGATCGAGTCCTCGAGGACGTCGGCGCAGGTGAGCTGGGTGACCATGTCGGGGGCGCCGTCCCGTAGCGGAATCGTGTCGGTGACGACGATGCCCGTAAGCGGGCCCTCGCTCAGGATCTCGAAGGCCTGCCCCGAGAAGAGCCCGTGCGTTGCGACCGCGAAGACCTCGTCGGCGCCCTCGTCCAGAACGGTCTGCGCGGCGGCGTTGAGCGTGCCGCCCGTGGCGATGATGTCGTCCGCGATCACGGCGGTGCGGTTCTTCACGTCGCCGATCACGTAGCCGATCTCGGCCACCTGCTGGGCCGGGCGCTCCTTCTCCATGAGCGCGTAGGGTGCGCCCACCTTCTGGGCGAACTTGCGCACGAGCTTCACACGGCCGGCGTCCGGCGCGATGATCACGAGCTCCCGGTCGCCGAGCCGGTCCTGGACGAACTGGGTCAGGATCGGCATGGCGGTCATGTGGTCGACCGGCTTCGAGAAGAAGCCCTGCAGCTGTCCCGCGTGGAGGTCCATGGTGACCATGCGGTCGATCCCGGCGGTCTCGAGCATCTCGGCCACGAGCCGCGCCGAGATCGGCTCGCGCGGGGCGGACTTCTTGTCCTGGCGCGAGTAGCCGTACCAGGGGGTGACGGCGACGATGCGGTGCGCGGACGCGTGCTTGGCGGCGTGCACCATGAGGAGGAGCTCCCAGAGCGCGTCGTTGACCGTGAGCCCTTCGCGCTCCGAGCCGCAGATCGACTGGACGATGAAGAGGTCGGCGCCGCGGATCGACTCCTGGTAGCGGCAGTAAACCTCGCCGTCGGCGAACGTCTTCAGCCCCGCGTCCGTGAGCTCCACGCCGAGCTTCTCCGCGATCCGCCCGCCGAGCTCGCGGCTGGCCCTCCCGGCGGTGACCATGAGTCTCTTCTCGTAGCTCGCCGAGATGCTCGTGGTCGGCATCAACTCAGTCGCCGTCTCGAGGGACGTGCTCATTTCGAGTCCTCCTCAACCCGGTCCGCGTAACCCTCGACGTTCCTCTGCTCCGATCGGGCGATCCCGAGTGCCCCCTCGGGGATGTCACCGGTGATCACCGAGCCGGCACCAGTGTACGCCCGATCGCCGACGTCCAAAGGCGCCACGAGCGACGTGTGCACACCGGTCTTCACGCTCTTTCCGAGGTTAGTGCGGTGCTTGGTCCGGCCGTCGTAGTTCGCGGTGATCGTGCTGGCGCCGAGGTTGCTGCGCTCGCCGACGTCGGCGTCGCCGACGTAGGAGAGGTGCGGGACCTTGGCGCCTTCGCCTATGTCCGAGTTCTTGACCTCGACGAAGGTGCCCACCTTGGCGCCGCGCCGGACGACGGTGCCGGGCCGGAGGTACGTGAAGGGGCCGATCGTGGCGTCGTCGTGGATCTCCGCGTCGACCACGTGGGCCTGGACGATCTCGCACCTTTCGCCCACGCTCGTCCGCCCCAGCAGGCTGACGCCGGGACCGATGACCGTTTCTGCGCCGATCGTCACCTCCGCCTCCACCCGCGAGGTGGCCGGCTGGAGGAAGGTCACCCCCTCGAGGGCGTGGTACTCGAGGATGCGCCGCTGGGCGAGCGCCTCGGCCTGCATCAGGCCGGCCCGATCGTTGATGCCGAGCGCCACGGCGGCGTCGTCGGTGAGGTGGGCCACGACCTTCGCGCCGTCGCCCTTGAGCACGGGCAGGGCGCCGGTGAGGTAGCGCTCGCCATCGTCGAGCCCGACCTCGTCGAGGGCGTCGAAGACGTGGGGCGCCTCGAAGACGTACGTGCCGAGGTTGATCTCCCTGATCGCGAGCTCGTCGGGCGGGACACCTTCCGTGTACTTCGTCTCGACGATGCGCTCGACCTCGCCGCGGTCGGTGCGGACGATGCGGCCGTAGCCGCTCGGTTCGAGCTGATCGGTTGTGAGGAGAGTGGCGCCGGCCTTCGCGCGTTGGTGCTCCTCGACGAGGGCTGCGATCTGCTCGGCGGTGATGAGCGGATGGTCACCCGAGAGCACCACGACGGGCCCGTCGCCCATCGCATCGCGCGCAGCGAGCACGGCCGCGCCGGTACCCTCCCCCTCGCGCTGCTCGGCGACGGCCACGTCGTTCGGAAGTCCGTCCGCCACGCCGTCACCCGGCCTGACGACGCAGACCACGCGCCCCGCCCCCGCCCGCCGGGCGGCATCGACGACCCACTCGACCATGGGCTTGCCGCAGATCCGATGAAGAACCTTGGGAGTCTCCGACCGCATCCGCGTGCCCCGGCCGGCGGCCATGATGAGGACCGTGAAGGGCTCGGGCATGGGGATGTGAGGGTACCGGCGGGAGCGCCGCGGCCCTATGCTCACAATCGTCCCTGGGGGGTCGTCTAGCCAGCAGGACACCAGGTTTTGGTCCTGGGAACGGGGGTGCAAATCCCTCCCCCCCAGCTCCCCGCCGGGCTTTCTGTCTGGTGTCCGTGCGAACATGTGTTCGTGTCAAGAGCGCGTTCGCTTCCCTTGATCGATGTTCAGGATCTCTTCTGGCTTGCGGGTCTGCTCGAGGGCGAGGGTTCGTTCGTTCCAGGTCCTCCGAGCGCGCCGCGTTCGCCATTGCTCCAGATCTCGATGGCGGATCGCGATGTGGTCGAGCGGGCCGCGAACCTGATCCAAGCGAGCGTCACGGTCATCCCTGCACGAAGGGAAGGCTGGAGAACGGCCTACGCGACTCGCGTGTCAGGCCGCCGGGCCGTTCAGTGGATGGAACGGCTGCGACCTCTCATGGGCCTCCGCAGGCAGGGCCAGATCGATAGGGCGATGGCAAGTCATGCTCCAAACCCAGCGCCCCGCCTTGATGACGAGCGCGCCATGGAGCGCTGTCGCGTCTAGCCAAGGGAGAGTCCGTGCGGGAGGTTGCCGAGCGCTTCGACGCCAGCGTCTGGTGCATCTACGACCTGCGTCTCGGGAGGACCCACAGGCACCTGGCGCGGCCAAGCCCTCAGGCCGGCGGCCATGGCAGCTTCGTCGAGACGGATTCCGTGGGCCAGTCCGAGTAGGCCGTTTGGGCGTCGTCCGTCGGTTCGGGAGCCGACGCGCCACGGCGGGCCGCCTTCTCGTTGACCGGGAAGTGGGTCGTTGCTCCCGGCCTTCTGGCGCCCACCATCAGGATCCAGCAGGGTCCGTTCCCCGCTCCCACGAAGACGTGCTCCGTTCCGGCCGGGCAGTGCAGGAAGTCCCACTGTCTCAGGGTCCGCTCCTCGTCGTTCACGATCGCGGTGCACTCGCCCGCCAGCACCAGGAAGTCCTCCTGCACGCTCTCCGAGTGGTACTTCGCGCTCGGCTCTCCCGGGGAGAGCATGTGGATGTTGATCCCGACGTCGGGAAAGCGGTCGTCCGGATCCTCGAACGGGACGTACACGCCGGAGCCCTCGTACTGGACGGCGGGTGCGTCGGCGACGTTGATCACGAAGGGTTCGGTCATCGGCGGGCGATGCTATCTCTGTGCGCATGGCCAGCTGGAGCGGGGTCGAGGCCGCGGCGCCCGAGCTAACGAAGCTCGCGCGGGGCCTTTTCGACGCCCACGTGCACAAGACGCTCGCCACCCTTCGCAAGGACGGCTCGCCGCGCATCAGTGGCAGCGAGGTCATCTTCGCCGACGGCGACATGTGGCTCGGCAGCATGTGGCGCGCGGTCAAGGCGCTCGACCTTCGGCGCGATCCGCGCTTTGCTCTCCACAGCGGCTCGGCAGACCCAGCGGAGTGGAAGGGGGACGCCAAGGTCGCCGGGCATGTCGAGGAGATCGACGAGGACGAGCGGAAGGCGGAGGTCACCGGCGGCAAGGCGCCGCCCGGGCCGATGCACCTGTTCCGGTGCGACATCTCAGAGCTCGTCGTCGTCCGGCTCGGCGAGCCGCGCGACCATCTCGTGATCGAGTCCTGGCACGAGGGCCGCGGGCTCTCCCGGCTCCGGCGCTAGTCCCGGTCCAGCAGCCGCATGGCCGTGAGGAGCTCGGCCAGGTCCTCGAAGCGGCGCGGGTCGCACCCGGTGACCTCGGCGACCCGGCGCAGGCGGTAGTGCACCGTGTTCGGGTGCACCGTGAGCCGCTCGGCGGCGCGCATGACGTTCATGTCGCACTCGGCGTACGCGCGCAGGGTCGCCGCCAGCGTGCCGGCCCCGTGCCGGTCCTCCTCGGCCAGCCGGCGGGCACCGGCCGGTACCAGCCGCCGGGCCGTCTCGTCGGCCTCTGACGCGAGGTAGTCGAGCAGGCTGAGGTCCTGCAGGGCCACGACGGCCGCTCCGTCGCCCACCTGGCGCAACGCGCGGCTGGCCTCGCCGTAGCCGCGGCCGAGCTCGGACAGCCCCGAGCAGACCGAGCTCACGCCGGCGCGGAGGCGTACCTGGTGCGTCCTGTCGAGCGTCGTGGCCGCCCGATCGAGCGCCGCACGCAGCTCCGCCGGCCCCCGTCGCACGTACACCGGAAGCACCGCGACCACCTCCTCGTGCCGTGCCACGACGAAGGGCCGCCCGGGGTCCACGCGCGTCAGCGTGCGCACTACGAGCCCTGCCACCTTCTCCGTGTCGGGGCCGTCGGCCGCGGCCACGACCACGGCGTGATCGGCCTCCGGCCGAAGGCCCAGGGCCTCCGCGCGACGCGCCTCGTCGGCCCCGGGCGCGCGACCGGACAGCAGGCGGTCGAGCAGATCGCGCCGGCCGCGCTCTGCCTCGGAGGCGAGCGCCATGCTCTCGCGCATGTAGGCGTCGGCCACCGCGACGTTGATGGCGTGTGTGTAGGCGAACGTGAGGCCGGTTAGCTCGCGGCCCGCCCGCATGCCCTCCGGCGTCTCGCCGGCCGCCTCGACGATCGCCTCCCAGACCGTGCGCTGCCCGATCAGGTAGGCCTCGAGCAGCGCGTCCAGCGGCATGAGCTCCCGGGCCCGCTGCGCGCCGCGCGTCCGCACGAAGTCGAGCTCCTCTCCCTCCGGCGGGCGCCCGCGCCTCGCCGCGCGGACGAACGCGTTCACGTGCTCCGCGGCGTGGGCGAGGACCTCGCCGGCGAAGGCGGGATCGGCGACCGACGCGTACTCGTCGACCTCTTCGCGCGCCGCGGACGCCATGCGGCGCGCGATCGCCTCGGCGTCCAGCTCCAGTTGATCGAGCAGGGCCGAGGCCAAGCTCTTGTGCAGGGTGCCCAATGAACCAGCCAATTCTCTGTCCACGCTTCCGTTGAGCGGCGGGTGGGCCTGTGCCTACCGTACAGCGACCCGAGAGGCAAGGAGAGACGATGGCCCACCCGGTGATCTGGTTCGAGGTGATGGGCAAGGACGGCGCCGCCCTCAGCAGGTTCTACGGCGAGCTGTTCGGCTGGAAGGTCGATCCGGCTCCGGGCGACTACTTCATGATGTCGGTCGACGGCGGCCGGCCCACCGGCGGCGTGGGCACCGACCCGTCCGGCGGCGACGGCCACGTGACTTGGTACGTCGAGACCGACGAGCTCCAGGCGAGCCTCGACAAGGCGGAGTCGCTCGGCGGCAGCACCGTGATGCCCCCCACGGAGCCGATGCAGGGCACCCGCATCGCCCTGTTCCGCGACCCCGAGGGCCACGTCGTCGGTCTCGTCAAGCCCGGTCCTCCGCCGGAGCAGTAGGCCCGAGCTAGCGGTCCTTGCGCTCCTTCGGGACGCGGCCCGCCTCGGCCCCCTTCTCCTGCGCCGGCCCGCCGGGCGGCAGGATGCCGAGCACCCGCATCGCCTTCAGCCCCAGCGAGAGTCGCTCGCGCCCGTCGGTCGAGTTCACGTCGAGCTCTGTCAGCTCCTTCACGCGCTCGAGCCGGTAACGCACGGTGTGGCGGTGGGTGAAGAGGCGCTCCGATGCGCCGGCCACGTTGCCGTCGGCGTCGAGGAACGTCTCGAGCGTCCGGACCAGCTCGGTCTCGTACTGCTCGTCGTAGGTCACGAGCGGCGCGACCGTCTCGTCGTAGAACCCCTGCAGTTCGGTGGGGTCCTCGCTCATGGCGGGCAGGAGCAGCCGGTACGCGCCGGTCTCCTCGAAGGACAGCTCGGTTAGCCCGCGGGCCTCGGCCACGTTCGCCGCGAGGAGCGCCTCGGCGCCCGCGCGGTGGAGGTCGACGGGGTCGCTCGCGTGCCGGCTCCGGGCGACGACGACCGTGAACTCGGGCAGCGCCGCCTCCAGCTCGCGCAGCACCGCGGCGGCGGTCCGGCGCGCACCGGGGGCGTCGGCGGACGGGATGACGATCACGAGCTCGCGCTCGGCCCACCTCCCCTCCGCGAGGGCCGCCAGCGATGCCCGCTCCACGGCACGGGCCCCACGTTCGGCGACGGTCAGCACACGCGCGCGCCAGTCGCCCTCCTCGGGCTGGTGCGGACGGGCGCGAACGACGATCACGCCGGCGCCGCCCGAGAGATCGCAGCCGAGCTCGCCGGCGCGGGCGACGATGTTCTCCCGGTCGGTGATGCGGCGCGCGAGCAGGTCCTCGAGGAAATCGCCGACGGCAGCTTCGGTCGCGCGCTCGGGCGCCTTGGCGCGATCGACCTCCAGCGCGATCAGGTTGGTCACGAGGCGCAGGAGGGCCGGCTGCAGCGGGGCCTCGCCGCGACGCCGGTAGCGGAGCTGACCGACTGGCAGCTCGGCCACCCGCAGCTCGACGCTCTCCGCTCCGCCCTCGCCCGCCATCACGGCGCGCTCGTCCTCGCTCGACCGGCACGCGACCGCGAGCACCCGGCTCGCGGCGTCCAGGACGATCACGCTGGCGTCGAGCGCCCTGCCAGCCGCGCGCGCGACCGCGGGCAGGCCGGCGCCCGACTCGACGGCCTCCGATACCGCGTCGAGCGCCTCCAGGAAGGAGCGGGGGTCAGCGGCTGCCCTGGGCATCAGGCGTAGGTGTCGTAGGTCCAGACGACGGCAAGGCCGATCGCGACCCCGATCCCGAGCAGAGTGGCGAGGATGAACAGCGTCATCACGCTCGCGGCCAGTCGCTCCCAGAGGCGCCCGTAGCAGCGCCACGCCGGCGCGAGGATCAGCACGACGTAGCAGACCACGGCCAGTGCAGCAGCCACGGCGATTGCTATCTCGGTCGTGGAGAAGTCGAAGCTCATCGCTCGGCGCGCGCGACGGCCGGCGGCTCCGGGCCGGGTACGCGCTCGCGCTCATTCTGGCGGATGTATTGGACGAGTATCGCGATCGCGGCGAGCAGGCCGAATATCCCGACCCCGAGCCCCCATCCGCCCGCGACGTCCGACCAGTAGTGCACGCGGAGGTAGATGCGCGAGAGGCCGACTGCGGCAGCGAGCACGATCGCGCCGGTCACCAGCGCCGCTGAGGTCACCAGCCCAAGCCTTCGCGTGACCACCAGCGCCGCCGCGATCCAGGCGGTCGCGTAGGCAGCGTGCCCGCTCGGGAAGGCCGATCGCGACGTCTCCATCAACGGCGCCGCGGGCCGTGGCCGGTCGATCCCTGCCTTCGTCAAGTGGACGGTCACGTAGATGAGCGCGAGGCCGAGCACCAGCACGATCGTCTCGGCCGGCCGTCGCCGCATCGCCAGCAGCACGGCCGTCGCCGTGACGACCGCCGCGCAAGCCGGGAACGAGCCGAAGCCGGAGACGATCTTGGCGAGATCGACCAGGAACGCCGAGCGCATGCTGTCGCCCAGGTCGAGCAGCTCCCTGTCGAGCGGCGTCGGGCCGAGGTCGCCCGAGAGGATCATCGCGTACAGCACGAACACGTAGAGGCCCACCCCGCCGACCGCCAGTGCGGTCGTGAGCTCGAGGCCGAGCCCACCGGGCGTGAGGCGCTCCCACAGGAAGCGGAGCTGGGGCGCGACCACGCGCGCGACCGGGCGGATCACGGCCCGATGGACGGGGCGCCCCACCACGAAGAGCGGCCGCAGGAGGGGGTGGCGCTCGTGGGCCAGAAGCCAGTCGCGGATCGCCCGCCTGCGCCGGTAGGCGACCACGATCCCCACGATCACCGCGACGGTGAGCCCGAAGCCGAAGATCGCCTGGCCCGCGATGTGGGCCACCCGGTCGAAGGAGCGCCAGAAGATGTAGCCGAGCACGCAGAACGTGGTGGCCCACAGACCGGTGCCGACGATGCTGAACGGGATGAAGCGCCGGTAGGACACGCCGGACGAGCCGGCGATGAACGGAGCGAGCGCGCGGACCAGCCCGATGAAGCGGCCGATCAGGATCGTCTTGCCGCCGTGGCGCTCGAAGTACCCCTCCACTTGCCTGAGCCGCTCCGGCGTGATCTTGACCCTCGGGCCGTGCCGCTCGAGGAACCCGCGCCCGAGCCGGTGGCCGAGGTAGAAGCTCGTCGTGTCTCCGAGGACAGCGCATACCCAGACCAGCCCGATCAGCGGGACGAGGTCGATCTCCCCTTGCCCTGCGATCACGCCGCCCGCGATGACCACGGTTTCGCCGGGCGCCACCAAGCCGATGAAGGCGCCCGTCTCGAGGAAGGCCAGCACGCCGACGAGCGCGTAGGTCCAGGGGCCAAGGGCCTCCGCGATGTCGCCGATGATCGCCTTCGGATCAGGCAGCGCCGAGAGCACGCCGCTGGCGTAGATGCCGAGGGCCAGCACGAGCCCGGCGGCGAGGAGCTTGCGCTCGCCGCTGAGGCGGTCGCGGCGCCAGACGGCGAAGGCGGCGATCAGGACGGCCGCGACCGCGGCAGCTATCTGACCCGCGGACACGCCGTGGACTGTATGGGAGGTCAGGCGTCGCGCAGGCGGGCGAGGAGGGCCCCTCGGAGGGCCGCGCCGGCGCGCTCGGCTGCGGCACTGTCCGCGAAGAGCGCGAAGCAGGTGGGGCCCGAGCCGCTCACGAGCGGCTCCGAGCCGCCCGTCGCGTGCAGGGTGTCGAGAACCTGGCTCAGCTCGGGACGGAGGGCGAGCGCCGCGGGCTGGAGGTCGTTCTCGAGCGCGTCCGGAGCGCGCGCACGGACCAGCTCGGGGTCGAGCTCCTCGCGCCAGGCGCCCATGCGGTCGAGCTCCGCGTACACCGCCGCCGTCGACAGGCCGTCGGGTTGCGGGACGAGGACGGCTGTGAGGGCCGGCAGCTCGATCGGCTCGACGATCTCGCCCACGCCCTGGACGAGCGCGTGGCGCGGCTCGATCTGGCTGGGCACGTCGGACCCGAGCGTCGCGCCGATCTCGCGGAGGGCCGTGACGTCGAGCGGGTCGCCGGCGATGCGGTTCGCGGCCCGCAGGACCGCGGCCGCGTCGGCGCTCCCGCCGCCCAGGCCGGCGGCCACAGGGATGCGCTTCGCGATCCGCACGTCGACCGGCGGCAGCCCTGGGACCCGCGCGCGGAATGCGGCAAGCGCCCTTGTCGCGAGGTTGGGGCCGTCCACGCCGGGGCAGTGGACGCTGTCCTCGTCGCCGTCGCTCGGCTCCGCGCGCACCTCGTCGGCGAGATCGATGGAGGCGAAGATCGAGCAGAGCGGGTGCAGGCCGTCCCGCCGCGGCGGCCCCACGTGCAGGATCAGGTTGAGCTTGGCGTAGGCGGGCTCGGTGACGGCGCTCATCGCCGTGGGGTCAGCTCTTGGAGGCGCTCGGGACCGATCGCGTCGGCGAGCCGCGGCCAGTCCGCAGGCGCAAGGCGCTCGGCGCGCGCGTCGGGGGGCTGGCCGATGGTCTCGAGCGCGGCGCGCGCGGCATCGCGGAGGTCGGCTGGTGCGCCCGGCGCGAGCGCCAGCGAGCCCGCCAGCGCCTTGCGGCGATGGGCGAAGCCGGCGTGCACGAGGGCGGTCAGCTCGGGCGCAGCGGCGGGGGCGCGGCGGCGCATGAGCAGGAGCGCCGACTCCACGTTCGGCTGGGGGTGGAACACCGTGGGGGGCACGCGGCGAAGGAAACGCACCTCGCAGGCGAGCTGGGCGAGAACGGAGGTCGCTCCGTAGGACTTGCCGCCCGGACCTGCGGCGAGGCGGTCGCCCACCTCGCGCTGGACCATGGCCACCCAGAGCGAGGCGTCCGGCAGCTCGGCGATCGACTTCAGAAGGACGGTGGCCGCCACGCCGAAGGGCAGGTTGGCCACGACCTTGCCGGGCGCCGGCGTCAAGGAGCCGAGGTCGAGCTTCACGGCGTCGGCCAGGTGGAGCGTGGTGTTGGCGAACGGCCCGAGCGCCTCGGCGAGCGGGGCCTCGAGGGAGCGGTCCACCTCGACCACGTGCAGGTGCTCGACGCGGGGTGCGAGGTACTCGCTCAGTACGCCGAGCCCGCCGCCCACCTCGAGGACGACGTCGCCGTCGTCGAGCTCGGCCGCCCGGCCGATCACGCCGAGGATGTTGTCGTCGATCAGGAAGTTCTGGCCGAGCTCGCGGTTGGGATGGACGTCGAAGCGGCGCAGCCGGCGCAGGCTGGCCTGGCGCGGCTCGTCGCTCACCATCCGAAGACGCGGGAGGCGTTGTCGTGGACGGTGCGCTCGAGCTCCTCGTACGAGACGCCGCGCAGACCCGCCACGTGGCTAGCGGTGTGGACGACGTTCGCCGGCTCGTTTGGCTTGCCGCGCAGCGGTTGCGGGGACAGGAACGGCGCATCGGTCTCGACGAGCAGGAGTTCCGCGGGGACCTCCGCGGCGGCGCGATGGAGGTCCTTCGCCTTGGGGTAGGTCACGTTCCCCGCAAACGAGCAGAGATAGCCGCGCTCGACGCACTCGTCGAGCCGGTCGGGCGCCGAGAAGCAATGCAGGATCACGGCCGGGATCTCGGAGGCGTGCTCCGCCAGAGCGGCGAACGTGTCGTCCTCGGCGGCGCGGGTGTGGATCGCCACCGGCAGCTGGACGCGCGCCGCGAGCTCGAGCTGAGCCTCGAACGCCCGGAGCTGGTCGGGGCGCGGGGCGTAGTCGCGGTAGTAGTCGAGGCCGGTTTCGCCGAGCGCCCCGACCTTCGGATCGGCAGCGGCGCGCTCGATCTCGTCGAGGTCGGCTTGGCCGAAGCCCTCGGTCTCGTGGGGATGGCGTCCGACGATCGCGAAGACCTCGTCATGAGCGTGGGCCGCGGCGAGCGCCCGCTCGACCGAGGCGGGCTTCGTGCCCACCGTCGCGATGCGAGTGAGCCCCGCCGCGCGCGCCCGCTCGACCAGCTCGCCGTCGGGCGGATCGCAGTGGTCGAGGTGGCAGTGGGTGTCGATCACGGTGGCCGGCCGGGGCCTCCCGGCGATCAGGCCGCCGACGGCTCGGGTGCCTCCACCCGCGGGAACAGCTGACCGAGCTCGCCGATCTGGGCACCGCCGCCGGCGGCGCCGAGACGGGCGTCCTCGAGCGAGAGGTCGTCGCGGCCCAGCGCTCCGAGCAGGCGCTCGGCGGAGGTCGGCATGAACGGATGGAGGAGCACCGAGACGACGCGCAGCCCCTCGGCGAGCGAGTAGAGCACCTGGTCGATGCGGTCCGCGTTCGCCTCGTCCTTGGCGAGCTGCCAGGGCTGCTCGTCCTGGACGTAGCGGTTCAGGCGCTTGATGCGCTGCCAGATCTCGTCGAGCGCTGCTGTGATCTCGAGGTCGTCGATGCCGGCCTTGACGGCCTCGGCGACGCCGTCGAAGTCCGCCTTCAGGGCGTCGGGCGGCTGGGAGTCCGGAACCACCCCGTCGCGGTAGCGATCGATCATCGCCAGCGTGCGGCTGGCGAGGTTGCCGAGCTCGTTGGCGAGCTCGGTCGTATAACGGGTCTCGAAGCCCTCAGGCGACACCTCGCCGTCGGAGCCGAAGCTGACCTCGCGCAGGACGTAGAAGCGGAGGGCGTCCGCGCCGTACAGCTCCGCCACCTGGAACGGCTCGATGACGTTGCCGAGCGACTTCGACATCTTGTGCTCGCCGCGCAGCAGGTAGCCGTGGATCCCGACGCGGCGCGGGACCTCGATTCCGGCGGCCATCAGCATGGCGGGCCAGATGACGGCGTGGAACTTGAGGATGTCCTTGCCGATCAGGTGGACGGTGGCGGGCCAGAAGCGGCCGGTCAGGTCCTCGCCGTCCCGGGCGTAGGAGAGCGCCGTGTAGTAGTTCAGGAGGGCGTCGATCCAGACGTAGATGACCTGGCTCTCGTCCCATGGCACCGGCACGCCCCACTTGAGCCGGGCCCGGCTCAGCGAGAGATCGCGCAGGCCGCTCTTGATGAACGAGAGGGCCTCGTTGTAGCGGTTCTGCGGGGTGACGAAGTCGGGCCGCTCGGCATAGAGGCGCTCGAGGGGCTCCTGAAAGGTGGAGAGCCGGAAGAACCAGTTGTCCTCCTTCTCGATCTCGAGCTCGATCTTGTGGATCGGGCAGCGGTTGCCTTCCTCGAGCTCGGACTCGGTCTTGAAGTCGGCGCAGCGCGGGCAGTACCAGCCCTCGTAGGTGCCGGCGTAGACGTGACCGTTGTCGTGGATGCGCTGGACGACCTCGGCGACCCTCGCCATGTGCTGGGGGTCGGTCGTGCGAATGAAGAAGTCGTTGGTGACGTTGAGGGTGCCGGCCAGCTCCTTGAAGCGGACGGCATTGCGATCGCCGAGCTCGCGCGGCGTGATGCCGAGCCGCTCAGCCGCCTGGGTAACCGGCTCGCCGTGCTCATCGGTGCCCGTGAGGAAGAACACGTCCTCGCCGCGCTGACGCATGTGTCTCGCAAGGACGTCGGCGGCGATCGTCGTATAGGCGTGGCCGAGATGAGGCTCGCCGTTCACGTAATAGATGGGCGTCGTGACGTAATACGACATCGATGTCGATGCTACTCAGGCGGAGGTGGCCGACGCAGGCACTCGTTTTTCGCAGCTGCTCGATCCGGCCTACCGCCTCCCGAGCACCGGGTGCAATACCCGCGCGATCCGGTGACCAGCGCTTCGTGACGCATCCTGACCGTCCGAGGTCAGGCCGAGCAGCCCCGCGGCGGCGAGCACGCCGAGGCAGGCGAGTAGCAGGCCGAGGTCGGGACCGGAGCTGTCGGGGCCCGCGGCGCCGGACGGACCACCGCCAGCCGCCGGTTGCGGGGCACCGCTAACAGTGGGGGACTGGGTGGGCTGCTTGCCGGATGCCAGGGCAGGTGTCCGTCGCACGTCTGGCACGTGGCGCGGAACGGTCGAGGGGATGCCGTTGGGCGCCCTTCCCGGGGCTGTTCCCGGGACTCCGTGCGGCGCTGTTCTCGGCACTCCGTGCGGCGCTGTTCCCGGGACCCCGTGCGGCGCTGATCCCGGGACCCCGTGCGGCGCTGTTCTCGGGACGCCGTGCGGCGCTGTTCTTGGGGCGCCGTGCGGCGCTGGTCGAGTGATGCGGCGCGGTGCCGTGG
>Ga0081538_10003661_pt1 | contig 14442 bp, 13 predicted proteins | sample TabmetS5T2R1_FD_71022 | JGI IMG/M metagenome (GOLD analysis project Ga0081538, IMG submission 71022) | Tabebuia heterophylla rhizosphere microbial communities from the University of Puerto Rico - S5T2R1 | ecosystem: Host-associated > Plants > Roots > Rhizosphere ... | reverse complement strand
ACACCTTGGCGCTGTCGATCCTGGAACGGACCCGCGAGCTCGGCCTGCTGCGTGCGATTGGGATGTTCCGATCCCAGGTCATCGAGATGGTGGCGGTCGAGTCGGTGGTGATCGCCCTCTTCGGCGCCCTGCTCGGCGTGCTGGTCGGGTCCGCGCTGGGCGCCGCCGTGGTCCGCGCCGTCCCCGACGAGCTCGTTTCGGTTCTGTCGCTTCCCTGGGCGTCGACCGCGCTCGTCCTGGGGCTGGCGGTGCTGGTCGGACTGGCCGCGGCCGTCCTCCCCGCCGTCAGGGCGGCGCGCACCGATCTGCTGAGGGCGATCGCCTACGAGTGACCTCCACGAGCGACGCACACCTCGGTGAGGAACCCACCATGGACCTCAAGCTCGTCAACCCACAGGCCAAGTACGCCAAGATCACGCTAATCGACCCGCCGCCGCTCGGCTACATCCACCTGGCCGCTGCCGTAGACCCGCCGCTCGGACCGAGGCCGATTCCCGGCAACAGTCCGCGCAAGGCGGCGCTGCTCATCCGGCTCCGGTCCCTGGCGCGCCAGTTGGAAACCCTCACGACCGTGGAAAGGGCCAGTGTCTACCGCGCCATCCTGATCGCGCCGGCCGCCGGCTTCACCAAAGCAGGTACTCACGTCGCCCGCTACGACGTCGCCGCGCTCATCGAGACGACCTCACCTCGCCTCACCGCCACCACCGGAGGCCCGATCGCGCTGAACCGGACGGAGTCGGTCGTCGTTGACGGACACGATCCTCCCCCGACGACCGAACTAGAGCATCGCCCTGGCAAAGACAAGACCACGGCACAAAGGAGGCACCCATGTCCCACGCAGCTGCGCCCACCCTCGACCCCGACCGTCGGCATGAGCCGAGAGCCCTCCACCCGGTCGACGTGGATGCGGCGGCCGACGCGGCCCGCATGCTGGTCGCCCTGCACGAGCGGGTCGAGCGCCATCTCCAGGCCTACGAGGCCGCCGAGGGCAGCGCCGCCGCCCGCTACCAGGCGGTCGCCGCGGTGGCCAAGGCGCTGGCCACCCACGTGGCCGTCGAGGACGAGCTGCTGTACCCCGCCCTGCGGGCCCATACCGGCCGCCACGACCCCGAGATCGAGCGCCAGCTCCAGCAGGACCACCTGCTCGACCTGGTCATGGTCGAGCTCGGCGGCATGGTCCCGTCCGACCGTGGCTACGACGCCAAGGTCCGGGTGCTGATGCAGGTGTTCCGCCAGCACGCCCGCGACGCCGAGGCCCTGCTCCTGCCCGAGCTGCGGCGCCGCCTCGACCCGGCCGAGCGCGAGCTGCTCGGCCGCCGGGTCCTGGAGCGGGTCGGCCAGCTCGAGGGCCGGCCGCGGCCGGGCTGGTGAGCGCCATGCGCCGCCTCCCGACCCTGCTCGTCCCGCTCGCCCTCGCCGCCGTGGTCCTGACCGGCTGCGGCGGCGACGGGGGCGGCAACGGCGGCGCCCCCGCCGCCCCGGTCAACGGGGTGACCGAGGTCGCCGCCAAGGACAACCAGTTCACGCCCCCGGCCATCGAGGTCCCGGCGGGCACGACCGTCACCTGGAAGTTCGAGGACGGCTTCGTCCCCCACGACGTCGCCGGCGACGGCTTCAGCTCCGGCGACCCCAAGCGCAGCGGCAGCTTCACCCACACCTTCGACGCGCCCGGCACCTTCCCCTACCGCTGCACCATCCACGACGGCATGACGGGCCGGGTGGTGGTCACCGGGTCATGATCGGGCCGGCTGGCGCTGCCCGGCGCGCGGTGGGGTCGATCCCCGCTGGGACACCTACGTCACCGTCGCCGACGTCGACCAGCTCGCCGACCAGGCCGCCGCCGCCGGCGCCGAGCCCGGACGCCTGGCCGACTTCACCGTCGCCGCCGTCCAGGGCGCGATGCTGCTCGGGCTGCTGGACCGCGGTCCCGGACCGGCCCGGGCCGCGGTCGAGGAGGCCTGCGCCCATCTGGTGGGCCAGCGCGCCCAGGAGCGTGACCATGCCCGACCCTGACGCGCGCCTGGCATCGGCCCGGCCCGGTGGGGTCACGGCACGGTGATGACGACCTTGCCGCGGGCGTGGCCCTGCTCCAGGTAGCGGATGGCCGCGGCCGTGTCGCCGAGCGGGTACAGGCGATCGATCACCGGCGTGACCGCCCCGGACTCGATGAGCTCGGCCAGGGCCCGGAGGTCGTCGCTGCTCCGCTCGGCGAGGAACGGGACGAGCCGCTGGCCGACGAACGGCGACAGCGCGACCGCCGCCAGCATCCGGCCCAGCGGCCCGATCCAGCGGCCGCTCGAATCCCCGCTGCTCGGCAGCAGCGTCCCCCTGGGGGTGAGGGCGCGCCGGCAGGCCGCCGGTGAGCGGGTCCCGGCCAGCTGGAAGATGAGGTCGTAGCGCCGGCCGAGCCGGGTGACGTCCTCCCGGGCGTAGTCGACGACGTGGTCGGCCCCGAGCGAGCGGACCAGCTCCAGGTTCCTGGCGCTGCACACGCCGGTCACCTCCGCCCCGAGCCACTTGGCGAGCTGGACGGCGAAGGTGCCCACCCCTCCGGAGGCGCCGATGATCAGGACCCGCTGCCCCGGCCGGACCCGTCCGTGGTCGCGCAGGCCCTGGAGGGCGGTCACCCCGGCCAGGGGCACGGCCGCCGCCTGCTCGAAGGTCAGGTTGGCCGGCTTCAGGGCCAGGGCGTCCTCGGGGACGCAGGCGTACTCGGCGAAGCAACCGGTCAGCGCGTCGGCGAACACCTCGTCACCGGGGCGGAACCGCGTCACGCCCTCGCCGACCGCCTCGACCCACCCGGCCAGGTCGCTGCCGAGCACGCGGTGCCTTGGCCGGCGCAGCCCCCCGAACTGCGGGCGGGCGACGTACGGCACGCCTCGCAGCAGGTGCCAGTCGCGTGGGTTGACCGAGGCCGCGCGCACGCGCACCAGCACCTCGCCGTCGCCGGCGACGGGGTCGTCGACCTCCTCCAGTCCGAGCAGGTCCGGCGAGCCGTAACGGTGGCCGGTGATCGCCTTCATCGTGTCCTCCCTGCTCCACGCGATCTGGTGTACGCCGTACACCACCTTGGCGGGCAGCCTAGGTGTACGGCGTACACTTGTCAAGGAGGGACCGGTCGGCGCCAGGCGCGGGAGAATGGGCTCATGGACACGCGGATGGAGGTCAAGGCCCAGTCCCGGGCGCCCTTGAGCCGGGAGCGGATCCTGGCCACGGCCGTCGCCCTGGCCGACGAGCGCGGCGTGGAGGCGCTGAGCATGCGCAAGCTCGCCCAGGAGCTCGAGGTCGTGCCGATGGCCCTGTACAAGCACGTGGTCAACAAGGACGAGCTGCTGGACGGCATGGTCGACGTCGTCGTCGGCGAGGTCGACCCGCCGGCCAGCGGGACCGACTGGAAGACGGCCATCCGGCAGCGGGCGCTCTCGGCCCGCCGCATGCTCCTCCGCCATCCCTGGGCGTCCAAGGTCATCGAGTCGCGGACCAGTCCGACCCCGGCGGTGCTCGAGTACATGGACGCGATGATCGGGATCTTCCGGGCCGGGGGCTTCTCGATCGACCTCACCCATCACGCCATGCACACCATGGGCAGCCGCATGCTCGGGTTCTCGCAGGAGCTGTTCGACGAGTCGGCCGACGCCGGTCCGCAGCTGATGGAGCCGGAGATGCTGCGGGCGATGGCCGGCCGGTACCCCTACATCACCGAGCTGGTCACGGCGATCACCCACGACCCGGGGTCGGTCGTCGGCCCGGGCTGCGACGACCAGTTCGAGTTCGAGTTCGCCCTCGACCTGATGCTGGACGGCCTGGAGCGGCTCCGGGACCGGTCGTGAGCGGCCGGTTAGCGGGCCCCCGGAGGATGGCCGGCATGCGACGAGCCCATCCGCCCCCGGACGCCCCGGCCAGGGCGCCGGTGGCCACCGTGGCCGAGCCGTTGCGGCCGCTGTGGGCGCTGGCCGTGGCCATCGCCGAGTCGGCGGCCGAGATCGCCGCCAACCGGCCGATCCCGAGCTGGCGGGCCGGGGCCTACCTGTACGCCGCCGCCGACCAGGCCTGGGGGGCCGACGGCGGTGGCGGCGCGGCCGGCTGGCGGACCGACCGCGGTGGGTCGGGCGGGGAGTTCCGCTTCGCGGTCCTGCTGGCCGAGGCGGCCACCGCCCGGTTCGTGGCCGGCGACGGCTACCTGAGCAACCGCCAGCTGGCCGCCGACCTCCGCTCCGGCGCCGCCTGGCTGGCCACCGGGGCGCTGCTGCCCAGCCCCTAGACCCACCTCCTCGCTCCGCTTGACCGCATTTGGGGGATCTTGCTGCACTGCCGGACAGCGCCGACCCGGAGCCGAGCTGCCGGCTCAGCCAGGCCTGCCAGGCTCCCTCGGCCTCGGTGCAGTTGCCCTTGCGGCGCTCCTCGACCAGCATCGGGCTGCTATACTCGAACACACGTTCGATCAGGGGGGCCATCATGTTCTCCGACCCCGACCACGAGGTCATCGACAGCCCCGAGGCGCTCTTCCGGCACCTGTACGAGGAGCACGGCGTGGAGGAGGCCGCCGACCTCGATCCGGAGACGGCGCCGGTCCAGTTCTGGCTGCGCCGCCACGCCGAGCTGGAGCGGGCCGAGCGGTCGGCCCGCCGCCAGCCGGCTCCCCCACCCGAGCCCGAGCCCTTCTCGCAGCCACGACCGGAGCCGCGTCGGGAGGAGCCGCGGCCGGAGCCCCGGGCCCGAGGCGAGGCGCCGTTCCAGCCGCCGCCCCGGTCGCAGCCGCCACCGGGGGCGCGGGAGGGGCGGCGCCACGTCGGGTTCGGGGACCCGCTGCTCGAGGCCATGACCCGGGCCCTGGTCGGCCGGGGCCACGACGAGGCGGCGGTCCGGGCGGCCATCCGCTCCTTCCCCGCCGCCGGCGGTCACCCGGGCGGCGAGGCCGGGGTCCGGGCGGCGTTCGTCGAGCCGATGCTCCGCTCGGTGGCCGAGCACCTGCTCGCCCCGGAAGGCCCCCGCCGCCCCCCGACCCGTTCCCAGCCGCCACCCGCCTCATCCGGCCCGCCGCCCGCGCCGCGGCGCCCCGTGGCCGACCGGCCCCCGCCTGCGGCGCCGCCCAAGGCCCGCGAGGACCCGGCGCGACCCGAGGCGGTCTGGGCCGGGCTCTGGGCCGACCTGGCCGAGCCCAGCCGCCGGGGCGAGGGTGACGCCGGGACGGTCGGCGACGACGGCGACGACGACCTGATGGCCGTGGCCAACGCGGTCCAGGCCCGCCGCCGGGTCAGGCTGCTGCGCCGCTGACCCCCTCAGCCCTCCTCATACAGGGCGTCGATGCGCTCGGCGTACTTGGCGTGGACGATGCGGCGGCGCAGCTTGAGGGTGGGGGTGAGCTCCTCGCTCTCGGCGGTCCACTCGACCGGCAGGACCTCGAACCGCTTGACCTGCTCGATCCTGGACAGGCGCTGGTTGGCGGCGTCGACGGCCAGCTGCACCTCGGCCAGCACCTCCTCCGAGGCGGCCAGGGCGGCCAGGTCGCCGGGGAGGCCCTTGCGGGCCGCCCAGGGCGGGGCCAGCTCGTGGTCGAGCACGATCAGCGCCACCACGTACGGCCGGTCGTCGCCGTAGACGAGGGCCTGGCCGATCAGCGGGTGCTCCTTGAGCAGCCCCTCGATGTTGGCCGGGGACAGGTTCTTGCCGCTGGAGGTGATGATCAGCTCTTTCTTGCGGTCGACGATCCTGAGGTAGCCGTCGCCGTCCAGCTCGCCGACGTCGCCGGTGTGCAGCCAGCCCTCGGCGTCGATCAGCTGGGCCGTCGCCTCCGGCTGCCTGAAGTACCCGGGGGTGTTGATCGGCCCCCGCACCAGCACCTCGCCGTCGCCGGCGAGGCGCACCTCGATCCCGGCCAGGGCCGGGCCGACGGTGCCGATCTTGACCTTGCCCGGGCGGTTGCCGGTGGCCACCGCGGTGGTCTCGGTCATGCCGTACACCTCGACCAGCGGCAGCCCGAGGGCGGCGAAGAACTCGGCCACGTCCACGGCCAGGGGCGAGGCCGCGCTGGAGGCGAAGCTGCAGTGGTCCAGCCCGATGGCGTGCCTGATCTTGGCCAGGACCAGCCGCTCGAGCACGGCGTGGCGGGCCCGCAGCCCGAACGGCACCGCCTCACCCCGCTGGGTGCGGCGGACCACCTCCAGCCCGGTGTCGACCGCCCGCTGGGCGATCTTGCGCTTGCGCTCGCTCTCCTCGGCGGCCAGCTTGGCCTGGATGCCGGCTCGGACCTTCTCCCACACCCTGGGCACGCCGAAGAACAGGGTCGGCCGGGCCTCGCGCACGTACTCGACCGCCTGGGTGGGGTCGGGGCAGAACCACACGTGGGACCGCCTGGTCAGCGGCCCGTAGATGGACAGCACCCGCTCCGCGATGTGGGCCAGGGGCAGGTAGGAGACCGAGCTGCCTCCCTGGGGCAGGCCGGTCAGGCGGTCCAGGGCGGTGACCTCGTACAGCAGGTTGTGGTGGGTCAGGAGCACGCCCTTGGGCGGCCCGGTGGTGCCGGAGGTGTACAGCAGGCAGGCGTTGTCCTCGGGGCCGACCCGGCGGCGCAGCTCCTCGAAGCCGCTCCGGTCCTTGGCCAGCGCCTCGCGGCCCCGCCGGACCAGGTCGTCCCAGCCCAGCACGCCCGGCCCCTCGGCGTCCTCGGCGCCGTCCAGCAGCACCACGTGCTGGAGCGACGGCAGGTCCTCGCGCAGCTCCTGCCAGCGCTTGAGCATGTCGCGGTCCTCGAGCACGGCCAGCTTGGCCTCGCAGTGCCCGGCCACGTACCGGATCTGCTCGGGGGCCAGGGAGAAGTAGAAGCTGGTCGGGGTGGCCCCGGTGTGGACGGCGCCCTGGTCGGCCAGGACATGCTCGGGCCGGTTGGTGGCCATGATGGCCACGAAATCCCCCTTGGCCACGCCCAGGCCGGCCAGGCCCATGGCGACCTCGGCGACCCGCTCGGCGTACTCGCGCCACGACAGCAGCTGCCAGGCCCCGTCGCGCTTCCAGGACATGGCCGGGGCGTCCCCGCCGGCGGCGGCGTGCTCGGCCAGCAGGTCGCACAGGGTGCGGCCGCTGACCTCCTGCTCGATCTGCTGGCGCTCGACCTGCACCGCGTCCTCGCTCATGACGACCCACCCTCGGCTCGGAGAGGCTGCTCGCTGGCGAGCATAGGTAGCGCGACCGGGCAGGTAAAGGCCCGCGCGGCCGTGAGCGACTCGTTGGCGGGCCCGGCCAGGCTGGTCGGTGTCCAGCCACGTCCCCCGGAGGAGGAGGTGCCGATGTCCCGGATCCCCCACGCCGGCGCCCGCTACCTGGCCGCCCTGGACTACGCGCGCCGCGGCCTGCCGGTCGTCCCCCTGCACTACGCGGTGCGCAACCGGCGGACGGCGGCGGTCGGCTGCTCCTGCGGGGAGCCGGCCTGCGCCCGGGTCGGCGCGCACCCGCTGCCCTCCCACGGGGCGGCCGACGCCACCACCGACCCCATCCGGCTCACCTGGTGGTGGCGGCGCTTCCCCGAGGCGAACGTGGGCCTGGCCACCGGGGCCAGCTTCGACGCCCTGATCGTGCGCGGCTCGGCCGGCGACGGCGCCCGCTGGGCGGCGATCGCCGAGGCCCTCCGGGCCGCCGGCCCGCTGGTGCGGACCGGCGGCGACACCTGGCACTTCCTCTTCGCCCCGGCGGGCCTGGCCAGCCAGCGCCCGTGGGGGCTGGCCAGGGTCGAATGGCGGGGCTGGGGTGGCTGGGTGGTGGCCCCACCCAGCCACCACGCCGGCGGGGCGGTGGCCGCCTGGGTGCGCGACCTGGACACCCGCCTGCCCGAGCTGCCGGCGGCCATCTGCGAGCGCCTGGAGCAGGTCGGCCCGGCCGAGTCTCTCACCCACCTCATCTACGCCCAAGCACGCGACTAGGTATTTACACACATGCCGTATAGACTCCCGCCAACGGCAAACGGTCCCAGGTCGGCGTGGTGGTAGGCACGATCGACTTCTTCCTCCTTGGCCCGCTGGAAGCCCGCCAGCGCGAGCGCCCCCTGCGGCTCGGCAGCATCAAGCACCGCATGCTGCTGGCCAAGCTGCTGCTCCATCCCAACCAGGTCGTCTCCACCGAGGAGCTGATCGTGGCCGTCTGGGGCGAGGAGCCCCCGCCGACGGTCAAGCAGTCGCTCCAGAACCACGTCGCCGCCCTGCGCAAGGCGATCGAGGCCGGCAACGGCGAGGGCCCGCCGCGCACCCTGGTCACCCGCGACCCCGGCTACCTGCTCCGGGTCGACCCCGAGCGCCTGGACCTGCACCGCTTCCAGCGCCTGGACCGCGAGGGCCGCGAGGCCCTGGCCGCCGGCGACCCGGCCCGGGCCGCCGACCTGCTCCGCCGGGCCCTGGCCCTGTGGCGCGGCCCGGCCCTGGCCGACGTGGCCGCCTCGGCCGACGTCGCCTGGCCGGAGCTGGTCGGGGTCGAGGAGCTCCAGGTCGCCTCCACCGAGGCCCGGATCGAGGCCGAGCTGGCCCTCGGCCGCCACCACGAGCTGGTCGCCGAGCTGGAGGCGCTGGTCCGGCTGTACCCGCTGCGCGAGCATCTCCACGGCCAGCTGATGCTGGCCCTGTACCGCTCGGGCCGTCAGGCCGACGCCCTGGCCGCCTACCGGGCCGCCCGCCGGGTCCTGGTCGACGAGCTGGGGATCGAGCCCAGCGTCGGCCTGCAGCGCCTGGAGCAGGCCATCCTGGCCCAGGACCCGGCCCTCGACCTGTTGGTCCCGGCCCGCTCGGGCGACCCCGAGGCCGACGACGGCCCCCCGGCGGCCGAGCACGGCAACGGCGGGGAGACCGCCGAGGGCGGCGGCAGCGTGGAGCGCAAGCTGGTCTCGGTGCTGTTCGCCGAGATCGACGAGCCGCTCGGCGAGGCCGGCGAGCGCGACCCCGAGGACGTCTCCAGCATGCTCGACCGCCACCTGGACCGGGTCCGGGCCGAGATCGAGAGCTTCGGCGGCACCGTCGAGCACGCCATCGGCGGCATCACCATGGCCACCTTCGGGATCCCCCAGACCCGCGAGGACGACCCCGAGCGGGCCGTCCGGGCCGCCCTGGCCATCCGCGACGCCCTGGTCGGCGAGGCCGGCCGGCTGGAGGGCGGCCCCCCGGCCGGCCGGGCCGAGGTGGAGGTGCGGATCGCCGTGACCACCGGCGAGGCGCTGGTCACCGACGGGGTGCGGGTCGCCGGCGACCCGGTGGCCACCTGCGCCCGGCTCCAGCAGCTCGCCCCCAGCGGGACGGTGCTGGTGTCGGAGGGGACCGGCCGGGCCACCGAGCGCTCCATCAGCTACGGCCCGGCCAGCCTGATCGCCCTCGCCGGTCGGGCCCGGCCGATGAACGTGTGGAGCGCGCTGGAGCCGCGCAACCGCACCGGCATGGACGCCCTGGCCGCCGGGCCGGTGCCGCTGGTCGGCCGCGACCGCGAGCTGGGCCAGCTGCTGGAGGCATTCCGGCACGCGAAGGCCGAGCGCCGCCCCAGCCTGGTCACCCTGCTGGGCCCGCCCGGCATCGGCAAGAGCCGGCTGGTGGCCGAGCTCGGGCGGGCCCTGGACGCCGACAGCGACCTGGTCACCTGGCGCCAGGGCCGCTCCTCGCCCTGGGACGAGGGCCGCTCCTCGCCGGCCGGTGGCGGGGTCACCTACTGGGCCCTTGCCGAGATCGTCAAGGCCGAGGCCGGCATCCTGGAGACCGATACCGCCGACCGGGTCCGCCGCCGCCTGTCCCGGGTGGTCGCCCACGCCATGGCCGACGACCCGGGCGCGACCGGCTGGGTCACCGGCCACCTGCACGGCCTGGTCGGCCAGGGCGGCGGGGCCCCGGTCCAGACCGGCCGGCGCGAGGAGGCGTTCACCGCCTGGCGGCGCTTCCTGTACGGGCTGGCCGCCCGGCGGCCGCTGGTGCTGGTCCTGGAGGACCTGCACTGGGCCGACGACGCCCTGCTCGACTTCCTCCAGGAGCTGCTGGAGCCGACCGGGCAGGCGACCCTGGACCGGCACGGGCAGCCGCTGCGCCCCCGGACCCCGCCGGCGGCCCCGCTGCTGGTCGTGGCCACCGCCCGCAAGGAGCTGCTGACCCGGCGGCCGGACTGGGGCGGGACCGCCGGCTCGGCGGTGGCCATCGAGCTGGACCCGCTGTCCGAGGCCGACACCGGCAACCTGCTCGAGACCCTGCTGGCGGCCTCCCGGCTGCCCACCGGCGTCGGCCCGGCCCTGGTGACGGCGGTCGGCGGCAACCCGCTGTTCGCCGAGGAGTACGTGCGCATGGTGCGCGACCACCCGATGCCCGGGCCGGAGGGGTCGGGGCTGCCGCTGCCCGAGACCGTCCACGCCATCATCGCCGCCCGCCTGGACGCCCTGCCCGCCGAGGAGAAGGCGGCCCTCCAGGACCTGTCGGTGCTGGGCCGGGTCGGCTGGGTGGGCGCCCTGGCGGCGGTCAGCGGCCGCGGCCGGGCCGAGGCCGAGGCCTGCCTGGAGCGCCTGGCCGCCCGGGAGTTCCTGTACCGGGCCGGGCGACCCTCGATGGCCGGCGAGCGCGAGTACGGGTTCCGCCACGTGCTGGTCTGCGAGGTCGCCTACGGCCAGATCCCGCGGCGGGAGCGGGCCGACAAGCACCGCCGGGCCGCGGCCTGGCTGCAGTCGCTGGCCACCGAGCACTCGGAGCTGCTGGCCCACCACTACGGGCGGGCCCTGGAGCTGGCCCGGGCGGCCGGCCAGCCGACCGGCGACCTGGTCGACCGGGCCCGGCTGGCCCTGCGCCAGGCCGGCGACCGGGTCACCGGCCTGGGGGCGCACGTCACCGCGGCCCGCTACTACACCGAGGCGCTGGCCATCTGGCCGCCCGACGACCCGGAGCGGCCGGCGCTGGAGCTGCGGGCCGGCGAGGCCCGCCTCCTGGGCGAGGGCAGCGGCGAGGACCTGCTCACCGAGGCCAGGGACGGGCTGCTGGCCAGGGGCGACCGGGAGCTGGCGGCCGAGGCCGAGGCCCGCCTGGGCCAGCTCGCCTACGCCAGAGGGCATGCCCGGTCCTCGCACATGGACCGGGCGCTGGCCCTGGTCGCCGACGCGCCCGCCTCGCCGAGCAAGGCCACGGTGCTCAGCTGCTGCATGACCCACCTGATGGCGGCCGACCGCCACGTCGAGGCCCTGCGGGTCGCCCGCCAGGCCCAGGCCATGGCCAGGTCCCTCGGGACCCGTGAGGTCGAGGCGGCCGCCTTCGGCACCATCGGGGCGGCCCGGGTCAGCCTCGGCGACCCGGCCGGCGTGGCCGACCTGGAGCGGTGCATCGAGCTCTGCGAGGCCGAGGGCTCCTCCAGCACCGTCCCCTGGCGCATGAACCTGGCCTCGGTGCACTCGACCCTGGGCGACCTGGGGCGCTGCCTGGCCGCCCGGCGGGCGGCCTGGGAGGCGGCCGAGCGCTTCGGGTCGGCTCGCTGGCTGCACTGGCTGGAGCTGGAGCGGGCCGCCGAGCACTACTGGAGCGGCCGCTGGGACCGGGCCGTGGAGGTCGCCGACTCGGCCACGGCCGAGGCCGGCCACGGGGCCCGCCACTACCTGGAGGGCGAATGCCGCATCTGGCGCGGCCGCATCCGGCTGGCCAGGGGCGAGGCCGCCAGCGCCCTCGAGGACGTCCAGCGCGCCCTCGAGCTGGCCCGGGAGTCGGGTGACCGCCAGAACCTCGACCCGGCGCTGGCCTTCGGGGCCAGGGCGCTGCTGGCCGCCGGTCGCGAGGCCGACGCCGGCAAGCTGCTCGACGAGCTGCTGGCCACCCTCGGCGGCGGGCTGCTCAAGCCCGACCTGGGCGTCGACCTGCCAATCGGCCTGGTCGAGCTGGGCCGCCCGGTCGAGGCGCTGGACGACGCGCTTCCCTCGCGCTGGCTGGACGCCGCCCGCGCCTTCGCCGGCGGCGATCCCGGCCGGGCGGCCAGGATCTACGCCGAGATCGGCAGCCGCCCCGACGAGGCCACGGCCCGCCTGGCCGCCGCCCGCCGGCTGCTCCCGACCCGTCCCGCCGAGGGCCGGACCGAGCTGGAGCGGGCCATCGCCTTCTTCCGCGAGGCCGGCGCCACCGCCTCCCTGGAGCAGGCCAAGGAGCTGCTGTTCGCGCTGACTTGACAGGACCCGGGAATAGAGAGAGGTTTCTCTCGTCCCCCGACTCGGCAAGGAGTAGCCTAGCCGCCATGGTGCCCGCCAGACCCAGGGAACGGATCCTCACCACGGCCATCGCCCTGTTCTCCGCCGAGGGCATCGGCGCGGTCGGGGTCAACCGCATCATCGGCCAGGCCGACGTGGCCCCGATGACCCTCTACCGCCAGTTCGGCGGCAAGGACGCGCTGGTCGCGGCCGCCCTCGAGCAGTGGAGCATCCAGTGGCTACACCGCCTGTCGGAAGCCATGGACCGCCGCGGCGACGACGCCGGCGACCGCTTCGACGGCCTCTGGGACGAGCTGGACTCGTGGTTCGCCGCCGACGACTTCCGCGGCTCGTTCGTGGCCAACGCCGCCACCGAGCTCCGCAGCGAGCCCGACCACCCCGCCCAGGCGAGAATCGCCCAGCACCGCCAAGCCCTCCGCCAGCTCCTCGAAGACCTGGCCAAAGCCTCCGGCGCGCACGATCCCCCCGTCCTCGCCGCCCAGCTCCAGGTCCTGATCGACGGGGCCATCGCCGCCGCCTCCGTCGACCACGACCCCACCGCCTCCCCCGGCGCCCGCGCCCTGGCCACGGCCGCCATCGCCCGCGCCTCCACGGACTGACCACCAGCCCGCCGGGGGTTGTGGCCAGCCGACCCGCGCTTCCCCTGGGTCGGCTGGCCCGCGGGGCCTCGCTCGGGCCGCCCTTCATTCGCCAGCGGATGCCTCCAGGGCGAGCTGGGTGAGCTCGCGGGCGTGACGGGCCGCTCCTGGGTGGCGGTCGATCAGGGCGCCGGCCATGGCCCCCTCGACCAGGATCAGAAGCTGGCCGGCGAGGGCGGCGGGGTCGCCGGCCCCCGACGAGCGGGCCAGGTCCTCGAGCAGGCGGCGGGTCGCCTGGCGGTGACGGACGAGGGCGGCGTGAGCGGCCGGGCCCCTGCCGTCCGGCGGCGCGACCACGGCGGCCGCCACCGCCGAGCCGGCGAAGTCGTCCGAGGCGAACCACTCCTCGAGCACGTCCCAGAGCGCCAACACGGCCGACCCCGGCGGCCGCCGGGCTAGCTCTCCGCCCAGCCAGGCGAGCCACCGCTCACTCGACCGCTCCAGCTCCGCCGCTGCGGGATCCACGCTCCTCATGGTGCCTTCTGCCCTGCTCAACGCCGATGGAACCAATCGTACCCTCCTCTCCATCCTCTACAGCCGGGCGAACCGGTTGGATCCAGATGACTAGTTACTCTTGACTAGTGATAACGTTCTCTCTCATTATGCACGCACATCACGGTCATGTCGGCGAAAAGGAGGCAAATATGCGTCGACTGCCAATCCGCCCGACGGTGTCATCCCGGTTTCTGCGGGTTGTGCTCGCGCTCGGCGCGGCGTTACTGCTCGCTGGCCTGGCGGCCGCGCCCGCCTCCGCGCACGCCGAGAAGCGGGCCGGTCGGTACAGCTTCGTGATCGGCTTCGGGACCGAGCCCGCCTACGCCGGCCAGCCCAACAGCATGCAGGTGATCATCAGCCGGGACGGCAAGCCCGCGACCGGCCTGGGCGACCAACTTGATGGCCTGATGGGGCATGCCTACTACGGCGGCAAGGTCGACCCCAAGTCCGAGAACTCCATGATGCCGCTGGAGGCCCACTTCGGCGACGGCTGGGGCACCCCGGGCGACTACCGGTCGTTCTTCGTGCCGAGCCAGGCCGGGGCCTACACCTTCGTCCTCAAGGGCAGGCTCGGCGGCCAGAAGGTGGATCTCGCCGTCCCGAGCGGGCCCGAGACCTTCAGCGACGTCAACGACCCGGCCAAGGCCTCTTTCCCGGCGGTCAAGGACCCGACCACCGCCGAGCTGGCCCAGCGGCTGGACCGTGAGGCGACCCGGCTGAACGGGACCGTGGTGGCGGCCGCGGAGGCCCAGCGGGCCGCCGAGGACACCGCCAGCCAGGCCAGGCTGCTGGCCCTGGGCGGGATCCTGATCGGCATCGTCGGGCTGGTCGTGGCCGCCCTGGCCTGGGGGCGGCGGACCACGACCCCGGCCGCCCGCCCGGATCCCGATGTCGCCCTGACCGGGGCCGGCAAGGTCTGACGGTCCGATGCGACGCCGTGGGCGGCTCGCCGCGCTCGCTGCTCCCCTGACCGGGCTGTGGCTCCTGGCCACCGGTCCGGCGGCGGCCGCCCACGGCGTCCTCGAGTCCAGCGAGCCGGCCGGCGGAAGCTCCCTGGAGCGGGCGCCGGCGGCGGTGACGCTCCGCTTCAGCGAGCGACCCGACCCCGGGCTGTCGACGGTGCGGGTC
>Ga0081538_10003660_pt1 | contig 14443 bp, 19 predicted proteins | sample TabmetS5T2R1_FD_71022 | JGI IMG/M metagenome (GOLD analysis project Ga0081538, IMG submission 71022) | Tabebuia heterophylla rhizosphere microbial communities from the University of Puerto Rico - S5T2R1 | ecosystem: Host-associated > Plants > Roots > Rhizosphere ... | reverse complement strand
CACCACGTGGCCGACCCGGCACTGGGTTGCCGCCTGAATGACGTTGCGGTGGTGGACGATCACCCGGGCCGCCTCGCCGTCGCTGGACACGAACACCAGCGTGTCGACTCCCTCCAGCGCGGCCCGCAGCGCCGATGGATTGTCGTACGGCGCGGTGCGGCTGGACAGCGCCACGACCCCATGCCCTCCCGCGGCAGTCAGCAGTTCCACCACCCGACCGCCGATCCGACCGGTACCTCCAGTGACCGCGATCCTCATCGGCTCCCCGTGTCGTGTCCCGGTCTGTCCCGGGTGATGTCATGGCGGCCCGGTTCGACCGCGTGGATCGGACCCTAACCCGGCATCCAGGCACGCGAAAGCGTCTGCGGCGCCGCGTATTCCCCGCGACCCGCGGTGAACCGTCGACCGTCACGCGTGACCGGGCGCTCCTGAGGATCAGCCGTTGCCGTCGGGGGATCATTCAAGAAGACGAACGAATTCCAGTCCCCGCCCGCCCCTCAGGGTCATCCCATCCCTCTGTCGCACGCCACCCGTGACGATAGCGATCAACTGCCGAGTGGCTACTTCCTACCGCTCCTCCAGTCGCCGATGCTTCTCACCAAGAAATATCCACGTCCCATTACTCCTTGGAATCGCCCTTCGCACGCTTGCCCCCGACCTACTCTCACTCCAAACCATTTCCGAGGAGAGCAATGCACCAGGGTGCGTTCGCTGGCGCCAACGACGGCGAGGAGGCAGCGGCAGGGTGGTGGCCGACATCGCGAAACTGTCGGTGGGGCGGGAGGAGGTACTACACCCGCGAGCTGGCTACCGACCACGAGGCGTACCTGTCCGGCCACGGCGAGAGTCCAGGACGGTGGTACGGCGGTACGGCGCCGGGTCGGCGTCGCTTGGGTTGGAGGGGAAGCATTTGTGCCCGGGTTCCAGGCCATGTTCGAGGGCCGCGACCCGACAACTGGCGAGCTCCTCGGCCGCCCCCACGGCCGCAACGCCGTGCCCGCCTTCGACCTGGTCCTGCGGCCGACCAAGAGTGTCTCGGTCCTCTACGGCCTGGGGGATCCGGCTACCGGCCGGGCGGTCCTCCGGGCCCATCACGCGGGGCTGGCCCAGGCGGTCGGCTACTTGGACGAGCACCTGGGGGCCCGCCGCGGCCATGGTGGTGTCCAGCACGAGTCCGGACGGGGGCTGCTGGCGGTCGGCATGGCCGCTACCCACTGGCCCAGACAGTGCAGGCGGTGTCGTGGGAGGCCGACCAGGCCGCCCGGGTCCTGGCCGACCCGGGCATGGCCGTGGTGCCGATCGTGGCCGTCCACGGCGCCCAGGTTCCCTGGGGCAAGGTCGCCGCCAAGGGCGTGCCGGTGGTGGCGGCCCGGCGCCTGCCAAGCATGCTTCGCGCCCTCCCAGCGGTGCTGGGGCCTGAACGGGTCGCCGACCTGGCCGATCAGGCCCGGGTCCGCTTCCACGCCGCCGCTTGACCCCGGCGGCCTGCCAGGGTGGCTATCCACCGTGGTGCTGGTGGCCAGGCGCGGCGTCCTACTTATTGATCCTTTCGCTCTAGGGTGACGGGTCGTCGTCAAGCGACAGCCCGGTATGGGCCAGGAAGCCGACGACCAGGCTGTCGCTGTCGCACACTCGTTGGATCCCTTGCTGGGCCTGGTCGGCGACCTCGGCCACGGTGTCGCCGGTGAAATTGGCGAGCTCGGTGCCTTTCAGGTTCGCCCACAGGTACTCCACCGGGTTGAGCTCGGGGGCGTAGGCGGGCAGCCGCTCCACGGTCAGCCAGGCCCGTTGGGCGTCCAGGTGCTCGCGCATCTTGTAGCTCCAGTGAGCACTCAGCCCATCCCACAACAGCACCACCCGCTGGCCGGCGTAGAAGCCTTTGAGCTGGTCCAGTACGCCGATCAGGCTGTCGGTGTCGTAGGCGTCTTGCTGCAGGTGAAAGCACAACCTGGCCTTGGTCCCGTCGGGAGGGTAGCCGAGGGCGGCGGCGATCGAGGCCCGCTTCCAGGCCATACGATGGCGCAGGATCGGCGTCCGGCCGCGCTGGGACCAGGTGCAGCGCACCGGTGGGATCAGCGAGATGCCCGATTCGTCGAAGAAGACGACCCAGGCCGATTCTGCGGCGGCCCCTTTTTGATCCGCGGCCACTCATGCTGAACCCAGTGCTGGATCGCGTGCTCGTCGCGTTCCTTGGCCTGGCCTTTGTGGGCGCTGCACCGTCCAGCCCAACCGCCCTCGTAGCAGCCGCCAAGTCGACGGGTTGGAGAGCTGCACTCCGGTGAGGCCCTGGATGACCACGGCGATGCGGTCAAGGGTCCACACATCGGTCGGGAACCCATGAGCCAGCGCACCCTCCAGCAGCGCCTGCTCGATCACCGCCAGCTGCTCATCGGGGATCTTGGGGCGGCGGCCGGTCGGCCCACGGCTCTGCAGGCCCGTGGTTCCCGAGGCTTGCCAGCCGGTGTGCCAGCGGCTGGCGCTCTGGCGGGAGACGTCCAGCTGGCGGGCGACCTCGGCTTGGGAGGCACCCTGGGCGAACAGCTCGGCGGCCCGTTCCCGGCGGGCCTGACGCTCGACCCGCTGGCGGGCGCCTCGCTGTCGTGCCTGTTGTCTGCGGCGGTTGGTCGACATGGTCAGGGATGCTCCCACACCAGCACCCGGCCGTCACCTCAAGGTGAAAGGATCAATAGTGGACATTCCGGAACGGCCTGTAGGGCGCTTGAGCGCTTCGGGCCGCTGCTGGATGCTCCGCGCATGACTAGTCTCGTGGACCGACTCCTGGCGAAGGAACTGTGGTTGCGCATCCAGCCGCTCCTGCCGCCAGCCCCGCCGCGTCCTCGAGGCGGCGTGCCCCGCCGCATTCCCGACCGCAACTGTGAGGCAGCGCTGATCTTCATGGCCCGCACGTCTACTCCGTGGGCGCTGCTGCCAGCCCGTGAGCTGGGCTGCGGGAGCCCGAGCACCTGCTGGCGGCGGCTGGACGAGTGGGCCCGCGCTGGGGTGTTCGACCAACTCCAGGCGATGCTGCTGGACGAGCTGGGCGCGGCCGGCCGCATCGACCTGGACCGGGTCAGCGTGGACTCCTTCAGCCTACGGGCGGTCAAAGGGGGGACCTGACCGGCGCCAACCCGGTCGATCGGGGCAAGGCCGGGTCCAAGCTGCACCTAGCCGGCGAGCGCGGGGGGGCTGCCGGTCGCGGTGGTCTTGAGCGCGGCCAATGCCAACGACGCCACCATGTTCGAGGCGGTGCTGGACGACATCCCGCCGATCGTCATGCCCAGCGGGCGGCGCCGCCGCCGGCCCGGCGCGGTCCATGCTGACAAGGCCTACGATCATCGCCGCTGCCGGGCCTATCTGCGACGGCGAGGCATCCGCTCGCGGATCGCCCGCCGCGGCATCGAGTCCTCGGAGCGGCTGGGCCGCTACCGCTGGACGATCGAGCGCACCGGCGCCTGGCTGGGCGGATGGCGGCGGTTGCGCATCCGCTACGAGCGTGGCTCCGAGCGGTTCTACGCGCTGGCCATGCTGGCCTGCTCGGTCATCTGCTTCCAGGCGCTTGGACCGCCACGGTGGTGACGGCCACCGCGGTCTATGGTGCCGGTCAGGAAGCCCTTGCCGAGGGGACTGTAGGGCACAAAGCCGATCCCCAGGTCCTCGCACGCGGCCAAGACCTCCTCCTCGGGACGCCGCCACCACAGCGAGTACTCGCTCTGGACGGCTGTCACGGGCTGGACCGCGTGCGCCCGGCGGATCGTCCCGGCGGCCGCCTCGGACATGCCAAAGTGCTTGACCTTGCCGGCCTCGATGAGGTCCTTGACCGCGCCCGCGACGTCCTCGATGGGCACCTGCGGGTCGACCCGGTGCTGGTAGTAGAGGTCGATGGTGTCGACCCCGAGCCGCTCCAGCGAGCCGTCGACGACCTGCTTGATCACCTCCGGACGGCTCGTCACCCCCCCTCGCGGCGTGCGTTCCACAGGGTCGATGTCCCACCCAAACTTGGTCGCGATCACGACCTGGTCCTTGTGCGGAGCGAGCGCCTCGCCGACGAGTTCCTCGTTGGCGTAGGGCCCATAGATCTCGGCGGTGTCGAAGAAGGTGACGCCGCGGTCCACCGCGGTCCGGATGAGCGCGATCATCTCCTGCCGGTCGGGCCGATCGCTGTACCCGCCAGTCATGCTCATGCAGCCCAGCCCGATCGCTGAGACCTCCAGGCCGCTACTCCCAAGTCTGCGCGTCTGCATCCTGCCAGCTCCTACTGTGGTCAGCGGCTGTGGTACTCGTCGTCGGTGACGTGCTCGCCCCAGTCGGCCTCGGGTCGGTCGTAGCCGGGAGCCTCGATGATGGACAGATGCGTCATGAAGTGGTCGGGAGCGGCGCCATGCCAGTGCCACTCATCAGGGGGTGTGACGACGACATCGCCGGCCCGGATCGCCTCGACCGGGCCGCCGCGGGACTGCACCAGCCCTCTGCCTTCGGTGACGTAAAGGGTCTGCCCGATGGCGGGGGCGTGCCAGGCGGTGCGGGCCGAGAGGGTGAACCGGACGGCGCTGACCCGCACCCGGGAGGGCTCCTCACCGCGGGCGATGGCGTCGATGAAGACATCGCCGGTGAACCATTCGGCCGGACCCTTGGCGGTCGGCTGCTTGGGCTGCATGGGCACGGGCCCCTCTTCGCTGTCGGGTGGGGTACCAGCCGGTCAGCCTCGTTCGATCCTGACGGTGAAGTTCTCGCTCTGGCGCTGGATCGCGTCCAGCTCGCCGTCGAACTCGCCGATCCGGACGATGCCGTTGAAGAACGGGGCGTCGCTGTCGTAGTAGAAGACCAGGTCGCCGTCGGGCGCCCAGTAGCCGATGTCTCCGGCGGCGGGATCGTGCCCTTCGGGCGCGCCCTCGAGCGACAGCTCCCGGGGAAGCGGAGCGGTCTTCTCGACGTTGTTGTGGTCGCGGAAGCCGAGCGTCAGCGGCAGCTGAGCGACGAGATCGCGTGCCGTGGCGTTGTCGTCCAGCCGCGCGGTGAGCTCGGTATCGCCGAAGGTGATCCGAATCGGCGTGCCGTCCGCGGGGCTGGTCGCTTGGTCATCGGTGGCTGGGCTCGGGCTCGGAGGGCTGGTCTCGGGAGCGCCGACAGGCTGGTTGCCGTCCTCGTCCTCGCCGCCACAAGCCGAAAGCGAGACCGTGGCGAGCAGCGCGAGGACGAGCCCGGTGCGGCGTGCCGGGCGCGACCGCCTGAGGCCGAAGGGCTTCGCTCTGCGCATGATGCTCCTCTGGTCGTAGGCCGGGTTCATGGGATCGCCTGCGTTTCAGGACGACCGGGAACCAGACGCGTGGTGGTGAAGCCAGCCAGCTCCTCCAGCAGTTGGTCCTGGAACCGCTGGTCGTGGACGCTGGCGGCCGGCTCGGCGCGGCGCTGGTGATGCCAGTAGCCGCCTGAGGTGCGGGCCTGGGGATCATCGCTGGTGGCCAGCCACACCTGGGTGAGGTGCCCGAGCCGCAGATCATCGGGCGCACCCGGGCCGCCCATCTTGGTGGGCACCCAGCCAGGATCCACCGCGTTGCTGAACACCTCCGCCCATCTCCGGGCGACGGCCATGGCGAGCGTGGTGACCAACAGCTTGCTGTCCGAATAGGAGCCCGTCGCGCGCTGGCCGCTCCAATCCATGCCGGTCAGGCTGGCTCGACCGCCGCGGTGCATGCCGCTGCTGAGGTAGACCAGGCGCTGCGGGCGGTCGATGAGCGCGGTGAGCAGGTAGGGGGCGACCACGTTGACCGCCAGGACCTGCGGCCCGCCAAGGACGCCGGCGTTGTGGATCACCGCGTCCATCCGCCCGAGGCGGTTCACTTGGCCGGCGACGTCGCGCGTCTCCTCGAGGTCGGACAGGTCCCCGACGACGGCTGCAGCGCCCCGGTCCAGGAGCTCGCGGACGGCCGTGAGCCGGTCCCGGTTGCGGGCGTGGACGACGACCTCGTGCCCCTGCTCGAGCAGCGTCTGGGCGGCCGCCCGTCCGAGGCCGTCCGCGGAGCCGGTGACCAAGACGCGTGCGGTGGGTGATGGCCGGGTGCTCACGCCGCCCCCTTGGCTGCGCGCGGCTGGAGGCGGAGCGTCGTCGTCCGCGTTTCGCCGCTGGTCATCGGCTCGACGTAGCCCGACCCGTAGCGGCCGTACTTGGCCCGATAGCCGGCGTCGATCCGCCGGTTGAGCTCCTCGTCATCGACCGCGACGAAATCGACGTCCTTGTCGACCCCGCTGGCCCGGATGTGACCCTGATAGCGCTCCTGGACGCCGCGGTACCAGGCGCCGGACCGGCCCCGCCACGAGCGGACATACAGGTCGTCGCCCTCGCGGACCACCCAGATCGTCACCGGCCTGCGCAGGTTCCCGTCGCGCCGGACCGGGGCGATCTCGAGTTCCTGGGCCGCTTGGATGCGGGCCAACTCGTCAGGAGTCCAGGCGCTCATGGCTTCACCATGGCCTTGACCGCCTTGCGGTCAGCCATCGCGCGGTCGCCGTCCGGCACATCCTCGACACGCACGTCACTCGCGCCATAGACCAGGGTCGCTCGCACCAGGGGCGTCCTCTCGTCGAAGGCAGTGACCGCCTGGCGGCGGCAATCGGTCATCTGTCGATTCCTCCATCCGTTCGAGCTCACGAGTGCAGAAGCACCTTGATCGCGCGGCGTTCGTCCATCGCGCGGTAACCCTCGGCGACTTGGTCGAGGGGCAGGGTGAGGTCGAAGACCTTGCCGGGGTCGATCTGTCGGTTCCAGATGAGGCCGACGAGCTCGGGCAGGAAGCGGCGGACTGGGGCGGGGCCGCCGTGCAGGTGGACGTGGGAGTAGAACAGCTCCTCGCCGGGCAGTTCGACGTCATGGGCGACGCCGACGTAGCCGACGTGCCCGCCCGGCCGGGTGGCGCGGATGGCCTGCAGCATCGACTCCTGGGTGCCAACGGCCTCGACCACTGAGTGGGCGCCGAGCCCACTCGTGAGGTCCTTGATCCGAGCGACGCCCTCGTCCCCGCGCTCCTCGACGATGTCGGTCGCCCCGAACTCAAGGGCGAGCTTCTGTCGTGGCGCGTGGCGGCTCATGGCGATGATCCGCTCGGCGCCGAGCTGGCCGGCCGCCAGGACACCCATGAGTCCGACTGCGCCGTCACCGACGACCGCGACGGTCTTGCCGGGGCCGGCCTCGGCGGCCACGGCGCCGAACCAGCCGGTGCCGAGCACGTCGGAGGCGGCCAGCAGGCTCGGGATCAGATCGGCGGGCGGCAGGTCAGGGGTGGCCACCAGGGTGCCGTCGGCCAGCGGGACGCGGAGCCGCTCGGCCTGAGCGCCGAGCGGGTTCATCCACTCACGCTGGACGCAGGAGGTCTGGTAGCCGGCACGGCAGGCCTCGCAGGTGTTGTCGCAGGTGGCGAAGGTGCCGACCACGAACTGCCCGGGCTTGATCGTGGTGACCGCGTTGCCGACCTCCTCCACGATCCCCACGTACTCGTGGCCCCAGGGCGACGGGCCGTCGAAGGGCTCGAGGCCCCGGTAGGGCCACAGGTCCGAGCCACAGATGCACGTCGCCGACAGCCGGATGACCGCGTCGGTGGGCTCGACGATCTTGGGGTCGTCACGCTCTTCGAGGCGGACGTCCCGCGGGCCGTACATGACCGCTCCTCGCATGTGGTCTCCTCCTGTCCGCGGTTGATCTCGTGTCCTGCCGATGGAAGCACCGACGCACGCAGGAGTGACAGTCCCTGTTGAGAGGGGTACCGACAGGGTCTCCCAGCCGGGTGGCGAGCCGTCCTACGCTGTGATCGTGGACACACGAAGCGAGATCCGAGAGTTCTTGACCACCCGCCGGGCCAAGATCACCCCCGAGCAGGCTGGGCTGACCTCCTATGGCAGCCGCCGGGTCCCCGGGTTGCGCCGCGAGGAGGTTGCCGTCCTGGCCGGCGTCAGCGTCCCCTACTACACCCGGATCGAGCGCGGGGACCTCAACGGCGTCTCCGACGGCGTGCTGGAAGCGCTCACCCGCGCCCTGCAACTCGACGAGGCCGAACGCGCGCACCTGTTCGATCTCGCCCGCGCCCTGCAGCCAATGAGCTCACCGCGCCGCAGGCGAACGCCCCGGCAGCGCGTGCGGTCCAGCATCCAGCATGTCCTGGATGGGCTCACCGGCGCCGCGGCGTTCGTGCACAACGCCCGCCTGGACAACCTGGCCGCCAACCAGCTCGGCTTCGCCCTCTACGCCGACATGTTCAGCCGGGCCACCGGCCCCGGTCCCGTCAACAGCGCTCGCTACGTCTTCCTCGACCCCGGGGCCCGCGACTTCTACGCCGACTGGGATCGCGCCGCCAGCGACGTCGTCGCCGTGCTGCGCTCAGCAGCCGGCCGCGACCCCCATGACCGCGACCTCTCAGACCTCGTGGGCGAGCTCTCCACCCAAAGCGCGGAGTTCCGTATCCGCTGGGCCGCCCACAACGTTCGCTTCCACGACACCGGCACCAAGGACTTCCACCACCCGGTCGTTGGCGACATCACCCTCACCTACAACCGCATGGACCTCGCCGCCGACCCCGGGCAGGCGCTTACGATTTGGACCGCCGAACCCGGATCCAAGTCCGCCGAGGCGCTCAGCCTCCTCGGAAGCTGGGCCGCGACCCCTCAACAGCCAGAGCCACAAGACACCCCAGACCATCCCCAACTTTGAGCAAGCACCACCGCCGTCTCAGCACCTGCCACAGCACTTGACGCCTAGCCCTCCGCTCTCCCCTCGACCCGCCATCTTCCGAGGAGCGCAATGCGCCGGGTGCGCCGCTGATCGAACGTAGTCAGCGTGCCGCCCAACCGCGTTCACACAGCCGAGGGGAGTAGCCGTCGCCTAGCGTGATGTGCCGGCCGTCAAGCAGCAGCGCGGAAGTGGATCCGGGCCTCATCGGCGAGGGCCGCGACCCGCTCGGGGCCCAGCACCGTCGGGAGCTGGCGAAGCATGCTTGGCAAACGCCTGGCCGACACGACCGGTACACCCTCTACGACGACCGTGCCCCCGGGGACCTGGGCGCCGTGGACGGCCACGATCGGCACCACCGCTACGCCCGGGTCGGGCAGGACCACGGCGGCCTGGTCGGCCTCGAACGAGACGGCCTGGAGAGCCGGGGAGAGGGGGAAGCGGCCGTGCCACAGCCGTCCCGACGGGTCGAGCTGCAGCCGGCCTCGATACTGTTTGGAGTCAATCACGAACACCCCACCGGGGCCGATCAGCAAATGGTCGATATTGGCCTGGCTCCGTGGGAGGGCCAGGTCATGTAGGACCACCCAGCCGTGCCGTTCCAGCGGGCCGAGCAGCTGGGCGGTGCGTCGCTCCCCCGCCGCCCCGCGCCGCTAGGCGACCGCGTCCGGGCTGGAGCTAAACCGTAGCCCCCAGCCGGCCGCCACAGCCGCCAGCCCGCCGAGGACCAGCCCTAGCTGGGGCCCCAGCAGGCTGCCGAGGACTCCCCCACCGGTACCGATCCCGAGAATGACGGCGACCCGCCAGGGCAGGGTCCGGGTCCAGGCCGCCCACTCGGCCGCCCGTAGCTGCCGCCACCGCGCCTGGGCGGAGCCGCCGGGCCGGCCAAACTGGCGCGTACCCGTACCGCCACCACCGGTCGATCGGCGTCGGTGCCGGCCAGCAGCTCGTCGGGTTCGTCGCCGAGGTGGGCAAGGATGGCCTGCAGGTCGGCCTGGCTGAGCGGCCGCACCGACCCGCTGGGCCGGTCGTCATCGTCGTCGAAGGGCCACACTCCAGAACTGGCCATCGGGGTATTCCTTTCGGCTGGTGCTAGCCGGCGGCCCGCTCCGGGCCTGGCCGGCCACGCTGCTGGTGAGGTCGGGGCTGATTGATGCGCTCGGTGGTCGGCTGGGTGCCGCGGGTCCGGTCGGCCGCCCGCTGCTTGGTCTGGACCCGCTCGATGGCTGTGCGGGCTCGCTGCCGGTCGGCCCGCTGCGCGGGGTCGTGGGGCAGCGGGCCGAGGGCCCGGTCAGGGTCGGTGATCTGGTAGGTGCGCCGGTAGTCCTCGATCTGGGCGGCGGCTTGGCGCCAGGCCCGCCGACCCCGGGTCGACTCCGGCATCGGGCCTAGCGTCTCCAGGACATAGCCGGGGCGGTCGGCTTCAACCGCCAGGCCGGTGGCCCGGCGCTGCCAAGCCAGGGCCCGCATGACCTGCCGATACTGCGAGCCAAGGTGGGCGTTGGCTTCCAGCCATCCGTCGCGCCGCTGCTGGTGCTGGCGCAGCTCCCGCTCCCGGTCATGGGCCCGGTCGACCTGCTGGGTGGTCACCGCCAGCGCACCCCGCATCTGGGCCGGCTGGTCGTTGCTACGTCGCAACCAGCGAAGCATGCCGGCCGGCGGTCGCCAGCCGGTCGGCTGCTGTGCGGCGAGAACCTGTTCGGCTTGTTGGCGGTGGGTCATGGCCCGGGCCAGCTCCCGGCTGCAGTCGCGGGGGGCCTGGTCGAGTTGGCGCTGGAGCCGGTCCCGCTCGGCCCGCAACTCGGCCGTGGACAGCCGCTGGAGATCTGGGCTGCTGGGGGTGTCGATGGCCAGGGTCTGGCCGCCCGCCCGCGACAGGGCCTGGGCGAGCTGCAGGTAGCCGTCGGGCTGCTCCCGATCCGGCAGGTCCAGCTCCCCACTGCCCTGAGGTTCGGGGCCGACGACCGCGTACAGGCGGGTGTTCTGGCGGGCCCGGGACAGCTGCACATACAGCCAGTTGACGTCTTCAGTGCCAGTGAGCTGGACCAGGGCCCGCCCGCGCGTGAGTCCCTGGGCGCGGTGGCCGGTAGTCGCATAGGCCAGGTCGACCCGCCGGTTGCGCTCGCCCCGGCCCCGGCCGTCCAGGTACGACCGGAGTAGGTTGACCTCTTGGAAGTCGGGGCCGTCTAGGCGGATGGTCAGGGTTCGGGCTTGGGGGTCGAGGGCGGTGATGGTGCCGCGGCTGCCGTTGGCCACCCCGAGCTCGGCGATGGCGTTGTGGCCGCACACGACCCGGTCGCCGACCGCTAGCTGGCGGTCCTCGACCTGGAGCCGGTCGGCGCCGAGGCGGCCGCGGGCGGCCAGGAGTTCCTGGCAGGCGGTGTTGAGCCGGTCCACCCCGGCCCGGCGGGCGGCCAACACGATGACCTCCTGGGCCGGGTCGTCCTCGGCCTGCTGCCAGGCGGCCCACCAGTCCTGGAGGAGGGCGAGGGTGGCGGCGGGCTTGGAGTCGGCGGCCACCACCCGGTCGTGGGCCTGGTAGGCGGCCACGGCTTCGTCGACCAGCCCGGAGCGGACCAGCTCGAGGGCTTCGCGTTCCCAGGCTTGGTGTTGCCGCCGGTTCTCGGTCAGCTCGCTGGCCCCGAGGCGGAGCCGCAGGGCGCGGAAGCCGCCGCCGGCGTCGATGGGGGCCAGCTGCCGGTCATCGCCGACCAGCACCACCTTCGCTTGCGCTTGTTGGGCGTGCTCGAGCAGCCGGGTGAGCTTACGGCTGCCGACCATGCCGGCCTCATCCACCACCAGCACGGTGCGGGCGTCCAGCTGCTCGCGGCCGGCGTCCAGGTCGCCGAGGAGGCGGTCGCAGGTGGCGACATCCTCGAACCCCTCGCCCTGCAGGCTGATGGTGGCGATGCCGGTCGGGGCGGCGGCCAGGAGGCGGTAGCCGTCGAGCTGCCAGGCGTGGCGGGCGATGCCCAGGGCGAAGGTCTTGCCCGTCCCGGCCCGGCCGACGACCAGGGCGACCCCTTGGCCGCCTTGGCACAGGTCGCGGACCATCGCCTGCTGGTCGGCACCGGCGGTGGGATGGGCGACCAGGGCCTCGCGCACGGCCTCATGGGAGGCCACGGCCGTCTGCCCGTCCATCCGGTTGGTGGCGGCTGTGACCAGCCGCTGTTCGACTGCGAGGAGGTCGGGGGTGGCCCAGCGGCGCTCCTCAAGGGCCCGGTCGGCGACGACGCTGACCGCCCGCTCGGCCAAGAACCGGTCCGCCAGCTCTTCCAGCTCGGTGCGTCCGGCCCCGGTCAGGCCGGCGCCGAGGGCGACCAGGACGTCGGGGCGGGTGAAGGTGGACGCGTGCTCGGTCAGCCCGTCCGGGCCGGCCAGCCGGTCAAACAGCCGGTCGGCCACGTCCGCGGACACCGCCTGGTCCTGGACGCGGTTGGCTGTCCGGCCGGTCACCTGCCGGACCAGGCTGTCCGGGTCGTGTCCGCGCTCGGCCGCCTCGGTCCGCCACCGTCCATACAGGGTGTCCGGGGTCTCGTGCTGCTTGGGCTTGCGGGTGGCCTGCACCGTCCACTTGACCAGCCGCGGCGTCCGCTCGCGGCCATCTGCGGCCAGCCGCTCCAGCTCGGCGTCGATCTGCCCCGTGCGCTTGGAGAACAGCCGGACCAGGTCCTCGGGCATCCCCTGGAGCTCCCGGTTGCCATGGCTGTCCGCGGCCGTCCACTCGACCCTAGTGTCCGGACGAGCTGGCGTTGGTAGGTGGCCCGGTAGATGGCGTCCGCGGCCAGCCGATGGCGGTACAGGTCGCGGCCGTCCACGGCTATCCACCGTCCGTCCGGCCCCTGGACGCGATTGGCGATCACCAGATGAGTGTGCAACAGCGGGTCGCCTTCTCTGGATGTCCGGTGGTCGAACCCGACCGCCAGCAGCCCCTGGCCGGACACATGCTGGACACCACCGTGTCCGCGGCGGGCGCCCAGGTGGCCGTCCAGGTAGGCGACCGCCTCGGCCAGCCCGGCATGATGGGCCGCCAGTACCGTCCGGCCGGTCGCCGGGTCACCGAGGCCGTAGAGGACCGAGACGCTCTTGGTCGGGCGCAGGACCAGGTCGAACGCTGGTACGGCGTTGTGGCCGTGGGGGCGGCCGAGGAGCTCGTGAACAGCACCCGGATGGTTGGACAGCTCCGACGTTTATCTGATCATGCCGCCGTAGTCGCGTGGGCGTCCTGGTAAGCCTCCTTTGGGGTGCGATGGCCGAGTCGTCCGATCAGCCACTTGGCGTTGTAGGACTGGACGAAGCCAGCCACGGCCTGGCGGAATTGGTCGACGCTGTCGTGCAGCTCGACCCACAAACACTGCTCCTTGAGGGTGCGGATCCAGCGCTCGGCGCAGCCGTTGGTCTCCGGCTCGCCCACGAAGGCCGCGTCGTCGGCGATCCCAAGCCAGGCGATCGAGCCCAGGAAGTGGCCCGAGCGGTATTGCGGTCCCCAGTCATGGCGCAGCTGCACGCCGCGGGCGACATCGGCAGCCAGCCGGCCCCAGCGGTCGATGACCGCGTCGTAGACGGGCTGGAGGGCAGCAAAGCGGTCCCCGACCTTGGCCACGTGCGCCCACGCCTCGGCCGTGTAGTGATCCACCACGGCAAAGACCCAGACCCAGCCGTCGACCCGGGTCCAGGCCATGGTGGCGTCGGTGCCCCACCGCCGGTTGGGCGCCTGGGGGATGATCGTGCCGTCATGGGGCCGCGGCTTGCGCCGGCCACGGGCCCGTTGTGGGGCGAGCAGGCCAGCCAGGCGAAGCAGCCGTAAGACCCGTTTGCCGCTGACCTGGACGCCGTGCTCGCGGCGCAGCCGGGCTCGGACCTTGCGGTAGCCCTCGCCGGCGAACGGCGAGGCGAGCAGCACCTGGCGGATCAGCTCGAGCAGCTCGCCGTCGCTGATCGAGGTTGCCGGCCCAGGCCGGATTGGCTGCTGGGCATGGCGGCGGGCGTACAGCGTGGAGCGCGGCGCACCGAGCACCCGGCACACCACGGCCACCGGTAGCTGGGAGTTCATGGCTATCTGGGCCGCTTCGCCGGCGGGATCTGGAGGCCCCCTTTTTTCGGCGGCCGCCCGGAGGATCTCGTTCTCCATGGTCAGCTGGCCGATCTTGCGCTCGGCCTGCCGCAGGGACCGATCATCCGGGCTGCGATCGGACCGCTGGCCTTTGAGGCCTTGCTTGCCGGCAGCTAGGAAGTCATCGCGCCAGGCGGCCAGCCGATGGGCCTCGACCTTGAGCTCACGTGAGAGCTCCTCCAGCGACTCCCCGCGCAGCAGCCTGAGCACCGCATCGGTCTTCTTCCCGGCTGACCAGCGCGGCTGCGATCGAGGATCACGACCTGTGCCTTGCTCATCGTGGTTGTTCACCGACATGAGGGTCATCTTCACCCTTGTCTATCCGGTGTCCAACCTAACCGGGAGCGATGGACTCGCCAGTTGTGGGGTGGCGGCCTTCGAACATGGCCTGGAACCCGGCCGGCGATGCTTCGCCCTGCAGCCCGAGGCTGGCGGCGTTGGCGCCGTACCAGCGGCCTGGGGACTCGCCGTGGCCGGACAAATACTGCTCGTGGTCGGTGGCCAGCTCGCGCGTGTAGTACTCCTCCCGCCCGACCGACAGCTTGGCGATGTCGGCCACCACCCTGCCGCTGCCTCCCGCCTTCGTTGGCGCGAGCGAACGCACCCGTGGTGCATTG
>Ga0081538_10003659_pt1 | contig 14443 bp, 11 predicted proteins | sample TabmetS5T2R1_FD_71022 | JGI IMG/M metagenome (GOLD analysis project Ga0081538, IMG submission 71022) | Tabebuia heterophylla rhizosphere microbial communities from the University of Puerto Rico - S5T2R1 | ecosystem: Host-associated > Plants > Roots > Rhizosphere ... | reverse complement strand
TCTGGTAGGCCAGGTGACCGGCCAGACCGCCCACGCTGAGCTTCGCCAACGCGCTCGGCTCGCTCCAGGCGGCGGCGACCGCTGGTGCTCGCAGCAGGTCCGCGGCCGAGCGGGCCACCGACAGGAAGTCGTCTCTGGTCCCGGTCATCCCGAACGCTCCATGTGCGCCTGGCCCCGTGTGGTCGGGACACAGCCTCCCACACGCCCGCGTCCGGCGCCGGGCTGGGCGTGGGTGACCGGGCCGAACTGTCGGTGCCCGACGGCGCGCCGCTCGCGGAGGGCGCAGCCGTCCCAGAGACGTAGAGCCTGCACCGGAAGGCAACAAGCCATTGGCCTCGCCATCACACTCCGACGACCCGACATTACGAGAACGCCGGAGCCTTGACTGCTCGGGTCTCGGCGAACAGCTGGGCGGTCGGGCTGAGGCGGGCAAGCTGCTCGGCGATCCGCTTCCGGCGATGGCGGTCCTCCCCGACCAGCAGATCGAACTGCCAGTCGGCGACCTCCCCCGGATCGAGAACCGGTCCTGCTCCCAATCCGCACGCCTGCCGAGATCTTCAGGTGCTTGGCGGCGCAGCCAGGCCACCTCCGTCGACCACCCGAACCCAAAGCGGCCAGTCCGACCGCACCCAGCGCTCGGGATCGCCCCGCCCGTCCGGGCAGATCCCCAGACCCACCCAGACCCCTTGGGGCCCGTCGCGGTCAGACGCGGCCCGCTCGTCGGCCAGCAATCGGGCCAAGGCATCGGCTGCCACCGGCTGACCCCAATTCCTTCCAGATAGGGCACTGCGACTTGACTCGAGAAGGGTCAGCTTCTCGCAATCCTCAAGTCTGGGGGGTTCCTCAACGACCGCCAGCCTGCCGGCGTTGATCCCAACAACCCCGTTTGCCCCAAACGACACGTAGAGCGAACGGCGACGCTTCATCCGTTATGGCGAGCGCTTGCTCCACCGCGAGCGTCACTGAGGCTGATCTGGCTGGTTAGGTGGTTCCAGTTGCTTGTGCTCGGCATCGGCTGGCAGTGCGCTCGGCTCGTCGGTTGAGGCCGGACTCTCGCCTTCGCTGCCTGGTGCAAGCTCCCGGCGGGTGTCGACCAGGGTGAGCCCGAGGGGCGCATAGACCTGGCCCAGCTGTTCGACCATCCGTTGGCGGAGCGTCGTCAGCCGCTCGGTCTCGGCCTCGAGCAGCACGCGCTCGCGCGCGGCCTTCTGCCAGGCAAGGGTGGCTTCCTCCTGTGCCTTGTCCAGCATCGCGGCGGCGTCGCGGTCCGCCTGGGCTCGCACCTCCTCGGCGGCCGCGGTCGCTTCGGCCTGGATCCGTGCCCGCTCGGCCTGGGCCTGCGCCAGTGTCTCCTGGGCGCTCTGCTCAAGGTCGCGAGCCTGTTCCTCGGCCGCCCTGAGCCTGGCGGCTGCCTGTGCAGCGGCCGCGTCCATAGCCTCCTGGGCGCGCGTGTCGGCTTCTGCGATCAGCCGCTCGGCGGCCGCCGTGGCCTCCGATCTGATGCGTGCTTGTTCAGTCTCAGCCTCGACCAGCGCCTCCCGGGCGCTCTCCTCAAGGTCGCCGGCCTGCTCCTCGGCCGCCTTCCGACGGTCGGCCGCCTCGGCCTCGGCTCCATCGATGGCCGCCTGGGCGCTGGTGCCGGCCTTGGTGAGCAACTCCTCGGCGGCGATGGCAGCTTGTTCACCGACCTGGCGCACCTCGGCGCCGAGGCTGGCGAACCACTCCGGCAGCTGTCGACCCCCCCGCTCGAGAGCCTGCTCGGCCTCGTCGACTCGCCGTCGTTGCTTCTCGAGCTGGTCCAGCAACTCGGCCAGGTGGGTGTCCACCAGGTGCCGGTCGTAGCCCCGTAGCACGATTGGAAACTGGGAGACGCTGCCCTGGTGGTCGCCGGGAGTGGCTGGATCGGTGGCGGTCATGTCCGTCCCCTTCGCGGCGACTCACCCGGTTGCCGTGGCCTCCTGGGGCGGCGCACTCTGGTCAGTCTCCTTGGTCCGCTCCTGGGCCCCATCTGCCCCACGGTCAGCCGCGGCCGGGGCATCGGGTGACTCAGCGTGGCCAGCCTCGACGTCGGATCCGCCCTGGTCCTCACCGCCGTCACCGGTTGCCCGCAGCGCCAGGCCAAGGTGGGTGTGCACCTGGCCAAGCTGCTCGGCCAGGATCCGGCGAAGCGTCTGCAACCGCTGCGCCTCGGCCTCAAGCAGCTGCCGCTCGCGGTCCGCCTTGTGCCACGCACGCCGGATCTCCTCACGGGCCTCGGCTCGTTGCGCCTCGGCATCACGCTCCGCATCGGCCAGGACCGCCTCGGCCGCCTCAGCCGCCTCCGCCTCCATCCGCATCCGCGCGGCTTCAGCCTCGCCCAACCGCTCGCCGGCCTCCCGCTCGAGCGCACTCGCCTGTTCCTCGGCCGCCTGGAACCGCTCATCCGCCTCAGCCTGGGCCGCATCGATGACCAGGCGCGCCTGCTCCTGTGCCTCACCGATCAGGCGTTCAGCGACCGCTCCGGCCTCCTCGAAGACCTTGGCCGCTCTCGTCCCCAGACTGAGGAACGAGGGCGTCGGCTGGTCGCGGACCGCCAGGGCGCTGCCCCCGTCGGCCTGCTGCAACCTCTGCTCGGCGTCCAGGCGTTGCCTTCGCTCCATCTCCAGCTGCCCGGCGAGCTCTCCTAAGCGGGTGTCCACCTGCTGACGGTCGTAGCCTCGCAACACCACCGGGAAGGGGCCAGCACCCACATCAGCTTCGCCCGAGTCGGGGTCAATGGCAGTCACGGCGCCCCTCCTGTGGTCCATCGATACTCCAGCGGCGATCTAGACATCCCGCACCCGCATTGGCGACATCAGCCGAGGTCCGCAGTGGCAAGCGGCAAACCGGAGCGTCGCTCCTGAAAAAACCGCCGGGCCTTTCCCGCCGTTACATCCGGCGCCACGGGCGGCAGGAAAGCAGCCCTCTGGACGGCTTTTCGACCTTCGACAGAAACGGCCCAGGTGCGCGTTTCCTATGCACCCAGAATAGAGGTCTTCGCTTCCCGCTGGTCCTCACCGGCAGTATCAACCACCACCAGCCCAAGTGGCACAAACAGCCGCTCAAGCTGCGCGACCATGCGCTGACGAAGCGTTACGAGCACTTCGGCCTCGGCCTGCAGCAGCTGGCGTTGGTGCACAGCGTCCTGCCAGGCGAGTTCAGCGTCCTCCTGCGCCCTAGCGATCACCGCTCGGGCCTCGCGGTCCGCTCGGGCCCATAGGCGCTCGGCGGCGCTCACGGCCGCCGCCGCCACACTGGCCCGCTCCACTTCAGCCTCGGCCAGCAGCTGGCGGGCCTGCTGCTCCAGATGGCCTGCCTGTTGGGCGGCTGCTCTGAGCCGGTCGGCTGCCTTCACCTCGGCCGCCGTGACTGTGGCCTCGATCTGCCTGCCGGCCTCAGCGAGCACCCTGGCCGCGACGACGCCAGCCTGCTGGAGCGCCTCGGCCACGTCTGGCACAACGCCCACCTCCTCCTCCGGTCCTTGGACTTGGCCTTCCTCGATGTCCTGCCGAAGTCGGGACAATGCCTGTTCGGCCTGGGCAGCTCGCTGTCGTTCGTCGGCGAGCTGCCGCACCAGCTCGGCCACACGCACATCCACTATGCCTCGGTCGTAGCCCCAGAGCACCACCGAGAACGGTGGCTCGCCGCCGGTGGGATCGCCGGCCGCCTCAGGTTCGCTCGTGCTCATCCCGCGCCGACAGCCTCACCTGTTTGGGCGGCACCGTGTGGAGCCCTGCACCTCGCGACCTTCTGGTCAGAGGATCCGACATCCGAATCACCCTTGGACAATCTGGTTGTAGACCTGCTGCAGCTTTCCGAGCCGTTCGTCGGTGAGGGTGAGAAACGAGAGCTTGATCGATGACGGTGGGTAGATACCCGGGTCGTCAAGCTGCTCGGGCGGCAGCAGGGCCTTGGCGAGTGATACCGGGGTCCCGTAGGACACATATTTGGAGATGCGGGCGGCGACCCTGGGCTGGAGCACGTAGTTCATGAACCGGGCGGCGTTCCCAGGGTGCGGCGCGTCCTTGGGCACACACATGACATCGGCCCATTGCAGCGACCCCTCCTTGGGGATCACATAGCTGATGTCGGCGTTGTCGCCCTGGGCCTGGAACACGTCACCGCTCCAGCCCTGGGCAAGCCAGATCTCCCCGGTGGCCAGCTCGTCGATATAGGTATCGCTGGAGAACCTCAACTGCTTGACCTTACGTCGCAGCCCCTTGAAGGTGTCGAGGACTGCTTGGAGGTCGGCGTCTTTGGTCGAGTTGGGATCCTTGCCGAGATAGATGAGCGTGCAGCCGATCAGATCGGTCATCTCACGCAGGATAGAAAGTCGGCCGCCAAGACTAGAGTTGGGCTCGTACACGGCGGTCCAGGAGTCGACCTTGCCGCCGGGCACGCGTTTGGTGTTGTAGCCCAGGCCGGTGGTGCCCCACTGCCAAGGAATCGTGTACTTGTTGCCGGGGTCGTAGTCGGTCTCCACAAAGGTCTTGTCAAGGTTGGTCAGGTTGGGGATCAGCTCCTGGCGCAGCGGCTGCAACAGGCCGAGGCGCCGGTAGGTGGGGATGAACTGATTGGTCGGCACGATGATGTCGTACTGGGTCGGGCCGGCGCGGAGCTTGGCCAGCAGGTCCTCGTTGGAGGAATAGACGTCGTAGTTGACCCGGATGTTGGTCCAGGCCTGAAACAGCGGGACGGTTCTTTCGTCGATGTAGTCGGACCAGTTATAGATGTTGAGGGTCTGTTCCCGACGGCGGGGACCGGCCACGCCCGCCGCGGCGGGATCCTGCCCGTCATCGCTTCCGCTGGCCCGCCCGGCGAGGTATCCGGCGACTCCTCCGGTCACCGCCCCGGTCGCTCCGGCGGCCCCCAGCAGCGCCGCGACCCGCAGGAACCCTCGTCGGCCGACCCGCTGGCGTGGGTCCTCAATTAGCAGGTTGACCTCGCTGCCGTCAGCTTTGCCGTTCACCTCGCTCCTCTCGGGCGCTTGAAGGCCGACTGTGCGTTCAGGGGGTCCTCCCTTCTCGCAGTTCGACCTCGTCCACGAACAACGCCTCGCCGGAATGCACCCCTGCGGCCATGATCTGAAGGTCGAGACTGCTCTGGGCGGCGGCAACCGTGTGGGTCACGGTGACCCGGCTCCAGCGGTCCCCAGGCGGGGTGGTGGTGACGGCCTGTGAAGCCTCCGAGCCACCGCCTGTCGTCACCAATCGCAGGGTGACCTTGAGGCCCGGTGGGGTGGAGCGCACCCAGGCCGAGGCCACATAGCGGCTGCCCTCCTGGGCCGACGGCACCGCCTTGGGCAAGACCAGCCCGACTGGTTGGGGCTGGCGACCGAGAACCCGCACCGCCGCCGCCGACCCGGAGGTCCGGCCCTGCAGCTCGCGGCCGACCGTGGCCGGGCCGACCGCCGACCATCCACGCAAGTCCTGCTCAAAACTCCAGTTGCTGACAAGGTTTCCAAACACCGCGGGCCGAGCCGGCGGCGGTGGCGGCGGACCGAGAACATCCGCGGTCGAAGCAGTCGCTGCAGGCCGCCTCCTCGGTTCTTGTCCGACGCCAGACGCCCTGACCACAAGCAGCACCGCAACCAGCAGGACAGACAGGACTCCTAGGCTGGCCAGCCACCGATTTGGGCGCTCATGCCGCGGCGCCAGGTGGCGGCCAGGCAACGGCTTCGGCGAGTCCGTACCGACAGCAGACGTCTCGTCAGGCTTGCTCATGCCGCGCTACCAGTCCCTGACTGTTGCGAGTCCACCTGGGACCGGGTCCCAGCGAGGTGAGCTTGGCTCGCAGCAGAGCTGACCGACCTGGACACGATGGTTCTGCCAGGAGCAAGTCCGATGTGGCCGCTGCATCCAATGCATCGTTGCTCTCGTGTAGGTGCTGGCGAGTTGGCCTCTGTTGTGGCTCGGTTTAGGCGGAGGGCAGCGAGGACTTCGTTGACGCGGCGCGCTGGCCGGTCTCGACGGCGCCGTTCAGGTACCCCTGGAAGTCGACCGAGGTGTGCTCACCGGCGAAGTGGCAGTTCAGGGCTCGGCCCGGCGGCTCACCCGCCGCGACGACAGCTCCATACGACGGTTGAGTACCTGATGAATGCCTGGGCAACTCCGGTCGCCTCGGCCGAATCCCTTATAGCTAAGTACTAGCCAAAGACTGGAGTGCTTCGCCCCCCTCCTACTCCTATTGGTTGCTGCCCAATGCCACCGCGGCTCAGGACATGCCTGGCCAACTGGGGCATGGAGCCTCTGCAGGCAGCACAAAGAGCAGCCCTTACAGACGCCAGCACCGCCTGCAGCTGCACCCAACCGTGGGCACCTAAAGGAGGAACGTCCAACCGCTCTCAGCGTTACACCCCGCGCCGGAACTCATTCCATCACTTCGGGCAACCGCCGCGACCGCCGCAATTTGCCTAAAGTATTACCGGTCTACGATCTGCCAAGCAGGCGGACTGCCCACCTATCACTTCAGCCAATAATGACAGCGTGTCCGGTTAAGCGCATCGAATCCGGGACCCGCTGGATGGGGGATACCCGTCCTCCGGTGACCACCGCGCTGGGCGGCTTCCACTCGCGTCGGGATGTGGCGGGCTCGTAGCCTCAGGGGAGCGTTTCGGACGGGCAGGCTAACACCCCGACCCTGGGAATGGCCTCGGGCCGGGGTGTCTGCGCCATTGTTCCTACGCTGCCCAGCGCAGGTACGTAGATGAACGCTTCCAGGCCGCCGGGCGTTACAGCCTGCCAGCGAGGTCCGGCTCACCGGGCCACAACAACCCCAGAGTCGCCGCTCCGGGCCTCCGGGGTCATGGCCGGGACGAACTGAAGAATACAGTTCGCTCCCAGGGACGATTGCCGGCCCGGTTCGGTGGACAGTGCGACCCCCGGTTGCGCACCGGCCAACCGAAGCACCCCCGGCTAGCACCCTGCCGTGCCCGGCAAACAGGCGAACGCCCCCGGCCGTAGCCGCGACCGAGGGCGTCCGCACCCCTGGCAGTAGCAGGAGCTCCGAGGGCCGGCCGGCGTTACGAGATCACCTCATCGAGCAGGACCACCAACAACCAAGGTGTCACGGCCCTGGGGACCCTGGGTCGACTGGCAGGGCTCCTACCCGGGATTCAATAAGTCGGCGGCGCGTCGTTGAAGTCCCCGCCGCGTTCGCCCTGCCGCTCCCGACCGCTGGAGCGGTCGCCGTTGCCGCACTGGCTGGCCCGCTCGACCTTGGCCGTGGCCCACTTGAGGGAGGCGCCGACCTCGTCGGCCTCGATCTCGGTCGCCGAGCGCTCATCGCCTTCGGGGGTTTCCCAGCTGCGCTGGCGGAGCCGGAGACCAACGGCTGCGCCGAGTGTTGGATCCGCACCCTCAAAGACCAGTGCCTGTGGGCACAGCTGCACGACACCATCGATGAGCTGCGCCAGGCCGTGGCCGGCTTCGTCGGCCGCTACACCTCTTGGCTCACGCAGCGCCAGGGGCACCGCACACAAGGAGGCCTACGAGGCAGCACAATCAGCCCCAGCGGCATGACCCGGATAGACCACGAATCCTCTCCAAGAGACCGGGTGCTGTTCAGGGGGAAGTTCTGGGTGCGAGAGCGCGGATCAATGCCCTAGCGGACAGCTGCTAAGGGGAAACGATGAGCTGCCGTATCGGCCACATTGGGTCCGACCGTTGTGCCGTACGACACAGATCCGGCGTGCCGCACGTCATACGCGCTAGCTGGTCGGCGGGGCTATCCTGCAGAGGTTCGCATGGGCGGGACACGTTCCGCCATCTTGTCGTTGGCGTGAGTGGGGAGGCGCTGACATACTGACCTCTGCTCTTCGGCTTCAGAACGGCGCGACCGCTAGGTTCTCCCCAGCACCCCGCGCCTTGCGACTGAGGCTTTCTTATACTAGTGGGCTCATTGAGCTTGTAGTATCAGGTTCCAGGGTCTACCACATTGTGTCGCCGCCGCGGACCGAGGTGTCGCCATGATTTACGTGTCCCGAAGCAGCGCTTCCGAGCCCTCGAGCCTCGCCCTCGCTACCGTCGAGGAGTCCCGGCATGAGGCCGCAGAGTTTTTTGGACGGAGTCAGCGGTCGCGACGGCAAGAGACGTTCGCCTTCAATGCTAGCGTGTACCTCGCTAGGGACGTCACTGCTGCACTGCTAGGGCTCTTCGCCAGCAAATGCGCCTACTGCGAGACGCCGTTCGACCCGAGCGTGGGGCCAGAAGTGGACCACTTCCGGCCCCTGCAGGGGGCTATTGGTCAGGACGGCAGCTACGCACATGACCACTACTGGTGGCTGGCATACGAGTGGTCGAATCTCTACCCATCATGCCCGGACTGTATCAGCCGAAAAGGTCAACGGTTTCCGGTCGCCGGGCGGCGAGCGCAGGTCGGCGCCCGGGACGCCAAGCTTCGGAATGAGGGACCTCTGCTCCTGGATCCCTGCCACGATCAGCCTCAGGAGCATTTGATCTTCGCCGAGGACGGGTTCGTTTCCAGCGGGACTGAACCCGGACGGATAACGATCGAGGTGTTGGATCTGAACCGCCCCACGCTCACCGAGCAGCGGGCGACCACGATCCGCCGTGCGCACGACGAATGGGACGCGCTGTCGGCTCGGATCGCGAAGGGTGATCCCTCTGCTAGCAAGGCCCTCGAAGTCCTCTTCGCTGCCGAGCGACCCCATGCCGCGGCCCAACGGCAGTTCCTCGGCCAGTGGACGACTATGCAACGGCCGCAGGTCGAGCAGTTGCTCGCCAGGACGCCGACCGGGCCGAACTCGCTCGAGGACATCCCGGGCAATGTGTCGGTCGTGACCTCGGCGGAGCAGACCACCACGCGGCAGCTGTTCGAAGAGGTCAAGAAGGAGCGGGAGGCGTATTCCGTTGACGACGCCTCTCTAAGTGACGAGTATTTCCTGACTAGCCGGACGATCAGCCGAATCGAGATTAAGAACTTCCGCATCATCAAGGAACTGACCCTCGAGTTTCCTACCAGCAGCGAGCAGGGCATTCCTTGGATGATGCTCCTCGGCGAGAACGGCACCGGGAAGAGCTCGATCCTGCAGGCAGTCGCCCTCGCGCTGATGGGCGAGTCCTACCGGAGCACTCTCGGACTCGACCCCTCGAGGATCGTGCGCAGTGGGACGCGTCAAGGCTCGGTCACTGTCCACTTGACCGGCACGCTCGATCCGATCGTACTGTCGATCCGGAAGGATCCACCGGGATTCCAGAGCGTCCCTCCCGAGCCGAAGGTCTTGCTCCTTGGATATGGCGCGACGCGGCTGCTCCCGCGGCTGCACGCGACTCCGGACCGCTCTCCGGGCTTCGCCAGCGTCGACAATCTCTTCAACCCCTTTGTGCCCCTACGCGACGCCGAGTCCTGGCTGCTCGGCCTACATGAGGAGACGTTTCATCACACCGTGCGGGCCCTCAAGCGGCTGTTGCCGCTCGAGGAGGAGGTTCGCTTCACCCGACGCCGCGGCAAGGTCGAGGTCACGGCGTTAGGAACTCGTCGAACCCTCACGGAGCTGAGCGATGGCTACCAGTCGGTCCTCGCTTTGGCGTGCGACATCATGCAGGTGATGCTCTACCGGTGGCCGACGATGGAGGCGGCAGAGGGCATCGTCGCGATCGACGAGCTTGAGGCGCATCTCCATCCGCGATGGAAGATGCGCATCGTCAAGAGCTTGCGCGAGGCGTTTCCTCGAGTGCAGTTCCTCATGACCACCCACGATCCGCTTTGCCTGCGCGGACTGGCCAGCGGTGAAGTGGTGGTTATGCGTCGCTACGGGGAACGGGAGGTCGTGGCGGTCACCGATCTTCCGCCCGTGCAGGGGCTCCGGGTCGACCAGCTGCTGACCTCGGAGCACTTTGGGCTGAATACCACCGTGGACCCAGAGGTCGACCAACTCTTCAATACCTACTACAACCTGCGCGCCCAGCGCGCGCGCACGCCAGCTCAGCAAGCGCTGCTGGAAGAGCTCAAGGGGCGGCTGGAGGGTCTGGGGCTGCTCGGTGACACCAGGCGAGAACAGCTCATGCTTGAGGCGATCGATCAGTACATCGCCGACGCCGCTGCGGTCGCCGACGCCGATGAGCGGCAAGTGCTCCGGGAAGAAACCAAGCAGCAGGTGGCGGAGATCTGGTCGACCGTCGCGCCGGAGAGGTTCTGACGCCATGATCCGAGTCAAGATCGGACCAGCGCTCGCGGTGCTCACGGACGTGGGCTCTGCCGGTGCCCTTGAGCGGGCAGCGGCGATCGAGTTCTTCCAGGACCCCGCCAACCGGGAGAAGGCCTTCACGTTCAGGGTCTATAAGAACAAGGAGGTCGTCGAGGAGCTGTCTAGCCGGTTCCGTGGTAAGTGCGCCTACTGCGAAAGCCCGTGGCGATCGACGGCGCCGCCGGACATCGAGCACTATCGGCCAAAGGGTGCGGTAGTGATCAGCGGCAAGCTAACCAAGCCGGGGTACTACTGGCTGGCCGGGGACCGGCGGAATCTCCTTCCCTCCTGCATCGACTGCAACCGGGTGCGGACCCAGCAGTTCAGGGACATGGAGCCGCATCTCAGCGGGAAGGCGAACAAGTTCCCGATCGCGAAGGAGGGACAGAGGGCGCAGAAGCCTGGCGACGAGCGATTCGAGCAGCGGCTGCTCCTACATCCCTCCCTCGATCAGCCTGACAAGCACCTCGAATTCATCGACGAGGGCTTGGTTCGGCCCGCTCTCAACCCCTCGGGCAAGCCGAGTCCCAAGGGCAAGGCATCGATTGAGGTCTACGGCTTGAATCGCAAGGGGCTTGTGGAGGAGCGGAAGAACTATCTGATCCGGGTCCGCGGGCTCATGCGGCTCATCGAGCAGCAGACGCTCGTCATCCAGAACAGCCCGGGGAATCTGCAGGCGCGCGAGGTCCTCACCGGGCTGATTGCCGAGCTTGAGCACTACAGCAAAGACGACCAGCCCTATGCCGGGATGGTCAGGCAGTTCATCGAACGCTTCAAGAAGACCGTCACCAGCTGAGGATTGCACAAATGGACTGGGCCGGGGTGGCCCGGCCCTGGAATGGGGGAGCCGCCGTGAGCACGACGCCGATGACCGCGAGGCCGGTCCGTCACTGCGACATGGTCATGAAGGGCGGAATCACCAGCGGCGTGATCTATCCCCTCACGGCGGTGGAGCTGTCCAAGGACTACGTCTTCAAGAACGTGGGCGGCACGTCGGCCGGTGCCATCGCGGCAGCCGCAGTGGCCGCTGCCGAGCAGGGCCGCACCGTCGGGACGGGTTCCGGCTTCGACGGGCTGGCCAAGCTGCCGCAATGGCTCGGGCCGAATTTGTCGTCGCTGTTCCAGCCCAGCCGCGCTACCAAGCCGCTGTTCTCCCTGCTCATCGCAGGGATGGGACGCTCGCGAGGATTCGGTCGGGCGGCGGCCCTACTCGGCGCTGCGGTGCGCGGCTTCCCGGTCGGCGCAATTGTTGGCCTGCTACCTGGGCTGATCCTCGGCGTCGCGGTGGTCGTCAGCGGTCGTGGGTTCCTGCTCGTCTGGGGAATCGTGTGCGCGGTGGTCTTGGCGATCCTCGGCGTGGCGATCGGGCTGATCGCCGCTGTGGTAAGACGGGCGGTCCGAGCGATTCCGGAGAACTACTACGGGCTGTGCTCCGGGTACACAGATGAGCAGGCCGGAGGGCCAGCGCCGCTCACGACCTGGCTCGCCGACACCCTCGACGGGCTCGCCGGGAAGGCCGGCACCGAGCCGCTCACCTTCGGCGACCTCTGGGGAGGCTCGGACCCAACGGCCGAGCGGCGCGTGAACCTCGAGATGATGACGACCAACCTCACCCAGGGTCGCCCGTACCGCCTCCCGTTCGACACCGACGCCTTCTTCTTCCATCCCGACGAGTTCCGCAAGCTATTCCCCAAGCGCATCGTCGACTGGATGCTGCGCCACCCCCGTCCATCAGAGCAGGCCGACCGCTTCCGGCCGCTCGTCCCCCTGCCCGCGGCAGCTGATCTCCCGGTCGTGGTGGCGACTCGCATGAGCCTCAGCTTCCCCCTGTTGATCAGTGCAGTCCCGCTCCATGCCGTCGACTACTCCCGCAGGCTCGCTCCGGAGGATCGTCGGCCGGAGCGCTGCTGGTTCTCCGACGGCGGGATCACCAGCAACTTCCCCGTCCACTTCTTTGATGCGCCGCTGCCGAACTGGCCCACCTTCGCTGTCAACCTGCGCCCGTTCCACCCCGACTATCCACCACAGCAGGACCAGGAGAAGAACGTCTGGATGCCGTCCAGCAACCGTGGCGGGCAACGGGAGTGGTGGACGCGGTGGGAGGAGCGCCCGCCCGCCGGCCGGCTGGTCGGCTTCGGACGGTCGATCCTGGACACCATGCAGAACTGGATGGACAACTCCCAGACCCGGGTACCGGGCTACCGGGACCGCGTGGTGCATGTCAGCCACACCAAGGACGAGGGCGGCATAAACCTCACCATGCCCGAGCCGGTCATCGGGCGGCTCACGGAGCGAGGCAAGGCCGCCGCAGAGCTGCTCCGCCGCCACTTCGCCGTCCCATCCCAAGACGGGACCGAACTCACCTGGGACAACCACCGCTGGGTCCGCTACCGGTCCATGATGTCCCTGCTCGAGACCACCGCAGCCAAGCTCAGCAAAACCTACCTGCACCCGGAACCGGCCGACGTGCCGATCGACCAGCTTAGCCTGCGGTCAAAGGACGACCCCCCGAACGGCTACCGGTGGGCCGACCTAGCCCAGCGTGACTTCGCCCGGCAAGCCACGACGGACTTCGTGCAGCTCGCCGAGGAGTGGCGAGCTGCTGGAGAGACCTTCACCGAAGGAGCACCAGGGCCGTCGCCGGACCTTCGGATCATGCCCAAGGTGTAGGTGTCCGTCGTCAGTACGGCAGCGACGCCTGGCTAGTGGAATTTGGAGCCACGGCTTTACACTGCGCCCCGACCTGCGGGGTCAATACGTCACGGGAGCTGGAGCGGCAAGTAAGCGGGCCGGAGAGCGGACAGGACCCTACGGCCTCGGTCATGCCGCACCACGGAGGATGGCGAGCAGAGCAAGCCGGGACGATCGCCGCAGGTGGCGCGGACCGAAGGTCCGCCAAGAACGCGGAGAGGCCGATGAATCAATCCCACGAAGCGCTCCTTGCGGCCTGGCCGCTCCACCCCCCCGAGGGGGGCTAGGAGGCGTCCTCGCGAAGGATGCCGACTCGGACAGCCAGCGGGCGTAGCTGAGGCGTACTTGCCCGGTATTCGCGCCTCAGCAGCTCGCGCAACATCTCCTTGACGATCCCTGATATCTGACCGCCTCGGGCGCGAACCGCTCGGCCTCTAGGAGCATGTTCACGGCGGCGGCGTCCTTGCGCTGTTGGGTGTACCCACGTGCCAGGTCGATGTATACCTGCGCACGCCGGCCGAGCAGGCCCGCCGGGAAGCGTGCAGGATCGAGTTGCTCGCCCTTGCGCACGACCTCGCCGGCGTCGCCAAGCTCAACCGCCGTCGAGACCTCGTGCAGCGCCACGTCGGTGGGACCGAACGCGGTCCAGAAGTCGTTGCGGTCCTGGCCGAGCCGGTCGGCCGTGGCCCTCGCCTCGCCGATGAGCCGGGAGCACAGCAGGCTGGCCTGCTCGTAGTGGGCGGCCTGGTAGAGACGGTTCGCCTGGTCGACGTTGCTCCGGAGGCTCCGCAGATCCCGGACAGGCCCATCGATCGCGGCAAGTCCGAACGTCGCAGGAATCACCTCTTAGGTCCTCGACCGTGACCCTGAGGACCTGCCCAAGCCTGATAAGGACCGACACCCGGTCGACGTGGCGGATGCCGCGCTCGACCTGGCTCAGCCAGCTTCCGACCGGCCGATCATGTTGGCCAGGGCGAGCTGGGACAGACCAGGCCGGCGGCGATAGATGGCGATGCGTTCCCCGACCGACATGTACTCCACCGGCTGGTTCACGACGCCGCTCCATCGAGTGTAGGCGCGGTGCCTGTCCCGGGAGTTCCTCGGGGTGGCCATCCGGTGGCCTCGTGCGCCCGGTTGATCTCCTCGAGGATCTCCTCCCATGGGGGCATGCGAGCCTCTCGAGGAGCCGACTCATCGAACAGCACCCGCCCCCCCAACTCGCGGAGCTGGCGGAGGCTCGTCCGGAAGGTCGGGTGACGCGCCAGCGGCGGGTTCACGTTGGGGACGGCGACGATGGGGGGCGTCTAGGCCGAGGGACTCGCAGAGCGTGCCCACCGCAACCGTGTTGGTGATCCCGGCCACCCACCGGTTGATCGCATTGAAGGTGGCCGGGGCGACCACGATGGCGTTGGCCTCGGGCACGCTCTCAGGCTCATCCGGCTCCCGCCACCGGTGGCGGACCGGGAAGCCGGTGTTGGCCTCAAGCAGCGGCGCGTCGATGAACGCGAGCGCCTCCGGGGTGGCGGG
>Ga0081538_10003658_pt1 | contig 14446 bp, 15 predicted proteins | sample TabmetS5T2R1_FD_71022 | JGI IMG/M metagenome (GOLD analysis project Ga0081538, IMG submission 71022) | Tabebuia heterophylla rhizosphere microbial communities from the University of Puerto Rico - S5T2R1 | ecosystem: Host-associated > Plants > Roots > Rhizosphere ... | reverse complement strand
GGCGGCGCTCGCGGCCCGGCGTTGTGGGCGATGCCGGCTGGCCGGTCGCTGCGGCTGGCCTCGCGGCCGCTGCCGGGTGCGGTCTGTGTGCCCGGCCCGCAGCGGCTGGCGGTGCTGGAGCCGCTGCTGCGCCACGCCCGCGCGCTGCGGGTGTACGGTCCGGTGATCGGCCCGGCCAGCCCGCCGTCGGCCAGCGCCTGGGAGCTGGTGCTGGACGGCATGCGCCTGCTGCTGACGTTGTCGCCGGAGCCCTATCGCGGCTTCTCGGGTGAGGGGGCGGTGCTGGAGGCCCTGGCCGCCGACGAGGTCGAGGCCGACGCCGACCTGGCCGGGGCGTTGCTGGCCTTCGAGCCGCGGGTCGAGGTCGACCTGCTGGCCGAGCGGTCCGGGCTGTCGGCGGCCCGGGTGCTGGCCGCGCTGGGCCAGCTCGGCACGGCCGGGCGGGTGGGCTATGACGTGGCCGAGGCGGCGTATTTCCACCGTGAGCTGCCCTATGACGCTGCCCGGGTCGAGGTCATGAACCCGCGGCTGGCCAACGCCCGGGCGCTGGTGGCGGCCGGGGCGGTGCGCCTGGACGGCGAGCTGGCCACCGTGGTCGTCGGCGACCACCGGCACCGGGTCCGCTTCGATGCGCGCGGCGGGGCCACCTGCACCTGCTCGTGGTGGGCCCGTTACCGGGGCGGCCGGGGCAAGTGCAAGCACGTGTTGGCGGCCGAGCTGGTCCGCGCCGGCCAGCCCACTGGCCGGCGCGATTCGACGGCCACCGCGGCGGGTGGGCGGTGAGCCCAGCCGATTGGCCGGCATTGCGGGCGGTGATCGACACCGGGCAGGCCCGCCTGGTCGCGGCGGCCGTGGAGGGTCTGGACGAGGGGCAGCGCCGCGCCCTGGCCCCGGAGGTCCGGGCCTATGCCCGGCCGCTCGCCAATGACGTCGGGCTGGACTGGTGGATGCGCCGCGGCCGTATCGCCGCTCTCCGGGTGGCCGGGGTTGGCTGTCTGTCCGGGGCCGACGCCGTGGCCCGCTGGCTCACCCGCCAGGACCTGCGGACCGGGGACGAGTGGCGCAGCACGACCGAGGTGCTGCGGGTGCTGCGGGCCCGCCAGGTGCCCTGGCTGGCTGAGCTGACCCGCCGGCTGGCGTCCCGGCTTCCCAGCGACCGCTGGACCGACCCCCAGTGGCCGCTGGTCGCGGAACTGGTGACGAGCACCGGGCTCGAGGGGATCGAGCTGCCGACCAGCGACGGGTTCGTGCTCGGCTGGGCGTGGTCACAGCGACCCGACGGCGGCCGGCTGGCCGACAGCCTGGCCGCCGACCCCTTCTTCGATGCCCTGGCCTCGCACCTGCTCGAGGTGGACGGGGTCGGGGGGCTGTTCGCCCGGTCCGCCTCCGGGTGGATGCCTCCGGAGGCCAGCTGGCCGCTGGCCCTGGCCGCCCTGGCCACCTCCGGCCGGCTGGAGCGAGGCCGGCTGCTGGACCGCTGTCTGGGGCGGCTGCTCCAGGGCGGGCCGGCGGCGGAGCTGCGCGGGTTCCTGCTGCTGCACGAGGCCCTGGACCCGACGCTGGAGGAGGTGGCCGCCCGGGTCGGCGACTACACCCGGCTGCTCGCCGATGGCGGTTCCCGGGTCGCTGGGTGCGCCCAGCGGGCGCTGCGCCGCCTGGACGACGCGGGCCGGCTGGAGCCGGACCGGCTGCTGGAGGCGAGCCGGGCGGTGTTGTTCCGCCCCGAGCGGCAGCTTGTCCGCACCCAGCTCTCGTGGCTGGACGCCGCCGCCCGCCACCGGCCGCAGCGCGCCGCCCCGGTGCTGGCCGCCGTCTCGGTCGCCTTCGCCCAGGAATCGGCCGAGCTCCAGACCCGGGCGGTGTCGCTGGTGGCGCGTCACGCCGGCCATGCCGATGCCGCGGCCACGGCCGAGGTGCTGGCTGCGGCGGCCGCGCTCCCCGCCGACCTGGCCCAGCGGGTCGCCTCGGCCCTGGGCAGCCAGCTGCCGGTCCCTCAGCCGACGCCACCGTCGGTCCTGCTGGCGCCGACGCCGCGGGAGCTGCCTCCACCGATCGGCACGCCGGCCGAGCTGGCCGAGGAGCTGGCCGCGCTCTTCGAGGGTCACCCGACGGTCGAACCGGTGGCGCTGGAGCGGCTGCTGGCCGCCCTGGTCGCCTTCGCCCGCCGCGACCGGGCCGCCCTGGCCGACGGCCTCGACCCGGTGCTGGCCCGCTACCGCCTCCAGTCCTGGCTGCCCCCCGACCCGGTCCCGGCGGTGAGCTTCCTGAACGAGTATCAGCAGCTGAGCTGGGCGGTCCTGGCCGCGGTGGCCCCACCGGCCCGGCGGCGCCTGCTCCGAGGGTTCCTGCAGGCCGTCTGGGGAGCCGGCGAGCGCCGCTGGGGCGGCGGCCGGCTGGTCGCCCCCGGGCCGCGGCTCGCCCTGCTGTACCGGCTGCGCGAGATCGCCGCCGGCCTCGGCCGGCTGTCCTCGCCGCCGCTGCTGGTCGCCACCCCCAGCAGCGGCAGTGGCCACCTGGACCCGGGCGAGCTGGTGGCCAGGCTGGAGCGGGCCGCGGCCGCCGGCTGGGAGCCCTGGGAGCACGACCTGCAACAGGCCCTGCTGCGCCTGCCCCGCGCCCCCGACCCGGCGGCCACCGCCCGCGCCCGGCGGCTGGCGACCCCGGCCGGCCAGCGACTGTTCGGCTGGCTGCGCGACGGCGGGATGGCCGACCCCCAGGTGACCAGGGTGGTCCGCGCGGCCCGGAGCGGCCGGCCACGCTGGTCGCCCGACGCCGGCCGGCCGGACCCCGGCCAGATCGACGGGGTGTTCGCGACCGTGACCCCACCCGGCAACCCCACCCCGCCCGGGCCGCTCCCGCCGTCGCTGACCGCCGCCCGGCGCCTCCTGCCCCGGCGCCCGCCCCCCTTGGCCACCCTGCTGTGCGAGCTTCCCGAACCCGAGCGCTGGGAGCGCTGGCACCTCGGCGGATGGCCGCACTGCTGGCCGACCCTGCTGCCCTCCCACCGCGACGCGGTCGCCGCCCAGCTGCTGCCCTGGCTGGTCGACGGGGCGGGCAGCGCCCGCGGCGCCGGGCAGGTGCTGCCGGCCCTGGCCGAGACCGACGGGCCGGTCGGGCCGGGACTGACCCTCGCCCTGGCCTACGGGCTCGGGGCCCGCGACCCGGTGGACCGGGCGGCCGCCGTCGACGCCCTGCTCGTCCTGGCCAGCCGCCACCAGCTGGACGGGCCCGCCGTCGGCGTCGAGCTCGCGGCCCTGGCATCGCTCGGCCTGCTCCAGGTCGGCCGGGTCGTCCCGGCGCTGCGCGACGCCGCCCGGGCCGGAGCTCCCGCCGAGGTCTGGGCGATCACCTCGGCCGCCCTTCCCGGGCTGGTCCCGCCCGCGGTCCCGCGGCCACCCCGAGGGGTTCCCGACCTGCTCGCCGTCGCCGCCGAGGTCGCCGGGGTCGTCGGTGGCTGCCGGCCCATCCCGGAGCTGGCCGCCATCACCCACCGCGGCGGCTCCAGCCGCCTGCTGACCGAGTCTCGGCGTCTGCAACAGCTCCTCGCCGACGCGGCTCGGGCCTGAGCCGCTGACCGGACCATCCGCCCAGGGGACGGTGTGCCGGGAGGCTCAGCGGGGATGCTCGCGGAACCAGTCGAGGGTGGCGGCGACGGCTTGGCGGTGGGGGGTTGGCACCAGGGGGCCGAAGGTCCGCTGGAACCTGCTGGCATCGAGGACGAAGGGCCGGTCGCGCTGGTACCAGGTCTCGCCCAGCTCGCGCAGGTCCGGGTTGACCAGGCCGAGCGCGCGCTGCATGAGCCGGCTGACGCCGGCGATCTTGGCCGGTCGGCCCAGCTGGGCGAAGACCAGGTCCAGGAACTGCCGGCCGGTGACCGGGTCGGCCGCCGGCAGGTGCCAGACCTGCCCGTCGGCCTCGCCGTGCTCGCCCAGGGTGGCCAGACCCCTGGCGATGTCGGGCAGGTAGCTGACCGTGTGGGGGACGTCCAGCGGCCCGATCCAGCGGGCCGTCCTCCCCTGCAGGGCGTTGGCGAAGATGGCCGGCCCGTTGACGGTCTTGACCCCACCCGGCCCGTAGTAGTCGGAGGCCCGCCCGATGGTGGTGCGCAGCCTGCCGGCCCGGTGGGCGGCCAGCACCAGCTCGGCCATCTCGGCGCGGACCCGGCCCTTGGGGTTGGTCGCCGCGTACGGCAGGTCCTCGGTCATCGGCCGGTCCACCGGCCCGTACATGTACAGGTTGTCGGCCAGCACCAGCCTGGCGCCGGCGGCGGCCGCCCCCTCCAGGATGGCCCGGGTCATCGGCAGGAACTCCTGCGGCCAGCGGTTGTAGGCGGGCTGAGCGCAGTGGTAGACGACCGCGGCGCCCGCGCAGGCCTCGGTGGCGCCGGCCGCGGTCGTGACATCACCCCGGCGGACCTGGACGCCCGGGGGGACATGCAGCTGGCCGCTGCGGTTGACGGCGTCCACCTGCCGCCCACGGGCGGCGAGCTCGCGGACGACCGCGCCGCCGATGCCGCCCCCGGCGCCGAGGACGACCTGCCGCTCCGCTACGTTGGACATGCGAGCAGCCTACGGGCCCGCTTGGGCGGGCACATCCCACAAAGGTGGAATCCCAAGGGGAGCTGGTGATGGCGAAGCTGCTGTTCGGGCTCAACGTCGATCCAAGAGTGGACAGCTTGGCCACGGCCTTCCAGCTGGCTTCCGTCGCCGACGAGCGCGGCCTCGACTTCGTCAGCGTCATGGATCATCCCGAGCAGCCCCGGTTCCTGGAGACCTGGACCCTGCTGGTCGCGCTGGCCATGCGAACCGAGCGGGTGGCGGTGATGCCCAACGTGGCCAGCGTCCCCCTCCGCCCGCCGGCGATGCTGGCCAAGGCGGCCTCGACCCTGGCCATCCTCACCGGGGGGCGAGTCATCCTCGGCGTGGGCGCCGGCGATCCCAGGGTGGTGCGCGCGTACGGCGGCCCGTCCCTGGGTCCCGGGGAGGCGGTCGACGCCCTGGACGAGGCCGTGCAGGTCATCCGGGGCCTGTGGGACGCCGAGCGCCGCGCGGTCAGCTTCGAGGGCCGCCACTACCGGCTGCCGGGAACCCGGCCCGGCCCGCACGCCCCGACCCCGATCCCGCTGTGGATCGGGTCCTTCGGGCCGCGGCTGCTGCGCCTGACGGGTCGGCTGGCCGACGGCTGGGCTCCCACCAACCGCTACGCCGACCCTGCCCAGATCGCGAGGATCCGTCACCACCTCGACCGGGGAGCCACCCAGGCCGGTCGTGATCCAGGGAGCATCCGTCGCAACTACAACGTCATGGGCGCCATCGACCCTGCGGCCGCCCCCCAGGAAGGGGAGCTGCTCGTCGGCGGGGTGGACCACTGGGTGGAGGCGCTCGGGCGCTATCAGCGCGAGCTCGGCTTCGACTCCTTTGTCTTCTGGCCCGTCCAGGGCGACGAGCTGGAACAGAGCCGCCGGTTCGCGACCGAGGTCGTCCCCCGGGTCCGCGAGCTGGCCAGATCCAGGGAGGCGAGCAGATGAGACGCCGACGGCTCGATGTCCGCGCCGCCAGCCCTGCGGCGCCAGAGGTGGTGTTCGGGCTGCTGGCCGACGGCGCCAGCTGGCCGCGATGGTCGCCGATCGAGTCCTTCCACCTGGAGCGGCCGGGCGATCCACCGCCCGAGGGTCCGGGGGCCATCCGGGTGTTCCGGCGAGGCCGCACCACCGGCCGCGACCAGATCGTCGAGGTGGTGCCCGGTCGTCGCCTGGGCTATGTCTCGTTGTCGGGCCTGCCGGTCCGCGACTACCGGGCGACCGTCGACCTCCAGCCGGCCCGGGACGGGACGGACATCAGGTGGCGGGCGTCGTTCCTCCCCCGGATTCCCGGCACCGGCCGGTTGCTGGAGCGGGGCCTCGGCCGGTTTCTGGACCAGTGCGCCCGCGGGCTGGCCGCCCATGCCGCCGGCTCGCCGTCGCGGCCCGAGACGACCGGATGACGTCGCCTCCCGCCTCGACCTTCGCCCGCCGGCCTGATCCCCGACGCCACCGCCTTCGCTAGGGCGGCCGCAGCAGCGTGTCGTAATGGGCCGAGCGCTCCTCGAAGCGGGCCAGCACCGCCCGGGCCCGCGGCGGCACATAGGCGGCCTCATAGTCCTCGCCGGCGAAGGCGCGAACCTGCTCGAGGGAGTCGAACAGCATGATGGTGGCGAACTCGACCTCGCCGTCGAGGTCACGCCGCAGCAGGTAGGCGCCGTGGTAGCCGTCCAGGTTGCGCGCTGCGATCCCCGGCAGGACCTCCTGGCTGACGATCCGCTGGTAGGCGTCGGCGTTCTCCGGGGTGGTCCACCCTCTCCAGATGCGGGCGATCATCGAGGCTTCTCCTTGTCGCGACCGGTCGGCATGACCTTACGACCCTGTCTCCTAGACTGCCTGGTCCCGGACTCGCCACCACAAGAGATGGAGCCACATGACCGAGGCGTCCGCGCCGGTCCCCGCGACGGCCAACTTCATCAACCCCGAGGCGATGCACCGCCCTCCCGGCTACACCCACGTGGTCGAGGTGGTCGCCGGCCGGCCGGTCTACATCGCCGGGCAGGTCGCCTTGGACCGGACCGGCACGGTGGTCGGCCCCGGCGACATCCGCGCTCAGGCGCGGCAGGTGTTCGACAACCTCCAGGCCGCCCTTCAGTCGGTCGGAGCCAGCTTCGAGCAGGTCGTCAAGCTGAACTACTACCTTCTGGATGCCACCCAGCTGGCGGCCGTTCGCGAGGTCCGCGACCAGTACGTCAACACCGCGCGGCCTCCGGCGAGCACAGCCGTCGAGGTTCGCCGCCTGGCCCTCGACGACCTCCTCATCGAGGTCGAGGCGGTCGCGATCATCGGGTAGCACCACTGGTGAGCGGCGCTATGGGTGGGGCCGGTTGGCCCTACAATGAGGCGGCCGGAAGGGAGCATCGCCGGACGGGCTGAGGGTGGCGATCACCGATGGCTGAGCCGGCCGCGACGATCCCGTCTGCGGCTGCCGGGCATGAGCGGGACGCGTTGCTCGCGACCAAGCTGCATGTCCCCGGTCCGCGGCCGGGTCTGGTGTCGCGCCCCCGGCTGCTGGAGCGTCTGGCCGACGGGGTGGGACAGGCGATGGTCCTGGTCAGCACCCCTGCCGGCTTCGGCAAGACGACCCTCCTGGCGGAATGGGCCCGTCGGGCGCAGCCGCCGGTGGCCTGGCTGTCGCTGGACGAGGCCGACAACGACCCGACGCGGTTCTGGCGGCACGTGGCCGCGGCCCTGGACGGGGTGCGACCGGGGGTGGCCGAGCGGGTCGCCGGGCTGCTCGATGGCCTGCGGGCCGCCTCGTTCGAACCAGTGGCGGCCACGCTGGTCAATCAGCTGGCCGGGGTTGCCGAGGAGCTCGTGCTGGTGGTTGACGACTACCACCTGGTCCAGGCGCCACCGGTGCACGCGTCCATGGAGTTCCTGTTGGAGCACCTGCCGGCTTCGCTGCGGCTGGTGATGGCCAGCCGGACCGATCCGCCCCTGCGCCTGGCCCGGTTGCGGGCTCGTGGGCAGCTCACCGAGCTGCGGGAGGCCGACCTGCGGTTCACCGCCCAGGAGGCCGCCGAGCTGCTCCGCGCCGGCGTCGGGCCAGAGCTCCCCGAGCCGGCCGTGGCCGCCCTGGAGGATCGCACCGAGGGCTGGGTGGCGGGGCTGCAGCTGGCCGTCCTGTCCCTGCAGGGTCACAGCGACCCGGCCGCCTTTGTGGCCAGCTTCTCGGGCAGCCACCGCTATGTCCTGGACTATCTGGCTGAGGAGGTGCTGGACCGCCAACCCGAGCGGCTACGGACCTTCCTCTTGGAGACCGCGGTGCTGGCGCGGCTGTCGGGGCCGCTGTGCGACGCCGTCACCGGCCGCGATGACAGCCAGGCGCTGCTGGAGCAACTGGAGCGGGCCAATCTGTTCCTGGTGCCGCTGGATGAGGTGCGGGGCTGGTGGCGCTACCACCAGCTGTTCGCCGACCTGCTCCGGGCCCGCCTGCGGCGGGACCGGCCCGACCGGGTGGCGGAGCTGCACCGGGCGGCGGCCGCCTGGTTCGAGGCGCGCCGGCTGGCCGACGACGCCGTCCGCCACGCGCTGGCCGCCGGGGACACAGCCACGGCGGCCCGGCTGGTCGACCAGCACGCCCAGGAGCGCCTGGAGCGCGGTGAGGGGGCGACGCTCCAGACGTGGTTGGCGGCCCTGGGCGCCGACCTGGTCTGCTCCCGGCCCCGGCTGTGCCTGGCCCAGGCGGTCATCGCCCTCATCGACGGCCGCCTGGACGAGGTCGAGGTCCAGCTCACCCAGACCGAGCGGGCATACGACGCCGACCGGTCGCCCGGCGGGGAGACAGCCAAGGGGCTGGCGAACGTCCCGGGGATGCTGGCGATGATGCGCGCCGAGCTGGCCCACCGGGGGGACGGCGACGCCGGCCGCACCATCCGGCTCGCCCGGCAGGGGCTGGCCGTCACCGACACGGAGGACCGGTACCTCGGCTTTCACCTGCGCTGGAATCTGGCGGTGGGGACGCTGCTGGAGGGCCGGGTCGCGGAGGCCGAGGCCGCCCTCGCCGACCTTGCCGCCGATCCGTGGGCGACCGGGCCGCGCTGCTACCTCACCGTGCGCACTCGCCGCACCCTCGCCCAGGTCCACCGCGCCCAGGGCCGTCTGGGGGCGGCGCTGCGCAGCTGCCAGCAGGCACTGGAGCTGTTCGCCGAGCCCACCGGCCGTCCCACGGTGCCGGCGGCGGCCCTGGCGTATGTGGGCATGGCCGAGGTGCTGCGGGAGCGGGACGAGCTGGACGCCGCCTTGGACCACGCGACCGAGGGTGTGGCGTTGTGCCGGCAGCTCGCCTACGGGCAGTGGCTGGGCACCAGCCTCAGCGTCCTGGCCTGGATCCGCGCGGCATTCGGCGACCAGGCCGGTGCCATGGCGGCGATCGGCGAGGCCGAACGGTCGGTGCCGGATCCGGAGGTGATCGCCGACCTGATCCTGCCCGTGGCGGTGCAGCGGGCGCGGCTGTGGCTGGCCGACGGCGAGATCGCCGAGGCGGCGCGCTGGGCCCATCGGCGCGGGCTCGACCCGGGAGACGAGCCGAGCTTCGCGCGGGAGCGGGAGCATCTGGTGCTGGCCCGCGTGCTGGTCGCCGGGCACACGCCCGAGCGGGCGTTGCCACTGCTGGCGCGGCTGCATGACCTGGCGGCCGCGCAACAGCGGACCGGGAGCGTCATCGAGGTGCAGGCGCTGCGGGCGCTCGCCCTCGACGCCGCCGGCGACCAGCGGGGCGCGACGGACACCCTGGCCGAGGCGCTGCGGCTGGCCGCTCCGGAGGGCTGGGTGCGGGTCTTCGTCGACGAGGGCGCGCCGATGGCCGTCCTGGTCGGCAAGCTCGCCACCACGCCCGCCGGGGGGTGGGCCGCGGCCGCCCAGGCGCCACGACCGTTCCTGGAGCGGCTGGTGGGCGCCTTCGCGCGGTCCGGCCTGCCCGTCCCGACCCGAACCCGGCGCGGCGGGACCATCGTGGCCGGCCTGGTCGAGCCGCTGACCGCCCGCGAGCTGGAGGTGCTGGAGCTGCTGGCCGCGGGCACCTCCAACCGGCAGATCGCCGAGGAGCTGGTGGTCTCCGAGGAGACGGTCAAGAAGCACGTCAGCCACCTCCTCGACAAGCTGGGCGCCGCCAACCGCACCCAGGCCGTCGCCCGGGCGCGAGCGCTCGGTCTGCTCGGCTAGCGCGGCCGCTCCCGCACCGACCGCTCCAGCAGGAACGCCACCCGCCGTCACCCTTTCGAGGGATGGCCGGGCCGGCCCCGGCTCCTATGGTCTTCACGAAGCGACCACGAACGGCGACGGCGCCGGAGGCGCGCTGGGGAGGGCGGGGATGGTGGAGGTGGTCGACAGCCTCCTGGCGGCGCTGGCCGGGCTGCCGCTGTGGGGGCTGGCCGTCGCCGTCGCCGTCGTGATGGCCCTGGAGGCCTCGCTGTTGACCGGCGTGGTCGTGCCCGGGGATCTGGTGGTGCTCTTCGCGGCGGCCACGGCGACCACCCCGACCCAGTTCCTGGTCCTGTGGGCGGCGGTCGCCGCCGGCTCGGTGGTGGGGGAGACGGTCGGCTACGGCATCGGCCACCGGTTCGGGGCGCGGGCGCAGGCGGGCCGCGTCGGACGATGGCTGGGGCCGCAGCGGTGGGGCCGGGCTGCGGCGTTCCTCCAGCGGCGGGGCGCTCGGGCCGTCTTCGCCGGGCGGTTCCTGGCCGCGGTGCATGCCGTCCTGCCGGTCGTCGCCGGCAGCCTACGGATGAGCTATCGGCGTTTTGTCCTCGCCGCTGGTTGATGGCGGTGCTGGGCGCGACGCTGGCGGTGTCGTTGGCCTACCACCTGGCCGGCTACCCCGCCGGCCCGACCAACCTGCCGGTGCTGGTGGCCATCTACAGCGCCGCGGCGGCCGGTCGCCTGCTTCCGGCGCTGCTGGCCTCGGGAGCCTTCTTCGGGGTCGGCTTCGCCTACCGCAGCCTCGTCGAGGGAGAAACGCTGGGGGTCGAGGCGTTCTCCGCGGCCGCTCTGGCCCCGACCCTTGCCCTGCTGGGCGATGCCACCTCCCGCCGGCGCGCCGCCCGCGGGCCGACCTCGACGGCCACCCTCCAACCCAAGATCACTCCCGACAGTCCACCTTTGGGTGATGCCTCGACCGGCGCCGGCTCCTAGTGTCGTGAGCAGACCAGGCAGTGCGCGCCGGCGGTAGCCAGATCACCACCGGCCCCGCGGCGAGTCGGGGTGAGGTCCCAGATGCCCAACACGATCCGCGCGCAACACCCGCGCCAGACAGAGGGGCTGGACCTGTTCCGGCTGTACCTGGACGAGATCGGCCGGCACCCGCTGTTGACCAAGCAGGACGAGATCGAGCTGTCCCAGGCCTACCAGGCCGGCCTGGACGCCCAGGGCAAGCTCGCCGACACCAGCCTCGACGACCCCGCCCGGCCCGACCTGGAAGCCGTCGCCGAGCGCGGCGAGCGGGCCCGGCGCACGATGATCGAATCCAACCTGCGCCTGGTCGTCTCCATCGCCCGGCGATACCAGGCCACCGGGCTGCCGTTGAGCGACCTGGTCCAGGAGGGCAACCTGGGCCTGCTGCGGGCGGTCGAGCTGTTCGACTGGCGCAGGGACGTGAAGTTCTCGACCTACGCCACCTGGTGGATCAAGCAGGCCATCACCCGAGGGGCGGCCGACCGGGGCGCCAGCCCGATCCGCCGACCCGTCCACGTCGACGAGGACCTCGGCCGGCTGCGCCGCACCCAGGCCCACATGCACGAGCAGCTGGGCCGCGAGCCCTCGACCGGGGAGCTGGCCGCGGCCCTGCAGCTGCCGGTGGCGCGGGTGGCGCGGTTGCAGGGCGTGGCCCAGCCGATCACCAGCCTGGACATCCCGGTCGGGGACGACGGGGCCGCCCTGCAGGACTTCCTGGAGGACGACTCGGCCGTCGGACCGGACGCGCTGGCGGCGGAGGCGGTCGGCCGCCAGGCCCTGGAGCAGGCGCTGGCGGCCCTGCCGGAGCGGGCGCGGCAGGTGCTGGGGCTGCGCTTCGGCCTGGAGTCGGGCAGCCCCCAGACCCTGGAGGAGGTCGGGGCGGTCATGGGGGTCTCCCGGGAGCGGGCCCGCCAGATGGAGCGCAGCGCGCTGGCCAGGCTGCGGCGCCTCGAGATCCGCGCCCGTCTCGAAGACCTTGTCGCGGACTGAGCGCCCTCGGCGTCGGTCATCTGGGGCGTCAACACCTGTTCCCGCTCGAGCGGGTCAGGGGAGGGCGGTGAGCACGGCCTGGAGGATGGCGGCCAGCTCCTGGCGGGGCATCACCGCCCCACCGAGCAGCGCCTGGATGAGCACGCCGTCCAGCAGGACGTTCAGGGCGCGGGCGGCCGCTCGGCTGGTGTGAGGTTCCAGCGCTCGGCTGGTCACGGCTGCCCAGGCGCGGGCCGGCGCCATCAGCGCCGGCCGGCGCAGGGCGGCGAAGTAGAGGTCGTAGGCGGCCCTGGTGCGCTGGCGGTCGGCGCCCAGGGCGGTGTCGACGTAGTCGCAGATGGCCTCGACGAGGTCGGCGTCGCCGTTGGTGATGGCCCGTGACCAGCGGCGCAGGTCGGCGGCGTACTGCTCGGTGGCCCGCTCGACGGCGGTGACGAGCAGGTCGTCGAGGCTCTTGAAGTGGTAGGTCGTGGAGCCCAGCGGCACCCCGGCCCGCTCGGCGACCGCGCGGTGGGAGACGGCCGCCACGCCCTGTTCCAGGGCGATCGCCAGGGCGGCGTCGGCGATGCGGTCGCGGCGCGTCGGGTCGGTCGGTCCGCGGGCCACCCGGGTCCGGGCGGCCATCAGTGAGCGCCGCCGCTCAGGTTGAGGGCGACGACGCCGACCACGATCAGCGCCGTGCCGACCAGCTTCAGCGCGGTGGCGGGCTCACCGAGCGCCACGATGCCGATGACGGTGATCACGGCGGTGCCCAGTCCGGCCCAGATCGCGTAGGCGACGCCGACGTCGATGCCCTTCAGCGCCTGCGCGAGCAGCACGAAGGCGACCGCGTAGCCGGCCACGGTCCCGAGGCTGGGCCAGAGCCGGCTGAACCCGTCCGAGGCGCGCAGGAGCAGGGTTCCGACCACCTCGGCCGCGATCGCTCCGGCCAGCAACACGGCAGCCATAGCCGTCCTCCAATCGATGTGTACGATCGTACGCATCAGTGTACACCCGTACGCATCAAGCGGGCCGGGCGCGCGCCAACCAGGTTGTCCACAGGCGCCAGCCGCCTCGAGGACGCCGAGGAGGGGTTGCGCTACGTTAGCGGCGCATGACCGTCGCCTGCTCGACTACCGGCTCCCGCGCGAGGCCCTGCGCGAGATCATCACCGGGTTCCTGGAGGAGGTCCGCTTGGCTGAGCCCCGGCCAGGCAGCCGGGCCGGCCAGCGCGGGTCGGCGGTGGTGGAGTTCGTCCTCGTGGCGGTGGTCGCGGTGGTGCTGGCCTTGGCGCTCGCCCAGCTCGGGTTGTTCCTCTGGGAGCGGAACGCCCTGATGGGATCGCTGTCGGAGGGAGCGCGGGTGGCGGCCAGCGAGGGCCGGACCGTCGCCGACGGCAAGCGCGTCGCCGCCGAGCTCCTGCGCCGGGCGGCCGGCGGCCGGGTCGCCAGCGCCGTCCCCATCGAGGGCACCGAGGCCAACGGGCTCGTGGAGCTTCGCGCGGAGGGAACCCTGCCCTCGTTCGTTCCCGGCGTCCCTGGGCTGCCGGTCCGGATGACCGCCCGGATGCGCGAGGAGGAGGCCCTGTGACCGCCGAGGCCGAGGCGTCGGCCCTCGGGCCCGCGCTGGCGACAGCGGCGGCCCCAGGAGCCTCCGCGGCGCTTCGCCGGCGGCTCCGGGAGGAGCGGGGAGCGGCGGTGGTGGAGCTGCTGGTGGTGTTCCTGACCCTGCTGGTGCCGCTGGTGTACGCGATGGTGGTGATGGCCGACGTGCAGCGGGCGCTGCTGGCCACCTCGAGCGCGGCCCGGGAGGCCGGTCGGGTGTACGTGACCGGAACGGACCGGCTGGCGGCCGAGCGGCGGGCCGGACTCGCCTACCGGGAGGTGCTGGCCTCCTATGGGATGCGCGCCGGTGACCCGCGAGCGGGCATGCGGTTGCGGGCCCGGTGTCCGCCAGCGGCCGCCGCCGGCTGCACTGGGGAGTTCGGACCCGGCGCGGAGGTCCAGATCGTGGTGTCCTACCGGGTCCCGGTGGCCAGGCTGCCGTTCCTGGGCGCCGTCGCCGGCCCCGGGATCACGATCGGCGCCACCCACCACACCCGCGTCGACCGCTATCGCGGGCTGGCCGGATGAACCGCTGCCGGGCTCAGGGCGAGGGTGGGCAGGCGCTGGTGCTGCTGATCGGGTTGGTGGTGCTGGTGCTGATGGTGCTGGCGCTGGGATGGGATACCTCGAACTGGTTCCTGGGGCATCGGGCGCTGGCCAATCTGGCCGACGGGGCCGCCGTCGCCGCCGCCAACGACGTCGACACCAGGACCTGGTACCTGAGTGGGGGACGCAGCATCCGGATCGCGCAGGAGCGGGCGCGGGCCACGGTGGTCGGATACCTGGCCGGGTCGGCCGCCGACTCCGGGGTCTCCGGGGTGCGGCTGCGGTCCGTGGTGGTGGTCCCCGCCGAAGACGGCCCGGAGGTGACGGTCCACGTCACCGCGCCGGCCCGGGTGAGCCTGTTGCGCCTGCTGCGCTTGGTCCCCCCGGAGATGGAGGGCCGCGCAGCGGCCACCGCCCGCCTGGTGCCGCCGTGAGTCGTTGGATGATCCAGGCTTCAGATCACGGCGCCCGGACATGAATCGAGCGGCCGGGCGGGGGAGGGTCCTCCGCCCGGCCGCTCGTTCGCTACGCGCTAACGCCTCGGTCAGGAGACCGGGGCGCTCCCATGGCAGGT
>Ga0081538_10003657_pt1 | contig 14448 bp, 16 predicted proteins | sample TabmetS5T2R1_FD_71022 | JGI IMG/M metagenome (GOLD analysis project Ga0081538, IMG submission 71022) | Tabebuia heterophylla rhizosphere microbial communities from the University of Puerto Rico - S5T2R1 | ecosystem: Host-associated > Plants > Roots > Rhizosphere ... | reverse complement strand
GATCGCCGACAGCGGCCCCGGTACGGCCGAGTTCACCTCCGCCGGCGGCACCGGCACCCGCGCCAGATGATCATGCGTGAGCCGCAGTGGGTCGCCGGTACCGAACGGCGGCGCACCCGTCGCGAGCTCGTACAACGTCGCACCCAGCGCGTACAGGTCGGCCCGCTGATCCACCGACCGGCCGGTACGCCCGGTCTGCTCCGGCGCCAGATACGCCAACGAGCCCGCGATCTGCTTGTGGTGGGTGAACTCGGGACGAATCTCGGCGAGCAACGTCGCCCACGCGAAGTCCACGAGGTGGGGCGCGCCGTCGCGGGCGACCACGATGTTCGCCGGAGTGATGTCGCGGTGCATCACGCCCCGGTCGTGCACCCCGGCCACCGCTCGCGCCAGCCCTGCCGCAAGCCCGATCAGGTCGCGGGCCGCCAGCGGCGTGGCCAGCCCGGCCAGGCTCGTGCCACCCAAGTCCTCCATCACGATCGACCCTGGGTACCGCGGTGCCTCCAGCACCTGCGCGACCCCCACGACGCCGCGGCACTGCTGCAGCATCCCCAGCTCGTGCTCCAGGCGCCGCTGCGCGTCCGGTCCCAGCGGCTCCTTGCGGACGACCGTACGACCGGGCAAGAAGACCCGCGTCACGCGGGTCCGCTCGCTCTCGTGCAGCACCTCGGCCCGCACGGGCGCAGCGTGGCCCGGCAGCACCTCCCCCTCGGCGTGGGGTGTCTCTCTTCCCATGAGCCCGCGGCGCGACTCGTCGAGTGGCGTCTAGATCATGAAGCAGGACGCATTCTGCCGTAGACCAGGCTCCGCGATATCGAGATCACGCGAGAGCGCAACTAGACGGCCGGCAGCAGCGGTATGCCGAGACCGTCAGCCGGGCCGGAGCATTGGGCTCGCCGATGTAGGTCGTTGCGAAGACGGCCATTGTTGGCATCTTCTCAGCCGATCTGCGGCCCGGACAGCTCGGCGCGCAAGGTCGCGATCTCTGTCACGGCGGCCCGACCTAGGCGCGGGCCGTTGCCTCGATCCCCCCGTCGAGGTCAGCCATGTAGACGGAGTTCACGGCGATCCCTTCGGTCGTGGCGAGAGCGCTCTCCGCCTGGAGCTCCAGCAGATGAGTGTGGAGTGGTCATCACCGTGATCCGCTTGCTGTAGTCGGGTGGGCGGGGGCGGCGACGCCCGACTGTTGGGTGGCCTTCCCGGCCTGTGCAATGACCCTGGCGACCGGTCCCGAGGCCGTTGACCGGCGCCGCTCCGCGAGACGGCGACGAAGGAGGCGGGCCAGCAGGTACGGCGCCGCGAGCACCGCCCCGGCGAGCGCGACAACGGCCGCGAGCGCGGCGAGCGCAACGATCGCGAGCGCGATCAGCGCGAAGGGCGGGACTATCAGGAGGACGAGCAGCGTCCCCAGAAGGACGAAGCCCGGCGCCCAATCGAATCCATACTTCACGGCTCCACCACCTTCCTGGCGCGAGGGGGATGTGTCATGCAGCGAGAGGCTCCCGTACGCGGGGCGCTCTCGCATCGGCCAGGACGCCAGCCTGACTGGCTAGCCGCTGGTGGCCTCCGCCGCAAATAGCTGTCGCCGCTCGGCGAGCGAGAACCGAGCCCGAGCTCCAGCGCGCTTCCCGCCACGGCGCGTCACGGGACTCGGGCGTAACCGTCACCGCACGCGGCGAAATAGCCGTCCCCTCCCGCGCCTCTCGTTCGTGGTCAAGACGACACTCGAGGAGAACAGAGATGAACGATCCCAACGTCCATGCAACTCAAGCGATCAACGGCATGAGCGTCACCCATGCCGCGCAGGACAGTCGTCAGCTCACCGGCACGCGCTGGCGGCTCGATCCGTCGGGCTCGAGCGCCGAGTTCCGCGTCCCCAACGTCTGGGGTCTCGCCTCGGTCAAGGGCCGCTTGCTGCGCCTTACGTGGACCTCGATGAGCCCGCCGGCCACCACGTTTCGATACCAGTCGGAGTCCCTGCCCCACATCGGCGCGACGACGAGTTCGCCCCGCTCAGGATCGTCAGCCAGTATCTCGACCGGGGTGTTGAAGACCCTGCCGCTCCTGCGGCCGCGTTGGACAAGGACGATTGCGGGCGCCGGCGAGACCACCTGAAGCATCCAGCGGGTGCCCTTGCGATCGAGGACGCCCGGTATCCGTAGCGTGCGACCAAGGAGACGCTCCCAGCGCGACTTCGGGCTCACGCCGGTTCTCTTGGGCGAGAGCGCGGTCACGGCCACCGTGAGGATCGCCAGAGGGAAGAGCACAAGGTGACGATTCCCGTGGCGGGCGCGAGCGTCCGATATACAAGCTCTCGGGTGGCCGGGCTGGTGGATGACGTCGCCATCGTCGGTCCTCCGGTTGCTCAGGTGGAGAGGCGTGAGGGTGAGTGACTCGCTCGTGCGCCCGGCTCGGCCCCGCCTTTCTCCGCAGGGGCGGCTGACGCGTAGGCGGCCACGAAGCCCTGGCGCCAGCTCGGGTAGCGCAGCTCCCAGCCCAGCTCGCGCTTGGCCTTCGCGTTCGAGGCGCCGCGGGACTCGGTGCCCATCATGGTCGCCGCTCCGCCGGCGAACAGCCGTGCGAGCCAGCGCGGAAAGCGTCGGGGCGGCTTCGCCCCGAGCGTGTTCGCGAGGACCGGGAGCCACTCGCGCGCCGGGGCGGGCTCGTCGTCGACGATGTTGTAGATGCCTGTCCGTCCGCGCTCGACCGCGAGCACAGTGGCTGCCGCGGCGTCGTCGAGGTGAATCCACGAGGAAACGCCGGCGCCGTCGCCGATGATCGGGAACTGGCGCTTGCGTACCGGCTCGACCAGGCCGTCGTTGTCAGCACCGTAGAAGATGCCGTAGCGAAGAATGATCCCGCCGGCGGCCGTGACCGTCTCGTCGAGGTAGCGCATCGCGGCCCAACTCTCGCTCGCGCCGGCCGGCGAGCGGGGGTCGAGCGGGTCGTCCTCGGTCTTAACCCATCCGCCCTCGCGCATGGACCGCGCACTGGCGTAGCTCTGGGCCACGAACCGGCGCACGTCCGCCTCGCGAGCGGCGGCCAGGAGCGCGTCGACGCCTTCGGTCCGAAGCCGGTTCGTCTGCGCGAACGCGCGGTCGAAGTTCCTCGAGAAGCGCAGGTCGGCCAGGGCGGTCGCCTCATGGACGATCGCCTCGGGCTCGGAAGCGAGTACGGCCTTGTGAACGGCACGCGTGTCGAGCAGGTCGAGCGCGACCGGCTCCGCCCCGAGCGCTCGCATGCGCTCGGCACCGCCGGGTGATCTGTGGGTGCCGATCACCTCATGCCCTGCGTCGATCAGCTGGGGGACGAGCCGGGTTCCGATCGCCCCGGTGGCTCCGGCAACGAAGACTCGCATGACGTCTCCTTTCGGTCACATCAACTCGGTTTCAGGGGTCTAGTGCTATGACCCGACGCGACGGAGGAATGTGACCGATGGATGAGCGTGACTGGCTGGTGGAGCGTTTCGAGGAGCACCGGCCCCGCATGCGCGCGGTGGCCTACCGGATGCTCGGCTCCCTGAGCGAGGCCGACGACGCCGTCCAGGAAGCCTGGCTGCGGCTCAGTCGCTCGGACGCCGACGAGATCGAGAACCTCGGCGCGTGGCTGACGACGGTGGTTGGACGCGTGTCGCTGAACATGCTGCGCTCACGCGGAACGCGACGTGAGGAGCCGCTCGACGCGGTGCACGTGCCGGAACCGATCATCGACCGCGCCGACGGCACCAATCCCGAGCACGAGGCGCTGCTGGCGGACTCGGTGGGACTCGCCCTGTTGGTGGTGCTCGAGACGCTGAGCCCCCCGGAGCGGCTCGCGTTCGTTCTCCACGACATCTTTGCCGTGCCCTTCGACGAGATCGCCCCGATCGTCGACCGCTCCCCCGAGGCGGCCCGCCAGCTGGCGAGCCGCGCTCGCCGCCGCGTACGGGCCGAGAACACCGTCCCCGACGCCGACCTGGACGCCCAGCGACAGGTCGTGGAGGCCTTCCTCGCGGCCGCGCGCGACGGGGACTTCGACCGATTGGTCGCAGTTCTCGACCCCGAAGTCGTACTCAGACAGGACTTTGGCGCAGCCGGATCGCGAGAAATCCGGGGGGCGACCGCAGTCGCTGGCCAGGCTGCGGCCTACTCGCAGCTCGGGCTCGTCATCAAGCCGGCGCTCATCAACGGCGCGGTTGGGTTGGTCGCGACGCGGGACGGCCAGCCCTTCTCGGTCGGCGCGTTCACGGTACGACACGGACGAATCGTCGAGATGGACTGGCTCGCCGACGCCGCGCGCTTGCGCGACCTCGACCTGACCATCCTCGACGACTGACCGCCCGGGCCGCGGTCACAAGAACGTCAGACCGCGGGTCTTAGGACCAGATGCCATCCATCCGCCCCGCGCTCGGGCCGGCCCTCGGACGAGCAGCGGAGAAAGGAGCCAGAGCCATGACACCTGAGACTCAGCCCCCGGCCGCCGCTCGCGACGGTTTCGCAACGTACGACGAGCTCAGCGGGCCGGACCTCGACGCCGCGCGCTGGAGCCCGCTGCGCCTGCCGCTCCCGACGGGCGGCGAGCGCATCCCGCTCGATCCCAACGCGGAGCTTGCCGTCGGCGAGGGCGAGGTGCGGGTGACGATTCCCCGCTTCTCGCTGGCCCACAGCGCCAAGTACCTCATCGTCTCGACGCGCCAGTTCGGGCTGCCGCCGGATCGGCCCGCGACGTTCGCCGTCGACATGGCGGTCGAGAACCTCGGCGGGGAACCGGCGGACTTCCGTCGGGGAATGGCGGCCTTCCACGTGTTCGACCCCGCGGTGAGCAAGCGCGTGTTCGCCGTCGTCGGCACCTCCACCCGGGTGTTCGCGATGCACGAGCAGGTGGCCCCGGCCGGTGGCGGAGCGGACGAGCTCTTCTACCACGTGGTCGAGTCCCCCTACGAGGACTTCGACGACGACTTCACCCGGCTTCGGGCGGGCGAGATCACGCTCGACCGAAGCGGATCGACGGCGACCTGGCTAGTCGACGGCCACAAGGTTTACGAGGCCCACACCCTGATCCCCGAACGCGCCCTGATCGGGTTCGGGATCTGGACGATGCTTCCCGAGCGCGACGGCCGCTCGGCCGACGGGCAGGGCCTGAGCGCGCGCTGGCACCGGTTCCGCGTACGCGGGTCGACCGTGCTTGACAAGTAACCATTTGGTTACGTATCCTCCTTTAGGTGGATGCCGTGTTCAGAGCCCTCGCCGACCCGACACGCCGCACGCTGCTCGACGCGCTCTACGAGCGGGACGGGCAGATGCTCAAGGGCCTCGTGCAGGGTCTGCCGATGACGCGCATAGGGGTGATGAAGCACCTGCGCGTGCTCGAAGACGCGGGCCTGGTCAAGACCAAACGGCGTGGGCGCGAGAAGCTCCACTTCCTGAACCCGGTTCCGATCCGGCTCGTCCACGACCGGTGGGTGAGCAAGTACGCCGAGCCCTGGGCCGCCACGCTCAGCGGGCTCAAGAGACACCTGGAGGACGACACGATGGAAACGTCCAAAACGCTCTCGTGGACCGACGGCAGCGCGCCGCTGGCAGGCGGCACCGCCGTGTTCGAGGTCTTCATCAAGGCCACTCCCGAGCGCCTTTGGGAGGCGATCACCGATCCCGAGCAGCGGAAGAAGTACAGCTTCGGGGTCGAGACTCGCTCGGATTGGACCCCCGGCTCCAAGTACAAGGCGAGCGTCCCCGGCGTCGTCGACATCGCCGCCGGCGAAAACATCGAGGTCGAGCCACCGCGCCTGCTGGTGCAGACATTCGACGCGCTCTGGAGCGATGAAGTCAAGGCCCAGGGGACGACCCGGGTCACCTGGGAGATCGAGCCGGTCGGCACGTCCTGCCGGCTCACCGTCACCCACGACCAGCTTCCGCCAGACGCGAACCCGGAGCTCTATGGCGGTTGGCCGATGATCCTCTCCGGCCTCAAGACGTTGCTCGAGACGGGCGAGCTGCTCGATACGCCGGGGTCGCTGCGGTACGCACAGGCCGGCTGAACGCCAAGCCACGAATCACAAGCGTTCCGGCGGACCATCCAGCCCGAGCACGCCGCCTGCCGCGCGGGCTGCCAGCAGCTCGTCGTGCGGCGCCTGCCCGGCGAGCGCGATCACGGTGCCCTCGAGCGCTCCGACGAACGCCAGCGCAACCGCTCTGGCGGGGGGGCCGGGAGGAATCGAGCCGTCTCTGCGGCCGGCGTTTATCAGGCGAACACATCGCCTGACCAGTGACTCGGAGACCCGCTCGACCTCGCGCCCAACGGGATGGTCGCGACCGCTGAACTCGAGCCTGAGCGCCATCGCGACGCGGGCAACGTCTCGCCGGCAGTAGACGGCGTGACCGCGAGCCAGCGCGATCAACGCGGCGGCCGGATCGGGCTGTCGGTCGACCAGCCCGCCGACCTCGCGCCTCCACGTCTCGTCGACCCATTCGACCACCGCTCGGGCCAGATCCTCCTTGTCCTTGAACTGGTGGTAGAGGGCGCCGCGCGTGTAGCCAGCCTCGCGCGCCACGTCCTCGAGCACGAGGTTGCCGTAGCCGTAGCGTGACAGGCCCCTCGCGGCCGCCTCCAGCAACGCGCTCCGCGTGCGGGCGCTCCGCTCAGCCTGGGTCGACCGCCGCCCAGCCGACGGCGCCGTCCCCTTCGCCCGAGCCGCCTCGTTACGTACAGTCATGTATGTATGTTAGTGTACATCCACATTCAGACAGCCTCGCCGCCTCCAAGGAGACAGCTCATGCCGATGCTCGACGCATACATTCCCGAGGGAGCCCTCACGCCGGAGGCCGAGAGCAAGCTGCTCGGCACCTGTACCGACCTGCTGATAGAGCATGAGGGCGCCGATCCGACGAACGAGAGGGTCCGCTCGCTTGCATGGGTGTTCGTGCACCGCCACGAGACGTACGTCGCCGGCGCCCCGGCGTCGGCGCCCCGCTACAAATTCGTCTGCCAGGTGCCGGAAGGCCAGTACGACGAGGAGCGGCGCGCGGCCGTCACCAAGGCAATGACCGCGGCGCTGGTGGAAGCCGAGGGAGGCAGATGGCCCGACCCGGAGGCGCGCGTATGGGTCTTCACCTTCGAGGTGCCGGACGGCACCTGGGGCGGACTCGGCGGGCGGGTCGTCACGCTGCCGGACATCGCTGCGCACGTCGTCGGGAACGCCGGTCGCCGTTACGGCGAAGAGCGCCTCGCCGAGCGACGTCGCGAGCAGGCGCGCGCGCTGCTCGAGGCGGTCGAGGCATGAGGCTCCCGCATACCGCCCACACCTCGCGACCCTGGCGGATCCACGAGCTCACCCCCGACTTCCGGCTTGAGGACGTGTGGGCGCTGCCCACACCGGGCGGCCCGGACGACTTCCCTCGGCTCGTGCAGCAATTCGCCTCGGCCGACCCGTCGCGAAGCGCCTCCGGCGCCGTCCGTACGCTCTTCGCGATTCGCTGGAAGGTTGGGGAGCTGCTCGGATGGGACGACGCGGACGCGGCCCGGGGCTCCGGGGTCCCGACGCTCCACGAGCGTGTGCCGCCGGATCTGTGCGGCGCCCAATCCACCCCGGACTTCGACGCGCTCCCCTTCAGCCCGCTCTATCTGCTCGAGCACGAGGCGGCGGCGGAGATTGCCAACCGGACCATGCACGGGGTCCTGCACCTCGGGTGGGTCCCAGACGCGAGCGGCGGCTATCGCGGCCAGATGGCGGTCCTCGTGAAGCCGAACGGACTGTTCGGGACCGCCTATATGGCCGCGATCAGGCCGTTCCGGCACCTGATCGTCTACCCGGCGATGATGCGGCAGATCGAGCGCGAGTGGCGCGCTCGCCTGAAGCAGCACGCCTGAACCGCTCGATCAGGCCTCGAATTCGTCATCGGGGCCGGGAGTCTCATACCCGGCCGCCTCCAGCGAGCCCGCGCCGCTCCAGCCCCACAGGAGCAGAACGTCCTCGTCGGAGGTGTTGTCAAAGCCGTGCCAGTTGCCGCGCGGAGTGAAGATGACGTCGCCCGCCTCCGAGGGTTCGCGGCCGCTGCCGGTGTAAATCTCGCCGCGGCCGCTCAACACCACGAGGAACTCGTCGCAGTTCGGGTGCAGGTGCCGCTCATGCCGCGCACCGGGCGGCAGCACCGTTCGCCCGACGACGAGGTTCTCGCTGCCCGCTGTCCGGGCGTCGATGAGGAACTGGACGCGCATGTCGATCCAGCCCTCGTCCTCGCGCAGGCCCTGCTCGAGCGGGACGTCGTCGATGGTCGTTCGGTACGGCTCGGGCGTCACTGCATCCCTCCCATCCGCCGGTACGCCTCGTGAACGCTCACGATGAAGTCGCGGTCGGCCTGCTCGGAGCTGCGGGCGGCGTTCAGCATCTCGCTCGTCGCCGCGCACGTGGGCACCGCCATCCCGAGCCGCCGTGCCAGGTCCTGAGCGAGCACGAGATCCTTCTGCTGGAGCTCGACGTCCGCGAACACGGCCGTATCCTCGAGCAGCAGCGGTGCGCGATAGCCGACCACCGGCGAGGCGATCACGCTCTTGAGGATCGCGTCCACGACCGCCGTCCGGTCCAAGCCCGCCTTCTCGACCAGCGCGACCCCCTCGGCCAAGGCGGTGATCGAGACCACGAGCGCGAGGTTGATCGCGACCTTCGTGAGGATCGCTTGGCCGTTGGTCCCGATGTACGTGACCTTGGGGCCGATCGCGTGCAAAACCTCCTCGATGTGCTCGAAGGCGGCGCGGTCGCCGCCGACCATCACGGACATCTGGCCGGCGGCCAGCGTGGCGGGACTGCCGGACACCGGGCAGTCGAGGAACCACGCGCCCGTGGCGCGCACGCGCTCCGCGAGCGCCACGCTCGTGTCCGGGGCAATCGTGCTGATGTCGGCCCAGACGGTGCCCTCGCGCAGACCGCCGAGCACGCCGTCGGCGCCGCCGGCGGCCGCCTCGACGGCCGCCGTGTTCGTCAGCATGGTGAAGAGCACGTCGACCGATGCCGCCAGCTCCCGCGGCGTGTCCGCCCATCCCATGCCGGCGTCCAAGAGCGGCTCCGCCCTCTCCTTCGTGCGGTTCCAGCCCACGACGTCGTAGCCGGCGTCGAGCAGCCGCTGCGTGATGCCGGCGCCCATTGCCCCGAGGCCGGCGAAGCCGATCCGTCCTATGTCGTTCAGCATGCGGGGACCGTAACTTGCTACCGCACAGCGCCGAATCCGCCGTCGAAGAAGATGAGCGGCTCATCGACCGGCGAGACACGCAGGTCGGCGACCCGGCCGACGACGATCCAGTGATCCCCGGCGGGATGCTCGGCGACGATCTCGCACTCGAGGCAGGCGAGGGCGTCCGAGAGCAGGGGTACGCCGCCGCGCCCGAGCTGCCAGTCGAGGCCGGCGAATCGGTCGGCGCCGGCGGGGGCGGCGCGTATCGCGTAGCGCTCGTGCTGGCGTCCGAGCACATTGACTCCGAAGCGCCCCGTCCGCCGCATGCGGGACCACGTGAGCGAGCTCCGGGACGGGCAGAACGACACCAGGGGCGGCTCGAGCGAGACCGAGGTGAGCGAGTTCACGATCAACCCGGCGCGCTCGCCGTCCGGTGCCGCCGTGATGAGCGCGACGCCGGTCGCGAACCTGCCAAGAGCCTTGCGGAAGGAGGGCGCGTCCGGCGCCGCCCGGGCGGCGGTGGGAGCCGGGAGACCCATCTCAGTGGAGCGAGGCCTCTTCACCGAGAGCGACGCGGCCCAGGTAGTCGTAGGCGCGGTTGGCGCCGAGCGGGTGCATGAAGGAGCCGGCCTTGACGTCGCGGTACGCGCGCGCGAGGGGGCTGCCGTTCAGGTAGCCGGCGCCGCCCGAGAGGGCCAGCGCGCGGTCCACGATGCGGGCGGCCGCGTCGCCTATGAACGCCTTGGCGGCCTGCGCCTCGGCGAAAAGCGCGCCGAGCTCCTCGGCACTGCCGTCGGACGCCGGGTTGGCGGCGTGGTGATCGTCGATAAGCCCGCCGGCGCGCGACAGTGCAGCGCGCGAGGCCGCGAGATCGACGGCGTTGTCCGCCACCTGCATGCGCGGGCGGGCGTCGCCGTCGATGCGACCGGCGATGCCGCCGCGTGCGATCGCATCGGCCGACTCGGCGATCCCGAGCGAGGCCGCCGCGTGGAACAGCCCGGCAACCAGGTTGCGTTCCATGTACGGGAGCGGATCGCCGGCCCGGAAGCCGCCTCGCACGCCTGACTCGGGCAGTTCGACTCCCTCGAGCGAGACCGAGTTGCTGCCGGACGCGCGCATCCCAAGGGCGTCCCAGTCGTCGTGCACCACGACGCCAGGCGCCGTCGTGGGCACCATCGCGTAGGCGTAGCGCTCGACGCCCTCGCCGTCGGCATAGGTGACGGCCACGTAGAGGTCGGTCGCGGCGGGGGACATCGTGCAGAACATCTTGCGGCCGTCGATCCGCCAGCCCGACTCCGTGCGGGTCGCAAGCGTGCCCGGCCGCGTCAGGTCCTGCCCGCGCTCGCTGATGGCGGCGGCCAGCACGACCTCGTCACGCGCGATCCGCGCGAGCGAGGACGCGAAGCCACGGGCGCGCCGCTCCGCCCCGGCCGCTGCCGCGACCCCGCGACGCCGCTCCATGTTGAGCACTGCGACCAGGTGCATGTTCACGCCGATCGCGACGGACGCGTCGCCGCGCGCCAGGCGGCTCGACGCCACCACGAGATCGTGCGCGGACTCGACGCCGAGCCCACCCAGCTCCACGGGGATCGGCGCCGCGAAGTAGCCGGCGACCGTGAGCGCGTCTATCGCTTCGAAGGGGAAGCTGCCGTCGCGGTCGTGTTCCGCCGCGTGCGCCGCGAGCTCGCTGGAGAGCTCCTCGGCGATCGCCACGAGGCGGGCGCCGGCGTCCGTACGGGCCGTTAGCTCGATTGGCATGGCGGGAGCTCCGAGCCTCAGGCGGTCGTCACGTCCACGGCGACGGGCACGCCGTTTGTGACCATGTCGTAGACGGCCGAGCGCTTCCGGGCCCGCTCGACGACCTCGCGGAGCTTCTCGTCCGGCGCGTTGCCGGTCACGCGGAACGACACGCCGATGCGCTCGAAGCCGTTGCGGGGCTCGTCGTCCACGCCGAGCGCGCCGCGCACGTCCATGTCGCCCGTGAGGGTCGACTCGACGGACGTGAGCTCCACCTTTCGCGCCGCGGCCACGTAGACGATCGACGTCGTCAGGCAGGCCGCGAGCGCGTGCAGCAGGTACTCGGCCGGGTTGGGGCCGGTGTCGGCGCCGAGCAGGATCGCCGGCTCGCCGGCGTCGAGGTGGAATTCCGCGCCGCGGGTGGTGTCCTCGCCGCCCGCCGCGTAGAAGCCCTTGATCGTCGAACGGTTGTGGGCGCCGTCGATCCAGCGGTTGGTGGCGCGGAACTGGAACCTCGCGAGCTCCGGCTGTTCCTTGATCAGGTCAAGCGTGGCGAACATCTTCTCGGTGTCAACGCCGTTGCGAGCCTTATCCATGACTACGTTCACTTCGAGACCTCCTCGGTCTTTGGGGTTGGTGAAAGCTTCCTGCCGAGCCGCCGGCGCGACATCGGCGCCACCACCCAAATCCGCGCGGGGGGTGTGGCGGGAAGTACGTACGGTCATCCTCGGAGCGCGCCGGGCCGGGTAACAGGGGGATCTGGCGATCCGCCGTGGCGGAGGCGCAAGCCCTGCGGAATTCGGTCCAGCAGGCGCGGCATCCACCACGCGGCCGGGCCGAGCCGGCGAAGGACGGCCGGCAGCAGCAGCAAGCGAACGAGCAGCGTGTCGAGCAGCACCGCCACGCCCAGGATCACGCCCATTTCCTTTGGCGCGAGCGGTCCGGAGAGGGCGAAGGTGAGGAACACGACCACCATCACCGCGCCGGCCGCGTTGATCACCCTGCCCGAGCCGGCGAGCCCCTCAACGAGGCCGGATCGTGGATCGCCGCTGCGGTCGAGCTCGGCCCTGATGGAACTCAGCAGGAACACGCTGTAGTCCATCGCGAGAGCGAAGATCAGGGCGAAGAAGAAGATCGGCGCCCAGGCGTCGACGAAGCCCTGGGAGGAGAAGCCGAGCAGGGCTTCCCCGTGGCCGTCCTGGAAGATCAGCTTGGCCGCGCCGAAGGCCGCGGCCGTGGCGAGCAGGTTCATCAGAACGGCCGCCGCGGCCGCGACCGGTGCGCGGACGACGAGTACCAGCAGCGCGACGCCGACGGCGACCACGAGGCCGTAAACGAGCGGAAGACTGCGAGCGAGGGCGCGCTCGAGATCGTGGGCCTCGGCGGCCGCGCCGCCGACGAGCGCGCCATCCGGCAACCGTGAGCGCACGCTGTCGACGAACTCGCTCCCCGCCGAGACGGGACGCACTCGTGTCAGCGCGAGGCCGCCTCGCCGCTCCATCGGCGTCGCGGCGGCCACGCCGGGGGTGCGGCGGAGCGCCGCGCGCACGCGCCCCGACTCGTGCGTCGGCGACACGACCTGCAGCTCGGCGGGTGCCCCGGCGCCAAAGGCCTTCTGAAGGCGCTCGGAGCCGACGCGTGCGCTCGCGTCGGCCGGCAGGACGCCGGTCGTCGGCATTGCGGTGCGCAGGCCGAGCGTCGGCAGGGCGAGCGCGACGAGCACGGCGAGCGCGAGTCCGCCGATCACGACCGGGCGGCGCCAGATCAGTCGTCCCCAGCGTGCAAACGCCTCGCTGCGGTGCTGTACGGCGCCCGCCCAGGGCAGTGCCAAGCGGTCGATGCGCGGGCCGAGGCGTGCCAGCAGCGCCGGCAGCAGGGCCACCAGCAGGAGCGCGCGGGAGCGCCACGGGTTGGAGCGAGCCGGCATGTCGAGCGTCTCCATAAGGGTGCCGGGATTTAGGGCGGGCATCCTTGGAAGTCAATCGCCGGTTGCTTGATGGCCGCTCGCGCGCCCTCTAGTTTCGAGGCTTGCGCCTTCCCTCGCTCCTCCGCGAATCCGTCGAGCAGGCGGGCGACTCGACCGACGAGCCGCTCCGGCTCCTCCGCATCGTCGTCGGCGTGCTGCTCCTGTTCGGGACCGCCGTGGCGGTCGCGCTCGCGCTCTCCGGCGCCGAGCCCCGAGCGCTGCAACTCGTCGGGATGTTCTGGGCGATTTACGGGTTCGTCGTGGGCGTCACCAGCGGCGTGCTCGAGCCGGTCATCGAGGGCATTGTGCGGGTGCTGGCCGATCTCGGTCTCGTCCGCGCGGGCGGCGGCTTCTCGGCGATCGAGGCCCTCACGGTCCGCGGTGACTTCGACGCGGCGGCCGAGGCTTATCGCCAGCGCGCGCAGCACCATTCGGACCGGGTCGAGGCAACCGTCAGGCGCGCCGCGCTGCTCGGCGGTCCGCTGCAACAACCCGAGACCGCGCTGGTGGAGCTGGAGGCGCTCCGCGGCGGCAAGCTCACCCCGGCCGAGGACGTGAGGGTGGGCGTGGCGCTGGTGGATCTCCACGAGCGACGCCGTGGGGACCCGGGACGCGCGATGGCGGAGCTTCGCCGTCTCATCGATCTCCATCCCGACCACGGCTCGGTCCGCCGACTTCGGCGGGCGCTCGCGGACCTCAAGGACCAGTTCGTCCCGACCGAGCCGGTGTGATCCACGGCACAGCGGAGACCCCCGGGTGACCTATCTTGCGCTCCAGTGAGTGTAAGGTTAGGCGGTGATCTGCGAGACGTCCGAGAACAGCCCTGAGCCCCCTGCTCTGAGGCCGGACGAGCCACCGACCCACTGCATTCATTGCTGATCCCATCTCATCCCCTTCTCCCATATCCATCTCGCTGGGAACGGGCCTCGGGCCCGTTCCACCCACCTTTTTTGCTCCCTGGTCTCCGTTCGGGCGCCGCCTTCGCCCCCCGCACCACCCCTTCACCACAGCGCCACGAAGGCCACAGAGGGGCACGGAGCCACCCCCGCGCCGCTGCCCAGCTGATTACCACGAAGGCAGGAAGGACACGAAAAAAATGTTGTTGGTCCGATGATTGAGGGGCTTCGGAGTCCTTCGTGCCTTTCGTGGTGAACTCTTGAAGGGAAGGGTGCGGGAACTCCGTGTCCCCTCTGTGGCCTCCGTGTCTCAGTGGTGAAGGGGTGGTGAAGGGGCTATCGAGGAAACGCTGTGATGCGTCCCACTGCGGTCGCGGACAATGGGGTTGAGCGTGCAGTGGACCCTAGCTGGAGCAGCTCAATGCCACGAGGCGACAAATCATCCTACACCCAGAAGCAGAAGCGACAGGCCCGGCACATCGAGGAAGGCTACGAGGAGAGCGGCGTCCCGAGGAGGGAAGCGGCGCGTCGGGCCTGGGCCACTGTGAACGCGGAGACCGGTGGCGGCAAGAAGAGCGGCTCCGGCAGGGGTCGGAAGGTGAACCTCGCGCCGGCGCGGAAAGGCGGGAAGAAGGGCGGGCAAGCCGCCGCTCGGCGTCCCAAGGCCGCGCGCTCGGCCTCCGCGCGCAAGGCAGCCGCGACTCGG
>Ga0081538_10003656_pt1 | contig 14449 bp, 13 predicted proteins | sample TabmetS5T2R1_FD_71022 | JGI IMG/M metagenome (GOLD analysis project Ga0081538, IMG submission 71022) | Tabebuia heterophylla rhizosphere microbial communities from the University of Puerto Rico - S5T2R1 | ecosystem: Host-associated > Plants > Roots > Rhizosphere ... | reverse complement strand
AAAAACCACGAAGATGAGCAGGCGCAGGTCGTGCCTCGTCCCGGAAGGAGGCTCCGACCTAAAAGGGTGTTCCGCGAGCGGAACCCGACGAGGCACGACCCCCAACCAAAGACTTCTCAAACACGTACTCAGGGTGGTCAGCGCTGGAGGGCGTCCAACAACTCGACGGCGGTGTGGCAGCGGTCGATGAGGTGCTCGGTCATCGCGCGGCCGCCGCGGCCGGGGTCCATCATCGGGACGCGCTGGAGGGTCTCACGGCCAATGTCAAAGATGATCGAGTCCCAGCCGGCGGCGGCGACCTGATCGCGGTACTTCTCCAGGCAACGGCCGCGGAAGTACGCGCGGGTATCGTCCGGCGGATGGGTCATGGCCCGCAACACGTCAGCCTCATCGACCAAGCGCTCAGCCCGGCCTGTGGCGACCAGCCGGTTGTACAACCCCTTGCTCTGGCGGACGTCGTGGTACTGGACATCAACGAGCTTGAGCTTGTCGGCGTCCCAGCGCAGCCCGTCACGATCGATGAAGCGTTGGAGGATCCGCAGCTTCGTCACCCAGTCGACGACTCCGTCTAACCTCATCGGGTCGTCCTCCAACGCCACCAGCACGCGCTCCCAGCACGCGAGCAGCTCAGGCGCCCACCCAGGAGCGTCGCGGGTCTCGACGTACTTCTGCGCCTGCTCGAGGTACTGCCACTGCAGCTCGACGGGCGTGATGCGCCGGCCGTCCTTCAGCTCGATGGGCCGGGAGCAGGTCAGGTCATGCGAGACGTCGTGCAACGCCCGGACAGGCTGGGCGATCACGGGTGGATCGGGTAAGAAGCGATCCTCCACCATGGTGAGCACGAGCGCGCACGACCCGAGCTTGAGGTAGGTGCAGATCTCGCTCATGTTCGCGTCGCCAACGATCACATGCAGGCGGCGGAAGCGGTCTGGGTCAGCGTGCGGCTCGTCGCGGGTGTTCACGATCGGGCGCTTCAGCGTGGTCTCCAGCCCAACCTCGACCTCGAAGAAATCGGCCCGCTGGCTGATCTGGTAAACCACGCCGTCGAGGTTGAACTCGTTGCCAATCCGGCCAGCGCCAACCATGATCTGGCGCGTCACGAAGAACGGCGTGATCTGGCGGACGATCTCCCCGAATGGCACGCCGCGGTCCACCATATAGTTCTCATGCATCCCGTAGGCAGCGCCCTTGCCGTCGGTGTTGTTCTTCGTGATCAAGATCCGCGCGGGCTGCAGCGGGCTGTGGTGTGGGAGCAGATCGACGGCCTTGGTGGCGGCGATCTCCAGGATGCGCTCCCCCGCCTTGTCCCAGATCACCGCGTCCAGCGGGTTCGACGTCTCGGGCGAGGAGTACTCGGGGTGGGCGTGATCGACATAGAAACGGGCGCCATTCGGCAAAATCGAGTTCGCGAGCCCGATGTCCTCCTCCGTCTGCGGCTCGTGTGTCCCGGGCTGGGTGAACCCGCGAGCATCGCGGAGGGGATTTTCCTCCTCGTAATCCCAGCGCGCCCGGTGCCGGCCGTCTGACGAGTAGGCATTCACGACCAGCGACGAGGCGAGCACCGGGTTGAAGTCGGGACGGCCGATGACCGAGATGCCGTACTCCGTCTCGGTTCCCAGGTACTTCGTGATCGCCACTCGACCGCCTTCTGAGGGAGAACGACCGCCAGCGCTACAGGTACTGGCCAGTGTTCACATTCTCGATCGCCTTCCCCGGCTCCTTGCCATCGCCAAGCAGTGTGCGGACGTAGACAATCCGCTCACCCTTCTTGCCGGAGATACGCGCCCAGTCATCCGGGTTCGTCGTGTTCGGGAGGTCCTCGTTCTCCTTAAACTCATCGCGGATCGCCTGGTAGAGATCTTCGGCCTTAATTCCCTTCTGGCCCTCGTTGAGGATACGCTTAATCGCCATCTTCTTCGCCCGAGCGACGACGTTCTCAATCATCGCGCCGGAGTTGAAATCCTTGAAATAGAGGATCTCCTTGTCTCCGTTGGCGTACGTCACCTCAAGGAAGCGGTTGATCGGATCCTCGGCGTACATCCTCTTGCACGTCTCGGTGATCAGCCATTCAACGGCCGAGTTCTCGTCGCCGTGCTCTTTCACGAGGTCCGGGTGCAGCGGCAACCGTGGGTGGAGGTAGACGTGGAAGATCTCCCGGGCGGCGGACTCGTCGGGCCGCTCGATCTTGATCTTCACATCCAGCCGGCCTGGGCGGAGGATCGCCGGGTCGATCATGTCCTCACGGTTTGATGCGCCGATGACGATGACATCTTTCAGCGTCTCGACCCCATCGATCTCGGAGAGCAGTTGCGGGACGATCGTGTTCTCAACATCGCTCGACACCCCTGACCCGCGGGTGCGGAAAATCGAGTCCATCTCGTCGAAGAACACGATCACGGGAAAGCCCTCTTCGACCTTCTCACGGGCGCGCTGGAAAATCAGGCGGATCTGCCGCTCGGTCTCGCCGACATATTTGTTGAGCAGCTCAGGGCCCTTGATGTTGAGGAAGTAGCTGCGGGCGTCGGCCCGCCCCTCCTTCTCGGCGACGCGCTTGGCGAGGCTGTTCGCGACCGCTTTCGCGATCATCGTCTTGCCACATCCGGGCGGTCCGTAGAGCAGGATCCCCTTCGGCGGGCGCAGCTCGTGCTCGACGAACAAATCCGCGTGGAGGAATGGCAGCTCGACCGCGTCCTGGATCTGCTCGATCTGCCGTGAGAGCCCCCCGATGTCCGCGTAGGAGATGTCGGGGACCTCCTCCAAGACGAGCTCCTCGACCTCCGGGCGGGGGAGCCGCTCCAGCGCGTACCCGCTGCGGGTATCCACGAGCAGCGAGTCGCCAGCGCGGAGCTGGGTGTCGATCAGCGGATCCGCCAAGCGCACGACTTGCTCGTCGTCTGTCCGGCCAATCACCAGCAGCCGGTCCTCGGACAGGCGCTCCTTAATCGTCATCACCTCGCCGACGATGTCGAAGGCGGCGGTCTCGATGACGTTAAGGGCCTCGTTGAGCATGACCTCTTGGCCCTGCCGCAGGCTTTCCAGCTCGATCTCCGGGCTCACGTGGACACGGAGCTTGCGGCCCTGCGTGAAGATCTCGGCGGTCTCGTCCTCACGGGCGCGGAGGAACACGCCGAAGCCCGACGGTGGCGCCGACAGCTTCTCGACCTGCTGCTTCAGCGCGACGATCTGCTCACGCGCCTCGCGCAGCGTGTCAGCGAGCTTGGCGTTCTGGGCCATCGCCGCGGTTAGCTGACCCTTGGTCTCCAACAAGCGCTCCTCAAGCGCCCGCACCCTTGAGGGAGAGTCCTCCAGTCGACGCCGCAGGAGGACTGCCTCCTCCTCCAGGAACCGAATCTGGGTTCGGAGCTCGATCAGCTCAGCCTGGGGGTCCTGCATGGCGGGGTTCCTTCCTGCCTGAAATGGACACCCGATGGGCGGCTACTACGCACCGAGTATATGAAGCTGCCAGCGCCGCGCTGGGGTGCCACTGGCTCCTTGAGGGATCAGGATGGCGCTTCGGCGCGCCGACGCTCGGCGAGGCGCCCCGCGCACTCTCGTCTCGGCCAGGATGTCCTACCCACCAACGAGAATCCCGTCGATCCCGAACAAGCACGCGTACTCCTTGCGTGTCCTGTACTGACGCGTCCCGTACTAAACCAAGGTATCGCCATCTCCAGGACGAGAACGAGCGCGATCCCTTCCCAGGGCGCGCCCTTCCGGAGCACGGAGCGCATGGGCGGCCCCTGGCAGGCAGCACGCGTCAAGCTGGTGAGCCCTGCGCGAGCCGGCGGGCGGTCGTGAGGAAGGCGGTGTGGGCGACCATACGGTGGTCGGGGCGGACCGCGAGCCCGTCAACGTGCCACCCGCGCACGAGCGTCTCGCAGGTGTGCGCCAGCCCCCACCGCTGATCAGCGGCCAGCGACTGCCGCAGCCGCATGACCTGCGGCACCGTTGGCGTGTAAGCCACGAGGATGCCGCCAGGGCGCAGCGCGCAGGCGGCGGCGCCGAGCACCGCCCAGGGCTCGGGGAGGTCGAGGACCACCCGGTCGCAGTTCAGCCCACCCAGGCCGGAGATCACATCCTGGACGCGCAGCTCCCAGTTGGGCGGGCGACCGCCGAAGCGCTCGGCGACGTTGCGCTCCGCGACAGCGGCGTGGTCAGGGCGCAGCTCGAAGCTCAGGACCCGCCCTGTCGGGCCGACGGCTCGCAAGAGCGCGCAGGTCAGCGCGCCCGAGCCCGCGCCAGCCTCGACGACCACCGCGCCAGGCGCGATGTCGCCGAGGGCGACGATCATCGCCTGATCTTTCGGGTAGACGACTTGGGCGCCACGCGGGGCCTTGACCGTCCAGTCAGCTGAGGTCGGGCGTACGGCCAGAAGCGTCGCGCCCTTCGCGCTCCGCACCCACGAGCCTTCCGGCCGCCCGAGGAGATCGTCATGCGCGACGGCGCCGCCGTGAAAATGGAACTCCGCCCCCGGCATCAGCGTCACGAGGTAACGGCGCTGCTTGCGGTCCAGGAGGAGCACCTTCTCCCCAGGGCTGAGGGGGTCGGAGTGGCCGGGGTGGCGCGGCGGGGTCGTCATGTCGCCCGCAGGCTAGCGTGCGGCGGGCGTCCCTATGCCGCGTCAGTCACCGACCGGGAACGGCGGGTCAGGCTCAAGCGGCGGGACCTCCTGGCTGGAGTTGATCAGGGCGACCGCGTCGCCCGCGTGGATGATGCCCCAGCCGTAGAGCGGGTCGCGTCCAGGCACCCCCGTGTCACGGGCGGTGCGCTCGATCGCGGACTCAAGCTGGTCAGGGGTCAGGCTTGGCTCGACCGAGAGGAGCAGCGCGGCCAGCCCCGCCACATACGGCGACGCGAACGACGTCCCAGCCACCGCAAGCGTCTCGTCGGTGCGCGCACCAGCGTTCCAGTAGCTGGTGGTAAGGATGTCGAGGGCCGGGTTGTTGTCAGGCGAGCCCTCCCCGCCTGGCGCCGCGACGTCGATGAAGATGTTCATCGTTGAGTAGTCCGCTCGCAGCCCGCTCGGTCCCACCGCGGCGACCGACATCACGCCATTGCAGGAGGCGGGGACCGGCGCGACGGTGCTGCCGTCGTTGCCCCCGGCGGCCACGACAAGGGCACCAGCCGACCGGGCCTGGTCCAGCGTGGTCTGGAAGGCCTTCGGGCACGCCGGATCTGTGGTTGCCGACCCGCCGAAGCTCAGGTTGATGACCTTCGCGCCGTGCGTCACGGCGTAGTCGATGCCGGCGATCGCGGCAGAGTCCGTGATCTCCTTGCAGCTGACGTCAGGGCTGGTGAGGGAGATATCAATGATCGACACATCCCAGTTGGCGCCGGCCACGCCCTCACGGTTGTCTCCAATGGCGCCAACGACGCCAGACACCCACGTGCCGTGCCCGATGCGGCATGAGTCATTATTCCTGCGGCCAGGCCGGATCTGCCCTGTCGAGGCGTCGACCTGATCCACAATCCGGCCGGCGAGGTCAGGGTGGCTTGCCACGACACCGCTGTCGATGACTGCGACCGTGACCTCGCTCGAGCCGGTCGAGATATCCCAGCCAGACTCGATGCCAGTGAGCCGGTGCGCCCACTGCTTGCCGTACTGCCGGTCGTCGGGAACCGCAAGCAGGTAGCGGATGGCGTTCGGCTCGACAGCCACCACGCCCGGCTGGCTCGCGAGCGCCTGGGCGGCTGCGCCCGCCTGCCCCTCCGGCACGCGGACCTCGGTGACGCGATCAGTGATCGACATCATGGCCGCCTCTGCTAACGCGGCCGAGCTTCCCGTGGAGACGAGCCGCCGCATGACCCCAACGGCCTGCTGGTCAGCGGTGGTCACGAGCAGCGAGCCTGGCACAACGTGCGAGCTGGCACCCGCGATGGCAGCGCCGCGCTCGCCTGCGGTGGCCGCCGGGCCTGGTACCACCAGGAGCACGGCCCAGAGCAGCACGACGCTCCAGCGTGATTGTCTGCGGCGCGTGCGGCGGATCATCACCGTCCCTTCCTCACGCCGGCATGTGCGGCACCACGCTCGGCTTGCCCAGGGACTCAAGACCGCAAGGCGACGACTCGGTAGACCGGACCTCCGCGAAGTCCGCCACCGCCGCCTTAGAAGATCCCACCGTTCCCCATGCATGCCCGTCGGCGGACATGAGAGTATTTAGCGCTTTCATCCGCTTGCGCGTCAAGACGGATTTTGCGCAGCTTCTAGAGTCGTCATGAGCCAACCAATAGGGAGCGAGGGGAACAGCCCCCGTGCGTGGCCTCGAACTCACTGATTTTGCCCTCGGCCTGGCGGTATCGATAGTGACCGGCCGGTCAGGCGCGAGGCCGGCTCGCTCGGGGGCGATCGCCTCGAGGCGCTCCATAGACTAGGCGGCGTGACCTCCCCAGCTCTCGCGCTCAAGGAGTGGGCGGCGGTCGCCGTCGCGCTGCTCGACGGCCGCCAGACCGTGCTGCTCCGCAAAGGCGGCATCCACGAGAAGGCATTCAGAGTGGGCGGGGCCTGGTTCCTCCTCTTCCCAACCGTCGCGCATAGCCACCGTGAGCGGGTCCGGCCCGAGCACCGCTCCTTATTACACGCGGGCGCCGCTGATGTCGACGAGGCCGGAGGGACATTTGTCGTGCGCTGCGGGGTCTCATTAGTGGAGGCCGTGCCGGTGGCGCGGCCGGAGGGGCTCGCGGAGATCGCTGACCTCCACATCTGGACCGAGGAGTCCATACGCACAGACCGGCTGGAGTTCCGCCCGCGGCACCCGCTGCAGGTCCTGGTAGCGCGCGCGTTCGCCCTGCCCGAGCCGATCCGGCTCGCGCGGCGCGATGAGTACGGCGGGTGCAAGTCATGGCTGGAGCTGCCATTGACCTGGGACGGCTGCTCTGGCCGCCAAGTGCACGATGACGCGCGCCTCGCCGCCGACGCCGAGCGTGTCCGCAAGGCGGTGAGCTAAGGCCTTCTGCGCGGCGGGGCAAATGTGGCAGCATTTGTGCGTGCGGCGTATCGTTTGGGCCGCTCTGACCTGAAGGTGCCGATACTTCCTGTGAGCGACCTCAACATCCGTTCTGGCCGTGCCCAGCGCCTCGTCCTCCTCGGGGCGGTGGTCGCACTCGCGCTGCTGAACTTCGCTCCGCCGCCAAGCCGCGCGCCGGCCCCGCCGAAGATCCAGCCGCTCGACCTGGTCAATGGCTATGGACCCGCCAGCGCGCAACCCGGCGAGGGCCAGGCGGCCATCGAGCCGGCCGTGCCCGCGGCTAGCGCCAGTGAGCCCGGCGATGCCGCCCCATCGCCCACGGCGTCGTTCGCGCCGGTGAAGGCGCAGCAGCCCGCGCTCCGGCTCGACAATGCCCGGGGGCGCGCAGTGCTCCCGAAGGTCCGGGAGGTCCCCGGGGTCTCGTTCGCCACTGTGGTCGAGGTCGCTGAGGTCCCGGTCGTCGGCGGCGGTGGGCCTACGCTCGTTCGGATGGCCGCCGTCGACCCGGATGACTTCCGCGTGCTCACCCCCCAGGTGACCGCCGACGCCGTCGCTGTCTGGGAGCGCTTGGTGCAGGGCGACGCCGCCTTCACCCAAGACGCGGGGCAGCGGCTGGCGATGCCGCTCGGCTCTAAGGTGCCCGCCGCCGGCCGGGCGCTGCTGCGGATCGGCGCCTACGCGTCCAACGGCGTCCCGCCCGTCGCCGACGCGATCGTCAGCGAGGAGACCGGGGAGCGCCTGGGGCTTCAAGGCTCCCAGCAGCTCTACATCTCCGTCGACCAGGGCGCCTCGCCCGAGCAGGTCGCTCAGCGCATCGCCAAGACCATCGGCGCCAAGCCGGAGGTGCTGCAGCAGCCGGACACCCGGCGCGCGTTCCTCACCGGCTCAGGCGCCCGCCGCGCCTTCGAGCCCTACAGCTACATCGACAACGGGGACGGCACTATCCAGATGGACCCTGGCTGGGTCCGGCGCAACATCGTCCGCGCCCCCGTGCCAATCTTCGGCGAGGTTCTCTGCCACCGGTTGATGGTCGGCCAATTGCGGGGCGCCCTGCAGGAGATCAAGGACCGCGGCCTCGCTCACCTCATCAACACGCGCCAGTACGGCGGCTGCTGGTCCCCCCGCCATGTCGACTTCAATCCCCGCAGGCCCCTCTCCATGCACTCGTGGGGCCTGGCCATCGACATCAACGTCTCCACGAACCGGCTCGGCGCCACCCCCACCATGGACCCCCGCATCGTCCAGGTCTTTGAGCGCTGGGGGTTCGCCTGGGGCGGTCGCTGGCGCCGCCCCGACGGCATGCACTTCGAGCTTGGCGCCCTGCTGAACAGCCCCCAGGGGTAACTCAGCGGTGGGCACCTGCCCCCGCGTGCCTGATGACGGCCGAGTCGATGCACAGCGTCAACGCTGTGCGCCTTCGAGGATCTCGGCCTTCATGGTTGGCCAGTCACTGACCGGGGCCTCCAGCGCGCACAACGCTGCCGCTGCGTCTTCCCGTGACCGCCGAGGCTCGGTGTACGCATCGATCGCCTCACGCACCACCGCGCCAAGGGAGTTCCTCCAGCGCGCCGCGATCCGCTCGAGCCTGGACCGCTGCTCAGCGGTCAGCAGTACCTGCATCCGCTCAGTCAACATGCGCAGATGATGCCATGCACAAGCTGCTCGCTGACGCGTCACGTCTGTGCCCGGCTATACTCCCTCCCACGTCGGCGTGGCGGAATTGGTAGACGCGCATGGTTGAGGGCCATGTGGGCTTCGGCCCTTGGGGGTTCAAGTCCCCCCGCCGACACCCCACCTGAGCTGCGATTTTCTCGCGGGAGTCCGCGGCGGGCGCCGCTGCGATCCCCCTCCTGGTCACGGTTTGGTCACACATTCTCTGGGTCCTCGTCTGGCGGCCCCTCGCCGTCCTCAGGGTCGAGCCGCTCGTCGAGGTCTGGTGAGACGCCAAGGATGCGGTCGGCGACCGTGCCTGCCGCGCTCTGGTCCCCGCCCGGCAGCAGGTGGCCGTAGATCCCCAGCGTGATCTCGACCCGCGCGTGCCCGAGGCGGCGTGAGAGCACCTGCGGGGGCACGCCAGCGGCGAGCGCGAGCGTCGCGTAGGTATGCCGCAAGCCGTGCAGGGTCAGCGGAGGTAGGCCGCTCTGGCGGGCGAGCGTGCGGAAGCGGCTGGACACCGACCACGGGTGCAGGACGACGCCATCCTCGCGGCAGAAAACGAGCCCATGCTCCTGCCACAGCTCGGCGGCTACCTCACGCTCCTTGGCCTGTCGCTCGCGGTGCCGCCGCAGGGCGGCGATCGTGTGCGCGTCAAGCGCGATCCGCCGCGCTCCCTGGCGAGTCTTCGGCATGGTGAGGTGCGGCTGGTTGCTCAACAGCGTGATCGCCCGCTTGATGGTGAGCCATCCTGGGTCGGGCTCACGTGCGCCGTTCTGTGGCCACTCGAGGTCGCTCCATTTCATCCCGAGCGCCTCGCCGCGGCGCAGCCCGGTGGTCGCGAGCAGGAGCCACAGCGCGGAGAGGCGGTCGCCCGCTGTGTGCGCCAGGAAGGCGCTGAGCTGCTCCTCGGTCCACACGATCATCTCAGGCCGCTCGTCGCGCGGAGCGGACACGAGCGCGGCGTAGTTGCGCTCGACATATCGGCCGACCGCGTCGTTCAGCGCTTTGCGGAGCGTGCCGTGGACGAGGCGGATCGCCTTCGGGCTCAAGCCCCCGTGGCCGTCCAGACGACCGGCGAGGCGCAAGTCCGCGTGGAGCCGCTCGACGTGGTGCTCACGCAGCTCTTGCAGCCGCAGATCGCCAACACGCGGGACGATGTGGTTCTTGACCGCCCACTCGTACTGGTGATGGGTCGTCGGCCGGACCCGCAGCCGCACCGCCGGCAGCCAGTGCTGCGTGAGGTACTCCCCCACCGTCAGGTTGCTCGGCGTGACGAAGGTGCCGTCGTCGAGGTCCTGCAGGAGGTCCCGAAGCGCGCGCTCGGCATCGCGCTTGGTCCGGAAGCCCCGTTTCTTCCGCTGGAGCCGCCGCCCGTCAGCGTCCCGGCCGACGTCGACGACGTAGTACCAGGATTTCCCTTCACGCTTGACCGTCCCGCCCATCACTGGGCTCCTTGCTCGCTCGTCTCGGCGAGCAGGGCCGCCGCCCATAGGGGATCCAGGCCCAGCAGCTCGAGCAGCCTCCCGGTGGGCACGAGGACGCGCCGGCCGAGACGGAAGACTGGGATCTCTCCGCGCTCAGCGGCCCGGTAGGCCGCGCGGGCGCTGACGCCGAGCAGGATCGCCGCGTCCTGCATGCTGAGCGTCGAGGCCAAGGACGCTCGCCGATGAGCAGAGCGGCCCGAGTCGGTGGCCACTGGGCTCACAACCGTCTCTCCTCGTGTGCCACGTCTGCCCGAAAGTGGACGCATGGTCGGCTCATCATGAGCGAGCATACCATCATCTGTACATGGATGTACATGATCTGCGGACTGCGCTCGATTGGTGTTCATCTTTAGATCCTTGGATTCATCAGTTACGCTCGCTCGTATGAGGACAGTGATGGACAGTCCCAACGTGCGATCCGTGGAAGGCGTCGCGCATCCTGGGTGTGGTGAGCACAGACGTGGACGCCGCACTGCGGGGCGTCATCGCCCAGCGCATGCGCGAGCAAGGCCTCAACCCACCCGCGCTCGCGTTGCGGGCGGGCACGTCGAAAGAGCGCATGTACAAGGCTCTGGGCGGCGAGCGTGGGCTGACCCCCGAGACGCTGGCGCTGATCGCCCGCGCCCTGGGGACCACCGTGATGGCGCTGCGCCGGGACGCCGGGGTCCTCACTCCCGAGGAGCGGCGCACGCTGTCCCGCAGGGTCCCCTTCGCGGACTACATCAACGGGGACCCGCTGCTGTCCCAGGACGCCAAGGACGTGCTGATCCGCCTCTACCATCAGCTCGCGCATGGCGAGACCCGGTCCTTGTAAGCCTGGGCAATCACCAGGCGCGTCATCATCAAGACCATCTCGAGCTGGATGACCCGCTCGCGAAGCTCGGTGTTCTCCTGCTCCAGCTGCTGGAGCCGCTGCTCGAGTGTCATCGTCCATGACCCCCTCCATCTGGCGGACGCGGTGCCTGGATCGATGCAACCGCGCCAACGCGGGCAGCAGAAGACCCGGCCCTGACCGCCCTGTCGACCCCGAATCGACAATTACTCGACGTCCGTTGGCATGTGGGCGTCCCCGCCTGGGCTACCCTGACTGCTGGCCGTCTCGCTTGGAGTCAGCCGCAGTCGGAGCGCCATGGACACCACCAGCCCCGGTCACGTCGTCTTCGCGGTCGTTTTATTCAACTTGCGCGAGGCGCGTGGCTGGTCGCAGCAAGACCTCGCCGACAAGCTCAACGAGCTGGCGGACAAGCGCGGGATCAACATCGAGGTGTCCGCGAATACCGTCTCCAGGTGGGAGCGCGGCGTCATCAAGCGCCCCCATCCGCTCATTCGTCAACTCCTCGCGGAGCTATTCGAGGTGCCAGTGGAGGCGTTGGGCGTGACACGCAAACGCGCCGAGCCTGCCGCACCCATCACCAGCCAAGATCAGCCGCCGGGACCAGCGAGCATGCCAGCCCCCCACCTCAAGCCCCCGGCTCTGGACCCGTCCGCCACAGCGCCCAGCGACGAGATAGAGCATGCCTGGCGACGCTGGCGCGCGGTGCGAGGTGGCCTCAACGAGCATCGGATCGAGCTGAGCGAATCCGCCGCCCAGCTGCATCGCGCCGCCCTACGTGTCGAGGACACGGCCTTGCTCAGCTGCCCCGGCTGGCTGCCCGCGGCCCCGGTCGAGCTTGGCGCCGTCATGCTCGAATGGGTCGATGCGCCGAATACCCCGCAGGTGATCGGTACCGAGCGGGAGGCGCAGGGAGTGCGGCCACCGCTACCGGATGGACGGCGCTATCAGCGCTACACGCAAGCGTTGCGCGACTTGGACCCGCCACGATTGTTCGAGAACCGGGTCAGCTACCGGCTGGTCGATGTCGCCTGGGACGCTGCCGATAGTGGCAAGCTCGCGTTCGGGCTGACCACTTACTTCGAGGTGGTCGACGTGTGCGAGGCGCTCGCCCACGAACTCGCCGCCGCTCATCTGGAGTTTGCGCCCACGGGCGCGAGCGTGGCGCCGCCGTCGTGGAAGAGGCTGCCGCTCCGGAAGCTGATCGGTGACCCGTTCGACCTGTCACGGCGGCCGGTGCTGCCCTCGATCAACACGCTGACGATCCGCAAGGCGGACTCGTCTGCCACGTTCGTGCTGCACAGCCGGGACGCCGGTCGGGTCGCGGTGTGCGGCGGCATGTTCCACGTCATGCCGGCTGGCGTGTTCCAGCCGTCGAGCATGTCACCCGCGGCGCGCGCGCACGACTTTGACCTGTGGCGCAACATGATGCGGGAGTACAGCGAGGAGTTCCTCGGCAACCTCGAGCACGACGGGAACTTGGGCGGTCTGGTCGATTACGAGGCCGACGAGCCGTTCCGATCGTTGAGCCAGGCGCGCCAAGAGGGCGGCATCCGCCTGTGCTGCCTCGGCGTCGGCCTGGACCCGCTGACGCTGTGGGGTGAGATCCTCACCGTCGCGGTCATCGACGCGGACGTCTTCGACGAGGTCTTCCGTGACCTGGTCACGACCAACAGCGAGGGCACGGTGGTACGCGCGGGCAGCAGGAAGGCGGGCGCGGTGCCGGGCATCCCGTTCACCGAGGAGCGCGTCGAGCAACTCCTCGGCCCTCAGCCGATGGCGCCCGCCGCCGCCGGCTGCCTGGCGCTTGCGTGGCGGCACAGGTCGGCGATCCTGTAGCGGGTGAGGAGCGGGCGTATGCGGGTCCTGGTTACTGGCGGGCTAGGCTTCATCGGCCGAGCCGTCGCTGTGCGGCTGGTCCAAGCCGGCTATGACGTGTCAGTGCTGACACACCGCCCAGCGGAGGCCGTCCGTGATGCCCCGATGGGCGTTACGGTCTTACATGCCGATCTTCGTGACCGTGAGTGGGTCATGCGGGTCGTCGGTGATGTCAGCTTTGACGCCGTGTGCCATCTCGCGGGGCGTAGCCGGACGCGGGAGTCGTTTGATGATCCGCTCGGCTACTACGAGACCAACGTCACCGGTATGCTTAGCCTCCTCCAGGCGCTAGCCCTGGCGGCAGAGCGCGATGGCGAGCCAATCCGGGTAGTCAACGCCTCGACGGTTATGGTCTACAGCCCTTCAAATGGCGAGCCGATCAGCGAGGACATGCCGCCGAGACCGACCAGTCCTTACGGGTCCTCCAAACTCACTGTTGAGCAGCTCTTGGGTTACCAGGCAGCGACTAGCGCTATCGGCGCGGTGAGTCTGCGGATCTTCTCTGCCGCTGGTGCCGCGGACGGGCACGGCGACAGTGACTTGAGTCGGATCATCCCCAAGGCGCTCGCCGTGGCCGCCGGCCGCGCGCCACACGTCGAGGTCAACGGCGACGGCTCCACTGTCCGCGAGTTCACCCATATTGCGGACATCGCTGAGGCATTCCTGCTAGCTCTTGACGCCGTCCGCGTAGCGGAGCACCAGGTTTTCAATGTCGGCACAGGGGTTGGGATCAGCGTCCGTGACCTCTTGACCACCGTGGAGGCGGTCACTGGCCGGCCACTCACGATCATGACACGACCACCCCAGAATGAACCCGTCGCGCTCATCGCCAACGCCCAACGGCTCCGAGACCAGCTCCAATGGCGACCGACGCGCTCCACCATTGACCGGATCATCACCGACGCCTGGCAAGCGACCACAGTCACAACACCGCCGATGGCACAGGGTTACATGGCGTGAAGCATCGGACTATCCGGCTTCGAAGCATCCCTACTTCGTTGTCCGCCTACCGACCATGGTCGGCGGTCCGTTACTCAACTGCCGTCCGACCTGCGGATGTGAAGCGATCGCCATCACCCGCTCGATATCCGGACGATCATGCGCGGTCGTATGCCACTTACTGCGCGAGTCTTATGCGCTATCCAAAGTGTCCACGAACCGCAGATACTTTGAGGTTATCGAGCGCTCCGATGAAAAGAATCGCAGCACCTCACCGCCGAGGATGGCCAGGATCGTCAGTCTGAGCGCGGATGACGGTGTCAAGGTTCGCTCGCGCAACACGGGTGTCGGAGTGCTCCTTGCCCAGCAGCCGCTGATAGGCATCGAGGACCTGCTCCTGCAGGGTACGCGCACCAGCCAGATCCCCCAACTCATACAGCATCCTGGCGAGATTACTCATCGCGACCAACGTGTCCGGATGCTCGGCACCCAACAACCGCTGGTAGGCATCGAGGACCTGCTCCTGCAGGCTATGCGCACCAGCCAAGTCCCCCAACTCATACAGCGTCCTCGCGAGATTACTCATCGCGACCAACGTGTCCGGATGCTCGGCACCCAACAACCGCTGGTAGGCATCGAGGACCTGCTCCTGCAGGCTATGCGCACCAGCCAAGTCCCCCAACTCATACAGCGTC